>JGI2171J19970_10001568_pt1 | contig 12746 bp, 10 predicted proteins | sample DeeMarSWOR324_28_FD_19970 | JGI IMG/M metagenome (IMG submission 19970) | reverse complement strand
ACACCTGCCACTGAAGGAACTTTTGATTTGTATTGGATCGCGGTATCCCCGGTGATGCAGCAACAAGGGGTTGGAAAACAGTTACTGAGTTTTACGGAGCAAGAAGTCATACACCACAATGGTCGCATGATAATTATTGAAACTTCGTCTCAACCGAAGTACAAACCAACACAAGATTTTTATATCCGAAATCACTATAAAGTAGAAGCTCGAATTAAAGACTTCTACCGGATCGGTGATGATCGACTAATTTTTGTAAAACGTTTATAAGATAATACAAGAAAATTTAAATAGGAGGTATGTTTCTATCATGGACACCTGGCAGAAGATTCTGCAAAAAAGTTTGACCGGTGCTAAAGAAATCTCTGAGAAATTCGATATTCCTTTAGCCGATGTTAAAAAGATCCAAAATGAATTTGATATAAAAATCAATCCATATTATTTATCGTTAATTAAGGAAAAGGACGATCCGATTTATAAGCAGGTCGTCCCGGATTTAAAAGAATTGGAGGATAATGGGCTGTTCTTTGATCCATTGGCAGAGGATCGGGATTCCCCTGTTAAAAGCATTGTTCATCGCTATCCCGATCGTTGTTTGTTTTTAGTTTCACACGATTGTGCATCGTTCTGTCGTTTTTGCACTCGAAAGCGAAAGGTGGGCGATCCCACACAGATCAATTCAAAATTTATTGATGAAGGTATCGATTACATTGAACAGCATCCTGAAATCAGGGATGTAATTATGTCCGGGGGCGATCCATTATTGTTAAGTGACGACTGGCTAAAATATATCCTTCAAAAGCTGAGGCGTATCCCACATGTTGAGATTATCCGCATTGGGACACGTGTCCCTTGTTTCCTCCCACAAAGGATTACTACAAAATTAGCCAACACACTGAAGAAATTTCACCCGCTATACATAAATGTTCACTTCAATCACCCGGATGAATTGACCCGAATTGCCGTGAATGGATTAGGAAGGTTAGCGGATGCTGGTATTCCGCTTGGCTGTCAAACCGTTCTATTAAAAGGCGTGAATGACGATCCCGAGGTCATGAAGAAACTGATGCAGAAGCTATTGCAAGCACGAGTTCGACCGTACTATATTTACCAGGCAGATTATGTTTTCGGAACGGAACATTTCCGAACTCGCGTTGAAAAAGGGCTTGAGATCATCAAAGCCATTCGGGGATGGACTTCTGGTTTAGCCGTGCCTCATTTCGTGATAGATTCTCCGGACGGCGGTGGAAAAATTCCGCTACTGCCAGAGTATGTCGTGAAAATAGCTGATGAAGAAGTGGTATTGCGCAACTATCAGGGAAAAATTTTCCGATATACACAAACCAAAGATGGGAATGGTAAACATCATAAGCCAGAAAAATTAGTAAGACATATTAAAGAAAATCAAGAAAGTTCACCATGTTTCGAATTCGACGAATCTATGATGATGTAATTCCCATTAATAAATTGGCAATTGCTCAAGTGCAGGGCATATTGAGAATTCAGTTTTCTTTTCTTCATGAAGAAGAAATTGAAAAATTGCCAGAAAAACTTCGCAATCCCATAAAGCATGGGTTCCGATCAATCCTCTATGTTGCCGATGATTTCAAAGGGAATGTGAAAGGATTCGCTTTTGTTTTTCACGAGCCTGATTTAAATTTCTGTTACCTTGATTTCATTTCGACATCAAAACAACTGACGGGTCGCGGGATTGGTGGCGTGCTTTACGACCGGGTTCGTCAGGGAGCATTGGCGTTGAAAAGGACTGGACTTTTTTTCGAATGTTTCCCTGACGATCCGAAACTTTCTCGTGATCCTGTTATTTTGAAAGAAAATATTGCACGGTTAAGATTCTACGAAAGATATGGCGCCCGACCGATTATTAACACCGCCTACGAGACACCGCTAAGTCCCGATGATGATAATCCACCATATCTGGTGTATGACGATTTGGGACAGGAAAACAAACTATCGAGGAATCTTGCCAGAAAGATTGTTCGGACAATTCTGGAACGTAAGTATGGTGATCTTTGTCCCAAAAGCTATGTCGATATGGTGGTGAAATCCTTCCAAGACGATCCAGTACGTATTCGTGAACCAAAATATATAAAGCCAGAAAAGATAATCGCAACAAATCATAGCATCCCGGAAGATGACAAAATCGCACTGGTAATAAACGACAAGCATGACATTCATCATATTCGTGAGAGGGGTTATGTCGAATCTCCGATCCGTGTAAAAACAATTTTGAAAGAGATTGAGCCAACTGCTATTTTTCAGTCTATTCCGGTTCAGCATTTCTCAGAAAAATACCTTAAGTCAGTTCATGACGCCAACTATGTCGATTACCTGAAAAAGGTTTGTGAAAACATTGGAGCGGAAAAATCCGTTTATCCGTATGTGTTCCCCATCCGAAATGTCACCCGTCCTCCAAAGGAATTACCCATTCGTGCGGGCTATTACTGTATTGATACTTTTACGCCGCTGAACCTGAACGCTTATTTGGCTGCCAAGCGAGCGGTGGATTGTGCCCTGACTGCTGCCAATGAGATTTTAAGAGGACGCCGTATAGCTTATGCACTGGTAAGACCACCAGGACACCATGCCGAAAGGAAATCGTTTGGGGGATTCTGTTACTTTAACTCGAATGCTATTGCTGCACAGTACCTGAGTGCTTCTGGAAAAGTGGCGATTCTGGATATCGATTATCATCATGGAAATGGGCAACAGGAAATCTTTTATGAGCGTTCCGATGTTTTGACCATTTCAATCCATGGACATCCTCGATTTGCATATCCGTACTTTACTGGTTTTGAAGATGAAATTGGCTCCTGCATGGGAGAGAAATGCAATGTTAATTTTCCACTTCAAGAACAAATTGACGGAAAGCGATACAGGGAGGTACTTCAAAAAGCGCTGAACATCATCCGAAAATTTAAACCTCAATTTCTTGTTGTCGCATTAGGATTCGACACCGCAAAAGGTGATCCTACTGGCAGTTGGAGTTTGACAGCGAAGGATTTTGAGCTTAACGGGAAAATGATTGGCATGGTTCTGCTTCCGATACTTGTTTTACAGGAAGGGGGCTATAATAACCGAAACCTTGGAGTGAATGCACGTTATTTTTTCAAAGGAATATGGGAAGGAATGTATCGATAAAAAGTTTTTCTCATTTGACTATGAATTCATTAATCCGATTAATTAACTTGATATTTAGAAATAAAACAATTAAATTTACAGTAACTAGGCCTTGTGATTGATAACGTAATTTTAATACACCATTAAAAGTAACATGCATGTTATGTAACATTGCTTAAAACTAAAGCGTTAAATGGGAATGGATCATGCACAATTTTCCAGAAGGCAATGCGATCATTTATTGTGAAGGTGCTTTCAATACGACGAATGGTAAAACCGCACACGGGTTAATTCGGCGATCTTCTCGTTATAACATTTTATCTGTAATTGACTCCCACTTTGCTGGTCAGGATGCTGGTTTGGTGATTAATGGCAATACGAAAAACATTCCCATTTATGCAACCATTGAAACAGCCGTAGATGCTGCTAGAAATTCTGCCTCACATCTGGTTATTGGAATTGCGCCCGATGGCGGCAGGCTTAGCTCTGAAGCCCGCGAAAATGTCAAAAAGGCGATCGAGTTTGGATTAAATGTAGATTCTGGCTTGCACGATTTTTTATCTGAAGAACCTGAAATTTCTGAATTAGCAAAGAAGCAAAATGTCCAGATTCGGGATGTGCGTAAAACACCGCCTCGAAATCAGTTACGCTTTTTTAATGGAAAAATAGAAGAAGTGAAGTCCCTCAAAATCGCAGTGCTCGGTACAGACTCTGCTGTTGGAAAGCGGACGACAGCATGGGTATTGGTAGATGCACTGAAACATGCTGGTATTTTAGCCGAAATGATCGGAACAGGACAGACTGCCTGGATGCAGGGCGCACGATATAGTATTATCCTGGATTCGATTATCAATGATTTTGTCTCCGGTGAAATTGAACATGCAATCTGGTCTGCCTGGAACGATTTGCATCCCGATGTGATTGTAATCGAGGGGCAGGGAAGCTTGATGAATCCTGCTTATCCTGGCGGATTTGAAATTTTAGCAGCGGGTAGACCTGACGTCGTTATTTTGCAACATGCACCAGCTCGAAAAGATTATGATGGTTTTCCAGGTTATCCCATTCATCCCTTGGATAAACAAATCCAGGCTATTGAATTGATTTCTAACAAACCGGTTGTTGCGATAACAATTAATCATGAAAATCTTGCTCAAAAAGAAATACCAGCAGTTTACAGAAAAATACAACAACAAACAGGACTTCCAACAGTGGATCTGCTTTTAAATGGAGCGGATCGAATTATTTCGGTGTTGAAAACATATCTAAAAGGAGGAGGAAAAAATCTGGGCGGCAATAATCAAAACCCTGGTTGAATTTGTGGATGATTTAAAAAGTATGACGCTGGAAAAATTTACGAGCAGAAGTATTAAATATTAATTGATATTTTCAAATCTAAATAAGGCGACACTAAAGTAAAATAGAAAGCTGATGGAGCGGCTCACGCTGATTAGTCCTAATATTTTCATGTTTTTTACCTGAGTAAATCCGTTTCATTTGCGTTATCCACGTTCCATGAGTTTTTGCCATTATTAAGTATTATATTTTCTACGGTATAAAATTTATGAAGATCACCAACATCGAAGCCTGGCTTGTGACCTTGAAATTGGCTGAACCTTATACAATTGCTTATGATAAGATTGATACTGCCATCAATGTTTTTCTACGAATCGAAACTAATCAGCAAATCATCGGTTATGGATGCGCTGCACCTGATGAGCACGTCACAGGAGAAACGCCTGAAAGTATTCTTAATGCCATTAATGAAATTGCCTATCCAAAGCTGAAAGGCTTTGATCCGTTACGCATAGCTTTTTTGTTAGAACGACTCAAGACAGCAATGGAACCGCAACCCACAGCGTTGGCTGCTGTAGATATGGCTTTGTACGATATTCTTGGAAAAGTGGCGGGCGTCCCACTGTGGAAAATCCTTGGTGGCTTTCGTGATCGAATAAAAACAAGCATTACAATTGGAATTTTACCTGAACTGGAAACGATTCAACGGGCAAAGGAGCGAGTAAAACAAGGATTCAAATCCATAAAATTAAAAGGTGGACTGGATGTGGAGACTGATATAGTTCGTGTAATTAAAGTGAGGAAAGCTGTGGGGAAAGATATTGAACTACGCTTTGATGCCAACCAGGGATTCACTGTCGAACAGTCGCTCCAGTTTGTCGATCAAACTCGCAGTGTTGGGCTCGAATTTTTAGAACAGCCGACTCCGAAAGGGGAGCCAGATCTGCTGGGGCGAGTGACAAGTGGCGTTCATATTCCTGTTATGGCTGACGAAAGCCTGATGACGCTTCGGGATGCGTTCCATTTGGCTCGAAAAGATCTGGCAGATATGGTAAATATTAAATTGATGAAAGTTGGCGGAATCTCAGAAGCCATGCAAATCAATTCCGTTGCCTGTTCCGCAGGATTGGAAGTGATGGTCGGCTGCATGGATGAATCTGCCCTGGCAATCGCTGCTGGACTTCATTTTGCCCTAGCTCGCCCAAATGTTGCTTACGCCGATTTAGATGGACACCTCGACCTAATCGATGATCCGACCAGTGGTGCTGTTATCCTCTGCAATGGCATACTTTATCCCTCTGATAAACCGGGTTTAGGATTTAATCTGCCATACTGATTTCAGAACACTTTCTATTAATCAAATTTTAATAAAAATAGCTTTTCTAATAGCAATAAAACATCGATACGACGAGTCATTTCGGAATAAGGTGTTCTACCTTTGTTACCCGACCTTCCCTATCGATATTATACAAAATATCACTCCAAACAATGATATCAACACCGATTGTCTTCATGTAAATTACATTCTGAAAAAGCAATAGAAACGGAATTCTCAAGGTAAATCGACCAAGCCTTGTATTTGGTCCTAATAGCGCGGAAAGAAGGACAGCGAGATATTCACCNNNAAAGAAAAGAGCCNCTGCTTTACCTCCCCAGTTATAAAATGCATTTTCTGTCAATATCGATCCGATAACGGCTATCGGCAGAAGCAAGTAAAATGCAATAATTGCAGCTATGACAAATAAAGTATATCTCCATAAGCTTCGAAAATATACTTTAAAAAATAATATTTGCCTTGTATACCATAATTGACATTGGTGGAGTGTTTGTAATAAGTCATTAGAATGGGTAATGCACTCGGGGACGAAAATAATTCTTTTTTTGGAAGCCTTAAGAATTTTCGAGAGACTCATATCGTCAACAACTGTTTCTGACCAGAGTTTCGATACCATTAATTCATCGAATTTGTCACTGCGGATTGCCATCGATCCACCCCATAAACCAATATTAATAAAACAGGCAGAAAAAATAAAAAATGTGTACATATGCATATTCATAAAGGTGTGAATGTGTTCACTTATCGATCCATTTTTACCTTGAAACCATTTGTATCCCGAAGTCACATAAATCCTGTCACTTGATAGAGGCAGAATAAGAGTACGAAGCCATTGGGTTGAAGGTGAAATATCATTGTCAGCAAATACATAAACTTCTGCATTATTTGTAGCAGCAATACCAGCGAGTATATTATGGTTTTTCTGGGCGCAAGTTTTGGCACGACCAGCTACGACTAATTTTGCATGTTTGTGATTTTTGATCAATGATTTGATTCGATTTGCCCCAGGGTCATTTTTGTCTTCAACAACATAAATCACCTCATAATCTGGATAGTCCATGTAAAGGAAAGATGACCAATTTTTTTTACCATTTTTGGGAAGTCCTTTACTGGGGACAATAATCGAACATCGAGGAAGCCATGAAGAATCGAAGCGGGGTCTTATTAAATAAGGATATATGAAATATTGATAAGCAATAGAAAAGATGACAACAAAAAGCCGAAATCCGATGAGGGTAACTGCAAGGATGATAAGAAAAATTCCTAACAACAAAAATACCTCCAATTATAATCCCTGTAATCCACAGCAACGGGAACACACTGGCATCAATCCTTTTTTCATTTCTCGACGAAATTTTTTGTATTTTTCCCCATTCCAGATTTCATAGACTGATTGTTCATTAACATTTCCGCATTCATAATCCTGGTAATCGCGGCAAGGGGTAACTCTACCATCTGGTGAAATTTCCATAATATAGTATATGCTATGACAGGCGGAATATCCTACAGTCCAGTTATGATCATCATAGTATCGTTTAATATCTGCTTTTGAAGTAATGTCAGGAAAAAATTGAGGTATACTGGGATAGCCTTTAGCTACCCGATAAACTTCATGAACCTGTTGGGCTGTCACTTCTGGATCGACATCATTAAAAACCGATTTGATGTACCCACGATGATGATAAGGTTTGGTGCCGTAGCGTTTCTCAAAAACTAAATCATGCTGGTTGGCTCGTTCTTCAGTGATGAACCATCCATAATAATAGACATGAAGTTGTGTTTTTTCACGAACAATTTCATGTATCTCTGCCAGATGCATGTAATTATAATTAGAAATGACTGTAATAGGCATGATTAATGGAAGAGGGGTACGAAGTTTCTTTTTGTATTCATCTATTTTATCGATACATTTCATTGTTCGTTCAAAATTATCAGCAGCCCTGTTTCCAGCCGGTTTCCTAATCCGGTTTTGTGATTCAGCGTTCCAACCATCCAGACTGATCAATATGTTCGATAATGCTCCAGTATCGATAAGAGGTTCAATGAAAGGTTCGAGTATGTGGCAGTTGGTTACAATCGAACCAAGCAGATTATTTTTACCCAATTCTTGAAACAGCGGTAAAAGATGCTCCCATAAAGTTGGTTCTCCACCCCATATATAATAAAATGGTCGATCTTTTTTTGTTTCATAAATGATATTCTTTACTGTTTCCCAGCTTAAGGAATTCAGTTTTTCACCTCGCGATTTTTTCGCCAGAAGCCATCCATTTTCACCCCATTGACCGCAGGAAGGACAGCGTAAATTACAAACTTCATTACACCTGACGTGAATTTGACAAATTGGATAATTCTTGTCAGGATCATTGATTCTAAGATGTTTCCTGATTTGTTGCATGAACATATACCAATACTGCGGGTGAACCATTAGAGCCGGTAAAACATAACGAAAGAGCAGCTTTCCCGATACTAAAGTTATTCCATTAAATTTTGACATATAAATTACCTATTTCAATTTAAAGCTGTAAACTAAGGAAAAGAAGCATCGAGGTGCAATCTTTCTAAATTTTAAAAGCAGATGCAATAACCATGTGAGTATTGCTTCCAACCCAAACCTGTTTTTACCGAATTGGCAAATTCCAGGGTCAGGAAATTCAATTAACCAAATAACTTATGCCAGATTCATCCAATTCTTTTGCATAAATAGATAAACTCACCTCACTGGATATTTGAGAAAATAACCAACTCTGATTAATTTTGATCAATATAATAAATCGCTTATAAAATGTCAAGCAAAAATTGTTTTACTATTTTCAGCATATAACAGATAAGTTGAATGAAGTCATTGATCAAATTTTGTGTTGAATACCGTACGATAACCAGGAACATTCAAAATAATTTGGACCGTTGTTTTTGCGAGATGATGAAGTAGGTTTGGCTCCTACCAGTTGAATGAGGGTTCTGGCATGGTTATAAATGAAAAAAGCATCAGGCTATTCATCTAACCTAATGCTTTTTCCAAACACATCATCTAAACGGAAGGAATTACTTTTGAGCTACTTGAACAGTTTCCATTTTCTGAACAATTGCCGTAACAACATGTCTTACAGTTTTACTTTTATCATTAGCAGCGACTTTTTTCAGTACAGGAAGTGCCTTTTGATCACCAATTTGATACAGTGCCATTGCCACAACAATTCGAGTGCTGGGATTTTTCTCTGTTTTTAATATGTCAACCAATGGCTCAACAGCACCTTCAACTTTTCGTTCTCCAAGTAATTGGGCAGCGCTTGAACGAATACCAACATTATCATCTTGTAAAGATTTGATTAAATATTGATCATATTCTTTATCAGTTAACGGCTGAGCCATTAACACACTACCTAAGACCATCGTCAGAACAATAGCCAGACCAAGTTTCGTTATTGTTTTCATTTTCGTTTCCTCCATATTCGTAATATTTTAGTAATCATCATTTGCTTCGGATTTATTCCCTTTTGCCTTTATATCTGGCAACTAATATGCCATAAATTTAGTGTAAATTTTATTGATTAGCTATATATGTTTAAGGTATTGTTTAATTGAATATTACAAATCTTGATTTTAATTTTTGAAGCAATCTAATCTAATCTTTTTGAATGATGTTCTGGTACTTTTCCCCCACCAAAGTGGTACTTTCAGTACCAGAATTAATTAATTGATAGTTTGCGATTAATGATGATCATTTTTAATACGTAAAATTTGTATTCTTATTTCGTATTACAAAAAAAATCTTGACTTTACAAAGTATTTAGTTTATATTTTTAACAAAGATTTAAACGCTGATAACAATTTAAGGAGAGATGATGATCTGGTTAAAAGTAATTTCAAAATTCATCAAAGCATTTCGTTCTGGTGAATCTCCAGGACAGATCGCTGCTGGATTTAGTTTCGGCTTCTTAATCGGACTCATGCCGTTCTGGACGCTGCAAAGTATCTTGCTTTTTGTTCTACTCATTTTACTCAATATTAACCTGGCAACCGGAACTGTCGCAATTCTACTTGCCAGTCTTTTTGCTTACCTCCTTGACCCGATTTTTCATAATATTGGTTTTTTCTTCCTGACCAGTATTCCCGTCTTACAGGAAGTTTGGAAAACGCTTTACAATACACCGTTCAGCCCGCTTACCCGGTTCTACAATACCATGGTGATGGGGAGTTTCCTTGGTGGTTTGGTACTTGTTTTTCCAGTTTTCCTCGGTATGAAAAAATTAGTGATTCTCTATCGAGAAAAGTTGGAGGAGCGAATTAAAAAATGGAAGATTGTTCAGGCGATAAACGGTAGTAAAATCTTCCAATTGTATTTAAAAATACGAGATATAGGAGGTGAATAATGAGAAAGAAAGGAATTATCATATTGATCGTTATCATTGCTATTTTTGCGGTGATCGTCTATTTCGCCCAGGATCGATACCTGGAAAGGGGATTGGAAAAGGCGTTACAAGCTATTGCAGGAGCAAAAGTTGAAATCAATAATTTTCATTTTAGTCTTTTAAAAGCTGAATGTTCATGGAATAGGATTCAGATCGCTAATAAAAATGATCCCTGGCGAAATATTTTAGAGACAGGCCGGGCATCTTTTGACTTAGAAACACGGCCACTCTTTTGGAGACGAGTTATCATCAAAGAAATGGTAGTGGAAGATGTGCGCAGTGGAACCCAAAGAAAATCTGATGGGAGCTTACCTAAAAAAGTGGAACCGCCATCAAAACCAGGTGAACCAGGCATTGCTGAAAAAGCGAAAAAAGCGCTGGAAAAACAGTTGGGTGAAATACCAATTTTTGATCTTTCCGGGCTCGGTAAAAAGCTAAAAATTGATTCTTTAGTGAATGTTGAAAATCTTGCAACCGTTCAAGCCTATGATAATTTAAAAATTTCTGCTGATAGTACGTTCGATTATTGGAAAAGCCAATTAGATTTACACACATACACTGCCCGTGTGAATGATCTGGAGAAAAAAATTAAAGCGCTGAATCTTGATAAAATTGATGATATCAAAGATGTTGTTGCCTTAGCTGAACTGATAAAAAAAGTAGACGACATTTATAAAGAAGTCAATTCGCTTAAAAAAGATGTGGAAGGGAAGTATGATGCACTCACCCAAACCTTTAATGATTTAGAGAACGAACTGAAATTAGCGCAAAATATGCTTCAAGCGGATATTAACCGGGCACAGCAGTTGGCAAAGTTAAAAGATTTGGATGTGAAAGATGTGAGCATGTTACTCTTCGGAAGTGCTGTGGTACAACGGACAGAACAACTGCTCGATTATGTTGCTCTCGCTCGGAAGTACCTGCCCACAGCGAAAAAGCTGCAAAGCCCAAAAAAGGAAAAACCGCCCCGCTTAAAGGGACAGGACATTTATTTTCCATTTAAATACCGTTATCCTCGTTTTCTTTTACGTCATGCCAAATTGTCCGCTGCCACGGCTGCCGGTGATACCAGTCGGGCTTTCTTTCTCGATGGCGATCTCAAGGGGTTCACGAACCAGCCAAATATTTATGGTAAATCAACGAGATTCAATATATCTTCAAAAAAGGTGTCTAGCAATCAGTATGAAATTCGAGGCAGTCTGGATCATGTAACAGAGGAAGCACGGGATTCACTGTGGGTGTCAGCTAAAAATTTTGCCATGGGTAAAATATCGCTGGGAGAAAGCAAATATTTTCCAAAATCTGTCAATGCAGAAAAAGGAGACGTTTCGCTTGCAGGCTTTTTTATCGGCGATGGCATCGATCTCAAACTTAACCTGGATACTTCTCCTGTACAATTTATATTTGAAAAAGAGGCGCAGGATAAAGTTGCCCAAATCGTCCGGGAGGTGCTTTCAGGGCTGAACTATTTAAATTTGAAAACGCAAATGAAAGGTGCTGGCGGTGATTATAAGTTGAATATGAGTTCGAATGTTGACCAGCTATTGGCGAATCAGGTAAAAAAGACACTGGAAAAGAACATACGCGAAGCTCAGCAACAGGTCGAAAATTATGTAAGGGCAGAGGTTGATAAGCGAAGAGAAGAAGTTGAGACGTTCATTGATAAGAATAAACAGACTGCTTATTCAGAATTGGAAAAACTGAATCAAAAAGTGCAGCAGCAACTGGATGAGGTGAACAAATACAAAAAACAGTTAGAGGATAAAAAGAAAGAACTGGAAGACCAGGCAAAGAAGAAAATTATGGATATTTTCAAAAAGCCTGGGGATTGAAACAGGTAGAAGTTACAAATTCAATAAAAAAGTTACAAACGCTTTTTAATTTTTAGATGAAGAGAAAGGAATAATCGTATGCGAAAGTCTTTTGTTTGGATCGTTCTAATAATTTTTTTCGTAACACCTACGTTCGCAAAAAAACGCCAATTTACAATCCCTGATCTTTACAAAATCAAAAATGTTACCGATCCCCAAATTTCAACAGATGGTAAGAAAATTGCTTTTGTGATTACATCATTTGAACTTGAAAAAGGAACTTCCAATTCCGATATATTTTTGATGAATGCTGACGGTACAAATATGCGGCAGTTAACTTTCAACAAAAGTGCAGATTATCATCCGCGCTGGTCGCCAAATGGCAAATGGTTGATGTTTCTTTCCACAAGAAATGAAGGCTCACAAATTTGGTTGCTGCCAGTAGCATTGGGTGAACCAAAGCAATTAACGCACATTTCCACTGGCGTTAGCAATCCTGAATGGTCGCCCGGTGGAAAATACATTGTTTTCGCAACTGATGTTTTCCCAGAATGTGGCGAAGATGATGATTGTAACAAAAAGATAAATGATTCAATGGAAAATGGCAATTTGCAGGCACACATGGCAGATGCGCTTTTATACCGCCACTGGACTTATTATTCGGATGGCAGAAATATGCATACGCTGCTGTTCAATGTTGAAAAAGAAGAAGTTACTGATATGACTCCTGGTGAGTTCAATTCCCCACCTTTTTCTCTC
>JGI2171J19970_10001567_pt1 | contig 12747 bp, 18 predicted proteins | sample DeeMarSWOR324_28_FD_19970 | JGI IMG/M metagenome (IMG submission 19970) | reverse complement strand
CCATGGTTTTTAATGGATCAAAATATCTAATGCAGTCAAAATGCCTAAGCATTTTTGGAACCTGATAGTCAGCAGGTATAGGCAAATATAACATCATATCCTTATACCATCCTAGCCTTCTATACAACTGGAGAAAAAACAGAGATGCCCTTTTTAAGAAGATGTCTGATGCAAAACCAGGAAAGTTTTCTATAAGAGTTCTGAGGTAGCTATACCCATCGTTTTCAGGTTTAAGTTGATTATTGATATACCCATGATGGATATGAGAGACAAGACCTTCTCCTATAATTGCAACCTCTGTTAAATGTCGTATCCTTTCCTCTAAGAGAGGGAACCTATTTAATGACAATTTCATAGTGAGCCTATCAATACTTGCTTTTGCTGATGTTGCATATCCATGAGGATCATAGCCTGTAAATGCTTCATTAACAAGATCATACATTAGACCAGAGCCACATCCACCAGGACGTATAGTGGATTTGCCGTACCAGTAACAATAGTTTATGGAACTAGCAACTAGTTCTTTTATTATTATATGTCTTTCATTTTCCCCTGTTGATTGTGGTGGAAATGGTGTAATGCCTGTCTCTAGCATTTTGTTTGCAAGACTTTCTACATTCTCATCTATAATGTCTACATATTTGGCATTCTTCATGAACTCTTTTGATATCTCAAATACACTGGTGATCATCTCCATTAAAGTCCTCCTTGTCTTAATAACCACTCAAGATGGTTCTCACTTTTTTCAACTACATGGTGAGTCCATCCTTCTTTTGTGGGGAAATCGTCTTTGATGCTTGCCATTAAACCAAAGGCTTGTAATGAGTCTTTGCAACCTTGGTGCAAGACCTCTTCTGTTTCCCAATTAACTGATATTAACATTGCTTTCATTTGTATTATTCTCCATCTTCAAGGAATCTCATAATTAATCCTCATCAAACATGCTAATAACACCTTCCTCTTCTTCCTCTTGTATTTCCATAGAAGCAGTGGCAAGGTCTTTAGCAGCATCTATTTCTGCCTGTGCCTGTAGCACTATCGGTCTTCCAAAGTCTTCCCATACACGTCTAGCTTTAATCTGATAATCCTGTGCTGTACCTGCTGAGATTGAATCTTCACTTGCATAAGCTGTGAAAAATGCTTCTGGACAGGGAATGCCAATATAACCATATTGAAAGAACTTTAACCATAATGCCCAATCAAGGAGTCTCTTATATTTCTGCTCCATTACAGGACCACCAATGAACTCAAGGTAGTCATATTTGATTAGACTATTGGATGAAATATAGTTACCTTTGATAAGCCTGTTAATATCGTAGGGTTCACATGGGAATTGCCTATTGATTGCACCTTTGAACTCAAAACTGCAATAACAGAATGCATGTCGTTCACTTGATTGCTTGATAACAGCTAATAGCCTATCTAGCATGTGTCTACCAAGCTTGATATCTTTGTCGAGTGGCAGTATATAGGGGATCTTCAGGGTACTTCTCATTTGGAAGTATTTTCTGATACCATACCACCAGTTTGTGGGAATGTTATATTCTCCGGTACATGTAATCCAGGTAAAGGGTAATTCATTTCTTTTGATAGTTACCTTTGTTTCCCTGGAAATTTTGTGTCCTGGTAGCAATGGAGTGGCTACTAGGATTTCTGAGTAATCATCTTCTCTAACAATCTGTATGTCCACATTCATATTTTTATCCCTACTCTTAGGCACCAATTAATAAGGTCAGGATCTACTGTCTCTTTAATAGGTTTAAATTCTTTCCTCTCATTTTTAGGTATACGAAAACACTTAGAGCATCTGTCAAAATATTCAGTGGGAAGAGATAGTTCTTCAGTTGGATTGTTTATATATGCCAATCCACACATTGAATGTTTCCCATTGCCACTTAACACTTTATGAAGCTTACCAGTACCACTAAAACCATATCTCATGGTATTCTCCCTTCTTTCCACCATCATTCTGAGTCTGGGATAGTTAGACATACACATTCCTATTATAACCTAAAAAGATCATCTGGTAAACTCATATCTTGATAAATTACTAGATCTGGAAAGCATCGTCTACAAAAGATCTTTCTGCCTAGATCTAGAGCTTCTTGAGGAAGCTCTTTATATCTGATATCAGACCATTGTTCATATCTTGAAGAACCACATTTAAAATCGTCATACCTGCCCATCTTATGGACTTTTCCAACTGGACCTGGAATCCAATAGTGTTTCTTTCTACTTTCCTTTTTGTTTTTCCAGACGTATTTCCAAATTCTTTTACTCATATCTCAAATAGTTCATCTTCTAGTGTTATATCAAATGGGAAAACCTCTTCTTCTTCCTCACAAACACAATCATAATATGGAAGATTGCAACCTATACATAATAGGTCTGGTTGAGGATATTTGGGAAAATATTTTGACTGCCCTGGAGGTCTTTTGTAGTTAAGTTTTCTATCAAGAAACTCTCCATCCGATAGGTGAAGCCATTCACCTTTATCATCATCCCATATTGAAATATCTCTATTATCTGGATTTATATATAGTTCACCATGTCGTGGTTTGGCCATTAATCATTCTCCATCAATTTACAGAGCACTCTAACGTGACCGTCTAGCTTCTCTTTTATATTATCTAGTGCAGATTGAAGTGCATCTCTATACATTCCCCAACCCTCTTCACTAATGCTTTTCATCTCTTCTGTTAAAGCAAGTGTCTCAAGAGCCATGAGTGAATCTACAATTGCAGATAAATGATTATATATATCGTGGATATCCTCAAGTTCATGAACCAAGGATATAGATACGGAAGGTTTAATATTAGAGAAGTTACCAGTGTTAATGGTCATTTCTCTAGACAATTCTAGTTTTGTTTTCATCTCTCAACACACTTTCGTATTACGTCTACTGTATTAGTTATAAGCATCTCTGGAAAAACCTTAGAGATATTCTTATATATATCTAATAAAACAATTTCTTTGACACCACAATATGAATCAATTTCAAGAGCAAGCTGCATCAGATTCTTTATAGGTGGGAAAACAGCATGATAATATCTATGCTCTTCTGGTAATAACGGATAACAACCCATATACATGGCATCAAAAATATCAGGATTCAAATACCCTATCTCATAATTGTTAGGTGTATCTATTAGTACAAAGCATTTTATATTACCCCAAGAAAAGTCCTTTCTTGTAACTCCTGCATTCTTATATTCGTCTATTTTATGTTTCGGTAAAGATGCAGTATAGTGTACTTTGTATTTTGGAAAATGTTCAGATAGTTCTACATAATAGGCTTCAAATCCTTTAAGCCTATTCTTTAGTGTACCTATATGCCCCAAGTCAATTTCCTTTTTATCACCACCATCTGGAAGAGTGTTGATTGTTATCTCTTCTGTCCATGGGGGAAGAAAAGAAAATCCTTCTCTATGATTTATTGCTGGTTCAAAGAAGGAGACATTAAACTTCTTTAGATAGTTAAACTCTCTTTCAATAATGTCTAGATATCTATCAAATAAGACAACTGGCTTTTTTGATGATGCATAAAAGTCTACCACTGCTGCTTGTGTGGCAAGCTTATCTTTATCTTTTACATAACGTGGTATCCAGTCAATTAATATAGAGTCTACATCTGGAAGTTTATCTTCATTCTCAAGATATACCAGTTCGTATGTTTTAGGCATGTGGCCTAAAAGCCTTTTATCACAGTTAAATACACCTAGTCTCATTATTCACCTTTCGGTACTATTGATCTTTTTTGAGCCTGTTTCTGTGGATTATCACTACTTTTCTTTGGTAGCATAGGTTCTGCTATTTTCTTTCTTACAGGATCGGTAACTGCATCTAATCTGCATTCTGTACTTAAAGAATTTATAATTATTCTTCTAGTATTGAGCAAAGTATATAAATACCTAGTTGCTTCATCTGAAGAATAAGCTGCAATGTATGCAGTCCATGATTGATCACGGTTACCATCCATTTCATAATCAAGTCTGTAAACTTCAACTCTTTTAGCCATAATAATCTTCTCCTTCTTCTTCTAGTACCTTCTTTAAGAAAGTACGTGTCATTGCCAAGAGGATTTTCGGTTTTAATGCTACCGTTTCATCATCGTCTTGGTTATAATATTCTATTTTAATATCGTTTAGTTCTTCATCATCAAGATCTATTCCCATCTGGTCACATAGTTGTTTAATAGCTTCCTCTAAACAACCTTCACATTGACATTCTTCTGAATGCTTACCCAATGCAGCTTCTTTAGCTTGATTGTCTCTGTAGAAACCATAATCGTCATAGTCTTTTGATGAATTTTTGTTTGGCCCTAGAATATCCTTAAACATTTTCTTTGCCCTCTTTCTGTTCTTGATATGTCTCCTTAAGAGATCTTAAAATAGCATTAATGCTTCCTAGAGCTTCCTCCATATTAGACATAAAGTTATAGAAGTAGTCTTCTAGGAAACGTAGCTCATTCTCAAGTTGTCCTATAGTAAAGAGAGTTGTCCCTTCTGCTGGAACTTGCTCTCCACTTTTTATTAGTGAATCTGCAATACACTTATCACATCTTAAAATAGTAAAAGTGAAATTCTCAGGATCATATTTTTCAAGCTTTAGTTGTGTATCATAAAGAGTACAGCATATATGGTCAGTACCTATATCCATAAACTCACATTCACGTACACATTCTCTTTTAGACATTTCAATCATCACCACCTTTCATTAGAGATATAACCACTTTTTATTCTCCTTAGCTTTAAAATACCACTTGACAGTTCTTTCTAAGGATCGTTCAAAATCAACCGGAAGATTCCATCCCATACTTTCCATTTTAGATCCATCTAGAGCATATCTTAAATCGTGTCCAGGTCTGCTTGAATGAAAGTCAACTAATTCATATTCTAATGGCTTTTCTAGTATATCTGCTATTAATAGTGCTAATTTTAAATTGGTTACTTCTTTTTCTCCTACGATGTTATACTTTTCTCTAAACTGAAACCTGTCTAATAGAAAATGCAGTGCATGAGCAACATTTCTACAATGGATATAAAATCTAGATCCTGGAATGGTTTTTGTAGCATCCGAATGAATTGTTACTACTTCACCATTTAATATCTTTCTTATTACTTTTGGAATGAACTTTTCTGGGTGTTGTCTTTCTCCAAAACAATTCATGCCATGGGTAATAAAAACAGGTATTCTATATGTATTTGAATAAGCAAGTGCTAACTCTTCTCCACCTGCCTTTGTAGCTGCATATGGGTTAGTACTATTATATCTATCCCACTCTTTGTAATCTACACCCTTGGGAGCAGGACCAAAAACTTCATCAGTACTGAAATAATTAAAACCCCTAAGATCCTCTAACTCTTTTGCATAGTTTAGCATGTGCATGGTCCCTACTACATTTGACATAACAAATGGTTCTGGATCATCTATTGAATTATCTACATGTGTCTCTGCTGCTAAATGAAGAATATAGTCAACATCTTTTGTTTCTTGAATAACTCCAGGTGTGATAGGTCTGGTGAGGTCTGTTGTGAAGAAAGATACTCGTTTATCATCGAAAGCTTTAATATCTCTAACACGGTCAAAGCCACTTGCTGCATAAGTAAGCTTGTCAAATATTACTATCTCCCATTTTGTGTTCTTAAGAAAGTGTTCTACTACATGGTGACCAATAAAGCCACACCCACCTGTTATTAAAATTTTCATGTTTCATGAATCCTCCATTAAAAGTTTTTATGGTTTGAATAAAACTCTATTTCCTTTTTTATATTATCCCATTCTGGTATTATATTTGGTTCAGGTGTTGTATTGCCTTTACCAAACATCCATTCTTCTAGAGCTTTGGCTTTCTTTTTATATGCTTCAACTAATCCCTCTAATCTTTCTATTTCTCTATGATTCAAGTTCATCATAGATTCCTTTCATTGTCTCAGGTGGAGAGGTAGAACAGTGCTCCGTTTTTATATCTTGGAATTGCCCCTTCTCTCCTGAAAGCTTATTTTTGACCTTTACTCTTTGGGCATTATAGTTTCGTATTTCTAATGCCCTTCTCCCAACTTCTTCTAATCCCATTTCTCCTTCTTTTCCTAATCTAATATCAGCTTCCAATGCCCAGATAATTCCGTTTATCCTGTGTAATTGTCTAATACATTTTACCATGTCTTCAAAGTCTTCTGGTTTAGAATTGAGCAGTACTTCTTTAGCAAAGGCATAAAATTCTGGCAGTGCTTTCTCACCTGCCTTTTCTACTTTATGAAATAGGATAGATAATCTATCACATATTTCCCCTATATTCATTTCCATTTACTCTTCTTCACCATCCTCTACTAGTTTTGCAGCTTCTTCTATTTCTTCATTAATAGTAGAATATCCTGTATCGGCAATCCATTCTTCTAGTTTTTCTAGAATACTTTCATCTTCAAATAGATATTGTTTTAAAGCTTCTCTTCCCTGAATCTTTTTCTCTTCACCAACATCATACCAGGAACCAGAAGCAACAATAATACCTGATCCAAGTGCTTGTTCTATAATACCTGCATATGGATCAATACCTTTTCTATAGTCAATATCTACTATTGCTTCTTGGAATGGTGGATATAGATTATTCTTCAGAGTATATGCTTTGAGTCTTGTACCTATGATTTGTTTCTTGCTGGTGCCTTCTTCATCAGCATCCCCACCTTCTGTGATATACTCCTTTTTAAGGTTGATAAGGATTCTGGGAAGGTATCTCATTGCCTTACCACCACCAATTTGATCTGGCATTGGAACTAGTCCAGGTCTTCCATATAAATGGCCACAGGCAATACCTATAGAGTTCTGTTTAATACATAATGCAAGGAAGAGTCTGAACATTGCTTTAAGATCTTTTTGTAGGAGACCCTGATCTTGTTTGTATTTCCCCTTCTTTGCATCCTTTAATGCTTTCTGTCTCTGTAGGTTACCAATACTATCAATGCCGATTATATATTTATCTCCAGAACCTTCTAATTGGCCAAGTATAGCTATAACCTCTTCAACAAAAGGTGTGTAAATATACATGCAGCTTTCAATATCTAATCCCCATCTCTCACAGAAAGTATTATTAATACCACCTTCCGTATCAATTATGACCGGAGTATAGCCTTTCTTCTGTGCTTCAACCATGCAGAGCACCATGAAGGAAGATTTCATACTTGCTTCTGGTCCAACAATACCAACAATGATCTTATTAGGAATACCTCTAAAAAAGCTACCGGAGATTATTCTATTAAGATCATAACACGGTGATTGTATCCAGTCTCGTTCTGCTGCTATGTTTGAATCTGCAAGAACAGAGACATGCACTCCTTTAACATTTGCTTCGATTCGTTTTTTTATGTCTGCTAGTTTCATATTATCCCCAACTCATATGTTTTGCTCCTGGTTTTTCTGGCTCTGGCTCTGATAGTTCTGGCTCTTCTTCTCCATCTCTTACTCTATGAAGACTTTCACGGTCAAGTGCCAAATGACTCATACCAAGAGCTTGTAAAGCTGATCTTTGTTCATTTATAATTCGTAGGTAGTCTTGCTCTATGCTTCGTATTTCTTCAGCATTCTTATATACTTTTAACTCTTCTACCTTCTGCTCTAGATCATCTACCCTTTCTTCCAGAAAGGCTATGTATTCTTCTCTTTCCTCCGTAACGAATGTTTCAAAAGAGTCTATATCCTTATTTATAAGACTATATAAGATATCTTCAATTTCCCATCCTGCATATTTTTTAGTAAGCCTTTCAATGAACAGTTTTACTTGTTCTTTATCAATTAATATGCCATTAATTAATTCAAATCTGTCCATATTTTCCTCCATTATATCATCAGCTATCCTTATTGTAAAGTAATTGTACTAAACCCACTTATCTTTTCTACTAGATAAGTTCTATCAACATCTATATCAGCTACTTCTTTACGATGAGAGATAAGAAATATCTTTAAACTATCTTCTTGTTGTTTCCATTTAACTATCCTCATTAATTTCTCTATACCGTAGCTATCAATAGATGAATCAAGAAGTTCATCAGTAACAAGGATGTCAGGAAAAATTCCAGCTTTGAGCCTAGCAAANTCGAGAAGTGCCATTTGTAGTGATAGATCTATNCTACGTCCTTCTCCACCTGATAGACTTCCATANGAAGCATTAGTTATTCCTGGTCCTTTAATTTCTGCTTCTANCCACTTATCTATTATAGCATAAAAACCATGCCCTGTTTCGGATAAATGATGATTTGTTCTTCTATTGAGATAGGGCATATTTGCAGAGATCACGAACTGCTTGATATTCTCATCTTTACAACACTCCTTAATGAAGTTTATATAGTCACTAAGAAGTTGGAGTTTTTCTGTTTCTTTTTGGTGTATTTCATTCTCTCCAGACAGAGAGACTATCTTTGCTCTCTCTGATTCGATTATCTCTTCAAAGCTTGCTCTTGTTTCCTTTTCACTTACAACTTTGTTTTCAAGGTTATCTATTAACCTCTCCAGGTTTTCTAACTTTTCAATTGCTAGTTTGTAGTCTTTAATAGAATGCTCTACATCTGCAAGTTCTTTACCTGCTTTGGTGCATTTTGTATTATACTTGGTGCTAATATCATCAAGCTTTTTCAAAGCATTTTTGTATCGTTCAACTATGCCCTTATTCTTTTTGATGTCAAGAGACTTTAGGACTGCTTTCTTTTCTTTAATATCACCATCTAGTCTCATGATGGTCATTAAAGTATCCTTCATTTTATGTATACTGTCATTCCTAATATTAACTTCTTTTCTAACCATGCCTTTTTGAGCAACAGCTTCCTTTCTTCCCTCTTTAGCTCTTACTAGCTTTGCCTTGTTAATTTCCATCTTTCTTTTTAGATCTGTAATCTTCTCTTCTGTTATTTTTTCACCACAAAGAGGACACTCATCTTCTTCCTCCATTACTCTAAGGTGTCCTACATCCTGTTCAATGAGGGTTTCAAGGGAAGAGATTTCTTTCTCATAGTTCATTTCACGAATAAGATGTTGGTCTCCTTCTGTTACTATTTCATCTCTTTCTTTTTCAGCTTCTTCTATTCCCTTTTCAAGCTTTTTCGGGTCACCATATTTAGCTCTTTCACTTTCAATCTGTTTTATCTCTGCTAAAGCCCCTCTAACTCTATCCATGTCAACTTGTTTTTCAAGAGTTTTAATTTTAAACTCTACATTTTCGACCTTGCTATTTATACTCAGAACGATATTCATTAGTACAGCATGGTTTTCTCCAGCTTTAATGATCTGTTTTTGGAGTCTTTCGTACTCTTTTCTATCTTCTGCATATCTCTCTTTAAGCTTTTCGTATTTGTCCTGTGCATCTTCCAGTTCTGAAGCTGAAGAGACAAGAGTTCTTATTTTGCTCTGGATGTTAGCAATGGTCCTGTTTGATTCATTAATAGTNTGCTCATTGAACTGAGACTTCATCAAGTGGTCACTNAGTTTCTTATCAATAGATCTCAACTTCTCATTACATTTCTCATTGATCTTGTTGAAAAGCTGAAGATTGAAAATACGTTCCAGGAACTTTCTTTTCTCAGGCTTTTTCATTGTNAGCACTGGAGAAGTAGTGTTGATGTTGGTGTAGACAAGAGACATGAAGGTGTTGAAGTCAATTCCTAGAACTTCTTCCTCCAGTTGCTTTTGGAATATATCTTTTCTTGCATCTATAGGAACATCAGTGCCGTTCTTTGAGACTGTGAATGCATCTGGCTTCAATGCTCTATAAATAATATATTCATCCTTGCCTTTATGGAAAGTGATTGCAACTTCACAATTCTTTCTGTTTCTCCAATTGACTATCTGTTCAAGTTTTATATCACGATTTACCTTTCCAAAGAGGGCAAAAGGAATGGTTTCAAGAAAAGAGGATTTTCCTGATGCATTTGATCTATCCTTGGCATGATCAAGTCCAAGAATCAGATTAAGCCCATAAAGAAAATCCACTTCTTGCCATCTGCTACCAAAGCTTAGGAAGTTACGGAATCTTATTGAATCAATTTCTAATCTCACTTCATTTCCTCTATCACAACATCTATAAAGTTATGGAACATAGTAAGGGCAGTTTTAAATTCAAGCCCCTCTGGTATTTCTGATTTTTCCAGGTAGCTCTTGACTATCTCTTTCTCACTTTTCATTTCTACTTCTTCATCAATGATGTCTCCTGTAAGATCAACAGCAGCATTGGCAAAGTCAGTATAAACTTGAAGGGGATTTCTCATTTGGATTTCTTCAAGCATTTCTGTGTTTTTAGTAGTTCCATAGTCTCTATCATAAATTATTTTAATTATATTACCTTCTATATTTGTAAGGTCTCCAAAACAATCTGTATTAATGATAATGAATTTTGGTGCCTTGTTATATTCAACAAAATCAAAGTCTCCACCATTGTCAGTGTTGGGATAATAGAAATAATATCCTCTAGAACTACCTGCATCTCCAAAGTCCTGTTGATATGGAGAACCCAAATATTTGATGCCATCAATCCCATGAGTAGGTGTATGAAAATGGCCTGAAACAACCATCTTAAATTTTTTAAAATCACTGGCATTAAGGTTTGCCCTTCTCATTATATATCCATCATTCATCTTGAAACCATTGATTTCGAAATGCCCCATGAGTACAGGACATTCAAGATGTTGAAAGTTCTGGCTCCATGGCACTAAACCTATTTGCCAAGGTCCAAGACAAATTGGCTCATCTACTATATGAATGTTTGTAAATTCTTTGAGTGTAACTAGGGAGTGAGGGTGAGTTTGGTTTTTAAAGTATTGATCATGGTTGCCTACCACTATCCATGTTTCAAATTGATTGAGAATGTTTCCTATTTGATGTGCATAATTGAGAGTTTTAACATTAAGTGCTCTTCTATTATCATAGAAATCACCAAGATGTATTATGGTATTTACATTACGTCTATCACATTCATCTGCAATTTCTTTGAAGAGTTCTAATACAACCTCATGCCATATATCAGCAGATTTGAAAATTCCTAAATGTGTATCGGTAACGATACAAAGTGGGTCCACACATTAACTCCTTTGTTTCTTAATAAGACTTTTAAATACAGAGTCCATCCAATTGGAGGATCTATTCGGATTATAGCTCATATTTCTTATAAAGTGTTTCAGGAAGAGTTCTGGGTTATGTTTCACTTCTTCTAGCCAGTTAACCAGTTCTTCTTTCTCTTCTTGTTCTTTTTCTAGTTCTTCTATCCAGTCAATTTGTTCCATTAATTGTTTTCCTATATTACAAGCTTTAGGGCTTGTTCTACTACATCTTCTGGATCTGGGAGATATGGTCTTATATCCCCATCTTTAACCCAATCAAGTGTTGCACCATGGACCTCAGTTGGATTAGAGCTAATATCATCACAAGTCAGTCTTTTATAAAGAGAGATAGTTTTGTAGTCTCTTCCACCTTCTATACCACCACCTCTCCATGGAAGCACATGGGATGGGTGTTTACAAGTGGGAATAAATAAAATCCAATTATCAAATGCACCTGCAATATGAATAGGTGCAGAGCAATTTGATATAGTTACTCTAGCTTTGCTTATTATAGCAAACAAACCTTTAACTGTTAACATATCACGAAAATCTCTTATACCTTTTGGCAAATCTACCTCAACATATCCTTGTTCGTCTGATATGTGCTTTCCTATAATACCAGTATTTTTATGTTCCTTGTAGATGCCGTTAATTACTGCTTCCCACCAGTCTTTAGGAAATGTTTTACTTTCCCATCCTCTGCCAGGATGAATTAGAATCATGTTTGAAAACCCTCTTAATGACCCACCATTTAAATTTCTTAATTCGTTAAGTGCATCTTCTGTTACTTCTAATTGTATTTGTCTGTGCTCATCTGGTAGGATTTTTCGTATACATGATAGACTTGAAAAATCTTGTGAATGCATTAGTGTTTGTGCTGCTACATTCCAAACATCTGGTCTTCCTTCAGGACTTGGCATTGTCTCCATATGATAATCAGGAACTCTTTTGGTATTATATGCCCTTGAGTGATATATTCTAATTCTGTCTTTCATGTGATGATAAATTTCTGGCCAATCTGTTCTAACAACCATATCAGAGACCGGAAATGCAACATCCTTTATATATCTAACAACAGGTTCAGCATCTATTTGATCACCTATACCACCACCAACAGTAATAACAATGTTTCGTGGATATTTGTCTTTGTGATCACCTTCATTTGCTTTCCATATCTCAAGATCTTGATTAATAATGCTCATTAACTCTGTTGTATTAACATTGTCGGGAGCACCAGCATAATGGATTATATAAGAATTATATCTTTGGTCACCTGTTATTTCATCCATACATGTCATTCTATTATAAGGATATGGTAAATCAAACATCTTCCATTCATCTCTGAAGATCTTTAAATTAATATAGCCTTGTTCATACATTCCTAGTTTAATAAGTCTTTCGGGTAGTTTGAAAAGAACTCTATGTTTTTTAGATAAAACCATTACACCGGAATTGTAATAGGATCTACCATCCCATTTAGGAATTTCTTCTTTATAAGCCATTACAGCTTCACGTAGGGACTCCATTCGTGAAACAAAATGACCTTCATTAAACATTCCTATTTTATCTGAGGGAACTATTTCGGTAAGGTCGGGACAATCATCTCTAACAATAATGTCTGTGTCGAGAAAAATTATTCTGTCATAATCTGGAAGCAGATCATAGAGCA
>JGI2171J19970_10001562_pt1 | contig 12795 bp, 14 predicted proteins | sample DeeMarSWOR324_28_FD_19970 | JGI IMG/M metagenome (IMG submission 19970) | reverse complement strand
TAGTTTGAGTCCGCGGTCATCATCATACTGGGTATCAAGGTGTAATCCGCTGAGGCTAGCACATCGCACCATTCGCCAAGTTCCGTGATCTTCTGAACACACGTGACGCTTCCACTAGGCTCCAGCTGCACTTCAACGTTCGTATGATCTTCCTCGAAGTGGGCTTCAATATCTTCAAGAGGCAACGTGAGACTACCAGCACAGAAAACCTTCAGCGTAATCTTCTGCGAACTCCCAGTGAACCAATAGTACCAAAAGCCTCCTATTGATATAATCGCAATGACAGCAATAATTACCACTGCTTGGATTTTTCTCATTTTCGGCACCTCGTTATGTTTGGTCGTACATATCGACCGTTGTAGCTTTATAAGTGTAACGGAGGTTTTTTGTCTTGAGGTTAAAACAATCTCCGCGTTGAACCACATTCACGTAGTGATAAAAGCCCCTTCAACATTCATCGATGTGAAGATATGGATGCTGACGTATGAAAGCGAGAGAAAGTCTTTNGAGAACATTTCGAAGATTAGTGGTTAGAAGCGAGTATGGAGAAAATGATACCGTAAGTTTCCTGAAGAACCCCAACGGTCAAGCATGCATACCCAAAAAATCCAAGAAATCAACAGCATGAAAAAATTGCATAAACTATATGAGATGCCGGTATGAGCGGTATCCATTTCAAGGCTTATGATCTATTTATAATTTTCATTCTAAGCTGGATGGAGCAGAAGGAAGGAACCCAGTCAGGTGGATCCTACTGCCACATTTGTTGCATTGTATTATCAGTTCTTCTAGAAATTCTTTTTTCATTTTTGTTTCCAAAATGGTATAGACGTTCTCTGTTTCATCTTCTGGAGATATCATGATTCCGCAGTTGGGGCAGGCGAAATCTCCGCTTCCTTCGATTTTTGTCAAGTCTATTTTGAAGGCTTGGTTGTGTTTCATTTTTCTTCCTTCCTGCACACGATGGTTTTCGTTTTTAATTCTAGGAGTATAATAACTTTTATGAATGTTGAGTTAGTAGGTGGAAGATGTTTTTTAATTTGTTCCTGAATTAGTTTTGTCCTGAACCTCTTTGCCTTTGTTTAAAGGAAAATTGTCTGCTTAGAAGTTGTTCTAGTTTTGTGACGTTTTGTTCAAAAAAAATAGTATTATTAATGTAAGAGTTGTGAGTGAAATCGTTAAGTGATTGAGTTGGTGTGGCAAGCTCTAAGATTGAGGTCTCTTCTCTGGGTGATAGTTTGTGGAGTTCTTTTGTCGTTGGCTACGGGACTTATTAAGAATCAGCCGGAAGCCAGCATAATTGGGTTCACCTACTACGGTTACCCTATGGTCTGGCGGGTAACTAAAACTCTACAGCCGACTGAGTTTAGATTCACTAACTTAGCTGTGGACGCTGCATTTTGGATTGCAATTTCCTTTTTGGCCTTTATCTTCTTAGAGAAGATTGTACATCTTAAGTTGGGAATAGGCTTCAAGTACAGGGAGCTCTTTTTGCTCCTAGTTTTGTTCATTCTCCTAGGCCTTGTTATGGACTTTGTTCATGAATCTGGTCACGTTCTCTGGGGGATCGCCGTGGGAGGAAGGCTCACCTATATGAAGATAGCCTATTTTGAGATCTATCCTCAATTCACTATAACTCCGCAATTTTGTTTGGGGTATGTCGAAGTCGCGGGGCTTCTCACAGAGTTTGAACATGGTCTTTTCCTTTTGGGTGGTTCATTGACGACAAATATCATTTCGTGGTTGTTAGCATTAATTTTGCTGAAGGCTAAACTTCGATATAGAACACGAGTTGCGCTGAAGATTTTAGGACTATTCGGCCTCCTCGACCTTCCTTTCTATGTTCTTTTTCCTCAAATCGGACTCAGACATTGGATCATTATAGGCGGCAATACACCTGAACCTCTCTTGGGAGCGAGAAACACCGGCATACCTGATCCGGTATTTTACGTAATGACTGTTCTCACAACTCTTGGATTAGCCTTCATCTACTTCAAAACGCTATGGGAAAAAGCTTGGAAAAGAATAAAACCACTGTCAAGATCAGTTCTTCGACACTGAGCATGGCAGGGTCAACTTCTCTGTAACCCAATGTGGAAATAGCCCAGAACAAGTTTAAATTCACCTATGATAAACGTATATTGTGTGAGATGGGTAACCTAGCCTCGGGTTTTCACAAAAATTGTCGATTTTGAAAGGCTTCCATCCTAAGACTTCGTAATCATGAGACACGATACGGGTTCCTTGCCTAAGTTCAGACTCAAGTTTCGGCCTCACCCTCTCATTTGCACTAGTTGTAAGATAGAGAGTAACAACATCTGCAAATCTCAAGTCAACCTCAAACAAGTCACGCTGAACAATTTTAACTCTGTCATCAAGGCCAAGCTCAGAAACCATGCCATGAGCCTTCTTTACCAAGTCATCTCTTAATTCGACTCCAACAGCATTTGCTCCGAACTCTTGAGCCGCCATTATAGCTACCCGGCCGTCTCCACAGCCGAGGTCGTAAACCGTTTCGCCGGGTCTTAAATCAGAGAGAGTAAGCATTTGGCGAACCACTGGAAGCGGTGACGCAACATAGGGCGCGATGTACAAACTGAACCCCTCATTTGACCATTTGTTCTTAACGCCTACTTATTTGTTTTCGAGCTTTCAAAGCTCAGGCTCTTGAAAAGCTTCGTTTCAAATCTACAAGCGACAGCATCAGGCAACGTATCTGGTCTCCTTCGCCTGAGGTTGCCTGGCCTCCCCACACTTTTTACAGCTTTGCTCACAAAGCTCAAGATATTTTTCCTCGCTTGTGGGTACAGCCTCAGCTGCTTTTCGACAAAGCTCGCTTGGTTCCTCACAGCCCGCCTCTTTACACAATTGACTGATGAATAAGCAACATGCTTGGACATCTTCTTTGTTAAGTGCCACTCTGTTGGCCCGCACGAGTAGGCAGAGTTCCCTAGCTATTACACATGTCTTGATGTATTTGAATCGGTTGAGCACGCGCTCCCGTTGTCTCTGACGGCTTACCTCCAACCTCTACCCCCTCGAGAACATGAGAACCTAACTCTTTGGTTTTTTCCCTTTTATACTTTCGGAATTACACGTAACTAATACAAATCAACTTGAAGTATCTAACGTTACGGGACGTATCGTCTGAGCCTCTGGAGTGACCTCAGCCTCTCTCTACCTCCTATTCGAGCGTTTTCAACAGCGTCTTTCAGAACCCTAATGGATTCATCCATCGCCTTTCGATCCACTGGATACGGCACACCGTCCTTTCCCCCGTACGCAAACGAGTATTTCACTGGGTCTTTCCAGCTTGGCGGTTCGCCNTAGATCAGCTCAGAGATTAAGGCGAGTCCTCGAACGGTGGCTGGTCCTATTCCTCGAATGCCTAGGAGTTCCTCGTAGTTTTTGGGCTGAAACTCATACGCCTTCTTCACGCTTTTCCAGTTGAGGTCGCGGGGCAACGAGAGTACATCGATTACGTGTTCCTTCCATCCAGTTTTGGGCATCCATTCTTGCAGAGAACTTTGACAGGCAGGGCGAATCGACTTCAGCATTCTCACAACTTTTCTAGGTTCCTCCTTCACGATGTCCGTAGACGTTTTTCGACAGCCCTCACTCTCCATCGAGGTCATGTCCAAAGCAACTTCTCGCTTCACATCGCCTACGATGGCATCGTGTGGTTCAACCACAAAATTCTTTGCGCGTTCAGAGAGCCAATGATATCTCCTCGCGGTCCTGTCCTCCGCGCTCATTCCTTGCTGAACCACCGCCCATTCCCCGCGTTCGGTTACAAAGAACGAGTGGTGGTAAAGTGGGTAGCCAGCCTGAATAGATGTGTTGTCAACCTTTGCGCTCATTCGACTCGCATACCGTAAATCGTCGATCCTGCTTGTTGAGAAACCAAACCCTTCTCCCACATCACTAATTTCAACAGGCGCTTGCATTGACGCCTTACCTTTCCCGCCACATACAGCCAGTCCATGCTCGGCTGGGTTCAAAGCGCTCTTTAAGACCCCTGTCAGGACCGTGGTCACTCCAGACGAGTGCCAATCGTATCCTAGGACACAGCCTAACGCCTGAAACCAGAATGGATCTGAGATTCTGCGCAAAAACTCATCTTGGGTATATTCGTCTACGATGACGGTGACGATTTCTCTTGCGAGTTTAGTCATTCTAGTTACAAGCCATCTTGGTGCTCTTCCGTAATGGAGTGGAAGCTTTGCAACTCCAGTTCTCTTCAAAAGTGTTCACCCAAATCCAAAACATAGTAACACGAAGAATCGTTTAAGCTTAAAGTGAGAGAACATTGGTTGCGGTGGAAGTTTTGTATTCTCGTGAGCACTAAATCATAATGCCGTTCTTCATTATTTCTTTGGTTACACCATTTGAATACGTCGCCTCTATCGTCGGTTTGTCAACCAACATATCTGCGTGATACCTGACGTTTCCAAGAGCCAGATGGCATGTGCCACGGAGCTTTTCGTCTTCCAGCATGTTTCCGGTTACTCTTGCCTTCTCATTCAGACCGATTCCCACCTCTTCGAGAACCGTTGGCAAACCATACCTTCGCTGAGTTGCCAGCATCTCTTCAAACACAGAACGAGGACCAGGGTCATCACATCTGAAACCGGTGGCGATGCCGTCTTTGAATTCAACGGTAATCAGTTTTTCAGGATCGATTCTTCCACGGTAACCGCCGATGCAAACATCGCAGACCCATGTGCCATTAGCAACCAGTTTAATTGGATAGCGTTGAGTTACCTTTTTTCCAGTTTCTTTGTCTTGAACTTCGATGAACTTGCCTTTTTCTGTCCACACTTCTCCGACAGGTAGATTGCCGAATTTTCCGAGTTTGCCATAAACGTTTGGTGGCACGATTATGCAGTCAGTTTCGAATTTTACGACTTCTGGAATTGCTATTTCGATGTTGGCTCCACTAGGTGCCGTTATACGCAGTTCTTTAACATCCCGTAATTTCTGTAACATCGTCTCTGCTTCTTCTGCAAGTGCTTTGTAGTCGCATTGCAATGGACCGTTAACAGCCATATCTAAGGTTATGTCTGGAGAATGCGCCCAGCTGATTGGAACTTCTTCTATTGTTCTGAATAACAACTCTATTCTGGCTCCTAATTCTTTCAGGCTCCAATCTAGATGTTTGCTGTAATCGAAAAGGCCTATCCCTCCCTTTGGTGTTCTTTCTCGAAGTAGCTTCAGAAGTTTTGCGGGAAAATGCTTGTAGGGCTTGTCAGCAGAAAGATCAAGCCTTTTGACGTTCAATCCGCAGTTTTGGGCCGCTTTCAAAGCAGCTTCAGTTAATATGGGGGAATTTCTGTTGACAACGAGGTAAGAATCTGCGGGTTTTAACCTCTGGCAGTACCGCATAAACTCCGCTAGTTTGCTCACAACTTTGTTAAAGTCTTTTACGCTTAGCGTTTGCATACCTAACCGAAGCAAAACCTCTTCTTATAAAAGTATTTTTATTCTTTTTCTGCTCTATTCTGTAGATTCTCTATTTTTGTCTTCAAATCTTGTAGCCTTTGTTTGAAAATCTCCTCTTCTCTTGCAGGCGTATGTTCCAAGGCATTCTTCAACGAGCTCAGATACCCTGATCTTTCTGAAGAGGCGAAGATAATGTAAGTTGCTCCCACGAACGCCAACACGAATCCGCTTAGGGTCATAGACAGACTTATCAAACTCGTGGGCTCAGCGGTTTGTTTCCAAGGAATAAACATGAACCAATCAGGATTTCCAACAGTGATGAAAGTGATGAGCAAACCTCCGACAAGCAAGGTTATCCCTAAAACAATTAGCGAAAACCCCACAGACTCTTTATGTCTTGATTCAGCTGCTTTTTCATGCAGGTACTCTTCGAATGACATAGATTTTCATGTTTATTTCTATAAAACAGATAGGTAAGTTTTATGAAGTTTAGCTTCAGATTTCAAGGAGCAAAAAATTCACTAGCTCTTGCATGCGTGCATAGGGTATACAATTGTTGTTTAATCCAGCAAACATTTTATCGTTTCTGGGCATGTAAGGCATTCGTTTGGAATTGGAGTGTTTTTTGCCCGTCCTTTCAAGTATCCCAGATAGTGGGGACAGTTTTGTGGAACTGTCTTTTCAGTCTTGATTGCTTCAATCGGCTTTTTGATTGATGGCTTTGGAGTGCTTTTCTGTCCAGTCGCAGCATCCAGTTTTGACATGCAATAGGGACAAACGTAAAAAACGGTCTCCTCAGGGCTCCTAGACAAGTCGATCATTTTCAGTGGTTCAGTTATGATCTTTCCACATTTTTTGTTTGGACAAACGAGATCTTCAGATTTCAGATGTGTTAGGGGTGTTAGAGAAGAGTTTTGTTGCTTCGTTGGAATGTATTCAGGATAAGAATCGTCTTTTGCGTTTTCTGGTTCGAGGGCGTTTTCTTCCTCGTTTTTGGTTTTGGATTTCAGGGGTCGCGTTTTATGTTTCTTCATTTGGGCTCGCCTTTTCATCTATTTCTTTGAAGTTGACAAAACTGTTGTGAATTAGACATCATTATTGCAAGCATGCACTCCAGCACGTTATTCGTATCTATGCAGATACATGATGTCCTGTTCTGGTTTGTCAACTGCTTCTTTAGCGATTCTTTTTTTCTCTTTCACAGTATTCCCTGAGAATTCTTGGCTTTTCAGAGTATTTGTCGTTTATGAATCGAAAATATGAATAGTGTATGTATGCGGGAACCTGAACATACCTGATATTTCCCCGAAGATTCCAAAGAAAAATCAGCTGGATAACGAGATTTCAGTCTTAAGGGTTTAGTAGTTTACCTTCATGGTCAATTTCCATGCTTCGAATTCTACTGGTGGAGATAGGAACGCGATCTTCTGCGGGAACCATATCAATTATTATGATGCTCAAGGGATGCAACCCCTTCACTCTTCGTTTTTCGTTGATTTCGTGCGTAACTGATTCGGTCTCTCGGCTTACAACCAAAGCGTCCAGTTCATTGCTTGACAGTGTAACACCGTAGTGGTCATATAAAGGAATAATCTCTGCTCGTTCAAGCAAACCCTTCCTCCTGAGAAAGCTTTTCAGTTCCTCCAATCGAACATCATAGGTTGCCACTTTGTGAGGTTTCCCCATTTTTTGGACCAGAACATCCACAGAAAGACCCACTAAGACTCGTTTGCCGACCTCAAAGGCTTTAAGTATCAAAGCTCTGTGACCTTTATGAAACTCGTCGAACGTTCCACCAACAGCCACTGTCTCAAATTTCCGCATCATTCTCATCTTTTGGCACTGGAAGTTCACTGTTCAAGCAGCATGTTAAGTTGTTGAGCATCCCAAATCACTTTGGCTTTTCAGGGGGAGAGGCTTTTTGCAAGATGAGCATTTTTCCTACGAATGTTAGAATGCCCAAGATGCATAGGGCAACACCACTTCCATAGAACATTAATTGGATAAGATCCATAATTATCTGTGGAAAGTAGTTGGAGCTCCAATAGGTTGACATGTAGCTGCCGAGGGCGGTGTATGTTGTTGCCAACCCCATCAAGAGCATAATTATGCCTGGAACTAACATAGCTAAGCTGAAAGCCGTCTTTGGAAGCTCCCGTTGTAAGCTATGTGTCCTTACGTCTTCGGGTACAACTGAGGGAAAGGCTGTGGCAACTGCCCGTATCAAGAAAGGAGTGACGACAAGAACGAAGGGAAGCATTGTTACAAACCAGAAAATCGTCAGACCAATTGAAAGAACCGTCAAAGCTTCTATAGACACATCCACGAATGCTTCCATATAAAGGACTTTGTACGCAAAAACGTATAGGAAGGCAACAATCAAATTGGCTATTGTAAGAGTAACATTCGAAGCGAAAATGAACCGCCCCCAAGTAAACTTCTTCTTAACAATATAACCGAACAAGTAGAAGCCTATGAAGTTCCCTGGTACAGCTGCGATTAGACTTCCCGGATAAATACCGCCGTGTTTTACAGAGTCTGCAATTAGCGTACCTAGGGCAGCACCAATTGCCGCGGGAATTGGACCAAACACTGTGGCAAAAAATGCAGGAATAACCACTGCTGGCCTGAATTGTCCAAAACCCCATGGAGAAGGAATATACGCTGTTGTATAGCAACCTACAGCATACAAACTTGCACATAAAGCGGTTAGTACGGTTAGAAGTGAAATCGGGAGTTGCTTTTTGCTCATCATCGCACCTTCGTTTTTCAAGTGTATGCATGCATAATCTTCATTTGAAATAAGAATTTTGTATGAATTGTTTAAACACCTCTAAATTTAATGTTGGTTTCACTGAACTATACTAAATTTGGTCATTTGCGTCTTTTGAAGATCTTAGAGTTCACGATCAAGAGATAAAGTAATAAATTAGAAAGCAACAGCTCACTTATCTAATATGGTGCAAAAATGGGAGAGATAGATTTCTCAGTAGTTTCTGGCGTAAGTGGATATGTGCCTCCGCACAACCCTTATGAGGGAAGTTTTAGCAACCCTATTTCTAGATGGAATACGCCCCCCATCATTCAATTTGAGCCCTATAAGAAATTGCAGTATTCCTCAGATGACAAAAAAGCCCATATCCGTTATGAGGATGATGAAGGTGATCATCTGCATTATGAGAATTTTTATGGGTGTGGTTTCAGATTCACTTTCTACATATCTGGGGCACTCACACCAGAAGAACTCTACAGAATCGGTCCAAGGCTGAAGTTTTTAGGAAATGGGTTCAATAGGGCAGTGAGAAAATTACTATATGGAACACACATAATGAGGCTTTGCCCAAACTGCAATTCAGAAATTAGCGCTGAACTTCAGGAATGCCCTCACTGTGGAAAAAAGCTGGTTTAGCGATTCATGGATTTCTATAAAATTCTCAAAGACGATGAAGGCAAAACTCCGGCCCATTGTCTAGCGCGTCATGAGAGTGAAGCAAGATGAGTGTATTCACCAGGATCTTCCTCAATCATGATCTTTACAATGCGACTGAGGATGAGATCATTAAGCTGGAAAAGTGGTTGCCAACTCATGAAGTCTTTTCATGTGTTCTTTATGGTCGTATATCCACGACTTGTCTCTGAAAAATTCGTATGAAATAGTCTGCAGCTCCCTTCTTGAGGGGTCCTCGATTACGTAATCACAGTTTTTCAATTGGCCATTTCTGATTAATTCTGATAGACTGTCTGTGAAGCCTCTAAATTCTTCTCTAGGGAGGTATATATGAACAAATAAAGCGTGTTTTCCGAAGATCTTGCCTATGCTACGCACAAAAGGTTTGCCTTTGAGTGAAAGGGCAAATCTAGCCATGATTTCCTTATCATGGAAGTCGAATTTAAAGCAGTAACTATCGGACAGGGCTTCAAAGTGTGGCAGGAAAACCTGATAACCTTCGATTAGGTCTTTTGCAATCACGTGGTTTTTGAAGTGGTATTGCACTGTTTGTGGGGATACATCTAGTAATCTTGCAATATCACGTAGTTTGCATTCTGCGTTCTTCTCTAACTCTTTTAGTATTATGATGTCAATTCTGTCAGCTTTCTGTGGATAACTCTGTGATTCTACAAGTGTATTGGGTAGCGAGGTTCCTTGGCTTTCAATGGTTTCAATCCATTTGTTCCATTCGAAAATCCAGCGTTCCGATTCATGATCATACCAATTGTCGGTTATGTTCAACGTGTGTATACAGGTGGACCAGTACAGATGGGTGCTCTGCGCTATACCGATTTTCTCTATTCGCTCAACAAGCTGCTTGAACTCCTCTGTGTGATTTATTGGGATTCCATAGATTCCGTAGAAACTTTCAGGCATGTCGTAGCGCGCAGTTAAGTACAGCCAATACCCACATGCTTTCATGGATTCCCAAAGCAATCTTCCATACCCAGGGGTTGCCCTAGCGAAAACAAAAGCTTTCTTGAGACCGATAAAAGTGTGATAAGTGCTGGTTCTCAAAAATAAGGAAAAATGGGACTTTAGAGCTTTTACTCTATCCCGTACCGTTGGTGTTGGCACGTTTATTCTCTTGGCGAGCTTTGATATGTTTCTTGGGCCGTAAATTCCTAGTGCTTCTAGGATTTTTATGTCAAGAGAGTCGAGTTGTCTATGCATTCTGAGTACTCTCTTCATATCATTTAGTCTTTGTTAACGTTGTCGAGTGTCGTTATTAAAGTTGCGTTTAGGTTGGCCCCGGCCATCCGCCGCCTCCTATGGGATCTCCCGCGGGTTCAATTCTGTTGTTTATAAGGTAACCAATATCTCCTGTACGTGTGAGTCCTATCCAATTCCATTCCTCTGATTCATTCATCATGGTCATTGCCGTATTACAGATTATGGAAGCGCTGAAAAGGCATAGAAACATAACGAACAAGACTTTCAAATTCAAGCTACATCACCTCCCTTTTGTTCACAGATATTTTTGTTTTCTGACGTATAACACTACCATTCAACATGAAAAGACTTAAATTCTGTGAAGATGCAATATGAAGACTCGTTATAGAGGTGCAATCTGAAGTGAGAATCGATAGAAATCCATCCATGTCAAATTGCATGCGATTTGGAGTTAGATCTTAATGAGTCTGGAATTGAAAGTCGAAAAGCATTTACGCAAAAAAGTTGGAAGAGACTTTCTTGATCTCATAATCTTGTCGAAGTTAGGAAATGGCGGGCCTACAAGTGGTTACGACTTTATCGGTTTAATCCATGAGAAATATGGTGTCATCATAAGTTCAGGCACGATTTATTCTAAACTTTACAGTTTGGAACGCGAAGGCTTCATTACTGGTTGCTTCAACGAGAGAAAGAGAGTGTACAAAATAACAGATTTGGGCAAAAAATTTGCAGATGCAGCTCAAGAAACCGTTCAGCATATAATTGAGACAATTTGAAGTAAAGTGCACACGTATCAAGAGTTTTCATTGAAACCCATGCATGCAAACAAGCCTACATAGCACGGTTTCTCATCTAGCTATTTATGAATAGCCGGTCTTTAACATAAAAAAAGAGGAGTTCGGGAGATATCACCATTGTGGCGTAGTATGTTTAAACACCTCTAAACTAGTTTTTGTGACCTAAGGGTTTCTGTACGTATAGAGCATCTTTTGTTCGGTGGTAGTCCATTGTTAATAGAAAATGGAAGATGAAATATGACGATAAGGAAACTGACGCATTTCACAAATGACTCTTTTCATAACCGAATTTTAGTTCTCTTCTGGCAGATAGAGAAAGAAACTCAGTCTCTATCATTCTATGGTGTCAAATTGTGTCTTTTTAGTCAGAAGATAGTCAATTCTCATTAATTTGGCGAAAAAATTCAATTTTCGGTTCTGGTTTTCTGTTGCACAATTCTTATTTGAATACTGCGAAGCTATTCTCCTCTGGGGATGAGAATCATGTCTCGTAGGGCTGAAGTAGAAGAAGAGGAAGAATGGGAAGAGGAAGAAGAAGAGGAAGACGAAGAGTGGTAAGCGCCCCCATACCGCATAAAACCCATTGGAGGTGAGAGGTATGTCCAAGGAAAAGAAGAAGCCAGCCAAGAAGAAAGAAGAAAAGAAAAAAGAGTGGTAGCCCACACTCATGTTAATCAGACTATAAAACTCCCTTTTTCCTTTTGAAAGCACACCTGAGAGAACATGTCCATCAGCTCAAATATACTTAGCTTGCCTCAAACTCACTCGCACGACCTGCAATAAACACTATTTGGAAGCGCCAGAAATTGGCTAGCGAAGTACACGCGGGTCCTCAAGATTCTTGATAGCGAACCCTTGAACGGCTTCCATTTCATATAGTCTTCAAAGAACACATGAAAGAATTTCATAATTATCAACAAGCGAAACGCAAAGTTTAAGGGGATGCAGAATATTTTCACTTACAACATTCTCAGGACATGCGGGTCAGAAATTTGAGCGCCAAAATGACATTAGAAGAAAAAAAGGCCAAAGTTCTCATAGAGCTTCGCGGATATAAACTAGTAAAACGAGAGGAACAGAAAGACGCCATCAGCTTCACCATAAAGATGCCCAGAGAAAAAAAGAAAGCTCTCCTCTGGTGCATACCAACCGATGGAACAGTAGGAGTTGCATACACAAATCAATTAGACAAAGCCATGAAAGAAGCAGAAGTTGATAATGGAATCATCGTCACCAGCGGACGGTACACACAGGCGGCTAAAAAAAAGGCAAAGGAGAAAAGAATCGAATTGATCCCAAGAATTTTTCCGGCTTTCAACATTTTCAAGCATGTACTAGTACCCAGACACGAGATCCTTGCACCAGAGGAGAAGGAAGAACTGCTAACAAAATACCGGGTGCGCCCCTATCAACTGCCTCAGATAAGAGCCTCAGATCCCGCAGCCAGAGCGATTGGCGCTAGACCGGGGGACATTGTTAGAATCATCAGAGAAAGCCGAACCGCTGGAAAATACACGGCATATAGACACGTCGTTGAAGGATAGCCTTATTCTCTTTCTTTTGCAACCATAACTTCTGTCGCTTTGATCACGGCTTCTACATTGTTTCCAGGTTTTATGTCTAGCTCTTCAACAGCTTCTTTAGATATGAGTGCAGTTACAACGAACGGGGTGTTTATTCTAATCTTAACTTTCGCGGCGACCACTCCTTTTTCNACNTCTTTAACCACTCCTTTCAACCGGTTTCGAGCACTTATCTTCAATCCAACAGCCTCCCAATGTTCCTCATCACCCAACATCTCACCCACGTAACCTTCAACCCGTCTATACTCTTTTAACAGATTTTCTCCCAGCTTAGTTAGTTTCGCCCCACCACGTGTTCTTCCGCCTCGGT
>JGI2171J19970_10001561_pt1 | contig 12795 bp, 11 predicted proteins | sample DeeMarSWOR324_28_FD_19970 | JGI IMG/M metagenome (IMG submission 19970) | reverse complement strand
CATTTCGGACAGGCCATGAATGATCGGGTGGTTTGGGTTCAAGGTTATAGCGGACAAGGGGTCACGCCTTGTCGATTCGGTGCCCGTGGAGGTCTGGCGCTTTTAGGTCTCGGAGAAACGGAACTCGCGCGCCTGGCATTCGTTCAGAGAAGGCCAGCGCACTGGCCTCCACATCTTCTACGATGGCTTGGAGCGAACATCACTTTTTCCGCTCTGGAAAAAGCGGACCGAAATCAAGGCAAGAAAGGGCTTTGGCTCAAGATGCTAGACCGGATAGGTTTCGGCATCAAGATTTAGTCTTGCCTTTGGTGAAGATAAGTTCACCGGCAAGTTGCCCAACTGATATTGCAAAGCAATCTAATTTGACGACTGCATTCAATGCAGCATCCTCTCGATGGTCTTAGTTTCTTCGATAAAAGAGATGACGCTCATCTAGCCACCACATGCGGGGCAACGCAGGGGATCCATCGGTGTCAGAAAACAAAACGCAATAGATTCTGGTGTCCATATAGTGTCCATAAGGGATCGAAAACGGCCTAAAATCACCTGAAAGAATCTAAAACAGAAACAATGTAAGTTTCTGATAATCAATATAATTAATTATAATGGTCCTGTTCACTGGCAACGCGCCTTTCACCAGTTTTAAAATCTCGGGTGAAAATGCCGCCGTTATCCAGGACATACCCGGTAAACGTTGAGGGCAGGGCAAAATCTTTTTCCGGCACTCTGGCCCCGCACACAAATGATTTAGGTGCGGTTTTAAGGGCCTGGTCCACCATTTCGGCCGGTATTTTGGCGATGTTGTTCTCCTGATCCACCTTGGCACCACTCTTTGCGAGGATATCGAGTGCTTTTTTGCTATGGAATAGCGCGCCAACCTCTTCTAGTATGCGGATGCTCTCATTATGGATGATCTGTTGTTCGTCGGGTGATAAAATTGGGCGTGTGTCAACATGTTACTTTCTTCCCCTGTGCGCTATGTATTTCGGCGTTTAGCCGTGAAAATTTTTTATGACCGTTACCCACTGGCTCATTTTTAGATATTGATAGAAATAAATTACAATTGTTTGTATGTCAACAATTATATTTGTTGAAAAAGCAATATAACTACACATAGCTTGCTGAAAAATTAAACTACACGCTTCTGATTGGTCTTGATTATAAATCGAAAGGCGCTTTTAGGCGGAGCGAGCAAAATCAGAAAGCGAAGTGGTCGCAGCTAAAAAGGACGAAAATCCTTATCTATGCGAACGTGTGGCGTTTCAGTCCGCCAGAACTGAAGCAAGAAAATCTTAGGATCTATCCGCCTCGGCGCACTGCAGGGATAGAATTTTCAGCCCTCCTGAGGTGGAAATACCTAACACTTAAGAGCGACATTGTCGCGTTATATAAAATCGTCCCACGATTTTATTCTATTTCCCTTTGAGATCGGCAACCACCCGTCGTGCGGCATTATGCCCCGGTGCGCCGGATACGCCGCCACCAGGATGCGTGCCGGAGCCGCATAGGTAAAGATTTTTAATGGGTGTCCGGTACTGGGCTGCCTGCGGATGTGGACGCATGCTTAAGATCTGGTCAAGATCATGACGCCCGTGAAAAATGTCTGCCTGCGTCAATCCGTATTCTTTTTCCAGATCCAAAGGGCTTATTATCTGACGTCCTACGATGAGTTCCTTTAAATGGGGCATGGCCTTGGTCATGTAAGCGATTACCTGATCCGCAGCATCCTCTTTGGCATCATCCCAGCTGAAACCACCCGCCAGTTCAAAGGGATAATATTTGGCCAGCACGGTCATAACATGGTGGCCGGGAGGCGCAAGGGTGTCATCCAGTGTGGAGGGTATGGTAATCTCCAGGCGCGGATCCTTGGGGAAATGCCCTGTTGCCGCTGCAAAATAATTGGCTTCCTGGCCCTGGATATCCGGGAAGATACAGATGTCCGACCGGTGCCAGGGGCCTTCGCCAGATGGGAAGAAGCGGATATCCGGCAGCCCCTTGAGGGCCAGGTTGAGGCGCCAAGAGGCGTGTCCCATCCGAATTTGCTTGATGTCCTTGGCAAATTCCGGGTCAAGATGTTCCGAATCCACAAGGGTTAGGAATGTCCGTTTCGGATCGGTGTTGGCCACCACGCAGCGGCCATGAATGACGTCGCCGCTTTCCAACTGCACACCGGTTGCGCAGCCATTTTTCACCTGTATCTTTTTAACAGGTGCATCTGTCCGAATTTCGACGCCCTTGGACCGGGCAAAGGATGCCATTGCCTGGGTCAGGGCGCCCATGCCGCCTTTTACCATTCGCCAGGCGCCTCTTTCGCCGTCTATTTCGCCTATGGAGGAGTGGAACAGAGGAATGGCAGAACCCGGCTGGCGAAGACTGGCATAATTTCCTGAAAAACAGGCCGCCCCATACATACTTTTAATCATTGGGCTTTCAAACCAGCGTTCAATAAGATCATAGGCACTGCTGGTTAAAATCTGGAGCAGGCGGTGGCGTAGCTCCGGGGTGAGCCGGTGGACATCAAGGCCGATGCGCCCTAAGCTGAGCAGATCGGAAAGCCCGGCATCCAGTTTCGGAGGCTCCCGCAGCATCTGATTGCGGATCACGCCGGCGACGCTCTGGAACATGTCTTCAAACGTTTCAATGGCATCATAGTCGGTACGGGAAAAGCGCTCCACCTCCTTCCGATTGTGCTCATCATCCTCGTTAAAGAAGAGATAGTCATCTTGGCATATCGAGAGGGTGCCATCCATTTTGATCATCTCAAAACCGTGGCGTTTGAGTTCGAGGTCCTTTATGATCTTGGAGTGCAAAAGACTCACCACGTATGCAATAGTCGAAATTCTGTATCCCGGATAAAACTCCTCGGTAACGACTGAGCCACCAACCACCGGGCGGCGTTCCAGCACCAGTGTTTTAAGGCCGGCTTTGCCTAGATAACCTGCTGCCGTCAGCCCGTTATGTCCACCGCCTACGATGATCGCATCATATTGATCATTCATGTTTTCCCAATCCATCAACGTAAAATTAAGATCGTTATAGCCCTGCCAAAAGGCGAATATATTCTAAATTCGCAAAAACAATAGCATAAAAAACGTATTCAGTAAATAATCATAATTAATTTTTTCATAATGCGCATAATTATTATTGACATTCGCCAATTCTGCCGTTACTATTTCTCGAAACAGTAATATTAATATTCATTTTGAAACACTAAATTTGAAAGAGGTAATTATGAAGAAAGTTATCATTGTCGGGGCAGGCGCCCAAGGGAACGTGATTAGTGGCATTTTAGCCAAAGCGCCGGAAGTCAGTAAAATTATGCTGGTCGACCTGGATGTCGAGCGAGCCGCGGAAGTCGCTCAATTTATCAATTCAGATAAAATTGAGGTCGAAAAAGCGGATGCATCCGATAAATCGCAATTGGTGGCGTTGCTCACCAAAGGTGGCTACGATCTTGTGGTGAATGCCACCTTGACGACGTTTAACCGGCAGGTTATTGAAGCGGCCCTCGAAGCCGGAGCGCACTATATCGATATGGCCTCCGATGAATGTCTCCCTGAAAAAGACGGCAAACAATACCTGGTTGAGCAGCTTGAATATACCGAAGAATTCAAAAAGCAAGGCCTCATGGCCAATATCCTGGCCGGAGCCGACTCGGGGTTGGTTAATGTGATGGCCAAAGAAGCCGTTGATGAACTGGATGAAGTCGATTATATCGGCATTAAGGATTACAGTGTGGTAACCTGCGATGAACCCGTAGCCATGTGGTCTTTTCAAACTTACCTGGAAGATTGTGCCAATAAAGCCATCTACTGGGAAGACGGCCAGTACAAGTGGGCCGAACCCTTTACCGGAGAAGAGGAATACTATTTCCCGGCACCGTTGGATGTAAAGGGCAAAGTGTTTTACCACAGCCATGAAGAACCCCTGACAATCCCTGCATTTATCGGCAAACCGGTCAAGTATGTTGATTTCAAAATGGGCGACCTGGACAGCGCAACATGGGAGTTCCTGCTTGAAGGACTCAAGCTGATGGACGAGGAGACTGTTGACATCAAAGGCAACAAAGTAAGTGTCAAGGATGTTTTCTGCAATCAATTGCCTAAGACCCTAACCCCTAAAAAATGCATTGAGCTGGTCAAGGCGAAGAAGATCCAGAGCCAGGTCGTGCTGGCTGTTGATGTCAAGGGGATCAAAGCCGGCAAAAAGCTGCACTATAAAATGTGGACGGATAGCCCGAATATTGAAAAAGCCTGTTCCATTATCCCCGGAACCAATGACGTTTCCTGGATTACATCCGTTCCGGCAACGGTTTTGGCTTTGATGATTCTCAGAGGTCAGATCAAACGGACCGGGGTATTCCCTTGCGAGGTTTTTAATGCCGAAGAAAGAAAGATTTTCTTTGAGGGCATCAAAGAATGGGATGTGATCATTCATAAACAGATTACGTCTGATTTTGCCTGATTTTGAATCCTGTTTTGTCCGTCGGCTGCCGGCGGGCAAAAATGAAACGTGGCTGGAACGATAAAAAGGTTAACATACGAAAACAAAGTGTCAGTTTTTGTCTGAGGATGAACAATCTAAAGTTCATGAAAAAAGTATCAAGATTCTCGAAGAGATCGGTGTCAAATTTTTAAGCGCGAAAGCGCTCAAGGTTTTGGAAAAAAACGGTGCCAAGGTAGACTTCAGTGAAAAACTGGCCAGGATCCCCAGGGAGATGGTTGACCAGGCGCTCAAGACCGCGCCCAAATCCTTTGTCCTGGGTGCCCGCAACCCGGAATTTGATGTGCCGTATCCAGCACCCTATACCGGTTATGTTCTGGATTGCGGCGGGGTGTTTACATTTGATTACATTCAAGGGCCAGGCGCCATCGAAACCAGCGGAACCCTCTGTCTTGAACAGATCGTTGTGGATGAAGAGATCGCTAAACTTTGCAAACGCTTACGAGACGGCATTGATAACTCTGACGAAAAAGATTTTTATGACGACATTAAAGCCGTTGGGCCCGGCGGTCATTTTTTGATGCAGCGCAATACTGTTAAAGCGTGTCGCAGCGAAGAATTTTTAATGCCGGTTTTAAGCAATCGCAGTGCCTATGAAAGCTGGGTGAAGCTAGGCAGCCCCGAACTTTACCAGGAAGCACAGCAGAAAGTTGAAGAGATCCTGGCCACCCCTCAAAAGCGCCCCTTACCAGATGATGTTATCGGCAAATTCGAGGCCATTATCCGAAGGGCTGAAGAAGAGCTTGAGTAAGATTTTCGTTTTTGGGCTTGCTGTAAATCCCTCACAATTTTTCCCAATTTCCACCTATCAAAATCAGGCTTAAATTGAAAAGAACGGGTGCTATCGAAATCCTCCATAGTTCTCCATTGAAAAATAATTCGAAGCTCCATTTATATAACCGCCAGAAAATCCCAGGCTTTAGCCCGGGGAGCGGCTCCATTCTTGGTTCTGCAGTGATTTAAAATGCGATTGCCCTGCTTATCTAGTACGTTTCACATTCTTGTATGCTTCAGGCGATACAGAGAATGGAAAAACAATACACGCTCAGCTATGTTCACTCTGTCACGCTAAAGACGGGATACGTGATCTTGCCATTCCCATAGAAGGGAGTGTATGATTTAAAGCAAAAGAAGAAGTTATTACTTTCATCAATGTTATTATGCCTGTTCATAACCCGGATAAATGTAAGGATGACTGCGCAACAACAACCGGCAAATATATCCTGCAGGAATTCCGTAATAACACAAAGCAAAGTAAGGACTGAGGAGAAAACTAAATGATCATAGAAGGATTGAAAATGCCTGAAGAGGAAATATTCCGAAGGTTTGGTAATGTCAGAAAAAAAATGTCTGAAAAAGATATTGAATTGCTTGTGGTGTTTTCAGGCCCCGGCAGTATGAGATATGGTCAGCGCGGACATGTATTATATCTTTCAGGGTATGAACCGTATTTTGGCAACAGCATGATGATTCTGCCCCTTGACACTAAACTGGAGCCGGTTCTTGAAACTGATTCAGCAAGTTATTTTCCCCCGGAATGCACCTGGATTAAAAACCAGGTAGAAGCTGGAAATCATATTGAAGTAATTAAGGATTATCTTGCTGATAACAGTCTTAAACCTTTAAAAATAGGTGTTGCAGGAGAATATTCCGTAAGCCCTTTATTTTTTCAGCGGATGATAGAGGAACTGAAACCTGCGAAAATAGAAATCGTTTCTTCAATTCTGGAAGAAGAGAGAATGGTAAAATCGGAATTTGAACTTGAGTGTATGAGAAAAACTGCACAGATTGCAAAAAAAGGATTTGATGCTGCTGCTGCCTTTATTAAACCGGGTGTTACAGAATCTGATGTGGTAAGCGAGGTCGAAAGAGTCTGCCGTGAACACGGATCCCAGTTTTTCCCCCATCACACCATGGTTATTTCAGGAAAGGATGAAAATCATCTTGAATACTGGTGGAACTGCGGGAGAAGAAAATTGGAAGCAGGAGATCCTATATCAATGGATTATGGCACCATGTATAATGGGTATTGCTCTGATCTATGCCGGCCATTTGTAATTGGTAAGGCATCAGATAAACAAAAAGATGTTGTAAAAATACTGGTAGAAGCCCAGCAGGCTGCCGCAGAAGCCGCAAAACCGGGGGTGCTCGGTTCTGTCGTGGATGAAGCCGCAAATAAAGTCATGGGAAAGGTCTGGGATATTGATAAGGGACCGAGTGGACTGGGGCATGGAGTCGGCCTTGAAGTGCATGAATGGCCGTTTATCGGGTATCAGCACATGGAAGATGATGAGGCCTACCGGGACACGGTGCTTGAAAAAAACATGGTAATTTCCATGGAGCCGATGATGTTTTTTTCTGATACTGGTGATTTCCAGATAGAGGATCAGTTTGTAATAACAAAAGATGGCGGAGTCAGGCTGAATGATATTCCGCAAATAATATTTGAAGTATAAGTGATGGCTTCAGAAAAAGCTCAACTTCTGCGTTGTGCTGCATTTAGCAAAATCATTCGACGTATTATCAGTAAGCCTCATGCTCACAAAACTTGAACGCCTTGATTTTGAACTTTTTACAAAGCCGTCTAAATTAAAGGTTGTCTATATAATAATGTTTTATCTAAAGGAGGGAAAATGATCAACAAAATAATTGAACCAAAGATTCTGAGTATTAAAAATTTTAAATTTAACGGACCTGATGATTTGGTGCCGGGCAGCCGGTATACGGAGATAATGGATGCGAAGGGGTTCGGTGGTTTCGGGCTTTATTTTATGGAGCCCGGTTCTCAGACATCCACTTTTTCGCTGGAAAGTGAAGATGACAACACAGCGGATGAATACTATGGTCCCTGCTTTGAATTCTATTATCTGCTTGCCGGAGAAGTAACCATGTACTGGGGCAAGGATGTTGCCAAATTAAAGGACGGCACTGCTTCTTCGCTTCTTCTCAAAGCAGGTGATTTTGGTTGCTGGGAAAAAGAATGGAAATATTCAGCTAAAAATACCGGTGATATTCCGGCAATGTTTTTCTGGGGACTGGCTGAGGAACCAGATGGAGTGATAACAAGGTAGTAAGTAAATCTACAAAAAAGCCCTCAGAAATACTTCCCTTTTTCCTCGGCTGCCATAGGAAACCCCTGCTTATGAGGCGGAGGCAGCCGTTCGGCTTCAAAGGTCAGCTTGAGATGGCGGATCATGTATTTGCCGACTCTCTCTGCCTCGCATTTGCTCTGAGTCTTAACCTGGCTGTGGATGTTGAAACCTGTATGTCGCCAGCGGAGAATCTTCTAGACCAGGAGAAGCTCTTCCCGCACCCACTCGCCCCACACCTCAAGCCGCTTCGTATGACACGATGGGCAGAATCCGCGTGTCTTGCAAGCAAACTTGAGGAGGCGTTGCTCCCGACAGTCTGGGCACCGGATGCGGGCAAACCCACACTTCGGGTTACCACAGTCGAGATAGTTGTCCACAACCTCGTCGACAATGGGTCGAAGGTAGCCATACTCTCTCTCAAATCGGCTCTCATATTCTTGAAGGAATCTATCGAAGTAATGAAAAAACACTCGATGGAAAACAATCCGTTCTAGTATTCTAACTCTGGTGGTAGTACAATGATTGGGGGCAGGTCACCCCTAAGAGGATTATGCGCTCATGCAAACTGGAATGATCTCTGGGCGCCTTAAAGGTAAGACCGGTAGTAGAACATAAGGAGAGAAGGAATGGGAAACACAACAAGATCTCTTGAAACAGAATCAACATGCAAGATCTTATCTGAAAAAGATATCCAAAATATCATGGACGCGGTCTATGAGCTTCTGCGTGATGTGGGATTTCGATTCGATCCGGATCCAAGAGTACTGGACCTGTTTTCTTCGGCCGGTTGTGATGTCTCTTCCAAAGGAATTGTCAAAATACCAAGGGGATTGATAGAAAGCGCGCTTGATTCAACTGGAAGGGAACCGGAAATATTCGATCGAAACGGTGAAGCTGTTGATGCAGGGGCATTTTCATTTGCCGCCGGCATGACTTGTATCAATGTCATCGATATAGAGACAGGGCAGCGCAGGCCAAGTACAAAGGAAGATCTGGCAACAATCACACGTGTAGCTGACGCGCTCCCCTATATCGATTACATCTACCCCGCGTGCAAGATCGTTGATCGATCGAATGTTCATGGAGATATCGATGAGTTCGCGGTACTTGCTGCCAATACAACCAAACCCATAGGTTGGCTTTCCGAGTTTTCAGAAGCCCTCGAAGCGGCCATTGAAATAGGCGCTGCGATCAGGGGCGGAAGGGATCGCCTGAGAGAAAAACCGTATTTCAGTTTTGATATCTGCCCCATGCCTCTCTATTGCAGCAAGAAAGAAATTGATCAGCTCTTCGTTGCTCTTGAAAATGATATTCCTGCTAATTCAGGCAGCATAACACTTGGCGGCGGGAATGCCCCCATAACCATTGCAGGCAGCCTGGTTAACGGTATTGCCACGGACATTGCCATGGTGGTACTTGCGCAGCTGATCAAGAAGGGATGCTATTTCGACGTTTGCACCGAAGCCAGTTTCATGGATCCCAGGACCGGAAATACAGGTGGTTTTCCGGAGGCGCTGTTAAGCGAACTGGCCAGGAACCAGATTTATCGCAAACTCGGCTTTTCCACCGGCAGCGCAGCAGGCGAAGGGGTTTCACCCAGATTCGACCAGTTTGCCGCCGCTGCCATAAGCTCCACGATGATGCACCTCCTCTACAGTGGTGCTAGCGGCACCGGTTACCTGGGTTCGATTGAAGGTGGAATGACCTACTCGCTGCATGCTCTCTTGTTCTGTCATGAAATGGCTGGTTTGATACAAAGGATGAAAAGAGGAATCGAGGTCAATGCTGATACACTGGCGATGGAAACCACCAGAAAGGTGGCGCTGTCGGGCAATTATCTGACTGCGAAGCATACGGCTGCTCATTGCAGGACCGAATTGTGGCTTCCCCGGTACTTTCGAAGAGAAACGATAGAGAGTTGGGAGCAGGGAGGCAGAAACGACCTTATAGATCTGATTGATGAACACCTGCGTGAGATCCTGGCGACCCATCAGCCCGAGCCACTTGCGGATCATGTCAGAAAACAGATTGATGATATCTTGGTGAAGTACGGTGTAAAGGAAGGCTAGATTTTCAGCCACAGCCTTAACACGGATTAATCTTATTGCTTACTGGCGGGATTCATTTGCATGTTGAGCGAAAGTGAAATCCCGCTTACAGCGGGGCATCTGCAACGCCCCGGGGATTCGAGGAGGTGGCACGGCGCATTCCGGAAGCTGACCCAGAGGGGATAAAGCTCCTCCTGGAGCCGTGGCGCCTGGCCTTCACCTGCCCTCGAGACGCGCGATCGTCTCTTCATGCTGGACCCGGCTTATCCGGTAGCGGCTGATCGCGTACACGCTACCCAGGAAGATGACCAGGATCAGGGGGCCGTAGACGAGGCCGAGATCGAAGATGATGTCCGGTGCGACGTCACCCACCGCCGTCTCTGTCGGAAATTCCACGAGCGACAACGTCACTCCACCAAGAAATGTTCCCAGCGCATACGAACACTTGGCGGCAAACGTCACCGTCGAAGTGATGACGCCCTCGCTACGCCGACCGGTATCGAGCTCAGCTTGCTCGGTAATATCCACCATCATCGATGACGAGGCGACATCGAAGACTAGGAAGAACACCGTCTCGAAAACGCCGAGTACCAGAAGGATCCAGAAGAGGAGTGCTGTGCCATTCGCGGGGAAGATTCCAAGCAATCTCATCGCGATGGGAAACACGTTGACGAGAATAGCCGCCGACATGCCCAGGACGGCCACGCGTTTCTTCTCGCGGCCGGACGCCAGGCCCGACAAGAGCGGTGGAATCAACAGACCCGCGAGCGCCATGGGGATCACGATCAGCGAGATCTGCTGGCTCGTGAACTCCCAGAAGTAGCTGTAGATATATACCCACAACATGGCATAGATGCCCGAACCTGCGTAGTACAGCATCCACGACACAACGACCACGCGCATGCTCGGGTAGCGAAAGACATCCGCCAGCTGGCGAAAGAACTGTCTCGGACCCAGCGCATCCGAGGGATGGAACCTGCTGAATCTCGGTATGAATCTATGCAACCCGATCGTAAAGAGGAGGACTGATGCTGCTATGGCCAACGTACCGACGAGGCCGGCTACCTTGTACCCCTTGACGTTCATGATTCCGTCGGAATATTCGGTGGTGGGCACGAGCCAGAGGGCGTACATCAACACCGACATGCCGTTGCCGACGATAGACTGCACAGTGCTGTATCGTGCGAACAGGCGCGTGCGCTCGTCGTAGTCGTTGGTGATCTCGGCACACATGGCATACGCCGGAACCTGAAACAGCGTCAGGCTGCCGCGCAATGCGAGAAGGCAGAGCATCAGGTGAATGAACATCGATGTATCGTCCTGCACGAATGGCGGTGGGTGCCACAACAGGAAATACGACAATGCCAGCGGCAAGACGGAGGCGTACAGGAACGGGTGTCGCCGCCCCCATCGCGATGTGATGTTGTCGGACAGGTAACCGACCAGCGGGTCGGTGATTGCATCGAACACGAGCCCGATGCTGAGCGCCAGACCGGCCAGGCGCGCATCCAGTCCCAGGACCTGGCTGTAGTAGAGAAGAGTAAAATAGTGGGCGTTGTCGACTACGCCGTAGGAAACCCCAGCGCTACCATAGATCCAGCGGGTGATCGGGTTGATCTTCAGCGCCAATATATAGGAATTTGGTTTTGGGGATAGCTTCAGATCTCTCACACTTTTCCCCAATCTCCACTCATAGAAAACCTGGAATGAGTGTATCACATCCAAAACAACGTGTTCAACGACAAACAAGATAGATAAATCAGCATAGACTGCAGAACAATCCACAACGGGAGTAAGAAACAATGCATAGAAGATTCATCAATAATATTAATCATCAACGTCAGCAATCATGTATAAAAACCAGCCAAGAGACGGGCCCCAAGATAATGGATTAAGTTTAAAGAAGACTTTCCCTTTTATTGGGGCCTTAAGTTCATACACAGTTTCTCCGCGAATATTCTTTATCTCACCTATCACTTCTCCCTCTAACACCATGTCTCCTACTTTAACGCGGGAGTAAAAGAGCCCCTCTTTCTCTGTAAAAACATGGGCTGATCGACGAATTATTCTTGGTTTGACTTTAATCAATGGTTCCCCTTTAATCATTCTTAAACATTTCATAACATTGAGGACACCCTCATAAAGTATACTAACATCACTTTCCTCCACCTTCCCTTCCCCTCCAGCTTCCGGAAGGATAGTTGGAATTCCTCGCTCTGTTGCTTCCCTTGTAAGTCCCCCTTTTTCCTCTTTATATTCCACGACGTATTCTATACCAAAGTTTTTTGCCATGTTCTCAGATGCTTTATCCACTTTCTTATTACCCGTTTTATGGAGCAAAATACATGGGTCACTTAATGACTCCACCAAGTCTCCTCCGTGTAAGGTGATTATGTAATTAGACTTCATAATCACTTGGTGAAATATGGTATGCGTGATGATGTGAGAAATCGAGTGTGAGTCGATCTGTTTTCCAGGCCATGCTGAGGATAAATCTACGTTGTCGATAGGACAAACATATGGGGTTCTATTTTCAAAACCGGGGACATTAACGACAGGTATGATTATTAACGTTCCGCTTAACTCCCTTGGGCTTATATTTTTAGATAACCTTACACATGCTTCAATTCCGGCATACTCGCATCCATGCTCACCAGCAAGTACACATAACGTCGAACCGGAACTTGACCCCCTAACGATGGTGATTGGTACTTCAATTGGGGATAAACTCCTCCCAGCTACCTTTAAGGTGCTAGATCGTTTCATATTCTCCTCAACTTCAATTTCACCTATTTTGAGTATTTCAGACATCACCTACTTACCTCAGCGGGTTTAGGATACTGAAAATATATAAGGTTTGTTATTTATAAGAATTTCGTTTTTGGGCTTGCTGCAAATCTCTAATAATTTTTCCCAATTTCCTCCTCTTGACATCCTAGAATGAGGTTATCACACCGAAACCGACGAGGTCAATGACTCAAAAAGCGACACAAATTCCCCGAGATCTCCAAACAATCAAGTTTCAGATAAACTCCGCCCTTGAATCAGAAAAAAAACAATCCCGAAAGCCCTCAGAAATACTTCTATGATGATGTAACGCAAGTATTTTCTATTTCGTCCTCCTTTTTTTTATACTATCAGTCTTATGGACC
>JGI2171J19970_10001560_pt1 | contig 12797 bp, 17 predicted proteins | sample DeeMarSWOR324_28_FD_19970 | JGI IMG/M metagenome (IMG submission 19970) | reverse complement strand
ATCATGCTCGACAGCCACGAACGGCGTTAATCGCAAATATTCGTAATTGCAAAACCTTGCAATAAGCCGAAAGCTCTGTTATAATACCCTGCGCAATGACTCATTCCCATTCCGGAGATATCGTCAAAAAGCTGACCGAGGAGGGCTATCGGCTTACCCCCCAGCGGCTGATGGCCATCGCCGCCATTGAGCACAGCGACGGCCACATCAGCGCCGAGGAAATCTACGCCCAGGTAATGGCGAAGTACCCCCACGTCAACATCTCGACGGTCTATCGCACCCTGGAACTGCTCAAAAAGCTGGTGCTGGTCACCGAGACCGACTTCGGCGAGGGCAGGGTGCGCTACCACCCGGTGGGCAAGGGCCACCATCATCACCTCGTCTGCCAGGAGTGCGGCAGCATAACCGACCTCGACGAAACCGTGCTCACCCCGCTCAAAGAGGACCTACTCAGGGAATACGGCTTCAGGGCCGACCTGAGGCACCTGGCTATCTTCGGGCGCTGCGACAAGTGTAAGGAATAAATTTTTTTGAGCTGTTATTGCATCTAGTTGCAATTGCATATAATTGAAAGGGGAGCAGAATGCACATTCCGGACGGTTTCCTCAACGCAGCCACGGTGGCGACCACCGCGGCCGTTTCGGCGGGCGGTATCGGCGGTGCGGTCAGGATAGTGGGCAAAAAGCTGAAGGAAAAGCAGGTGCCCATGATGGGCATACTGGCCGCCTTCATCTTCGCAGCCCAGATGCTCAACTTCCCCGTCGCCGGCGGCACCTCGGGGCACGTTATCGGCGCGGCCCTGGCGGCGATACTGCTCGGCCCCTGGGCGGCGGTCTTAATAATGAGCTGTGTGCTCATCGCTCAGTCGCTCATCTTTCAGGACGGCGGGCTGCTGGCGCTGGGGGCTAACATCTTCAACATGGGCATCGTCGCCAGCTTCAGCGCTTACTATGTCTATAAGCTGATAAACTGGCTGGCGGGTGCCAACCGCCGGGGCGCCCTAATCGGCGGCTTCGTCGCCGCCTGGTTCTCGGTGTTCCTAGCTTCCATCTTTTGCGCCATCGAGCTGGCGCTCTCGGGCTCATCCCCATTCGCGGTGGTCTTACCAGCCATGGCGGGCGTTCACGCCCTTATCGGAATCGGCGAGGGGCTGATTACCGGGGCGGTGCTCGTCCTGGTGATGGCCACCAGAGCCGACCTTTTGCAGCTAAAACGTGCTTAATAAACGGGGGTTAAAAATATGAAATCAAAGTGGTGGCTGATTGCACTGGCTATTTGTCTGGCGGTGGCCTGCCTGGCGCCGCTGGCGTCGTCCTCGCCCGACGGGCTGGAAAGGGTGGCTGAGGACGAGGGCTTTCTCGGGCTGGGGCAGGACTCCCCCTACCAGATTATCGCCGACTACGTCTTTCCCGGCATCGAAAACGAAGCCCTGGCGACGATTTTGGCCGGGGTGGTCGGCACCCTGGTCCTCTTCGGCGCCGCCTACGGGGTGGCCTGGCTGATAACATTGAGAAAGAGGCAGACGGCGTGAAACATAGCTTTCTCGACCAGTACAGCGAGGGAAACAGCCTCATCCATCGGCTCGACCCGCGCACCAAGCTGATTACCACCCTGGCCTTCATATTGGTGGTGGTGCTCACACCGGCGAGCCAGTGGCCGGCCTTCGCCCTCTACTTTGTCATGGTGGCGACCCTGATTATTATATCGCGGGTGCCCATCCTCTATGTCCTCAAGCGCTCGCTGGTAATCATCCCCTTCGTCGTCCTCATTGCCATCTTTATTCCCTTCTTTAAAGAGGGGGAGGTAGCCGGCAGCTACAACATCTGGTTCTGGGAGGTCACCGTCACCCACAGCGGCATTCAGGTATTCTTGAATATCCTGGCCAAGGCCTGGCTCTCCATACTCAGCCTGATTCTGCTCACCGCCACCACCCGCTTCTCCCACCTGCTTAAGGGTATGGAACAGCTACGTCTGCCCCGCATCATGGTGATGATTCTTTCCTTTATGTACCGCTATATCTTCGTCCTCGTCGACGAGGTGATGCGCATGAAGCAGGCCAGGGACAGCCGCAACCTGGGCGGCGGGCGCTTGAGGCAAATACGCACCGTGGGTAACATGATCGGTACCCTCTTTATCCGCAGTTACGAGCGCGGCGAGAGGGTCTACGCCGCCATGATGGCGCGCGGCTTCGACGGGCAGACCCGGACGCTGGAAAAACCCGTTTTCGGCCAGCGGGACCTATTGTTCGTCGTTATTCTGGGCCTGGTGCTGGCCTCGGCGATAGTGTTAAACCTGTGGTATCTGTAAGGAGATATGTGGAAGAGATAATAAAGGTCGATAACCTCAGCTTCGGCTACCCCGACGGCCAGTCGGCGCTTAAATGCGTCAGCCTGGCCGTGCACCGGGGGGAAACGGTGGCTCTCATCGGCCCCAACGGCGCTGGCAAGTCGACGCTGCTCTTGCACTTCAACGGTATCCTCCACAGCAACGGCGCGGTCAGGGTAATGGGCAGGGTGGTCAACGATAAAAACCTCAGGTGGGTGCGGGGTAGGGTAGGGCTGGTCTTCCAGAACCCCGACGACCAGCTCTTCTCCCCTACGGTTTTTGACGATATCGCCTTCGGGCCTCTCAATATGGGCTATGACGAGGCCAAAGTCCGCCAAATAGTAACTAAATCATTAGCCTGGGTGGGGATGAGGGGCTACGAAAAGCGTTCGCCCCACCACCTCAGCCTGGGCGAAAAGAAACGCATTGCCATAGCTACGGTACTAGCTATGAATCCCGAGGTGCTGGTCATTGACGAACCGACCAGCAACCTCGACCCGGGCAGCAAGTGGTCACTCATTGAGTTGCTCAAGGGGTTGGAGATAACCAAGGTCATCGCCTCTCACGACCTGGAGCTGGTCGAGGCGCTCTGCCCGAGGGCAATCATTCTTGATGGTGGCCAAGTGGTCGCCGATGGCGATACCCACCAGCTTTTAGCCGACGAGCGCTTGCTGGCCGCTCACGGGCTGGCTCGTCATAAGCCAGCGGGATAAAAATGCTATTGCTCTCGCTTGAGGGCAACGCTGCCCTTGGCCAGCCTCAGCGTCGCTCCTGATTCCACCTTGATGACGATAGTATCCTCGCTGACGCTTTCAATCACGCCGTAGATACCGCCCGCGGTAATCACCCGGTCTCCCTTCCTCAACTCCTCCATCATATGCTGGTGCTCTTTCTGTCGCTTGCGCTGGGGACGAATCATGAGGAAGTAGAACATGGCGAAAATCAGCACCAAAAAGACAATCATGTAGATGGTGCTGCTGGTGCCGCCGCCTTCACCGTCGGCGGGATAACAGCCGCCCAGCAGCGCCATGGTGGCGAGCACGGCGACAATTAACACTAAGCCCAGAATCTTAGACCGCTTCATTTTGCCTCCTATATAATTTAACCTTCAACACTGCCCTGGAGTGACCAGGGGCTTGTTTTTTCGACTTTTATTTTTATTAGTTTTCCCCGACAGTCGCGGCTGTCGTTGAAGAATACCAGTTTATCGCTCCGCGTGCGCCCAAACCACCTCCCCTTCTTTTCCCCTTCCACCAGCACCTCGACCACTTTGCCCTTGAGACGGGCGTTGATGGCAGTGGCGATTGCCTCCTGTAGCCGCTCGATGTGCTCTAAGCGCCGCTTCTTTTCGGTGGGGGGGATATTGTCGTCCAGTTCCCTGGCGGCGAAGGTCCCCGGCCGCGGCGAATAAGCGGCTATATGGACTGTATCAAAATTTAGCTCGGATAGCAAGTCGGCCGTCTCCTGGAATTCGGCTTCCGTCTCCGCGGGAAAGCCGAGCAGGATATCGGTGCTCAGGGCGATTTCGGGTATTATAGTCCTTATCTGGCTGACCAGCTTTCGGTAGTGCTCGGCGCTATAGCCCCGCTTCATTGCCTTTAGGACAGCGTTGCTCCCCGACTGGACGGGCAGGGTAAGCTGCTCGCAGACCTTGTCCAGCGCCGCCACCGCCTCAATCAGCTTCGGGCTCATGTCCTTGGGGTGGTTGGTCAAAAAACGAATTCGTAAAAGCCCTTCCATCTCGTTCAGCTCGTGTAATAAATCGGCCAGCTCTGGCTTTCCGGGCAGGTCGTGCCCGTAGGAGTCCACGTTCTGTCCCAGCAGGGTAACCTCTTTGGTGCCACGATTTACCAGCTCCTTGACCACGTTTACGATTTCGGCTACCGTTCGGCTCCTCTCTCTTCCGCGGCGGTAGGGGACGATGCAGTAGCTGCAGAAATTATCGCACCCCTGGATAATGGGCACGTAGGCGGCGACATTCGGTTTTTCGGGTAGCGGCGGTTCACTGGGGCCTGCCAACCACTGGGGATAGTCGCCGGGCCTGAAGAAGTAATCTACCTGGGGGAAGCGTTTTGCCAGGTTTTTGGTATCGGCGTTTACCAGGCAACCGGTAACGGCCAGCGTCATATCGGGGCGCGCCTTCTTTAGCGCCTTGAGGTTATCGAGCTTGTTGACCACGCGGTCTTCGGCACTCTGGCGCACCACGCAGCTGTTGAGCACCACCAGCTCGGCTTCGTTGGCGTTGGCGCTGGCTTGGTAGCCCAGCTTCTCGAAATAGCTGCCCAGCCTTTCCGACTCGGCTTTATTCATCTGGCAGCCGATGGTCCAGATATGATATTTAGGCATAACTCCGTTCGATTAGTACAGGGGATAGTGTTGATATGACGAGGTTCTTTTCAGCAGCTGGCTTTTTTATCGACCAGTTTTAAAAGCCCGCTTATTCTCTCTTCGTCGATATCTTCCCCGGTGTAGACCTTGATGTGCCGCATCGTTTTGCCGCCGCCCTCGAAAAGGGCTATCTCTTCTTTAGTCAGCCCCTTGATGGCGAACCCCAAATTAACTTTGTCTTTGAGCGCTCCGATGTAGAACTTGCCGCCGGCAAAGACGGGGACGCCCCACATCATTTCTTCTTTCACCCCGGGGATAGTCTTGAGGATAAGCTCCCTCAAGCTCTGGCAGATTTCCTTCTGGGGTGAAGGCTGCTTATTTATATAGTCGTCAACCTTGCTCATAGTTTTTATGGCGGAGGGGGAGGGATTCGAACCCTCGACCCCGAGTTACCAGGGTAAGCGCTTAGCAGGCGCCCGCACTAGACCACTATGCGACCCCTCCGTGGTCTCAAATTGAATACAGCCACCCGAGGATGGCCTATTTATTTTGCCTCTGTTCTCTTATTGCCTTTATCATGTCGAGAGTTTTTATACTGTAAAGCTCCTGCTTATAATGAACGTCACAGGGGAATTCAGCGCAACTCAGGCAGTAACCCTCCTTCTTGTTTATGGCACACTCCAGTATTGAACAGGACTGTCCCGTTGCTGCTTTGAACTTCTCCAACTTTTCCGGAGCTTTAGGGTCGGTTCCGGCTACACAGCCTCCTATGAAACAACTCCCGGAGGCTAAGGCACCACAGACTTCACAGGCTAGACCACATGCTGCTGGCATTTTGCTTCCCCCTTCCGTTTTTATTCTTGGACAATTATTGTATCACAGCCCTATGCTTGGCTCAATTTCCGCTTGAGCTCGGGCATAGCCTCACGGGCGGCTATCTCCCCCTGCTCGATGCACTCACGGGCGCGGTGGAAGTCACCGGGGTGAATTACGGTGGTATCGGGGCTGATGATGACGTCGGCGCCTTTGGTGGAGGCTTTGGCGATGATATAAGTTCCGATGTAGAGGGACTGCAGGATAACGTTAAAGATATTGGGCTCCTTTGGCCCCTTCTTGTCCTTCTTCTGATGGCGGGCGCTGGCGCCCACGTCGGGCATGACGTTTACGGCGATGATAAAGTCGGCGCCCATCTTCTTGAGCACGCTTACCGGCACCGGGTTCACCAGCCCCCCGTCCACCAGGTAGCGTCCCTGCCGCTTGGCCACGGTAAAAATCCCCGGTATGGAGATGGTGGCCCTGACCCCCTCCAGCACCGACCCCTGGTCGATGACCACCTCCTCACCGGTGATGATGTCAGTGGCCACCAGCGCCAGCGGCATGGGCAATTCGTCGAACTTAACATCCTTGCCCATCGCCTTTTGCAGCAGGTTGATGACCGCCTTACCCCCTAAAAGCCCCGACTTGGGCAGGGCCAGGTCGGCCAGCGAGAGCATCTTCATCACGTTTATCTTTACGGCCATCTCCTTCATGGCGCTGGAGTCCTGTCCCTGGGCGCGGAAGGCGCCCACCATCCCCCCGATGCTGGTGCCGGCAATCATGTCGATGGGGATCTTCTCTTGCTCGAAGACCTCCAGCACCCCGATATGGGCCAGTCCCCGCGCCGCCCCGCCCCCCAGCGCCAGTCCCACCTTTTTCTTTTTCATAGGGCTATTCTACCATAAAAGCTCTTATTGAGCCCTCGCCGCCGCTGTGCTAATATGGGCTTATAGCCGTGGAGATAAACATTCTGGTCGACGAGGGTGTCGAAGCCGGTGTCGGGCCGTCCTGGCTCGAGGAAATCGCTCAGCGGGTGCTGGCGGCGGAAAAGGCCAGCGCCAAGACCGAGGTGGGTATCGTTGTCACCGGCCAGGAAATGGTGCAACAGCTCAACCGCAGCTACCGGGGTAAGGACGAGCCCACCGATGTCCTCGCCTTCTCCACCCGTGATGAGGCCGACGGCTCCCGCTTTATCTTTGCCCCTGATGGCCTGCTCCACCTGGGCGAGGTGATAATATCCTATCCACAGGCGGCAGTTCAGGCCGAAGAGCACGGCCACCTCTTAAAGAGAGAGCTTTCTATACTGCTCATTCACGGCCTGCTCCACCTGCTGGGCTATGACCACGAAGAGAGCGAGGCCAGGCGCAAGATGCGGTCACGCGAAAAAGAACTCCTGGGCCTTATCGAAGGAGGCAGCCAATGATAGTAGTGGGCCTTAACGGCAGTCCGCGACGAGGTGGTAACACCGACCTCCTGCTGGCTCAAGTGATAAAAGGCGCCGAAAGTGAGGGCGCCGAGACCAAGACCCTGGTCCTCAACGACCTCAATATTAGCCCCTGCCAGCACTGCGACGCCTGTTTCGAGGCGGGCGTCTGCCGCATCAAGGACGATATGCAGACGGTCTATAAGGAAATGGAAAAGGCCGACCGCATCGTGCTGGCTTCCCCGATACACTTTTTGGGCTTATCCGCCCAGATGAAGGCCATGATTGACCGCGGCCAGGCGCTCTGGGCGAGAAAATATATTCTAAAGAAACCACCGCTGGGCGATAGGCGAGAGCGTAAGGGTCTGTTTGTCGCCGTGGGCGGTATGAAGCTGGCTCGCCTCTTTGAGCCCTCGCTGGCGACGGTCAAGGCCTTCTTCACCGTCATTGATGTCGGATACGCTGGCGAGCTGCTCTTTCCCGGCATCGACGAGAAGGGCGCCATCAAGAAGCACCCCACCGCCCTCAAGGATGCCTTCGCCGCCGGTCAGAATCTGGTTAGAGGAGGATAGCTATGGATACCGTTAGCGCCATCAAAGAGAGAAAGAGCACGCGGGCCTTTAAGCCCGACCCCGTACCCCAGAAGGTCTTAAGGGAGATAATGGAACTGGCGCTGTGGGCGCCTTCCTGGGCCAACACGCAGCCCTGGGAGTTCGCCATCGCCTCCGGGGCTAAACTGGAGGAGATAAAAAAGACCTACATCGCAAAGATAGACGACGAACCCAAGCTCGATATCGCCCGCCCCTGGGGCTTCCCCGAGCCCTACATCAGCCGCACCGGCAAGCTGATGGCCACCGAGCAGAAAATCAAGGGGATAAAGCGGGAGGACAGGGAGGGGAGGGGCTGGTGGCGGCTGCAGGGCTTAAAGAACTACGGCGCGCCCTGCGTCATCTATATCCTCATCGACCGCGACTTCTACTTCCAGAAAGAGGCCATCAACGCCTGGCTCGTTTTCGATTGCGGCCTGGCCGCCCAGAACATCATGCTGCTGGCTACCGACTACGGGCTGGGCACGGTGGCTCAGGCGCAGGCGGTGCAATACCCCGATGTCCTGAGGAAGGCGCTGGATATCCCTGACTCAAAGCTCTTCGTGCTGGGTATCGCCATCGGCTATCCTGACGACAAAGACCCCATAAACCAGTTCCGCTCGGAGAGGGAGCCTTTGGATGTCATGACTAAGTGGTACGGCTTCGACTAGCTTACTTAGCCACCACCAGCTTGCCGACGGCCTGCTCCAGCCCCGAAAGCGTCAGCTGGTACATGGGGAAGAGCTTGCCTATCATCTGCACCGTGGTGTGAATCCAGAAGCGCGGGTCGTCGGGGTTGAGCCAGACGCTGTGGTCGAAGTGGTCGCGGATTCTCTTCAGCCAGAGTATGCCCGGTATCTCGTTGCGCTCGTAATAATTAATTGCCCCGTAGCGCTCGGTCAGCTCCCAGGGGCCCATTCTAGCGTCGCCTACTAAAAGCAGCTTGTAGTCGGGCTCCAGCGTGCGCAGCAGGTGGACAGTGCTCACCGCGTCTACCCGCTCGACATCCTTGTAGAGATAGTCGTAGATACAGTTGTGGAAATAGTAGTACTGAAAGTCCCGGAAGTGGGTGCTGGAATGCGCCGCCGAAAAGAGGCGGCTGCAGAGCTTGGCGAAGGGCTCCATGGAGCCGCCGACGTCCATCAATAAAAGTAGCTTGACTGTGTTCTTGCGGCTGCGCTGCCAGATAAAGTCCAGGTCGCCCGCGTTCTTGGCGGTGGCTTTAATCGTCCCTTCAAGGTCCAGTTCGTCCTCTAATCCTGTCCTCCGCAACTGCCTCAGCTTTTTCAGCGCCATGCCAATCTGGCGCACGTCCAAGGTCAAATCGCTGCGGTAGTTCTTGAATCTACGTTCTCCGGCAATCTGCACGGCGTGCCGCCCCCCCGACTGCCGCCCGATTCTGATGCCGGCGGGGTGATAGCCGGAGTGCCCGAAGGGAGAGGTGCCCCCCCGCCCAATCCAGTGGCCGCCGCCGTCGTGCTGCTCGGTCTGTTCTTTGAGCCGCTTCTCCAGCTCCTCAATGAGCTTGTCGAAGTCCATGCTCTCGAACTTGGCCCGCTCCTCCTCGTTCATGAAGAAGCGGTTTAAGGGGTCTTTGAGCCAGTCCAGCACCTGCTCGGTAATCTCTTCGGGGGCTTCCACTCCCTGGAAATACTGCTGGAAGGCGACGTCGTACTGGTCGTAGTAGGCTTCGCTCTTGACCAAGATGGCCCGGGCCAGGAAATAGAAATCGTCCAGGTCTTTGATGTGCCCCTTGGCCAGCGCCTCCATGAGGGTCATCCACTCCACTAGGGAGACGGGGACCTTGTTTTGCCGGAGGATATAGAAAAAATCGGTGAACATTTAGCGCCGCCGAATTACGAAGTTATTGACGAAGTAGTCGTAGTCGCTCTCTTTCTTGAGCAGGGTGCCGACGAAGGGCATCTGCTTGGCGACATGCTCGTGAGGGATGCCGCCGGCGATGAGCGCCCGAATCCAGTCGATGAGCTCGCTGGTCGAGGGCTTCTTGCGGAAATCATCGACCTCCCTCAGCGCGTAGAAGGCCTTAAGGGCGGCGCTGAGCAGGCTGTCCTTGATGTCGGGAAAATGGACTCTGACGATTTCCTCCATCAATTCCGGGGTGGGGAACTCAATATAGTGAAAGATGCAGCGCCGCAGGAAGGCGTCGGGCAGTTCCTTTTCGGCATTACTGGTGATGACGGTTATGGGGCGGTGGATGGCGGTGACGGTCTCGTTGGTCTCGGGGATATAAAAGCTCATCTCGTCCAGCTCGTTGAGCAGGTCGTTGGGGAACTCAATATCGGCCTTGTCCACCTCGTCGATGAGCAAGACCACCTGCTCCTCGGAGCTAAAGGCCTGCCCCAGCTTGCCCAGCTTGATGTACTGCTTGATGTCGGAGATATCCTTGTCGCCGAAGCGGCTGTCGTTGAGCCTTTGCACGGTATCATAGACGTAAAGCCCCTCCTGGGCCTTGGTCGTCGACTTCACGTTCCAGGTGAGTAGCCTCTTCCCCAGCCCCTGGGCGATGCTGTGGGCAAGCAGGGTCTTTCCCGTCCCCGCCTCCCCCCTGATGAGCAAGGGCCTACCCAGGGCAATGGCTACGTTGACGGCGTTCTCCAGCGGTTCCGAGGTAACGTAGTCGGCCGAGCCGCTGAATTGGGCAAAACTATCCTTTTCCACTACTATCCTCCTGAAAGATTGGCCGCGGACATATTAATGCTGTCGCGGCTGAACTTGTCGCTTCTAGAGGGCTTTAACTATACCCAGAGTAAATTATACCCGAGAGTGGCAGCTATAAGCAAACTCCCCCGATTTGTATAGCCAACGCACCACGATGTAAAATAGCTATATGAGCTTAAAGCTGCCCAAAGCCGCCATGCTCGGGCTGGTACTGATAGCGCTGCCCTTGCTGGCGCTGTCCCTAACGGCGGGCGCGGTCCAGGCCGGCTGCCCCTGCGAGGACGGTGGTGGTACCCCGCCTGCCCCTCCCCCCAAAACCAGGACCATCCGCGTTGACGTCAGCCCGGGCGGCGGCGGTGATGTCGAGGTAGAGAGGCAGCTGCCTTTCTCCTATCCCTTTACCCGTACCGTGATGCAGGACGAAAACGTCTATCTTGAAGCGTTGCCCGCCGATGGCTATTACTTTGTTGGCTGGGGCGGAGACCTGGGCGGCAATGAGAGCCCGGTATACCTAAGAATGACGGTTGACAAGACAATCACCGCCCACTTTTTCCCGGAGGAAATTATCTCCGAGGATAACAAGCTTCACCTCGTTTTTCCGGTGGGCACCGTTGTCCGGGATGGAGAGGGCAACCCTCTCGCCGGTCTGGAAATTGCTATTAATGAGGCACCGCTGCCCCCGCCCCCCGAGGCTGATATCGTCGGGCTGCCCTATGAACTGGGACCCCACGGGGTGACCTTCGACCAGCTGGTTAGCCTTAGCTTCAGCTACGATCCCTCTCAAATCCCTCCCCAGTTAGCTGAGGAAGAGTTGGTTATGGGCTACTACGACGATGAAACCGACCAGTGGCTGGTTTTGCCGTCGACGGTCGATATGGCCAATGACACCATTACCGCCACGATTGACCACCTGAGCATTTTTGCTGTCATTGCCCCCAATCCCCCGCTGCTGCCCGCCGCCTTCACCATCAGCGCGCTAAACGTTTCGCCGCTGGAGACCGACATCGGCGAGACGGTGACGGTAAGCGTCCTGGTGACCAACACGGGCGAGCTGGAAGGCAGCTACAGCCTGGACCTCTTTATAAACGGGGCGTTGGTCGAGACCAGGGAGATAACCCTGGCTGGCGGTAGCCAGACGGCAGTCTTTAGTATGCCCAGTGATAAAGCCGGCAGCTACTCGGTGGAGCTTAACGGCCTTGAGGGCTCGTTTACGGTCTTGGAGGCGCCTCTCTTACCGTTGGCGCTCCCCGGCGCGGTTATCTGGGCGATATTAGGGCTGGCTATAGCGGCCTTAGTGGTTTCGGCCATTATTGCCCCAATTGTCTCAGTACGCTGAGACTTCGATTAATATTTTATCTTTCTGTCAATACCCCGAAGCAAGGCCCATCTTGACTTAAAAACTACTCCGTGCTAATCTCGCCATAGCATGGCCAAGAAGAATTTCACGGTCGAAGACCTTAAACGCTGGCAGCAAAAGGGGCTTCTCTCCGCTGACCAGCTGAAGGCTATCCTGGCTGAAGCAGACCGGGAAGCTGCGCCCGAGGCGAAAGAAAAGAAAGCTGGTCTGAACCTGGTCACCGTGGCCTATTACTTCGGAGGCTTGCTGGCTTTCTTCTCCCTTGTCTTTTTCGTGGGCATAAACTGGGAAGGCCTCGCCGATGGGTCACGCCTGGCCGTAGCCCTCAGTTCCATGCTCATTATTGGGGCTCTGGGCGTCTGGCTTCGTTTCCGGCAGGGCTATCCCACGGCCGGTGGGCTGCTCCTCTTTATCGCCACGGCCATATTGCCCCTCTTCGTCTATACGGTAGAGCAACAGCTCGGCTTTGCCTTTGATGAGGTAGCCGCTCTCTACGTGATCTTGATAGGCCTAGCCGGGGCCCTGGCGGCGCTGATTTTCAGCCGCTTCTCTCTCATATCCCTGCTGGTGGCCGCCGCCGTCCACGCCCTTGTTGTGGATATCGCCTGGATAATTAGCGGGGATGGGGATATCTTCCCCGTATTAACCGCTGCCACCTGTGGAGGACTTATCCTGCTCGGCATCGCCCTAACACGCTGGGAAAGAAGGCTCTATGCCTTTTGGTTCAAGCTATACGGGCTGGTGGGCCTTTACATAGGCTTCACCACCCTCTTTGTACGGAGTGAGAGCATACTATTCGGGCTTCTCTTCCTACTGGTCTATCTCATCATGGTAGCTTTCAGCCTGCGCTTCCGCGAGGTCATCTATCTGATAGCGGGTGCCATCGGGATTTATATCTATATTGTCCGTCTTGTCTTCGACACCTTCCAGGGGACAGTATACTTCCCCTTAATACTCGGCGGCATTGGTATCAGCATTATCGTACTGGCCGTTCTCTATCAGCGCTACGGTGCTCGCCTCTTCCGGCGCCGCTAGGGCTGGCTGTATTCCATCTTCCCCTTCCCCATCCAGGCGGGCAAGCGCCCCCCCAAACACAATTTCACGCCTAAAATTTGAATATCTAAAAGTGGAATCCAGTAGAATATNTGTATATACATCTGATGGGAGTGGAATTGATGAAGGTAANACTATTAAAAAGCACNTTACCCTGGCTGGCGCTGGNNNTNCTNCTGCCGGTGCTGGCNTTATTAATAACGGCGGGTCCGGTCGGAGCCGCCGGCTG
>JGI2171J19970_10001551_pt1 | contig 12823 bp, 10 predicted proteins | sample DeeMarSWOR324_28_FD_19970 | JGI IMG/M metagenome (IMG submission 19970) | reverse complement strand
CGCTTCCGCCGCTGTTGAGTGTGACGCAGGTGAGGAACATCTTGAAGAAGATCAGGGCCAGCAGAAGCCCCACCGACCACTCGCCGCTGCGGCCGGACACGATGGCCTCGACCGCCTCGTAGCCGATGCCTTTGACCTGTGGGAGGGCGAGGCCTATGCTCCCCACCATTAGGCCGCCCAGGACCGGGGGGACGAGCCGGTTCACCTTCATGTCCTCCCTGACGCGCCTGATGGCGTCGAACATCCTGACGAAACCCGCTCCGAGGACAGCCGTCAGTACCCCGATCATGAACGCGTGGACGAGGCTGAAGGGACTCGGGACGTGGAACGTCGGTATCAAGGGGAAGATGGTCTCAGTCCCCAGGAAGCTCACCGAGACGAAGTAAGATGAGATGCTGGCGAGGGTCGCCGGGATGAACGCCTTCCGGGAGAGGTCGCGGCGGTACGGGATCTCCAGCGCGAACATTATGCCCGTCAGGGGGGCCTTGAATACGGCTGCGACGCCCGCCGCCGCGCCGCTGACGAGGAACCGCTTCACCTCGTCCTGGTCGAGGTTCAGCCTCTGGGCGACGAGCGACCCTATCCCGCCGCCCAGCAGGAGGCTGGGGCCCTCAAACCCGGCGCTGCCCCCGACACCTATGGTTATCGCCGAGGCGAGGGGCTCGAAGAAGGTGTCTTTCCCCGTCATTATGCCTCCCTCGTAGTGGTAGGCCTCCAGGAGCCTGTGGCTCCCGCCCCCCGATTGCTTCGTGGTGGAGTACTTGGTCACCAAGACATATGCAAGTGTTATCCCTAAAACTGGCAGCAGCACTATGAAAACCGCGTTGGCGTGGGTGAGGATCTCGGTGGCTAAGTGGAAGTAGTAGTAGAACTCGTGGATCACCACGTTGGCGAAGCCTATCAAGACCCCCATAGCGACGCTGACTGCAGCGAGCCTTAGGTAGTCGTTAAGCAGATCGGGGGACAGGTATCCCTCAACCCACTCCGCCCAAGCAGTCAGCCCTCCACGCATAGCCCGAGTGAACAAGTTTGTGGTTGATAACCTTTTCTTCTCTCTTACAATCAATCATAACATTTTAGACGGATGGCTGCACCATTTTGACGGAGAACCGTTGCGCCCCAGGGACCAGCTGACGAGGCTCACCGGGAGCCTGCTTAAAAACCCGGACGAGAACGCGAACGCAGCGGTAGCCATACTCATTAGACCCACCGATGATGACCTGGAGGTGTTCATCGTCAAGAGAGCCGAGGTGGACGGGGACCCGTGGAGTGGCGACATGGCCTTCCCGGGGGGCAAGAAGGCGGCGCAGGACAACGGGTTGGTGGACACCGCCGTCAGGGAGGTGAGGGAGGAGACGGGCATCGACCTAAGGTCGCTGAAGCCTCTCGGGTATATGGAGCCTCTCACCTCCTGGGTGAGGCATACCTTCTCTGTGCAGCCCATAGTCTATCTCTTCGAGTGCGACCCGCCCATCAGACTGAACTACGAGCTGACGAAGTACATGTGGACGCCCATCGACGATCTCAGAAGACTGAAGTCCCGGGCCGTCGTAAAAGGCTTCGACTCCCCGATATACAGGATAGGGGACGAGGTCGTCTGGGGGCTGACCTGCAGGATGCTCGATCGGCTGATAGAGATATTTAACGACTAGAGGAGCCTCTTCAGAGCCTCAGCCACCTGACCCGGCAGCTCCCCCACGGCGACGCCGGCGTCCCTCAGCGCGTTCATCTTGCTCTCAGCCGTCCCTGAGGCTCCCTGTATTATGGCGCCCGCATGGCCCATCCTCTTGCCGGGGACGGCGGCCCTGCCCGCTATGTACGCCGCCACAGGTTTGGTGAAGCCGCCGGCCCCGATGAAGGAAGCGGCGCGCTCCTCGGCGTCTCCGCCGATCTCCCCGATCAGGGCGACTGCCTCGGTCTCGGGATCCTCCTCGAACCAGCGGAGCACGTCCACGAAGTCGAGGCCCACGACGGGGTCCCCGCCCAAACCCACGCAGGTGCTCTGCCCGAGGCCTACACGGGTGATCTGGGCGGCTACCTCATAGTACAAGGTGCCGCTACGGCTGATGACACCGACCCCGCCCCTCTTGAAGACCTGGGCCGGCATGATGCCCATCTTACACTCTCCTACCTTGATGAGCCCCGGCGTGTTAGGCCCCACGACTGTGGTGCCACTCAGCCTAGCCATGGCCGTGAGCTCTATGCTGTCCCTGACGGGTATGCCCTCGGTGATGACCACCACGGGGTCGAGGCCCGCCTCCACGCTCTCCAGCGCCGCGTCCAGCGCGTTGGGCGCCGGCACGAAAATGATGCCTGCGTCGACGTCGTGGCTCTCCTTCGCCTCCACCACCGTGTCGTAGACAGGAAGCCCCTCGATGGTATGCCCGCCGCGGCCCGGCACCGTCCCCGCCACGATCTTGGTGCCGTACTCCCTCATGAGGCGCGTGTGGAAGGCTCCCTGACTGCCCGTTATGCCCTGCACCAAGACCCTGGTGTCCTTATCTATGAAACGCGTCACCTAGCTCGCCTCCGCCAGCTTCACCACCAGATCCGCCGCATCCTCCATGGAACGCAATGTCTCGATCCCCGCCTCCCTGAGAATCCTCCTGCCCTCCTCCTCGTTGGTGCCCATCATGCGGACCACCACCGGCTTCTCGATGGCCACCCTCCTCCGCGCCGCCACGACGCCCTCGGCTATGTGGTCGCACCGGGTGATGCCGCCCAGGACGTTCACCAGCAACGCCCNGGTCCTCTTATCCCTGAGCACGAACTCAGCCGCTTCGCCTATCTGCTGAGGGGTGGCGCCTCCACCAAGGTCGAGNAAGTTGGCGGCTCTACCGCCGTGGAGCATCACAGTGTCCAAAGTAGCCATGGTGAGGCCGGCGCCGTTCCCGATGACTCCTATATCGCCGTCGAGCTCCACGTATGTCAAGCCCTGGGACCTGGCCTCCATCTCCCTCTCCGTGAGCTCCCCCTGATAGCTTTCCAGGAACCTCTCCTCGAGCTCCCTGTGCCTGAAAAGTGCGTTGTTGTCGACGTTGAGCCTTGCGTCTGCCGCCATGAACCCGTCCTCCACCTCCGCCAACGGGTTTATCTCGGTAAGCTCGGCGTCCATCTCGAACGCCAGCCCGTAGAGGCTCTCGACAAAGGCCGCGAACTGAAGCATCTTCATCCCGCCGTACCCGAGCCTCTTCGCGACGAGGTTGGCGTGGTAGCTCCTCAGCCCATGCACTGGGTCCACCATGTGCCGCACTATCCTTTCCGGGGTCTCGGCGGCGACCTCCTCGATGTCCATGCCTCCCTCGCTGGAAGCCAGCACAACGTATGATTTGTATCGGCGATCCACCGTGACACCCAGGTAAATCTCGTTGACTATGCGTAGCTTCTCTTCTACATAGAGCTTCTCCACCGGGAGGCCCTTTATCCTCATCCCCAGCAGCGCTTCAGCCGCCTCGGCGGCTTCCTCCGGGGTGTCCGCGAACCTGACTCCTCCGGCCTTGCCTCTGCCACCGACCGGTAACTGCGCCTTTATAACGACGGGCTTACCGAGCTCGGCGGCGTAGTCGCGGGCTTCCCTGGAATTGGCGACCATCCTGCCCTGAGGCGTCGGTATCCCGTGTCTCCTGAAGTATTCCTTCGCTTCATACTCTAGCAGCTTCAACCACGTACGCCTCTTCCGATTCACCCAATTTACACGATGCTGGTAAATATTTGTTCTGGGAGAAACGAGCTTATCAATCGTGGCGTAAGGCAGGATAATAATATCAGTGTCTTAATTGAAGTTGTATGATTTGAGATTCGAGACAAAGGAGATCGCTGTCATCGTAGTGTTCAGCGCCCTCGGAGCCGTCCTGAGCGTACCCGTGGGCTACCTAGGCAACTACCTGAAAACCTTCCCAGCTATCCCGCTTGGCGCCGGCCAGGTTCTCGCAGGCTTCCACGTCTTCCCCGCCGCTCTGACCATGTTGCTGTTGAGGAGGAGAGGCGCCGCGGTCGCTACGGGTACCGTGAAGGGGCTGGTGGAGGCGGTTCTTTTCAGCTTCCACGGCTTCTCGGTGATCATTATGAGCGGCGTCCAGGGGCTGGTCCTCGACGCTACCGCCATGTTCTTCGGGTACGACTCAAGGAGGGGGCTGTGCCTGGGATGTGGCTTGTCAGCCGTTAGCAACGTTGCCTATCTCCAGTTCTTCCTCAGGTTGGGGTTCCCGGCAGATGTTTTCACGTTGATGTATGTCTTAGCTTGCGTCTCTGGAGTCGTGCTCGGCGGCTGCCTGACGGACACAGTCTTCAGAATGGTGAAGAAGAGGATAGAAATCTAGCATTAATCATAGATCCGCAGCTTGACACATGGTACCTCTTGTTTAAATCGTCGTGAAGCCGTCCAATATATGATATTCATGGATAAGACGACCCTTAAAAAGAAGGTTATAGAGGAGATCGACCGCAGGGCGGACGAGATCATCGAATATGCGACCGCGATTTGGAAGTATCCTGAGCTCGGGTTCAAGGAGTTCAAGACAGCCGAGCTCACAGAGAAGAAGTATGAGGCGGCGGGCTGGCGCCACGAGAAAGGCATAGCCATAACGGGCAGCAAAGCCTACCTCAAGGGCGACAGCTCCAGGCCCTCCATCGGCATAGTGGGTGAACTCGATGCACTCCACATCCCGGTGCACCCCGAGGCTCACCCGGCCACAGGGAACGTCCACGCGTGCGGCCACCATAGCCAGATGGCCGCCATGTTGGGCGCCGGCTACGGCCTAGAAGCTGTGAAGGAGTACCTAGACGGTGAGGTCGTCATGGTCGCAGTCCCGGCTGAGGAGTACATAGAGATCGACTACAGGAACAGGCTCCGCGAGGAGGGCAAGCTGGAGTTCTTCGGTGGCAAACAGGAGTTCATCAGGCTGGGAGCCATGGATGACATAGACATAGTTCTAGGTAGCCATAGCGCCATGGACCAGGAGGAGCTCATAGGCGTCGGCGGCAGCAACAACGGCTTCGTCGGCAAGCTAGTCCGCTACACGGGTAGGGAGAGCCACGCCGGCGGCGCCCCAGACAAGGGGATAAACGCCCTCAACGCCGCCATGCTGGGCCTCATGGGCATCCACGCCAACAGGGAGACCTTCCGCGACGAGGACACTATAAGGGTCCACCCCATCATCACCAAGGGAGGCGAGATAGTCAACAACGTGCCCGCCGATGTCAGGATGGAGAGCTACGTACGCGGCAAGACCGTGGAGGCCGTCATGGACGCCAACAGGAAGGTGAACAATGCCCTGAGGGCCGGCGCCATGGCCGTGGGCGCCGAGGTAGAGATAATCGACCACCCAGGCTATATGCCCTACACCCGGGACCCTAACCTGGAGAAGATAATCATTGCCTCGTGCGAGGGACTCGTCGGCAAAGATCAGATAAAGCACAGGGAGCACAGCACAGGCAGCACCGACATGGGCGACTTCAGCTGCATAGTGCCGACGACGAGCATAGGCATGGCCGGCACCGAGGGCGCAGGCCACAGCAGAGACCTCAAGGTCGTCGACCCCGTGAAGCAGTACATCTGGCCGGCGAAGGCCTTGGCAGTCGCTGTGGTGGATCTACTCGCTGATGACGCCAAAGAAGCAAAAAGGGTCATGGACGGGTTCAAGGCCACTATAAACAGGAAAGAGTACACGGAGTTTATGAAGAGGCTTGTACAGTGAGTTACATCAATCAGTAAAACTCGGATTCTCTTCTACATCTATTTAACTGGTTTTTTTAAAAAAAATTAGGTGCATCATATGGATTTCGAAAAAGGAATGTTTAATATCAAGTCGCATATGAACCACTCCGAACCCTAAGCAAGGTTCCGGGGATGCGCAGAAAAAGGCATGAAGACCAAACAGGAACTGAAGAGCTTCTATAGCGGCATATCTAGAGACCTGAAGGTGATCTTCGCCCGGTCCAGCATCGCCAACTTCACGGTGAACCTCAACCCATACAACTCGATATTCATAGTCGCCCTCGGCGCCACGGGGACTCAGCTGGGCCTGCTCACATCCCTCTCCTTGGGGTTGACCGCTGTAATGGCCATGATCACCGGCTGGCTCTCCGACCGCCTCGACAGGAAACAGATGTTCCTGATAGGCGCCTTCATAGGCTTGCTTGTCCCGTTAACCTACCTAACCGCCGGCTCTCTGTACTGGCTCATCCCCGCCTTCGTTTTCGCCGGGTTCGCCGACGGTATAATCTCCCCCGCCTGGACGGCGATGTACGCGAACAGCATCAGGAGTAAACAGAGGGGAACGGTGTATGGCCTAGCTAACATATTCATACTAACGCCTGTGCTCTTCTCGGGCCTAATCGGTGGTAAACTCGTATCATTCTCCGGTGGCCTGACGGTGGAGGGCATACGACCAGTCTACGCGGCGCAGGTGGCCCTGCTCGTGCTCGCCTGGCTGATAGTCTGGAGATACCTCAGCAACAGGAAGCCCGGTCAGCCAAAGAGAAGCCTCAACGCCAAGACCATGCTGGACGACTACGGCACCGTCCTCGCCAAGAAGGGCGTCAGGTCTTGGGTCTTAATGAAGAGTCTCGGCAGCCTGAGCATAGGCCTAGCCGGGCCCTTCTGGATGGTCTACGCCGCCATGATCCACGGCGCCTCTGCCATGNTCATCGCGTATATGGTCACGGCGAGGAGCCTCACCCAGATAGTCACTTCGCCACTGGCGGGCCGGCTCACGGACAGCGTGGGCAGGAAGAAGATGATCATCGGTGGCCGGCTGGTGATGTACGCCTCAACCGCCATCTTCCTGCTGCTTGGAAAGAGCCCTGTCGCCCTAGTGCTGGCGTGGGTGCTCATGGGGATCAGCGACAGTACTGGGGTGGCGTGGCAGGCTCAGGAGGCTGAGCTAGTGTATCACAGCCAGAGGGCGAGGATGACGGCCCTGAGCGTCGCGGCATTCAACGCTTTGGCGGTGCCCGCCAGCATACTGGGGGGTTGGCTGTGGGACAGCGTCAGCCACCTGGCACCATTCGTCATCATGGCCTTCATAGACGGTCTGGTAAGGATGCCCATAATCTACCTCTACGTGCCGGAGAGCAAGACCCTAGAGCAGGGGCCTGAGCCGGAGGAAGCCGGCTTCTAGCTTTCAGCCGACAAAAACCCTTTCTCGTCGAAGCATGCATCATGTACAGAAGACAGTTGATGAGCTACCGCGAGATGGTGCCAGGCGTGGAGATACCGGTCCTCGGCCTGGGCACGTGGGGAATGGGCGGCCGGCAGATCGAGGACCATCGCTGGGACGAGGAGAACGTGGCGGCGATCCGGATGGCCATCGAGCTGGGCCTCACCCACATCGACACCGCCGAGTACTACGGGGCCGGGCACGCCGAGGAGCTGGTGGGGGAAGCCGTCGAGCCCTACGATAGACGCGAATTATTCATAACCACGAAGGTGTGGCACACAAACCTTCGCCGCCACGACCTCATGGAGAGCATGAGGAAGAGCCTCAGACGGCTGGGGCTGGACTACGTTGACCTGTACCTGGTCCACTGGCCGAACCCCGACGTCCTACTCGGGGAGACCATGACGGCAATGGAGCGCTGCGTCGACGAGGGGCACACGCGTTTCATCGGCGTCAGCAACTTCAGCCGGAGCCTCATGAGGGAGGCCCAGAGCCACCTGGAGGATCACGTCTTGGTCGCCAACCAGGTGGAGTACAGTCTCCTCGACCAGAAACCNAAGATGGACCTCCTGCCCTTCATGCAAGCGGAGGGCCGCACCCTTATCGCCTACAGTCCACTCGGGAAGGGGATTCTGGCTAAGCCGGGAAACAAGGTTCTTGACGAGCTTGCAGAGAAATACGACAAGTCCCAGGCTCAGGTTGCGCTCAACTGGCTCATCTCTCAGGAGAATGTAGTGGCGATACCTAAGACGAGTAACCCAGTGCATCTCCTAGACATCGTCGGCGCAGTGGGATGGGAGATCGGGCTGGAGGACTCCTTAAGGCTCTCGCAAGGATTCATCTAGTTTTTTCGGTCGCTGCGGCGCCGGTAGGTCGTCGCGTCTCTCGGTTCTTCAACTATTTCCTCTACCTTCACGTTTCCTTTCTTAGACCTCAGGTTCTGTATGAACCCGGTTTTAAACCCGATGCCTATCCCTAGAACGGCCACCAGCCCCACCGGCACGTATAGTAATGGAGGCTTGGTGAACTCCTTGGCCTTCAATATTATGACCTCTGGGATCGTCAGCTTTACCACCTCGAAGCTCGTCAACTGGCTTGAGGACGCCGCGTACAGCTCCCCGGCTTCGACCTGGGCTATCGCCTCCCACTGGCCTAGCTCCTCTGGGACGATGGTGACCTTGAATGAACCCGTCTGCGAGGTTCTGCAGGACTCCACGAGGCTCCCGGTGGGCGTCACGATGATGAAGCTTATGGGGACGCCACCAACGGCTGGACTCACTGTTCCCGACAACTCGAAGGGCTGGGTATTCTTAGCGACTCCGTCGATCCGAGTCGACACCGTGAAGCTCCTCTTCTCGACCGTGAACCCATTGGCATATGAGACAGCTGCATGGTTGATCGCGTCTCCGCTGTACTCGACAATGACATCATAGTCGCCCACCCACTCCGGAGTGTAGGTGTGCTGGAACTCCCCGACCGTGTTGGTCTTCACCTGCACCGTCTTCGAGTGGCTGCCGCACACGAATTTTATTGTATGGTCTGTGTTGGACAACGAAGAGGCCCCCAGAATTGTCAGGGACTCGCCGCCATACAGGGATATGCGTGAAGCGCTGAGGCTCAGGTCCACCTCGTTCTTTACCTCGAACTCTCCTCTTGTCGATCCCTTGTTGTCGACTTCATCCGAGGCAGTTACTTTGTACTTTACGATGTCGTTGAGCTTGAATTTCGGTAGGTTTCCCTTGTAGCCTTCCTCGCACGTCCTCAGCTCGACAGTTTCCTCTGTCTCCCAGTCGTCCGTCGTGTAGTTCATCCAGACCCTGTCTACCCTGTGGTGGGCTCGGACGTCCACGTAGATGGTGGTCTCGTCTCCGGTGTAGCCGACGACGTCGGGGTTAAGCAGGGTGACGTTCAAAGGCCTGTAGTCTGTCTTGAGGTAGAACTCGACGGTGCCGTAGTCGTACTCCGCGAGGAGTACTAGATAGTAGAAGACTGTTGGGTCGTCTACAACGGTCTCGGTCTCGTTGTGGACCGGCTTCCCGAAGGTCACCAGCATGTCTTCGCCACTGTACTCGCAGCTCGCGGTGTAGTCTATCAGGCTGGCTCCTTCGACTAATGGGTCGTAGCCACCGTATATGCCGTCGTTCTGTCCCGATAGAAGATGCCCCCACGGCACAGCGAGGCCGTTCAGATAGTGGCCTATTCCGATCGAGGGGTTCGCCATGGGGTAGACCCTGGCCTCATACATGTCTAGACCCGGGTACCCCCTCTTCGCGTCTGGGTCTGGAACCTTGACCACAAGCTGATAGTCATCGTTGGGGGTATCAAACTCATACGCGTAGTTAAAATCAAACGGATACAAGCCACCCACCCGGGGCTTGCCGTATAGTGTGACTTCATACTTCGTGTTCATATCGATGTGTTTGATTAGCATGAACACAGCGGGTTCTTCACCTCCGCTGTCTCTAGGGTCGTTATATATCCTGAAGGTGTATGTACCGTCCATCTCGGGTACGAAGTACTGCTTGAATCCACCTTTGACCACCTGCTCCGGCTGCCCAGCTGACTCAGTGTGCCTTGATATCAGACGCATGTATGGATCGTACACCTCGATATCGTAGTCGGTCAGATCCGACGAACTCAGTGTCTTGTTGAATACAAAATCACCGACAAGGAATATGTGGTACTTCTGTCCTTTCTCCAATGCGCATTTGACCTCACCTGGGACAGGGTACTGGTTTCCGGTTGGCAGTTCAATCTTAAGCTTATGCTGTATATCGTTCCATTGAGGGGGAATATCGGCTTCGTCAAAGTTGATGAACACCGGCTCGAACGGCTTCTGCAGTGTGACAGAGGCTCCTCTAACGACGGGGACCGATGTAGAGGCTAGTAAAACGAAGAGGAAACAGAGTAAAACTATTCGGTCAATACCTGTTCCATCTGACGTTTGCTCAATTTTATCTCCAGGTTGCATGCTCTTACACCTTCTCAGTTCTTTTAGCGGGGCATTGACTAGGTAACGTTTCACCTCTGAGTGGGGCTCCCGAGCATCTCCTGAATCTGATGATCAAATTTTCCATGAGACCTGTACCTAATCTCAGGATAGTTAATATAGAGATTATGAAGTTATTATCTGCTTTTAAGATACGTTTAAAAAACGTTTCTCAATTACATTTAGGAATATTTTCTATATTTTTAAGATAAAAATACTATATGTTCATCTTACAAAATTTAAAAGGTTTTAAGCGTAGACCCATAACGTTGAAGGGCCATCTGGCCACTCCATAATCAACCCGTCTTCATCGTGAATAATATTTGATCCCCTTTTCACCACCACTCTGTATTCGCCGTTGCCCCACAGCGAGACCTCGAATGGTTTGAAGGCTGAGCCTCCGATCTTCCATACCTGGGCATAATCTTTCTCGACCCATTGAAGGCCTCCGCCAGGATCTTCCCACTTATATAGGTACACCTTGAAAACAACGCCGCCAGCGGAGATGACTACATTAATAAGCTTGGTTTCAACAACCCACATACCACCACTATACTCAAGATCCCCAGAGCTACTATCGAAGACATTACCTCTCTCCGATGTGATCCTACAATTGAAGATGGCTCCCTCCTCTAGGACAACGTCGTATGGACCAATCTCTACTCCACCCTCCATAGGATCCAGAACAGTAGACACAGAGTTAGGGTCGTCGTTTATCCATACTCGCACAACTTTAGCTCCCATCGGGCATTTATTTTGAACAACAACCACTAAGTCATCACTCGCGTCAGGATACACGTAGAAGGACATGTCTTCTCTTGCCTTCTCTTCGTCGAAGCAAGCGATTTCGCGTTTCTCTTGCTCAAGTATTATGTCAGCCTCGTTCATGACTAGGAACATGGGTATAACTGCCGTAAACAGGATACCAACGAATATCAGCGTGCCTAGGATGGAAGACATGCCTCTCTTCTTACGTCTACACATAGTATGTTTGGTATGCACTGTTCTGCCTCCAACTATACACTTTTATTGAAACCTCATCTCCCGTTTCAAGAGGGTCTCCGACAAACGACACCTCTATGGACGCATATGATCCAGCGACGATCTCCGTGTCAAAGGTCGTTCCATAGTTACCGTCATCGACGTCCACGTAGACATCTACCGTTATGTCCACGGCGCCGTAGTTGTACACCCAAATGGTTAGTGTTTCACCATTGACACTATTAGATACCCATTCAACTACGAAACGCTCAGTTATCTCATCAACCAGACTAAGAGTGCCGTTAATATAGTCGTTAGCAATCACCGTTGACGCTCCCTGGGCATAAGCCCACAACCCTCCGCCGATCGCCATCACAGCTGCAGAGATGATTATGGTTGCTATGACAGGCGACAAAGCTCTTCTTATACCTAACATTAGACCAACGCTCCTGTTAGATTCATGTTTGACACAGCCCATATGCCTCCAAGCGACACCAAGCTGAGAATAATAGCCCATTTGAAGCCAGCAGAGACCCGGCCCGACACAATTTTACCAGTTACAAGCCCCAACGTGAAGGAGTGGATTGCTAGCGGGGTCAACAACGTCTGGTATAGGTGCTCTACAGGTACGCTTATTCCAAGGTTCGAACCCGTGAAGAAGCCTAGGAACATGACCGTGGTTCCGGTTAGTAGAGCCGCACCGATGAATGGAACTATCAAGAGGGGCATGAGGACGGCTCTTTTTTCTAACTCTAGTTGCTTAGCGGACTCGCTGAACTCTGCGAGGCTCTCGATACTTTTTTCTGAGCCACCACCAACCTCTATTGTATCAATGAGAAGGTAGATGTTCACAAGAGCCAACCAGTTCTTTACGTTGGCTGCGAACTCGTCGTAGATCTGTCGTAACGGGTAACCCCAGTTAATCTTAGTGCTGATGTCTTTCAGATGCCTGCTGAAACTCTTATAATCGCGTACACTCAGCGCCTCGATGCTCTTTTCTGGGCTAAGACCGCTCTTTCTAACCTCTACCAGGTCTCTTAGAAACTGGGTGATGCCATCCATCAGCTTGTTGTCGCGGCCAGCCGTATTGAAGTCTGATAAGTAGACTGGTATCGAGATTAAGATCAGAGTTAATGCAACCCCGATAGCTGGCTCGGTTCCCACACCAAAGTTCAACTTGTTTCCTATCCAAACGATTAAATCTGCGAGCAGCGGCACAAACAGGTACTTATCGTCGAAGAAAGGAAGCGCGAACTGGGACGCTAACACAACGCCTATCGGGACCATGCCTATAAACACGTAGTACGGTTTCCAGTTGGATATCGGATAATTAAACTGGACGGAGTCCCCTGCATAGATAAACACTATCGATATGAAGGGCATAATTACGAAGCTGAACAAGAAGAACTGGTAAGGTGAGATAGATACCCCTGCTGTTGGGAGACTCAAGCCTACGACGAAGACAAGGAAAATACCCAGTACACCCAAGATGCCTATAATGGTGTAGGCTTCCATGAGCATAGCTGCTGATTCTCCCTTCGCCTTGACCTGTGTAGTGAGTTTTCTGAACATGTTATGAGTCTGGTTGAAGAGGTAGTGAAGGGTATCTCCACCGGTCCTTACGCTTGAAGCATAACCAAGTAACAGCTCATTGTAGTCCTTCAAATGGACGGCCTTGGCGGCCTGCTCCATG
>JGI2171J19970_10001548_pt1 | contig 12842 bp, 18 predicted proteins | sample DeeMarSWOR324_28_FD_19970 | JGI IMG/M metagenome (IMG submission 19970) | reverse complement strand
AGTAGAGTTATTTCTTTCTTCCTGGGTAAGAATGCTATAGGGATGTCAGCCTCAGAGTAATTATCCTCTTTTCCACACAAGTCTATTAGAATTGTATTATCAACCTTTCCACCTGATATCGCAACAACCAAATCTTTCATCGGAACTCCAGCATCAGCCAAAGCTAAAGAAGCTGCATTTATCCCAGTGACTCTTGTGGATCCGTCTGCTTGTAATATTTCTATATAAACATCTACAACCATTTCTGGATAATCATCTAAGAATAAAGCTGGTTCTAATGCTAGTCGAGTAACTTTAGAAATTTCTACCGCTCTCCTCGACGGTCCTGGCCTCTTTCTTTCATCAACGGAGAAGGGAGCCATGTTATATCTGCATTGAACAATTGCTCTGTCAGGTTCTTGCCGATGTTTAGGAAAGAGTTCTCTTGGTCCATAAACTCCTGCTATAGCTATGGTATTACCAAACCTGACTTGAGCTGAACCATCAGCATTAGGGATGACACCAACCTTCATCTCAATTTCTCTAATCCCATCTGGTTTTCTACCGTCTAATCTCTTTCCTTTCACGATCAATTTTTCATCACTTTTCATTCCCATCTAATCACTCAATGATTTTGTAATTTCTTCAGTAAGTCCGATGATGTGAGATTTCTCTTCGATTAGTTTAACGGCTTTAATGGCTTTATTTACTTTCTCACCAGAAATCCAAACTACACCATTTTGCCCAACTCTAATAATCGTTTTTGTTTTTTCTTTTATAGTGTTGATCATACTGCCCTCCTTTCCTATGAGTCTAGGCACTTTACTGGGTGTAATCTTGATCATGACGCCATCCCTTAATTTTCTTGCTATCGGTGTGTTCATACTCAACTGAACATCCCCACCTCTAATATCAGAAACTTGGGCGTATATAATATCTCCAACATCATAAAACCTGCGGATGTTAGTCCTTTTCAAATCGACGAATTCATCCACACCCTCAGACAATGAAAGGAATGATGACCAAGGAGAATTGATATCAACAACCCAACCAACTTTTTCAACAGAAGTTATAAAACCAATGACTTTATCCTGCCTTCTTGGAACGTAAACACCTGAAAGAGGGACTACAGACAAATAACCAGAACTATCCTTCGGGATGCCGAGAAACTTGGATATGATTTTTCCATCTTCTGAGAATGTTCCATAACCGGCTTTCTTATCTTTCACATCACCTAGAATTTCTCCGGGTATGACAACATCTCTTGTTTTAACCATCATACATCAACTCTTTTTATTATACTGGATTTAAAATTCCCCCTTGTAATATCACCTATTTTCTTGAATATATCCTCTTGGGCCCCAGCAGGTATATCAAGAGTAACCTGTAAGGACCCATCGTTCAACCATTTTTCTTCGAATTTACCAACAGTCCTTTTCAGAACTGAGTACGTTTTTCCACTATGTTGTGGAGGTATGATTATTTGAACTATAATCCTTTGGAATTTAATTGGTAGTAAAGGTTTTATACTTTCCACTATTTTATTCACTTGCAATTCTGCGTCTATGAAAGAATCAACATGAATTCCCGCCTTATCCATAGCGTTCAATATCCTCTGTGGTGGGTGTACGATGTTGGTCTGTGGGTTTATTCCTCTTTTTGATATGATATCGGCTATTTTTTTTGTCTTTTTTTCGACAAGTCTTCTTCTTTGTTCTGTTGTGTATTGTAATTCCCCTTCTGCTATAATCTTCTTTGCTACCTGAAAAACATTAGTCGTGCCAAAATTATTTTGAAGTTCTTCTTCAGGTATAGTATCCCCCCTCCTTACGTCATGATAAATACCAGGATAAGCTAAAATTTCTTCTACGTTGAGAGACCTTCCCTTTTTAAATTCTAAAGCCTTGTCAGGATCAACAAGGACCTCGAACTTCATCCCAGCCTTCTTTAATCTAATAACTACAGCTTTGTCGACATCAACCATAACGAATTCACAAGAACTTTTTTATTTTATCTTCTGTCAGTGCTTCAAACTTCTTATCTTTTTTTCTGATTATCGCGATATCTAACGACTTCCCCAAGTCACTAACTTTTTCAGCTTTCTTTATAACGCTTATCACTAATTTTAGAGCGTTTTTTTCATCCATGCCTTCTTTATGCTTATCCCTGAAAATCTTGTTTGCTATCTGTGCACCCTTTCCTATTGCATAAGCTTTCCACTCATAAAGCATGCCAGATGGGTCTGTCTCGATCAGATGTGGACCGGTTGAATCGACTCCACCTACTAGGAAGGATACACCGAAAGGTCTTAATCCAGCATAAAGCGTGGATAACTGCATCCTGTCCCCTAAAACCTTAGCCAGAGACCATACATCTATTGGTTCCCCATAAGTTATCCTGTTAACCTGGGCTTTAATCATGATTTGGTTCACTAAAATTCTGGCATCTGCGAGTAAACCAGCAGCTACTGCTCCAGCGTGCTCGTCCACTTTGAACAACTTTTCAATCGTACCTGGAACAATCAATTTAACGATCTGCTTTACCGTTCCGAGTATGACTCCATCCCTGAACACTAATCCAACCGAAGTAGTCCCTTTCTTAACCGCTTCTTTTGCATATTCTACTTGAAACAAGCGTCCATCAGGAGAAAACACTGCTATAGTTCTATCATAACCCATATACTCAGGTAATATCTGTGGCATATTTTTCACCTCATAAATCTCATGCAATTATAATTATAATTTAGAGTTTTAATATTATCCATTTTTTGATGTACTACTTTTAATACTTTTTATCGTTCCAGATATTTTTAATATTTTAAAACTTATTCGGTTGTCGCCTAATCTATCTATTAATCCTAAGCTAGCAACAATATCTTGAACTGATTTATGATTACACCTTAAAATACCAGTTTGTTTTTTCTGGTTCCAAGAATCTTTAAGAAGCCAAACAGACGTTTTGGACACGCCTTCTTCGCCAAGAAAATCTAGCATCGTATTCCAAATAGCGGATTCTAAATCAGAGTAAGTGAATTCTTCCCCCCTTTCTGATATAACCTGAAAAGCAACGTATCTATTTTTTTCTCTGAGTGTTGGTGCAACTATTTTTAATTTTTTCATTCAACCACTTTAACTCCTGGCCTTATCCATCTTTTGTCCCGTCTTTCTTTAATCATTCTTATCATATTTTCAGGCGTTTTTGACAAAGCTTTCTTAGATTGGTTCAATTCCAGACCCAACAAACATCCCATTGAAATAAGAATCTTCGGATCTTTCATCTGCCAATGTGATACGGCCCCAGAAGAAATAATAATTGGTGTTTTATATTTTTTACAAAGTTTTACATTCTTTTGAATGTGATGCATTATGTGTGATCTAGTATTTTTCGAAGAAAGTAAAATTTCTCTGAAATTTATCTCGATTGCAACTTGATTTTTTGCTGCGAGTTTAGCCATGACATGATTTAAACCAGAATCTTTTCTGTTGTATTCAGGATGTGCCAGGATATCGACTTCTTTTGTCTGTACAACCTTTCTGTTTAGTTCTAAGTTCGTCCCCCCAACTAAGAGTAAATCATAGTTCTTTCTAATGTTGATCAATTTTTTCAATTCTTCTAATGTTGTTGCTTCGAGTCCGATAAAAATATCAATCCCTGTTTTTTTTGATACTTCGGTCGCTCTTTTTTTTAATCGGTCAACTTGTTTTCTATCTTTATGATAAACAGCGAAACAAATTCCTCTAAACCCTAAAGTTTTAGCTCTTCTTGCAAAATCTTCCACCGAGCTTTCCCCTTCTGAAAATTCTGAATGCAGATGTAGATCGTAGAAATCCATAATAATCAAAATTAGAATTAGGATTAAAATAATTATTTAATGTCTGAATACTCTTCTTCTATGTTGTTTTTTTGTAATCCATTTCATGTCTTTATCTTTTTTTATCTCCGGACTGTTGGAATCGACTAGAATCACTTCAAACCATTTACTCCTTCCATCTTCAGCAACATAATAACTTCCAAGAACTTCTAGGTTTGGATGTTTTTTCTGCACTCTCTGTTCTACTATTTTTTGTAAGCTCTTTCTTGGCGTGTATTTCGATAAACCTGCTTTAGATGGTTTTCTTCCTCTTCTTCCGTATAAGGGTCTTTTTCTTCCGCCACGGCCAATTCTCGTTCTGATTAAAATAAAACCTTTTTTTGCTTTATAGCCAAGTCCCCTAGCTTTATCTAATCTAGTCGGTTTATCGATCTTCTTGAATCTAGGTTCCTTTCTCCATTTTATCATTCTATCTCTCATTAAATCTTTAACTTTATGTCCTTGCCACATGTTTCGAATATACTGATACATGCCTTTTGTCATTGAATACACCGATATATACTTAAACACATACTACGGTAAATTTAAATATTATATTATTTTAAAAAGAGTTTAGGTGGTGAAATAATGCATCCGTTGGCAAAGATGTTAATCGGAATAATACTGTTGCTAGTTCCACTCGGCTTGTATGCATATGAGTACACGACAGGAGTAAAAACAATATACGGTATTAGTGTACCACTGTTATCATCTCTGAAGACAGTATTACTGGGTGTAATTCCGCCGTTCTTAATATTAATAGGACTATTCATAATCTGGTTGGAATTAGACGAGTGGAGAATCGAAAAGGAATTGAAAGCAGAAGAAGAAAAAGAGAAGAAAAGAAAAAGGAAGAAAAAATAATCTTCAACCTTCTTTTAATTTTAATATTTCTTAGCTTTAATTATTGATTATATGGGAGTACAAATTTCTGCTATTATCCCAAAAACTGAAGTTGAACTACAAGATTTATCCGGAAAGAAAATAGCAATCGATGCATACAACATATTATTTCAATTCCTTTCGATAATTAGACATAGGGATACTGGAGAACCTTTAAGAGATAGTAAAGGTAGAATTACTTCTCATCTATCTGGCCTTTTCTATCGTACGATTAAACTGATAGATGCTGACATTAAACCAATCTATGTCTATGATGGTAAACCACCAGAATTCAAGAAAAAAACTATTGAAGTGAGAGATCTAGTTAGAGAAGAAGCGAGAAAGAAATGGAAGAAAGCAGTAGAAGAGGGGAAAAAAGAAGATATCATGATTTATGCCCAGGGTGCTCTCAAAGTAACCGATGAAATGATGGAAGAGAGTAAAAAAGTTCTGGATGCTATGGGTGTTCCATGGATTCAAGCACCATCCGAAGGCGAGGCTCAATGTGCACTCATTTGTAAGAATGGGGATGCAGATTATTCTGGTTCTCAGGATTACGATGCTTTAATGTTTTTATCACCACGTTTGATCAGAAACTTGTCAATAACAGGAAGAAGAAAACTACCTCGACAAGAAGCGTACATAGAAATAAAACCTGAAGTGATAGAATTGGATGAAGTTCTATCCAGTTTGGAGATAACTAAGGAACAGTTGATAATCCTTGGAATACTTGTCGGCACAGATTATAATTCACAAGGAATTAAGGGAATTGGCCCTAAAACTGGTTTAAAGATGGTTAAAGAACATAAAACTCTGGACAAAGTTTTGGAACAAGTGGAATGGAAATTTGATGTGGATGCGCACAAGATATATGATTTCTTTTTGAAACCACCCGTATCTGAAAAGTATGAAATCGAGTGGAGACAACCGAATAAAGATAAGTTAATGGAATTGATGATCGAAGAGCATGACTTTTCTGATGTGAGAGTAGGGAATGCTATTAACAGATTAATGGAAGCTAAGAGAGAAGGAACTCAATCCAGGCTTAGAGATTGGTTGAAGAAATAGTCATTTTATTAGTTTCTTGAAAAAACTCAGGATTCTTAATTGGCTATACTCATTCTTAATTCTTTCAACAGTATCCCAAGTATGTCTTATATAGCTAGGTAATTTGCCATGATTTTTTTCTGCTAACTTGTTAAGGAATTCTATAGTTCGTGGGTCATGAGGATAACCAACTCCAAAATCTTTGCCGACTTTTTTCTTTAATTCTTCTATTGCTTCATCCCTGTTAACTTTTGCTATTATCGATGCTGCAGAAACCACAGGATAGTTTTGATCAGCAAAATTTTCAGAAACCAATTTTATTTTTTTATTTTCCATTTTCGAGAATAAGTAATCCCTGAATTTATTCGTGTTATAACTCGGTGCATCAACTATGGCTTTATCAGGTTCTAACAGGTTTATTATTTCTGCCATCTTTATTGCTTCTATCTGGTTGAGATTAATTCCTCTCTTCCTGTTCGCATCAATCTTTGCGGACGGAACACGAATGATAACAATATGAATGCCTATTTCTTCTATCTTTGACGCAAGTTCTTCTCTTTTCTTTGGCGTTAGTTTTTTAGAATCTTTAACTCCAATTTTTTTTAACTTTTTTCCATCCCTTTCGTCTATGAGAAATCCGCATACAACTAATGGACCTAGGACTGCGCCTCTACCAGCTTCATCGATGCCTAAAACTCTGATTAAAACCACCTACTTTTTCTTTCGATAAACTTTCCTACTATCGGAATTTTTTCTCCACATTTAGGGCATTTTTTATTTTTTGTCAAATCAAAACTTAAAACATCAAAGCCAAATCTCTCTATCAATACTTTTTTACATGAAGAGCAATAAGTGTTTTCTTTATGCCCAGGAACATTGCCGACATAGATAAATTTTAATCCCTCGTCTTTTCCTATCTTAAAAGCCTTTTCTAAAGTTTTAACAGGTGTTGGAGGGTTCGAGAAATGGTATTGTGGATAGTATCTAGATATGTGCCAAGGAGTATCATCACCAACTTCATCATGAATTCTCTTCGCTATTTCTCTCAAACACCTATCATCATCATTAACGCCAGGAATCACTAGAGTAGTCAATTCAACCCATGATTTTTTCTTCCTCGCTTCTATGATATTCTGCCAAACAAATTCTACGTCAGCATTACAGTATTTTTTAACGGCTTCTTTGTCACCTTTGACATCGATGTTGAAAGCATCACAACCTGATTTTAGTAAGAGTTTCAAAGCTTCAGGAGTGAAATACCCATTTGTGATGCAGGTATTGTACAAACCTTCTTTTTTCGCCAGTTTAAAAACATCGATTGAAAATTCTAAGAAAGTTGTTGGCTCAGAAAAACTCATGCTTGCACCTTGGCATAAATTTTCTATTGTTCTATCAATAACCTCTTTTGGTGAAAGGATGAGGGATCTTTTTGGATCTGGTGTAACTTTAGAAATATCGAAATTTTGACACCAAGGACATGTGAAGGTGCAAGACCAACTTCCTATCGTCAAGCAATTACTACCAGGCCAGAAATGGAATAAAGGTTTTTTCTCGACAGGATTAACGTTTATCGATGATATGAGCCCGTATTCTAGACTGTATAATTTGCCGTTTCTATTCTCTCTTGTTTTACAAAAACCCAATTTACCAGAGGAGATAATACAACGCCTGTTGCAAGTGTTACATCTTACTTTTTTATTCTTGAGTTTATCGTAAAGTAATGCTTCTTTGATGTACTTCTCAGGAACTTTCATACAGTCACACTATATTAGTATCATCAATTAATTATAATTGTGATCGAGCTTAATGAGATTAAAAAAAGAATTTTAGAAGGAGAAGAAATAGAGGACATAATTCAAAAGATGGATTGGAAGGAGTTTGAAAAACTAATAGCACAAATTCTAAAAAAAATGATTTTAATGTTCATAATAATTTTAGGTTTAAAACTAATCGACGTTTCGAGATCGATGTGTTAGCTATCAGGGATAAAACTTCTTTGTTGATAGATTGTAAACAATGGGGAAGAGGTAGATACAAAAAAACTGGATTGAAATACTCAATGAAAGAACAGAAAGAACGTGCCAAACAATTAAAAAAAATTCTTGAAAAATAACCCTATAGCTCAAGCCAAACTAAAGATAAAAAAAACTACAAAATTCATTCCCCTCTTGGTCACTTGGTTTGAGGAAGAGGTCTTAGGACATGAAAATACCTCCATCGTACCAGTCTGGAAGTTCAATGAGTTTTTACTCAACATGAGTGAGTACATTTAAATAATCCGATTTAAATACTTACTTTTAAAATATAATTATGCCGTTTTTGAGAGGGGTAGTAAATGACAAAATTTAACATAAAAATCGAGAACATCGTCGCTTCTGCAGCTCTAGGTGTTAGGATACCGTTAGAAAAAATCGTCGAACATCTGGAAGGGACTGAATATGAACCAGAACAATTTCCCGGATTGGTATATAGGATGACAAACCCTAAAGCCGCCGCGTTAATATTTTCATCTGGTAAAATTGTATGTACAGGAGCTAGGAGTATCGCTGATGTTAGGAAAGTCGTGAAGAAAGTCGTAGATATGATAAAATCCGCTAAACTTGGTCAACCAAAAAAGTATTCGATACAGGTCGAAAACATCGTCGCTTCTGCAAAATTACCATCAAGACTTAACTTGGATAAAATCGCGTTTGAATTGGAAGATTCTGAATACGAACCAGAACAATTCCCTGGATTAGTATACAGGATGAAAGATCCTAAGGCTGCATTCTTACTGTTCAGCTCAGGTAAAATTGTCTGTACTGGAGTTAGAAAGGTTGACGATATTGAAAGTTCCGTTAGGATTATTACTAAAAAATTAAGGAGTATAGGCGCTCTGAAGAAATAAAATTTATGAAGAAAGAAGAGATCAAAGATAGATTCTCGGAATTCTTGAGAGAGAAGTATTATAAAGATTTAGCTACTGCTACCACTGAAGGAAAAAAATCCTTAGAGATAGACTTTTCTCTAGTCGACAGGTTTGACCCTGAATTAGCCGATGAGATACTCAAAACCCCAGAAGATAATTTAAGACTTCTGGAGGAATCCATAGAAGAAATAGATCTTCCTCAAAAAGGTAAACTTCGCATCAGGTTCCTTAACTTACCAGAAACTACTAACATAAGAATCAGGAACATCCGAGCCAAGCACATAGGCAAATTGTTGTCTGTTGACGGTATAGTGAAGAGGGCATCAGAGGTTAGGCCAGAAATTTCTGAAGTAGTTTTTGAATGTCCTGATTGCGGGAAAAAGATTACAGTTATACAGACTGAAAAAGATAAAACTGTTAGAGCACCGGGTAGATGCCTTTCATGCGGTGCTAGAAGAGGTTTTCGACAAGTCGAGCAAAAATTGTACGATGCGAGATGGGTCGCCATAGAAGAACCGTTTGAGATAACTACTGGTGAGAGACCGTCGGAAATCATGGTCTACTTAAAAGAAGATTTGATATCTCCCAGGATGAGGAATAAAACCGATCCCGGGAATAAGATAAAAGTTATCGGAATACTCAAAGAAATCCCAAGAAAAATGATTAAAGATAGAAAGTCTAGACAGATGGAAATACTCCTAGACGCGAACAATGTTCAGGCTGTGGAAGTAGAATGGGAAGAACTCATAATCGACCCAGAAGATGAAAAGAAAATAAAGAAGTTAGGTAAAGATCCGCGCATCTATGAAAAATTAGTCGGTTCACTCGCTCCTACGATGTATGGCTTAGATGACGTCAAGCTCGCGATAATATTCCAGCTATTCGGTGGCGTACCAAAACAACTGAAAGATGGAACAAGAATTAGAGGCAACATACACGTTCTGTTGGTTGGGGACCCTGCTGCAGGAAAAAGTCAACTCATGCAACTAACATCAAAACTAATCCCTCGTGGAAAGTATGTTTCTGGGTCAGGAGTGACTGGTCCTGGTTTAACTGCGACAGTTGTAAAAGATGAACAGTTCTTGGGTGGATGGGTTTTAGAAGCCGGGGCGGTAGTAATGAGTAATAGAAGCGTGTGTGCGATCGATGAGTTCTCAAGAGTTTCTGCCCAAGACCAGGTTGCACTCCAGGAAGCTATGTCAATAGGGACTGTATCGATAGCAAAAGCGTCTATTGTCGCTACATTACCGGCTCAAACAGCAATACTTGCTGGAGGTAATCCTAAACTCGGAAGGTTCGACCCATACATTCCGATAAGAGAACAAGTAATGATCGATGATGTTTTGTTGAGTAGGTTTGACTTAAGGTTTGCTTTGAGGGATATACCAAACCCTGAAGTCGATGAAAGAATGGCAGATTATATATTAAAGACGAGGCATACAGGAACCGGGGAAGGAGTAACACCAGTAATAGAGTCAAACTTGCTCAGAAAGTATATCGCCTATGCGAAGAGTCATGTCAGCCCCAAGTTAACAAAAGAAGCTGGTCAAGCCATAAAGGATTTTTATCTGAAGATGAGAGCTAAAGCCACAGGAGAAGCACCGATTTCTATCACTCTAAGACAATATGAGGCGTTGATCAGACTGGCTGAATCTTCGGCAAGGATTAGGTTGGCTGATAAAGTTACTGTTGAAGATGCTAACAAGGCGATAAACCTAATGAAGACATCATTAAGACAATTTGGTTTCGACCCTGAGACAGGTATGATTGATATTGATAGGGCTGAAGGAGCGATGACTAGTGCGCAAAGGAGTAAGATAAGGATTGTTTTGGATGTGATCGAAGAATTGACAGGAGTCATTGGTAAGACTATACCAGAAGAAGAAATAACTAGAAGAGCAAGGGAAGAAGGCGTGGATGATGTTGATGATATTCTGAGAAGAATGAAGAATGAAGGATTGGTGTTTGCACCTAGACCAGGCTACCTTCAGAAAATTTAATAGTTACATTTTAGTCTTTATCAATCCATATAAGAACCATGGAAACTTTGAGACAGACAACTTCTCGTGCAAGAATATCTGACATCGTTAACGGTAATTTTGTCCGTAAAGAAGGGTTTGAACCGAGTTATGTTCTAACCGATCTAGGTCAAAGAATTTCTAGAACATACTTAATCGGAACGATCGTCGACAAATTCATGAGTGAGAACGGAAACTATTCTTCGATAACTATAGATGATGACTCTGATTCGATAAGGATTAAGGCGTTCAGGGAACAAGTAAACATCTTCGATAATTTTAATGTCGGAGATTTGGTCATGGTAATAGGGAAAGTTAGAAACTATGCTGATGAGAACTACGTAATTCCTGAAATAGTCAAAAAAATAACAGATCCTAATCTTGAATCTTTACACAAACTGGAAGTATTAAAGCGAACAATCTCATACAAAAAGGCATTAGAAATCGTCAAGAAAGAAAAAGAAAATTTTGGTGACGTTGAAAAACTTAAAAAATACGTTAAGAAACACCACGGAATTGATGAAGATGTCGCCGATTCAATCCTAGAGACATTAACGACTGAAGAAGAGACAAAAGAAAAGGATTATAAACCCCTTTTACTAGAAACTTTAGATAGGCTTGATGATGGAGAAGGAGTGGAATTCAAAAAACTCTTAGAAGAATCAAAATTAACAGAAAACGTATTCGAAGAAACTATAAATGAAATTTTATCCGATGGGATCTGTTTCGAACCCAAACCGGGAATCATAAAGAGGGTTTAAAATGAAGACTTACGAAAAGATGTTAAAAGAAGCAGAAAAAAAGATTTCTAGAGACATATCCAAAGAGGGTAGGTTAGAAATCCCTCCACCAAACGTTATCATCCAGGGTAACAGAACTTTCATCACTAACTTCACAGATATAACCAACAGTATCAGAAGAGATCCTAAACATTTGGCCAAATTCCTGTTTAGAGAGTTGGCCAAGCCTGGTCATGTGGTTGGTAATAGACTCGTTCTACAGGGAAAAGCAATGAAGAATCTAGTCCAGAACAAAATTGATGCTTACATAAAAGAATTTGTCCTTTGTAATGAATGTAATAGACCCGATACTAATATCGTGAAAGAGGACAGACTCATATTCCTAAAATGTGAGGCTTGCGGGGCTAAACAGCCTTTAAGGCGAATTTAGGCTTTATAAATTTCAAATTCATTATTTATTATAACAGAGGTGATTTTTTGACCGAGAATCCAGGAAAAAAAGAAGAAAAAACCGAATCATTACCATTCCCAATGGCACCGATAGTCAGGCTGATGAAGAAGAATCTTGATAAAGAAAAATTAATCAAAAAATCTGTGAAAGAAGGAATGAACAAGTGGCTTGCTGAGATGTGTGAAAAAGTAACGAAAAAGATGAATGATGCCCCTTACGCTTCTGTTGATTTACATACGTTCAAGGATGCAACTAACATATACAACGATATAGAACACATGGAGAAAGATAAACAGAGAATTATAGTAAGCCTGGAAAAAATAAAACAAGATTGTGACGCATTGATAAGAGATTTGGATAGAAAATTCAAAGTTTAATTCCTCGATGTTTTTAAAATGTTTTGGTGCAAGACTTTTTCAGTTAAAGGACAATTTGTAGTCGCTATTTGTGATAAAAATTTGTTAGGTAAAAAAATTGGGAATGAATTAAAAATTACAGTTAAAGAAAGTTTTTATCGTGGGGAACTCGTGGATGAAAAAAAGGTATTAGAACTCATGAAAAAATCTAACATATGCAACCTTATGGGAAAGAATATTATCGACTTGGCTTTAAAAAATAAGTTTATTACGAAAGAAAATATTATCTTTATTGGTGACGTTCCCCATGCTCAATTTATCCGGTAAAAAAGCTCAGTTCTTTATCCTAACCACGGTCGTTATCGTTGGTGTTTTTTATACGTTGAGCAAGTACATCAATCCTTATGCCTTCATAGACACTTCTAGAGCTGCATCAGGGAGTGAAACTTTCTTTTTTGATAATGTTAAAGAAAAGGCTATAAAAACTGTCCAGATTAGTAATGAAACTGAGTTAGAAACAAACTTAAATCAATACAAAAATTTTGTAGAGAAAATGGCCAGTGACAAGGGGTATAGTCTAAGTTTTGGTTATGTGGTACAGACAAGTACAG
>JGI2171J19970_10001547_pt1 | contig 12849 bp, 13 predicted proteins | sample DeeMarSWOR324_28_FD_19970 | JGI IMG/M metagenome (IMG submission 19970) | reverse complement strand
CTGTTTAGGACAGATTCCTCTATTATATCTGAACGAATTTGGACGGAATAACCCAAAACCACCTTGACCGATTCCAAAGAACCAGTTAGTGTTGTTGCCACTATCTTCTGAATTAAGCGCCCATACACGGTTGCCAGCACTTGCATCAGAATCTTTAACATCTACACTATCACCAAGTGCAGATGTTCCCTGTAGGTCTAATTCCCACTGTGTGCCTTCTGAAGTGGACCTTAATATCGCCCTATTAACAAGTGTTCCCCTACTACCAAATGAACCAGTTACAACAATACCGTTACCTACTCCTGCTGTTACTTTATGAGTTTTCCCGGCCCCTAATGTTAATCCACCAAATGTAGTTGCAAAATCATCAAGTGTAACTTCAACTGCTGCATCATAATATTCAACAGTACCAGTTAAAGTTTTTACACCTGAGACAGTTATAGTCTCATTACCTTTCCATTTAAATACACCATTTGTCTGAACATTTAAATCCTCAACGCTAACATTGTAACCGCCAGTGCTGAAGATACCATTTGTGATTATTAAATCACCAGTCCAACTCGGTGGAGCAAAATTCTCAGCAAGAATAGCCTCACCACTTGGCTTATTGATAACAAAATCGCCCTCACTAAATTCTGTACCATTACATTTAATTGTTTGTGTTCCTGTGCCTACAAGATGGAATGGACAATCACCATTAACATCAACATCACTAGATTCAAAATTTCCATGAATCTCAACGTATCCGGTATTTTGTTGAGTAATATTATCTACCTGAGTAATTAAGAAATTGCCCTTAACAATACATTTTCCATCAAATTCTATATTATAAGAACTACCGGGGCTAATTTCAACATTACCGAGTTCCATGTTGCCGGTTTTAACAGTTTGGTTACGTCTAGTATCTCCACCACCAAGAATTATTGTTGAACCGCTAGCGACAACAGTACCTTGCACATATTCAAGACAGGGTTGATTAGGTGTATCAGCAGAAATACCTATTGTACCAGTTATTGTTAAAGTTCCAGAAGGCTTATCAATTTTAACTTTACCAGTATCTCCAGTCCCAGTGCTTGAACGTAATGTTTGTGCGCCAGTTCCATTGATAACAAAATCAAGAGTCATTCCATAAATACCTAATGGGTCTTGGAAATCTGCGTCAGAACCCTTAAAATGTACTATACCCCCATTGGTACCATAAATACCCCCAGCTTGTGTTAATTGCCAATCACACTCAAGAATAAGTGTTCCAGCATCAACTGTAAAGTTGAAAGAATCTGGATACACATTAAATATTGGACCGGATGAAATAGTCCAATCCGCTGTACATTTTATTGTAGAATGATGCCCCCTAAGCATAAACTCTGTACAAGCACTCCAGTCAATTGTACCTTGTTTATATTCAATTTCAAGGTTATCACCCATAAATCCTATGCCGTTAACAAAACTAAGTGTACCACTTGCCTTATCAATAATTAACCCACTAACTGCTAATAATTTAGTACCACTATCGGCCTTAATTTCTTGAGCACCAGTACCATTAACAAGTATTGTACAGCGTGTACCAAAATTAGTGCTACCAAGACGAGTTTCCATATCTCCTTTAAGTGTAATTGTAGCAGTACCTTCAAGTCCTCTAGCACCGATATAAAGAAGCTTACCACCGGCAACAATTGTGAAATCTGAATCAATATCAACAGCATATGCAGCATAATCAATAGTTAAATTATAAAGTTCTGCACCATTGATATCTAAATCAAAATCAGCAGAAGTTGTCCTATCCATATAAAGAGTACCATTATTATGCGATAATGTTCCAGTTGTACGCTCAAAATCCTTATTAGCAGTCCAAATACCACTGGTCATTGTTACAATGCCACCAGTCATATAGAAGTTACCGCGTGTTCTTATATTACCGGCGCCACCATTAAAGATGCCTGCTGATATTGTAAAGTCTCCGCTATTAACATCAAGTTGATAGCCATTAAGATTAAAATAGTCATTAGAATTATCTATGTCTAATGAATTACAGGTAAGATTTGAACCTAATTGTACCTGACTACCTCCTGCACCATTAATTTGAACATCGTATAATGATTGACCATTAAGGTTAATAGTTGTAAGAGTGCTTATTGGTGCAGCAAAAATCATGACAGAAGTGCTAGCACTAATAGAACCACTGCCTGAAACAGTTAAATTCCGTACTTGGATAGTTCCTGTTATAAGTTGCCAAGTACCACCACTAATAGTAATTTGCCCATCAATAGTCATATTATTGCCATTGGCATCCCAACTACCAGCAGTATGTTCAAATGTTCCATTAATATCCATATCACCGACTTGTACAACTGTACCATCACCACTAAGTTTCACATCATCAAAAGTTTTTCCAGCAGTTGTAAGTGTTAATGCACCAGCCGGGATTTTAAAATCAATTTTACCTGAACCAATACTAAATGTCATTCCTGCAACAAGCTTGAATGTTGCACCATGAACTTCAAGAAGAGCAGGTCCCGGTACTAAGACCATTGAGAATGTATTAGAATACCCTGTACAATCAAAACTATTACAAGCATGTGTTCCCCCGCTTGAAATAGTACAGTCAGGGCTATAGCCATCTAAATAAACATCATCGCTACTCGTCGGTACACCTGCGCCGCCGGCACCACCACTTGTTGCAGACCAATTGTCTGCATCATCCCAATCGTCGTTTACATCACCGACAAAGTAGCGATTAGCCATTTCTTTACCCCTACGGACTCACAAAACTACGTGGGTCTGCAATTTCTTCAATACTTTTTAAAGCTTTTAATTTTGCAGCACAAACACGTTGTAATTCAGCAAGTAAAGCTGCATCAGCATCAATCTCAGCCTCTTTTAAATTAATAATATCGTGCCCACACTCCGTTATACCGTCAGACGTTAATGGACAAATACTAATAGATAAATGATTCACACGATATTTTCTTATTGTTCTATCTTCTAACTTAACATCTTGACCTAAATCTGCAACTGACATATTATCCTCCTATGGCAACACTTTTATTAATTTACCAATAATGTATGCTTTAAGTGTAAGTAATACAGCTAATGCCCCGCCACCCCACCATTTAACTTTCTTTCGGCTTTCTTCAAGTGAGCAAATACGAACTTCACATTTTTCACGTTGAGTATCAAATTTTCTATGTAGTTGTACTGTCTTAGTTGCATTATAAATAGCTAACATTTCAGGATTACCTCTATTTGAGTACAAAAATAACTTATCTTCATCGGGAAGATTTTCAAAACCCGGTGGCATTGGTGCAATCGGGTCAACTGGTCGTGTATCACGGCTGTTGTCCGGCATCTCGTTTTTCGTCCTTTGCGCCCTTGGTACCTTCGGGGTCTACATCGGGCACACCGCGTGCAGCCCCGCCTTCAGGTGCCTGAGAAATTGCAATCCTCTTGAGTCTTTCTGCATGTTCAGCTTCAGCTTTAGCTACTTCACCTTCTGGATACCCCCTAGCTTGGGATGCAGTAGGCTTAGAAACAAGTCCTTGTTCAACATCGCGTATAATTGTCTCAGGGTCAACAACAATAACATTGGCGCTATCAATTTCTTTCTTAATTAACTCTAATTTTGCTTCAGTTACCTTAGTTCCAATAGTTAAATCAACAACTTTTTTCATCATTTCCTTACGATAAGTGTTAGAAGGCACCTGTCGTGCCTGTTTGATTTTTACATCAGCTTCAGCTTGACGCTCGGCATCGCTTTTAAGTGTATAATTAGATGGATAGAAGATAGTTGGAGCATTCGGCTTGCGTCGGTTCTCATATTGCGCCCAAATTGCTCCTACTTCACGCTCCATATACTCAAGTTCAAGCCCAATATAACTTAAGCCTGACTCAAGACCACGTTCATCAAAGGATTTTGCCTCTGCTGATGCTCTACGAGGCTCAATATTTGTAAGATTTAAGTTAATTAACTGCCGAATCTCTTGTTTCATCTGCTCCTGCTTCTTCATTGAAGCAAGAAGTGGTTCAGCAGAAGGATGAATGAAGGCTGGACGCTCTAAACCGCGTGGATATCTACGTCCCTTAGTCGCCCCAACCTTGATTTCTTTATCTTTTGCAACTTGAGCAGCAGCTTCAGAACCAGCAGTATTACCATCAACGTCAGCATCTGCCTGACGATGCTGTAAAAGCTCTGCCGCAGGGTTATATTGCTCAGTATAGAATGGGAAATTACTCTTGAAAGCATAATTAAAGTCTGAACTAGCAAGATTCATAAGTCCAATTTGATAATCTGCTATGTCTGTCATTAATGAAGTGCTAATCTCACCAATAACAAACGGTATTTGAGTCAAATTAATGATAATTTCTTCACCAATTTCCTTACCCCATTCATCATATAGGCGTACATGTACGCCATCGTCCCGAAGATTTAATAATCTATATCCTGCAATTTCGTCTGATAATAGTCCATAGTCTTCATCAATATCATATTTCTTGTCAATTAACAATAATGAGATTAAACGGTTTTGTTCATCATAACACCATGAACGAATTTGTTCAGCATCATATTTGTAAATGTATGGACGAACTACACTCTGTTGTAATAGTGAGGCACCTTCTTCAAGTCTTGGCTTATCTATATAAATACCAACTTTAGCCATCACAAGAAGTTCTGGTAAAGCAAGCCTACCAATAAAACCATTCATTGAATTGCCACGTAAATCAACACCACCACTATTACCAGTGATAGCAGATTGATAACTATTAGGGCCACCTTCTCTTGAAATATCTATCATACGCTGATAAATGGCATTCTTTACATCATTAACAGCGGCTTTCGCATGTGCGGGTACATAAGAAGTTGCTTTACGACTTTGGAAATCAGTATTATCTTCACGCACAGAAAAAGGCTGTAGGAACCGCTGTATAAAAGCTGTTCCACTTTCATAGGCAAGTCTATATTTTTCCCAATCATCAACTAACGCATCATACTCTGGATGCGTCATATTGACAATTGGACCTATTGTTTTCTTGCCTTCGGCGGCGTTGACGTTAACAGCCATTAGACATTCTCCGTAAATCTATACTTCTTGGGTTACATCTTGATTTGTTGCAATACCCACAGCTAGCTTTAAAGCAACCTCTGAGTAAGTTCTAGCATGAGCATAGTGGTCAGCCTCATTACCAACAACATATCTTCCAACTGGATTACCGTCTTTATCCTCTTTATATATGCGCGTAGGGGCCATTAGATGTTTACGATACTCAAGTTCAGTGTTAACAGGTATTGTGATAGTTTGATTTTTAAATCTTCCTAATGCACAGTCCATCCAAGATGTTCTATCCACTGACATAGTAAGTTCGGCCTCATCATGCATATGTATTTGTTTTCCGCCGATTCCTCTACCATAAAAACATAACCGAACATATCCCCAAAATCTTGATGCGAACTCAAACGCCTTCCGTCTTTCAGGGTTAGCGTCAATGACAACAAAGGAAACATGATATCGTCTGAGTAATGAATCAAGGTCTTCAAAGTTTTTCACCGTTCCATGCCGAAGCATTTTACATTTAGCTAACAAATTAATATCAGTGGTAGCAACAGTTTGGTCAAAGAACCACTGGTCGATTTCATAATGTAAATCTGCGCCAACGTCAATACCCATTGTAACAATTGCATTAGGTGGTGCATCTTTTGCCTGAGAATAATCACCAACACAATCTTCTAAATCTTTATGAGTAAGTTTGGCACCTTCAACAGTATGAGGGACACCTACTTTAGAATTATAAAATTCTTGTTCTGCTGCCGGGTCTTTCTTTGCCTTAAGAAATGTCTGAGCAATTTCATAAGGATGTACTGTCATTGAATAAAGTTGATTAATATAGAATCCTCTAGACATTCGGTCGGTATAAGAAGGAACCCACTTTGCATTATTAATAGAGAGCCATTCCATTTTTGCTTCATGTGGGAGAAGATGTTTACATTCTTTACAAATTAGATGTGATTCTTTGATTTTTGAATCAAAAAGGTCTTCTGCCGTAATGACTAAGCAATCAGGCCAAACAAGTTCAGTCCATCTACTACAGAAAGGACACTTGAAAAAGTAATGCTCCATCGTACTTTGATTAAAATAATAATTAATGCCATAATTCTCGATAGTTGGTGTAGAAATCATAAGCACTTGCTTGAACACCTGTCCAGATGTTCTTTCAAAAACAAGTGGTATATTTTCTTGTTTCATTTCATCAACCTCGTCTAGAATGATAATAGATACCGGGATTGATTTGAGTTGACTTCTACTTCTTGAACCTCGTATGAATAAGTTGCTGAATCCGGCTCGCTTATGGTGAATATTCTTGACATCTGTGAACAAATTTTTGAGATGGGGTGAGTTCTCCAAGGCAGGGTCAAAACGTCCTGTGGAAAAATCCGTTGCATCAGGTTTGGATGCCGGAAGGACATAAAGCACTGAGTAGCCGTGGACATCGATGCCATAGAAAGCCGTATTGAGCGCCCATTCAGTGTAAGACATTTGTGCAGCTTTTTGTCCAATAAGCAAGTCACCTTCTGCTTGATGCATTTCATAAGCCCACGGATGGTGGTCAAAAGTCCACCGACCGGGGAACGGTTGTCCCATTTCTCTGTATTCACAGGCCCATTTCCCACAGTTATTTATGCTCTTTCGTCTTAGGCCGGCTCCTATACGTTCGGCCATTAAGCGTGTAAGCTTATGCATACTACCATCTAATGATTAAAACATCATCGGCCACCGTGCTTTTTGCATCAAGTTCATCTAAACTCATAGATGTTTGACGGTTAAAGCTATCTCCGGGGCCGAGCTTATCCACGATAACACTAGGATTATCGTGTAGGGAGATTGACACCACGCCAGAATTATCCTTATCGGCTACGAAGTCAACATCAGCTACCCGCTCGTTGGGTAACTGATTAAAGCTAGTTGTTAACTTCTTGTTTAAGCACTTCATTCGTCGTACTCATGTGAACCAAAGAAAGCATCTAATGTACTACCACTTGCACCAACACACCAAATTCTAGCCCAAACTTTTGTTCCAACATTAACTCGCTTATTTAATATATTGTCTTGTGAGGCACGATTACTAGCTGCCGCCCGTTTGTAGTAAAATTCTGTATATGCCCCTGCGGCTAATCCAGCGGCCCCTGATGCCCCAAAAGCTATTTGAATTTTATAGACATTAGCGTTATTTGCATCAACAATATGTATGAAACTTAAATCAAACTTAGTTTTACTTGAGCGGAATGGTGTATCTTCTGAGCCAAGTATTTGTAACCAATTCCCCCAAGTATTATTACCTGCTGTAAATTGAAAAGGTGTTCCTGACATATCATCTGCACGATGTGTCTCGCCTACAGGTGCGGCAGCAAGCCCAAATGAATCTTCATAATTATGTACATGATGTTCAACTTCTTCAGCGGCATGAAGAATTTCATCTAAAATTGCAGCTTGTGCGCGATAAGTGGCACCCATTTATTCTTCCTCTGGACTCATGGTGCCAACAAGTTTGATTATTCTATCACCAATAGCTTGAATCTTATCCTCCTCATTTTGGAGAACTTCACCAACAATCCCAACAACTTGTGATGCAAAATGCAGAATTGCTTGCTTATCTAGTAATTGTCCCATAGAACCTTCAAGCTTGTGACAAGATGCCACAAGCTTTTCAATCTTCATTACTAAATCAGTGATTGGACCGGAGTGTAGCATAAGGTCTGTTGAGTCTTTAATCATTTGGAAACGTTCTTGCATAACCATACGTAAAATACCAATTTCTTCTCTAAGGCTTTTAATATTAACATGGTCAGCTTGTTGTTCAAGCTGTGCTTGGAACTTGCCTAAATGATACAGGCGCTTGTTTTGTTTTTCTTCATTTTCCACTTGTTTATTACCTCCGTGGCAAAGACAGTATGTTCCGTATTTGCCACTAGGGAGTAAGACCGCTTTATTAGGGCATTGCCCTAATTTTGTTGTGCCTTGACACCGGTTAGGGTCGTCCTCGCCGTCTGCTTTAAAAATCCCGTCAGCCATAAGAGTTTTCCAAAATGAGCACGTTTTTTGTACAAAAGATTTTTACATCAAGGGTAGATTTCCAGTAGGCTTTACGGAAATTTTTTGAGAATTTTAACTTGATAATTTGCGAGTCGTTTGTACAAGAAACGTGATAGAAAAATCATTTTACCCTCCTGCCTATGCGTATATAATTAATGAATGCGCGCGTGTACATGCGTGTTACATGCGCGCATGTAGAGTAAGGCGTCCTCGATTTTAGAGTAGTGACGCCGGATAGGGGGTGTGCCATAAGAACGATATATTTCCATTTGAAACGATATATTTACCCTCCCACCTGTTACGATATGGTAACAGATATATCTAACTCTTGATATTTGATGTGACATTATTTGTCACTTGTTCTTTATATCTATTTATGTATGTTACTACATAGTAACAGTTATATCATTATCTTACTATATGATATGTAGATACATGTTACTAGATAGTAACAGTATGTCATATTGACATACTCAGTTAGTGTACAGATAGTGTACAGTTACTTTTGTATCTAACTAACGTAATATCAATTAGATACGAATAGCTATAATGGGCCTTGTGGCATGTTTTTTGCTCCCACATTGTGCAGAACATTGTGCAATACATACTGATATAAACAGACAACTAACTAGATATATGATATCATTCCTAGTTACTAGCAAGTAACATTATATCTAGTATATCACTTATTTATCAGACTGACACAAACAACAGTGACATTTTTGTCACTTTTCTGACATTCCTTGTCAGTTCTGATTTTTGCATCGTCATAAGTCATTGATATTAGGTTACTTAATTTTTCTGACTGACTGGCACGGTACATGCTATAGGGATAGGTGGATTGGAGGATAGGACAGTGAACCGGCGGCGGGACACATACCCAACAGTAACAGTCCGAAAAACCGCCGCCAAGTATCGGCACCTTGACAGTTACATGACCGATACTGACCTTAACTCCATTCCCGCCTTGACTGACCGGCAACGGAAAAGGCTACTCCGGGCGGTGGCATTCCGCCGCAACGTCGATAATCGGGGAATAGCCTACGCCAAAAGGCACCAATACCGGGAAACCTCCCCCGCCGAAACTCTTGAGGTTATCGGTGCAGACCTTGGGGTTAAGTATCCCGGTTTCAGTCCGGTTGACATTGTGGCACACCGCAAGGTCAACGCTACTAAGGCAACGGTCAACGATATGGCCGAACCTAGCCTTAACCGTTCGGACGCTAGAACCGCCGAACCTAGACCTTGTGCGCCAACATCCCGCAAGACAATCAAAAACCTAGTCGCTTGCGGAGAATTGCCGATTAGCGCCCTTGATAACCACCTTGGCAACGTTGCCAAGCAAGGGCGAACGGTTGACTATCCCGACAAAACAGTTTGGGATAGCATTAGGAAACCGGGAGGTGAAACCGACAAAACCGTTAGAACATGACCGGACAACCTAGATTAGGACGGCGTTTCGCCTCCAAGTCAAAACGGGCCAGACCGGCGGCCCACTAATAACCTGCCCTTGTGGCAGTTATCAGCCCCCGTCATTAGCTAGCCGCCACTAGCTAGGGCAAGGTAGCGGGGATGATTCGGAAATCATCCCCGCTACCACTGAGCGAAAGGCGGCTAAAAACATGCCATTCTTCAGAATCATGTGCGCAAATACGCGGAAACTCGTGGCGGTTATCCCGGCGCTGGATACGACCACCGCCATGTGCATAGGGTGCAGTCTTTTCGGACCCGACATCTACGTGGAGAAACTCGCGGCGGTTAGGACGCAGAGCATTGCGGAGAAACTCATCCACGATATTCAGGTGGATGCGGACATCAACCGGGCGCTGGAAATTCGCGCCAACTAGGTTGATTTAAACATCAGGCGGCTAGTTAGTGACGGGGGCTGGAAGGAGGAGCCACAAGTGGAGCAGTTGACCGAGAAACAGGTGATGGTGCCAACCAGCAGAATCGGCATCGACCCGGCACGCAACAAGTGCAGGGTTTTCCGCGCGCTGTTCTCCATCATCCCGGAGGTTCTGGAGTACGCGCGCAAGATGGTGGAAATCGGCTACAAGTCCGACGAGCCGATTTCGCTGGAGCCGGTGGACAACAAGACCGGCAAGATGTTCGCGGACATCCGGCAGCGGGCCTTCGACGCGCTGGACGAGTTCAAGGACGTGGTGGTCCATGCGCTCGGGGAGAAGTTCACCGTAACCGCGAACGACGTGAGGGAGGCGGTTCGCCGGACATTCGGCGATGCCAAGGGGAACCTCACGGTTCCGAACCTCGGACTGGTCGCAGGCTACACCAGAATGGGGGCGAGCATTGTCATAGCCAATGCCGTCCGCATGAAGAAGGGCCTTGCGCTCATCACCGAGGTTCCTGCGGTTCTGTTCAATCGCACCTTGACGGACACCGAAAGGTTCGCCGTCAACGTGCAGGAGAACTCCTACGGCGGCAAAGAGCCTATCCCCTTCGGGCTGGAACTCAGCATCGCGAGGGACTACCAGAGAGACGACCTCCACAACCTGAGCGATGTCTGCCGCCTCATGGGCAAGGACCCGCAGAAGGACTCCGCATGGAGGCAGGGCACCGGGACGATGCTGGACCTCGCGGCAGAGTACCCGGAACTCGACATCGTGGGGCTGTTCGCCAGTGGCGAAATCACGCACCCGCGCAAGAGGTACAGCCACGCCAAGGTCGTCAAGTGGCTGCGGCCCGACAAGGAGTCCAACCAGTACGCCACGGGCAAGACCGAGAAGCCGACCGCTGAGGAGGTTCTGGCGTTCCTCAAGAATCCCAACAGCAAGAACGGCGAGGAGGTCAAGGCCCTGACGCCGAAGCAGCTCCAGCAGGCCCAGAAGCACACGGCCAACAGCATCAAGAAGGCCCTCATCAATGCCGTCCAGAAGGGCGACGTGGAGGGCCTCAAGATGTTCGAGAACGGAGCCGAGGCGTACAGCCTGTGCCACAGCCTCATCCAGCAGGGGCACGGCGAGGCGGTGCTGGCCGCGCTCAAGGCCGTCCACAAGGAGGTCTGGGAGGCCAGCGACAGCAAGAAGTAGCCTCGCTAATATCTCAGCCGTGCGGCTGAGGGCGTAGGCTAAAACGAAGCAATGTCACAAGGGCAGGTTGTTAGTGGGCCGCCGAAAGGCGGGTCCGCCGCCGCATCAAGGTGGCCGAGGGCAATCGGGACGGAAGCGTGAATTTGAAAGACTAAGGGGCGCTGTGTAGGCCATCTTGATGCATAAATCAAAGGCCAAAACGAGAGGAGGGCAAAATGCCCAAGGCGGCGAAGGAACTGGACCCGGTGGTAGATACCGCACCCCCACCGGTGCTGTACACCATCTACTGCTGGTCGTGCCAAAGGGAAATCCCGGCACGCTACTGGAAGTACGACAAGGAAGCGGACACCTATCGTTGTCCGCACTGCGGGGGCAAGGAGGGATGAATGCCTTGGAATGACACCGAGTGCATTGGAGACGAGATACCCATCCAATGCCCAATCTGCGGAGAATGGTACGCGGCGGACCCGTCACAAAAAGGTGAGCCTTGCAGTGGTTGCGAGGCTCTAGTGGCCGGTAATCCCTATCTTGAGGGATTAATCAAGGCTGGAAAAGAGAGGGGGTGAGAATGTGGCCGCTGGTCCATACATAGACTTCCCTACAAAGATAGGGAAGCTAATGATGGACAATGGCTACGAAGCACTAGATGCCATTGCCGTCACAGAAGCACTCTCGTACATTGCCTACCTTGATAAAGAAATCATCAAGGGCAAGGCCGGTATCGAGAGTGTCTACCGTTGGCAACTCTGGAAGCGATTCGTGCCAGAGTTGGAAGACCTAGAAGGACTGGAAAGGGGGTGATGAAGGATGCCGAAGTCAGTGACGAAGGCCAATCTGCTGTCCGAGATAGCTAGGCTCTCGTCGCTGGTGGGGAAATTTGAGCGAGAACACAAGGCGCTCTCCCCGCTAATGAGGCCAGCACATCAGGCGGCAATCGATTCCCTGAAGCAGCAAATCGAGGAATGCTCACGGGCGGTAAGGAATCTCGGGCACCGGATGTAATCGCCCGGTGACCTGAGGCGGCGGAAGGCGGCGGTAAGACAGCCTAGCAGTTGTACAATGCTAGGAATGGCTAAAAGCGAGGAGTGCGGCTGCACGGGGCAACGGATGCTCTGCTCAGTAATGCACGGGAAAGCCCAAGGTCTGCCTGATTTTAAAATCAAGGCTTTTGATTTATTAATCAAAATCTATTAAAGGATGCATGAATCATTATATAAATATACTGATTTATAAATCATGTGTCTACATGCCTGTGTGTACATACGAAATGCCTTCGGCTAGATGCCTGTTTCAGATAAATGTTTCATTTTTCATATGCCTTAAACCATGAAAATTGATTCAAGCATCAAAATCCCTCACTCCATGACGGGGTAAAAGTCAAGGGGTGCTGTACAAAAAGTGTACAGCTAAGAAATGCCAAAAGTGACCTGTACAAAAAGTGTACAGGCTGTACAAAATATGTACTGTACATAATGTGTACAGACTGTCGGAAAAATGTACTGTACACAAAATGTACAGACTGTACATGGAATGCACAACCTGACAATGATGCATAAATCGTGACCCGAATGCGCGAAATGAGCACGGAAAATGTGCAAGCTCCTATCTCACAGCGGTTCAAGGACTTACGACATTTTTCACTCCTCGGTCGTAAATGGCCTAATCACGTTACTTCTACTTTTATCTACTTACTCTTTTAAAATTCTACTATAAAAATAAAA
>JGI2171J19970_10001544_pt1 | contig 12860 bp, 19 predicted proteins | sample DeeMarSWOR324_28_FD_19970 | JGI IMG/M metagenome (IMG submission 19970) | reverse complement strand
CGAACCACCATGGCTAGACATAGGTAATGAGAAGCCCTTACTTGCCGGAATGGTTGTAAGTTGCGAACCAGGCATTTACGAAACCGGATTCGCAGGATTTCGTCACTCCGACACCGTTCTGGTTACAGAAGAGGGCGCAGAGATAATCACCTATTACCCGAGAACCTTAGACGCACTGACTATAGGTTAAACTGTATATCCGCCCTCCTGCACGGACTAAGTCCAATCTGCCAACCGCAGGCTGAGAAAGGATTCAAATGCAGTTCGTAGAATTTGGCGCCGGGGGTGGGATTTGAACCCACGCGACCCCGAGGGGTCACAGGCTGTCCAGAGAACTCCAGGCTTGAGCTTGAAAGAATCTGCTCCCTACCGGATTTCCCGCAATAATGTGCCCTAGGAGACCCCGGCTCTCTTGAAGTGTCTTGTAGTCCGTTCTGCTCTATAAATCTTGACGGTTGTATTAATTCGATAAGCGTTGCGGTGCAATCTGTTGGGCAATCGGAAGCTTCTTGACGTCATACCCTTGTTAAGGCATTCTTCACAACCATTGCCCATTTTTGAGCTCATTGCATGTGCCCAAGCCAAAAAAGTGAAGCCCTATGAGCGGCCACTCCACATTCTGGGATAGGCGCCACGAGGCATAAGCACTCGTTGGGTTTTTGCCACCAGTCCGTGATTCATGTGTAGAATCGCCTTTGTTGAGGCTAGCACTCGGGATAATGCAACTGCTTCTCCCTTCTGGGTCGACACCACCACCATATCGCCTGATTCTATTTCAGTCTCCAACGCCAAGACTCCTGGGGCAGCCAAGTTTGCTCCGTGGCACACAGCGTCTACAGCTGAGTCTCGTACGTAGACTTTTGGCAGAAGTTCCAAGGAGTTTTCCATGGGTTGGATGAATTTTCGAAGCAGGCTTTCATCTTCTATCTCTTGCCACTGCGAATATAGGTATGAGACGTCGTGCAGGGTGACTAGACCTTCATCTTCCACGAAGGGTCCTACCCGGGTTCTGCGGAGTTCGCGCATGTGGGCGCCACATCCTAGCGCCTCTCCAATGTCATGGGAGAGTTTCCTTATGTAGGTTCCAGCCTCGCATCCAACCTTGAAAAGAACATTTTGTCCATCAATCTCAAGGCAGTTCAGATAGTAGATTTTTCTTGTTCGTAGTCTCCGTTTGACTGACGCTCGGACAGGGGGCCGTTGATATATAGTTCCTTGAAACTCGTTCAGAACAGCCTTCACGCGGTCTTCTGCCACTTGGGAATGTAGCCTTGTCACGCAGATGTATTCCTTTCCAGTCAGGAGGAGGGCTTGAACAACCTTTGTGGCTTCTTCTAGTGCAACTGGTAGAATGCCGGTTACTTTGGGATCTCCCTGGCTTATGACGCCTCTAGGGTCCCGCCGTGACCGGCATGTTTGAGGTCTAGGATTCGCTTAACCCACGCCGTCACTTCATGACTTGAAGGCCCACTTGGTTTGTCCAGGTTGATCACCCCGAATCTGATGTGCTCTTCAATTGGCCTTTCATCTGGCTTATGCCCGAAACGTGGGTTAGTCTCCTCCTCGGCCTTGACTACAATCTCTCGCTTGGTCTCCCAAGGAACGGCAGTTGTATCCATGCTGATCATCTACAATGGAAAGGGTGATAGTTAAAAGGGTTGGGATAAGCGTGGACCTATCATCAGGGGCTCTGCTTTCCACCACGAAACCGCTTTTCAAGCATAAGTCGCTTCTTAATAAGATCTCGAACTTCCTCGTGGAACTCGGCATCCCTCTCTAAACGTAGAAATTCGGCACGAAGATCTTCGAATCCTGTAGGCAACTCGATCTTTAGGGATACAAATGGTCGCCCTATAGCCTTTTCAAATTCCTTCTTAGCCTCGTCGTACTCGGCTTCGGGCTTTCTTGTTCTGGACTTGATCCACTTCTTTACTTTAGCCAAATTGTTACACTCCTAATCCAAACCATGCGATGAGGTAAAAGCTGGCGAAGCCCAGTTGCAGCAATGTTGTTGCCAAACCTATCTTGGTGAACTCTCTAAAGCTTATTGAGATATTCTCACGTTTAAGAGCACCTATGGCCATCATGCAGACAGAGCCACTCAAAGGTGTAGCCGCACCTCCAAGATTTGTACCGAGAACGAGAGCTGACCATACTGGCGGCGAGTTTAAGGTAGAAACACCGATTATCGGTGTAAACGTTAGTGCCACAGCCATATTACTTACCACCATACTGATAACACCGCTGGACCACAGAGTCACCAGAGTAGCTTTGAATGGACTACCTCCAGTCAGCCGAAGAAGTTGCGTGGATATATCGTTCAAGATTCCGGTCTTCCCTAGACCACCGACCACAAATAAAAAGCCTGCGATAAAGAACACGGTCTCCCAGTCAAGTCTCTTGAAAATCTCCGCTGGATCTGAGCTGCTTAGAACCAATGCGAGGATGGCACATCCGAGGGCGACGGCTTCGGGGCCAACTCCTAAGTTCTCTAACACTAAGAAGAGGACTACTAGAAGAACAAGTATGATTGCTGAACGAAAGAATAGCTTTCTGTCTTCTATGCTTTCCCAAGGGTTATAGCTTGGAAGAGCCCTTTTCTGCCCGAGCCTCCCCCTAAAAAGCATGTACAGAGCGAAGATCGTTAATCCCCACAGAGCAAATTCACATATCGCTAGATAGGCAATGAAGTCTGTAAAGTTGAGTCCTGCTTTGACGCCAATTATCATGTTGCTTGCTGAACCAATTAGCGTGCTTGTGCCCCCGAGGTTTATCATTATGGCTCCTGAAAGGATGTAAGGCATGGGATCATAATTGAGAACCTTGGCTACAGTCACTGTGGCAGCAGCTACCAGTAGTATTGCCGTCGGGTCGCTGAGAAACATGGAAACGGCAGCAGAAATTACACAAATAGACACAAAAAGTCGACCCGGATTCCCTCCAGAAAGTTTAACTGCATACAAAGCGCCGAAGCGAAACAAACCGCTCTTTTCAGCCACTTCTACGACGATTAAGGTTCCCACTATTAGGGCAATTAGCCTCATGTCTATGAAGCTTAGGGCATCATCATAACTAAAGACACCATATTGCAGTCCAAACCAGCCAGTCAGCAGGGCTCCAATTAGGGCTGCTATGGACATGGGAACCGTTTCAGTTGCTGAAAGAAGAATTGTCAGCAGGAAGATGAGAATGAAGATTATTGAGGTCGAATCCATGTTATTCACTTTGCTGGTCTTTTTCTGCCATCCTGACGAGACGATCAGCCACTGATTCGGCTCTTTGTTCAATTATGCGGTAGAGAATTCTTCCCATGTCGTAAACAAGTATAATGATTAGCCCGAGGCCGATAAGGGTGGTAATGGTTGTTAGGAGTTCTCCTAAATCGCCGAGTGTGCCCAAGACTGGTGACAAAGCTGTCACAATCAGAATAACGATGATTATGTATAGAAGGTCTCTTGCTGCTCTTCTGGAAGACCTCTCTTCCTTTATGCCTAGTCGTTTCACGATGATGTCAGTGATGATGTCTGCTAGTGTCAAGGCGTCTGCCAAGGCGCGTATTAGAAAAATCGCTGTAATCAGCATTGTCACAGATGCCAACAAAAAGTCAGCGTCTACGTTGAGTCCTGGCAGGCCTACCTCGCTGACCATTGGAGGCACGATGATGCCTATTATCCAGAAGATGATCGCCATTATTAGGCTCATTGTCAGTCTCGGAATTCTGCGACGTATTTCTTCTCCCGAGGGTTTCCTTTTCATCGGGCATTCCCGCTGGAGATAGACATATTCTCTTGTGCTCAAATAAATTGCGCACATTTGGAAGCCCAGTTGGTGTAGAAAGAGGTTGGGACCATTATTCCAGTAATAGGTCAATTTCTTGATTTTGCTTTGACGAAAGATAACTCACAGAAGCAGCCTATATTTTCGCTTTGTGGGCCATGAAAGAACACAAAATCAAGAAAGAGTAGGCTTCAATACGGTAGCCATCTCCTCAAGCCTGCCAGTTGCCTTTAATACTTCAGTCACTTCTTCGTCAGTTGCTCCACGCTTAATGTCAATCTTGGCTTCCGTTGGTTCAATATGACCCGCATTGACTCGCCTCCGCTTCACGCCTGACACCTTCAACGGTCCAGTTGCCAGCACAAAATTCTTGTCAATAACATCAACTATAACGCATCTTCTGCCAGCTTCACGACCTGCTATCTTCACACAAATTCTCCCAATCTCAATCGCAGGCAAAATGACTCCTCCACGATCCACATGGAACTACATACTCGTATTTATAGATTGACTGTCCCCCCGAAACAGCCTAACATCTACTCAACACTAGGCGGTCTACGACCACACGAAGAGCACGCAAAACTTCATCAGCGTCCAGCAAATCTGTGTCAAGTATCAAACTAAAGGGAGAGAGATCTTCTCCCAAATTAAATCCATAAACGCTTCTATAAATGGCCCTCGTCTTCTCATCCTTTTCCTTCATAGCTTTTGAAGCCTTCCTGACGTCGATACCATCCCTTTCTGCAAGTCTCTTCGCTCTGACATCCGGCGAAGCTTCAAGCCAAATCTTGAAACCTTCATTTAACAGCCAAGGCATTGTCCAACTGTCAAGAACAACATCTCCCCTCTTCGCCCATTCCATCAGCTTTCGGTCAACCTTTCTATCAAAATCAGCATCGCCCATTCTTTGCTGAAGAAACCGCATCCCTTCATCTGACTCCCACCAACCTTTTTCAGCTGGCTCGTACCCCGCTTCAACTGCCAGAGCCTTCAAAGCGTCTCCACCTGAAACGTACGTAAAATCATACCGTTTTGCGAGCTGTTTGGCTACAGTGCTCTTTCCACACCCGCTCATCCCACTAATACATATTATGGCCTTTGTGTTTCTTCTCTTGCTGTTTTCCATGGTTCGGTTTTTCCGCCTTTTCCCGCATGTCAAGTGCTTCTTACCGTCTGCTTTAATAAGTCCCGTAGACAGTTGTGGCACAATTGACCGCCGTATATACGTTGAACTTTCTTTCGACTTGCAGGAAGCTTGCGAAGCTTTGACGGAACTGCACGCGGAATACCTGAAAGAACTTGACCGCACTGTGCACAAAGTGGAACGGTTGGTTTCTCTTTCTCATAGTGAGTTGTAGTGCGTCCTCCTGGCAATCGCAACTCGTGGCGCTTCTTACTTCTCGTCCGCAGAGAGGGTCTGGGCACCTATTCAGTCCCCACAAAAGCTAAGCCGAATACACGTGAGAAGAGGGTGCTGAAGAAGAAGGAGCAGATGAGATACCAATAGAAGATTTGCAGTCCCCATTCTCCACCAAACCATGGAAGGTATGCGACAATGTTGCCGCCATAGAAGCCGATGAGCAACTGCCAGATGATAAAGAAGGGGATCATAAAGAGGAGAGACACTTTCATTGACTGCCACATCATCTTCGATTGAAGCTGCGTTATTCGGGGTTGCTGTCTCTTAACCTTTGCCATCAACTTCTTGTCACCAGAGCGCCTTGCCTCATTGAAATCCGAAGTCCACTGGGAGATCTCTTGTCTCCAAGCGTTGAGTTGCTCCCTGTTGGTGAGAAGGCGATTAGCTGAAGACGTGAGGAATGAGATGCCCATAGATATAAGGATGACACCAATTGCTGCCCCAGGCGCGCTGGGTGTAAGCAACCAGTCCAAAGGCGACACCGCTCTTCTCACCTGCCCTCCAACTCTGCAATAATCTTTCTGTCAATCTGTTTCAATAGGGGCTTTTAACTATTTTCACTAACACGTAAGGAAGCCCAACCGCGAGGTTGTTATGAGCCCTGAAGGAGGGTTTGCAGCTACTTCTCTCCTAAGTTCCGATCAATCTGCAATCCTGCTTTCCTATCACTCTCCGAAGACACGACGAAAGGCTGGATACATCTCTGCAGCGCGTTCTTGCACCAGAATCTGGTAGTACTGGTATATGATCCCCACGGAGAGCAGAACACCCATTCCAGTTCCGAAGACTCCGAAGAAATCCGCTGTCGAAGCAATCAGGCCAACTATGAATCCTCCAAGCACCGCAACTACTGGGATGTACCGTTTGAGGATTAGTTCGATAGGTCTACCAGATCTTCGGAATCCTGGAATCTGCATCCCTGAGTCGACTAGCTGCTTTGCAACGGTTCTAGGACCCAAACCACCTACTTCAAGCCACGTAAGTGAAAACACGATGCAGAATGCAATCAAAATGCCTGCGTAGATAGCCGCTCGAGCAGGGTCGACCATCATGTCTTGAAGAGTTCGAGGAGGAGTCACAAAGTAGACTAGACCGCCACTCGGTTGAGGCTGACCACTCTCCCCTACTGTGAATTGACCTAGAAGGTTAAGCCAGAAGTTCGTTCCGTCCCGATTATAGCTATTCCATAACAGTTGGGAGAAGAAATATACGTTTGCGAAGAGAGCTGAAGCAAAGATTACAGGCAGGTTAGACACGTAGAGGAGTTTAATCGGGTACCTACCCCTGAAACCACGATAACGAGCGTAGGAGACTGGGAGTTCAACTCTAACACCCTCAACGTAGATCACAATAATGAAAACAGAAATTGTTGTAATGAAACCCACAAGAGACGGGAGATTGCCACTTCTCAGAAAAACATTCCATAAGGATTGTCCGCTCGAGAGTGTTTGAAACGACGCAACGAAAGCTCCATAACTTAATCCATCGGCCACAGGAGGTGTCGGAGCTAAGCTGTCCCACAAGATGCCCTTCGTCACTCCAGCTAGAATGAAAAGGCTGATTCCACTCCCAAAGCCCCATCCTTTCTGAAGCATTTCGTCCAAAAGCATGAGGATTATCCCAGCAAACAGAAGCTGTACAAAGATTGCGGTTGCTGTAAACGGGGGCTGATCGCCATATACTCCTCCGATAAGATACGCAGAAGCCTGAACGCCAGTCATGATTATGGAAAAGACTTTGCTTGCAGTGGTGAATGCTGCTCTATCTTCAGGATTGGTGAAGTCGCAGGCTATCATACCCGATCCGGCGAGTAGTTGTAGAATGAGCCCCGCAGTTACTATGGGACCTATTCCCAGCTCCATCAAAGAGCCTCTGTTCGAGGCAAAGATCACTCTAAGATAAGTCAGCTCCCCAAGGGACGTAGCTGTAATCCCATAAAGNGGCACTTCTACCATGATTAAATAGAGCGCAAGGGCTATTCCAGTCCAGAAAAGCTTTTCGTTAAAGCCTACCTTACGCTCAGGCGAACCAACCTCGGGCATAAATCTAGATAGGGGCTTGAACAACCCGAGGAACCTACCAGCCATGCTTCTTCCCTCAGTCTCAACGATAAGAAAATACTAATTCACAGCGTAATTAATTTTCCTAGCTGGACACCACAGGTTCTTCAAGAATGCGTCCGCCAGAGGTCTCGATTTTCTTAGCCGCCACCTCGGAATACGAGGCGACTCCGATAAGGATAGGAGTAGCTATTTTACCCTTGCCCAGGAGTTTGTCGTAACCGAGTTTGTTCAGATCTAACAAGACTTTTCCTTCCTTCTTCTCTATCATCTCCTCCGCGGCTTGTCTATCAGCTAGTTTCTCTAGTTCTCCGACATTAACTACGTTCAGTTTTCGACCTAGGCTTTTTTTAGGTGTGAAGCCTTTCTTTCCGAAGTAGTCCGGCTCATGTTTTATCACATAGGTCCAACCTTCTTTGTGGCGACCAGCCTTCCTTCTCCCTTTTGACCCTTTTCGGTGCTGTCCAACGGGACCTGCTCCGTGGGTTCTAGAACCACGTTGCTTCCTGATTTTTCTGAATTTGTGTGGCAAGACTCAACCCCAAGCTATTCTAAGACTATCTTCTCACCCTCAAGTGTCTTTTTCAAGATTTTTTGAGGCGTACCTCCAGTACCCCATTCTTATGCGAAGCTCGCGCAGATTTGGAGTCAACCTCCGTTGGAAGCCTCAGTTCTTTATGATATTTACGTTCAGGCGTGTCAACGGAGACGGTTAGATGATTCTCGGTTGCGTGAAGGTTTATGTCTTCCTTCTCCACACCGGGTAATTCAGCTACAATGACTAGGTCCTTCGCCTCTTCCATAACGTCGACTAACGGCTCCCGTTCCTCTCGAATCTTGGGTCCCACACGACCCCGTTGAACGTTTCCAAATTCCCGAATCACGGGCTTTCCTTCGGGTCCTACTGACATTGAAAAACCATATACATAGGGGTGGGAAGACCTCTCTTTGGATGGTACTTCAAAGGCTTTACGCATCATCTCGTCCATCACCTCTTCAAGTCTGTCAAATTCCTCGAAGATGTCAGACCACGGCCGTCTCTTCCGTCTCCACCAACGTTCGCTCAATGAAACCACTTCTGACAAGGAGTGTGCATGAGACCGTGATTATAAAGCTTATCGATGTGGTAGGCTATATCATTCTTTTTATAAGATTGTTGATAGCGTCGCCGCTGTATCCCGTGACGCCGCCAGCCGCATAACTTTTCTTAGTCTTTCGTTTGAAACCTTTTCTGGGTGGATGGAGGCGAAAGACAGGCTTTACCTTTGGAAGGTCGTTATAACTGATCTCCAATTCGTACACTGCTTCCGCCAAGTCATCTACCGACTTGTAGCCAATCTCTTTAACATGTTCATCTGTCAGTTTCTTGTCGCCTACGAGTCTCCCCCTCTTCCTGAGAAGTAGGGCTACATTTTCCTTCGAAATTTCCCCCCAAGTTGCATAATTCCGCACTTTGCGTAGCATTCCCATGTTTGAGGGGCGATCATCAATCAATACCGCGTGACAATTCTGGTTCAGACGAAGTATCTGGAGTGTCTCTTTCATTTCTCGGGAAACGTCACTCAGGCCGCGAACCCGGATAGCCACTAGACATTTTCGTGTTTCGCTCGTTTCTATCACACCCAGTCCTTTGGCGTTACCAAGCTATACGTTTCTCGAAGGGCGTTAAAAACAGCGTAGGCAAAGGAGGGAATGGTTTTGGTGGACCCATAACTTTTCGTCCAGCAATCGTTTACTCCTGCGAGCCCAAGGATTATCTTGCCTACCTCATTCGCGACAATGCCTAAGCCGCGAGGACCAGGAACTAAGACGATCTCCACTCCGCCGCATTTACCCTGAACCTTAAAAGGGAGCGAATGAGGTTTCCCGCAGCCGCACTCCCAACTCCCACAGCCTCGACGAACAAGGGTGACATTTAGGCGCGCATCAACTGCGCCCTTTTCAATGGCTGTGCGTACCTGCTTAGCCTTTCCTGAACCTAAGCCTACGTAACCGTCACGGTTACCAACAGCAACTATAGCCTTGAATTGAGACTTTTCACCAGCGTCCGTTTGTTTCTGCACCAAATTTATGTTGAGAACTTCCTCTTGCAGATCTGGAAGGAGAACATCCACTATTTCGGGCTCGCGTATCCTTAGGCCTTCCATGAAGATTTCTTCCATGGAGGATATGCGTCCTTCATGGATCATTTTTCCAAGCCTTGTACGGGGTATCCACTCTTCGATTCCTTCCTTTCTGGTTGTCACGCTTCTTTCCCTCCCTTCTTGAACGATGCTTCTATCTTCTTCTTTGTGACGGAAAAGTGTTCTGAAAGTTGCTCTGGGCGCAACCCTCTTGCTAGATAGCCAGAAAATTTACGTTGATAATCTTCTGGGTTTGAGGAAGCCAGTTGATTAGCGTAGTCAGCAATGTGTTGCCCACGCACTCTCATTTCATCTGGGAGCATGCTCTCGTCATGTGGGATTTTAACGCCTGCGTCAATGGTCCCTTTCAATGCAGCGAAGGCTCGTGCACCACGTGAGGAAGACTGGAGACCTATGTCTAAGACAGCCTGCTTCACGCCATTATTGACCGCTTTAAGGCCGCACAGGAATCCAGTGCAATATGCAGCTGGGATGTTCCCACAGTCACCTTGCCAATCATATCTTTTGGCTAATTCATGGGAGTGGGCCGAGACCATGACACGGTCACCAGTCACCTCAGCTTTGACTATTTGGGCGACCATGTGATTTAGTGAGCCTCGAACAACCAACCGTGGCAGTCTTGAAAGAACGAGCGCCCTCCTTGCCATGTAGTCTGTTTTGCCCTCCCTTCTTCTACGGAAGGAAAGCCGGTAACTTGGACCCTTTGCCATCAACGCTTCCTTCCTAACCCATGCGTCTGTATGTAACGCTCCAAATCTGCTGTGGATTCAAAGACGCCGCTGCCAGCCATGTTATACAACTTCCGATAGGCGCCTTCCGTAATCGCACGACTCTGCTTTAGTTCACGTAGTTTTCTTCGTAATGTTCGAATCCTTTTCATCCATGCCTGCTTCTTGGAGACTATTGCCCCGGCAGACCCAGTCCTACGGCCAGGCCCCCTTCTCAAGCCCTTCTTTCTCTTTTGCTGCAAATCTCTTGCTCTGGCACGACTAATCCCCTTCTTCGGTAAAGGTTTGATCGCGCCCTCATGAATTAATCTTCTAATCTCCTCGCGGGTGATTGCCACATCTACGTCTACTATTCGTTCTGGATCGATCCAAACTCGGTTCTCGCCTACCTTAAGAATTTCGGCTGCCAAGCGGCGTTGACTTTTGAGGCTCAATTCACTTTTTCGCTCCTTCAGGCTTTGTCGTGGGCACTTCCTTTTCCCCTTCAGGTTCTTCTTTCAACTCTTCTTCGACTTCCTCGAACTCTCTAACTCCTTTTGGATTCAGGATGTGGATTCCCTTTTCTCTCGCCTGCGTGGAGATATCGATCCTCTTTCGGGTTCCAACTGTGTGAGCGATTCTTATGGCTTGCGTCTCAGGATCAATCTTTTCAAGATCGTCCAAGTTGTGAACGCGAACCTCTTCATATCCTGAAGGATGCAGTCCCCTCGTTTTCTTAGGGCTGCGATAACCGGCCATTGGAGATGATGGCCATCCCTTCACTTTCTTGCGCATCTTGCTGTCTATGCCTTTGGGTTTTCTCCAACTCTCTTTCAGTCGTTTGTATCGCCAGCTTTCCTGACGGTTGAAATTGGGCTTCCTTCGCTTGACATGTTCTCTCTTTTTTGGAGGTATTTCCTGCGTCGAGGAGGCTTCTGGTTTTTCTTTGCTTGTCATTCTTCCACTCCCTCGTGTTTTTCATAGACGTAGATGCCGTCGAGGAAGACTCGTGGATCCTTTTTCTTGACCTTGGTTGCCTTTTCGATGTTGGCGGCGGTCTGGCTGACTTTTTCGATGTCGATTCCTTGCACGATTATGTCTTCACCTTTTGCTATGACTTGCGTGTCGCCCATTATTTTGGCTATGCGTGGGCTTCGCTCTCCAGTGAAGTTTTCTATAGCTACAGTGTTCTCTCTGACTTTGACGGATATTGGAAAGTGGGAATACACAACTTTCAATTTGTAAGTGAACCCTTTCGTCACTCCCGTTATCATATTTTGGATGTGAGAACAGACTGTACCTACAATTGCCGCCTCCTTCTTGCGGGGCCAGTTCGTCTGAACTCTAATGGTCTTCCCCTCTGACACGATAGACATAGGGGCGTGGGAGAAGTCTCGGGTCAGTTCTCCCTTCTCACCATCAACTGTGACGACTCTCCCGTCAACCTTGACTCCAACTCCGTCAGGAATTTCGATTGATCTGACTGCCTCAATAGAACGCATGTCCTAGTCTCCTAATAGACAAACGCTAAAAGACGCCCACCGATTTTTTTCTCTTTGGCCTCCTTGTGAGACAATACCCCTTTAGGAGTTGAAATCACAATGACTCCGACATCTCTGGATGGTAGAAAACGCTTCTCCCAAGTTTCGATTTTATCATAACGTACGGGAAACCGTGGCTTTATCGAGCCACAATTGTTCACACGCCCAAGAAGTTGCACCCTAAATTTCCCAGAACGCCCGTCGTCCACGAATTCGAATTCCCCAATGTAACCGTTCAACTGCATCACCCTTAAGACTCGTCCTATAAGCTTGGACGCTGGGCTTATAACGCATTCACGCTTGTTCCGTAGTTCGTTGTTGACGACGGTTTTTAGACCACTTGAAAGAGTGTCCATCGTAGTCAAATCGTTATCCCTCCATCATTCGTACTTTTTAAATCCCAATTCTTTGGCGATTTCCCTGAAGCATTGACGACAAAGATTCAACTCGTATCGACGAACAATCGGGCCGTAAGACCCGCACCTTCTGCATGGTCGACTTCCTTTGCCGTATTTTCGTTCTTTCTTGGGTCTTTGCTTTCCCATCTATGTCACCAAGACATCACATGATCTCAACGTTAAACTCACCTTTGATAAAAGACAGTGCTTCGTCAATCGTCAGCAGGTGACTCGTCCCTATCTTTGACTTAGCTCGGTGTCTATGTTTAACACGACTTCCAAGTCTGCTTAGAACAATGGATACATCCATACCATATATTCCAAGCTCTGGCCTATACTTGGTGCCAGGGATTTCTATATGCTCTTTTATGCCGAAAGAGAAGTTTCCATAGCGGTCAAAACAGCTCTTCGAGAGCTTATTGCCTACTGCTTGAAGGCTTTTCTCAAGGAAAGCTCTTGCCTTTTCCTTCCGTAGGGTCACGACACAAGCGATGGGTTCTCCTTTCCTGATGCCGAAATCTCGAATCGTCTTTCTGGCTTTTCGCTTACAGGGTTGCTGATCTGTTAGCTGCTCAAGAACCTTTGCAGCCTTTTCAAGTGGCTCCCCAGATTTCCCTACAGAAATGTTGACGGTCACCTTTTCTATTCTGGGTTTGAGCATAGAATTCTCAAGCCACTTCTTTTGGATTTCTTCCTCAGACAATTCAATCAACCTCCGGCAAAGATATACGAGGTTCAGCCTTGCCAACAATGAAAACATAATTGAGAATTGTCTTGAAGATGTTGCCGTCCTTATCCTTTATGGTGACAAGC
>JGI2171J19970_10001543_pt1 | contig 12869 bp, 10 predicted proteins | sample DeeMarSWOR324_28_FD_19970 | JGI IMG/M metagenome (IMG submission 19970) | reverse complement strand
TCCATCTGTTCTCATCCACGCATGAAAGGGTTCATCGACTAACGTACCTTTTTCTCCTGCAATCATAGACTGTATGTAGGGCTGCAGATCTGAATATGCAGAGAGCGGAACATACTTTCTGAATTCTTCTGCATTTGAAACTTCTCTAAACAAATACTCTCTCCCGAAAAGGGTATTCTCATTCTTTCTCAGAATGCCCGTGAGAACTTTTTCCTGAGCTTCCCCCGGGCAGTTNATCCATCTCTTTTGATCAGCTCGCTTCAACAGCTCCGGTATAGAAACCATTCTCTCACCTCTTTTGAGAGATACTGTGAAAAAGAAGGCCCAACGAACCCACTGCCCCCCTCTCTGGGCATAGGACTGCTTTTCTGCCTCATTATCCTAGGGAGTCCCACATGTTCCCGTGACATACAGTACCTCATCTCTCATCTTTCCTCCATGTAAAGATGGCCTTCAACTGCTATTTAAAGGTTCGCATGATGGTGCAACTGTTCCAATGACCTTGCGAAATCCCCAATTTTCAAGAAGAATGCATACACGATCATATTGGAAACCTTCCAGTACAGTAGTAAGAAATCTCATGGTGATGGCAACTTTGTTATAGGGCTGCCGCAGCCTATCTGCTGATTCCCAGATGTGAAGCTTTTGGAGCAGTGAGGGGGATGAACCCCCACATTCTGCAGGGTTATGGCGGCATCTGACGTACATTCAAGTTGTAATATCTCTCCTATCCCATAATGTGGAAGCAAGCAGCAGAAAAGCCAGTATATAGATGAGAACAACTGCCAGAGATTGATATGCCTGTCTGAAATCAATCGAACGTGCCATGAGAAGCTGAACTGAATTGGAAACGTGATAAGAAAAGGTGAATTTCTGAACCTGAGTAAAAAATTCCAGAACTAGAAATACTCTGTGAAATCCTAAAGAGATTAGCGCTGTAACTACAGTATTTGTGCTGAAAGAGGCTACCACAAAAGTAAAAGCCACTAAGACCATGGTACCCAAAATGTACTCAAAGTACATGAGAAGCAGGCTGGGTACAAAAGAGATCACCCCTTCACCGTATCCCCACCGTAATCCCAACAAAAAGGAGACGCCCATGATAGTGTAGGAGACAAAACACATGTAGAGCAGCAATGCCAATAACTTGCTGACGATGATATTTTCCCGTTTTACTGGTTTCGTCATGAGTGTTCTGATGGTGCCGGTGGAGAATTCTTCAGATACAGACCACACTGCCATGAGTATGGCTATGATAGGAAAGGTGAAGAGAACAACAGTGTGAATTTGGAGATTATCCAGCAGGACGTTGAACCCACTGTAGGCGTCGGCAGGTCTGTTTACAAAATTCAAAAGAAAATGGATAATTGACAACAAAATAGCAAGGAATAATGCAATGTAGGCAATTTTTTGTTTAAAAAGTTTTTTTATTTCAAATTTAAGTAAATTTAGAAGGTTCATGTGTTCACCTCCAGGGTGTTCAGGTCTAACGTTTTTACAGGGCCACACGCTGTAGGTTCTCCTTCTTTTAAGATTAACGCGTGTGCGGCCAGGTCTTTGATATCGTGCAGGTTCGAAGTGGTAAAGAAGATAGTGGTTTCTTTTTCTACTTCTGACTGCAGCAGATTTTTGACCTGGGATCGTACTGCAGCATCAAGGTTACTCACGGGTTCATCCAGCAGTAAAAGGCGCGGGTTCCCCAGGAGCGCTGTTGCGATGGCGAGCTGTTTTTTCTGGGTGTAGGTGAGGTAGTTAACCAAGGTACTCTGAAAGGTGATACCGCAAGATTGTACCACCTCATCTGCATCTGCTCCAAGGAGATCAGCAAACAAGTGCAGGTTCTCTTCTGCAGTAAAATTGCGGTAAAAAGCAGGTTCACCCACTAAGCATCCAACGCCCTGGAGGGCATGGACAGTATCTTTGGAAACATCTATGTCGAAAAGGTGCAGTGATCCTGAAGTGGGCTTAAGCAAGCCAGTCAACAGGCGTAACAACGTAGTCTTTCCAGAACCATCTGGACCCAAAACACCAAAGATTGTATTCTCTTCAACTTCCATGGTGATATCATGTAAGACAGGGGTTTCTTTGAATGTCTTGGTCACAGATTCACATGTAATAGCAGCCATACTCCACAGAATTTTTGGTGCTATATAAGATTTTGGATGGAACCTGCCGTTAGTATCTCACAATTGGCAAAATATTTTGATTGTGAAGGCTCAAAAGGTGTATGGTTGTTGGGTCTGATATATCCATACTCGCTGATTCAATTAATAGTGCAATCAGTACAGGGAACCACAGTTGTTAATGGACTACTCTTCTAATTCACTGATTGCATCTTCCACTTGTTCCATGAACAGTTCAGCACTTTCCATTAGTCCCCTGATTTTCTCATCTGAAGTCCCGAATGAAGGAGAGAAATCCGCCTTTTCTGCCAGCTTCTTCACATCCTTTAGGAGCTTTCCCAGCTCCTTATCTATAACGCCCTTTTTGACGAATTCACTATTGAAAGCTGAAATAATCTCATCTGGATCTTCTGATGACACATTTTTCGTTAACAGTATGGCTCTGGCGCAGAATAACAATCCGTAAAATGTCCTGGAGATAGCATCATCAAAGTGTTCATGGTTGGCAAGTATTTCAGATGCAGTAAACTTTTCAGATGCACGATCTAACAACTGATCAATTTTACTCATAGTTCATTCTGCTGTATCAATCTTAAATACTTAGTGGTTTATCCAGGGTTGTCCAGTCTTTAGGTGTCCTCTCTACTATGTTACACGTGTAACAGAGAAATTATCATGAATCGTTATGATTCGGTAAAAATAGACAATTTGAGAGGTGTGATGGGTTGAACACCCAGAAATTTGACAACCTCGGTTTATCCATTGTCTACTCGTAATAGCTGGCTGAACCACGTTCATCGAGAATCAAATGGTAATAGTACCTTTATCCAATCAATTTCAGTAAATTCTCTTCTTTTTTTTCGTCCATTGTCACCTGCCTTGTAAATACAGGAGATGGTTCATTTTGCGTACTTTTGTCTTCTTTCTCACATCTCTTTGAAAATGTTTAATGTGGAAGTTCTCACCATGTTACACGTGTAACAGTTTATTTTCAATTGTCTTGTATTCCAATATAAAAAAAGAAAAAAGAGGAAAGGAGGCTAATGCTTGGAGCGAACCCCGGAGGCAGCCTGGATGCTTTGGAGTTGTTTCCCCAATCTTCTATAATTATTTTCAGCTGGCTACCTTTAGTGGTCTTTTTATTTTGTATACTATCCTTATTAATAGGTACCGGTTAGAATAGTGATGAAATCCTCCAAAAAGGAAATATATATGTCGATGCTCCAAAAACAGTGATATGTACCTCGGTCGATCTGTAGATGTAATATATTCATGTATATATGCATTCTGATATGACCAAGGCAGAGAAATGGGAATGGTAGCCCTCTGCTCTTGATTGTCTGACCATTCAATATTATTTCAACGTTGTGACACGTGTAACAGAATTGAAAGAAATAATTTGAAAATTCTCTGGTTAATCCTGCACAGTTTGGACGCCATACTTTCCAAATGGTTACCCGAATTGCGATGAATACTTTTTTTACTCAGGACAGCTCATGAAAATCAGCTTGTTGAGAGGCTAAAGAAAATACCTGTGCACTGTCCTATCTTCAAAGTGAATAGCTGGATATATGCTGGATATACCCTCTTTGATGTACTTAATTTGATGTTATCTTTGGGTTTTATTGAAGAATACAGGTATTCAATTCCTATTTATCACTGGAATCGCAAATGGACTACCCAGGATCTCCGCCACCACCGTTCCCCTCACCACACGGATTAGGTTGGGACTCCGGTATGTGTGGTTCTTTCAATTCATGGTTATCTGCAGTGTCTTTTGAGGGTACAGCTTCCTCATCTGCAAAAAGACTAATAGCTCCTCCTACGAAGAGGAATGCCACAAGTAGAATGACAGCAAATCTCTTGTTCATTTCTTCACCTCTCCCGTACTATAGGAATGGTATTTAAAGCATTTACTCTTTTAGCAGAGATGCTTTTTGTCATTATCTCCCCTAATCCCAAGAAGTTGATTTCCAGACACATGAAAAACATTAGGACGCGAAAAACATTCTCAATGTATTCTGCCCCCATTTATGCTCAATCCACAGCGCACGAGAAGTGAATCGTTGACATGAGATGAAAAAATGTGGGAGATTTACTATTGATTTTGTCCAGAAATAATCATCCTTTAGTGAAAGAAGAACCCTCGTTAAGATACAAGTCCATCGTTTTTGTCGTCATTACTATTGTGGCATTGACAGCTGCCATTATTGCTCTCAGACAATGGAAGTATGAGGAACCTTATGAACCCTAACCAGTAGATGTTACTGTATAAAGAAATATTTGAGCTTTAGGAGATCTTCAACCTCCTTTCGAGTTCTTTTAGTTCAATTTCTCCTCTAAGAGATGACATGAGGGAGAATAGTTTTTTCTATTCTCCTCGCCCAACTTTCCCTTTACAGCAGATGTTAATGGAGAAAAAATCCTCACCAGTGGCAAAATATAAATTTGTTACACGTGTAACAGGACTGAAAAAATCAAATAACCTGCACATTCTCTGTTGTTGCTTTGAGCTCTTAACCAGTCAGTATTAAACTGACAGCAATTGAGATTCAGCTCCACACTCTTACAGAAACTTGAGTTCTTTCAGCAAAGCTTTGGTACCTTCTGGATCAATCTTCTTTGCTGCATTGATACACCTTTTGTAGAACCTGGATCGACCCAGTTTTTTGTGGCACATAGCTTCCCACACGAGTGGTTCAATATCGTACGGGTCGAGCATGGAGCACCTCTTGAAGCAGCGGGCTGCTGCTGCAAACTGTCCCAGTTCCAGGTAGATACCTGCCTTTTCCAGCCATCCTTCTTCATCTTCTGGGTATAAATCCAGATAGTCTGTCAACAGGGAGAGCGCTTCCCTGGATTCTCCCATTCTGGAGAGGACTATCCCCTTGTAATAGTGGAAGGGAGTAATATCAAAGGGATCAAAGTATCTGTCAATTATTTTAAGAGCTCTTTTGTACTCTTCTTGAGATATAAACTGGTTAATATCGTCGATTGCTGCTTCTATTTCTGTCCGGATAACCAGATTCACTAATACAGGATTTTGTGGACATATATCGAGCGCTCGCTGGTAACACTCCCCTGCTTTTTTGACGTTTTCCATGGCTTCATAGGTCTGCCCCATGAACACGAGGATGTCCCAGTTTTCAGGGTCCATTTCTGCAGCTTTCTCATAGGTGGCAAGGGCGCGTTCTGGTTGATCAGTTTCATTGAAAAGGTCAGCAAGCTCTATGAGTAACTCAGGGTCAGGTACATCAGAACTTTTTTTCTCCAGAAAGTGGAGAGCTTCCTGTGGGTTCTCCTGTTCATTCAAAAGATCAGCGTACAACAGTATTAAGTCTACATTTTCAGGATTTTCAGAGAGAGCTTCCTCTATAAACTCTTGGAAGGGGGGTACTCCACCTGCAGCTCTTTCATACACAAAGGAGGGTACTTCTCCCAAGCTGTCAATGAATGCATCAAAATCGCGGGAAGAGACTTCCTTCTTTATTTCTTCCCATTGAGTGGTTAAGAATGCCTCACCTTCGCCCACCAGTAAATAGATCTCACCAGGGTACTCCTCTTCAGAAATGTCCAGAAAGATTCCATTCTCTAGGAAGTGCGGTTTTAAATTTTCGAACGTGTCTTTTAATTCATCCCATCCGTGAAAGACGTGCTCACTACCTAAGGTGTCTAAAAGGATCTTTTCAACCTCTTCTCCGAACTCCATCCATATACCCTCTTCAACAGTAGACAGGTTCACTTCTTCTGTAGTAAACATAAGTTCGAACATGAACACAAATCCCTGTAAATGGCGGCGTATGGCTTCTGCATACTCGGAAGGCTCCAGCTGGTCTAAACTCTCAGCACATGTTTCATAGCCGATTTTGGCCAGTTCAGATCCCTGCTTGAGTAGGTCATAAGTGGAGAGATTTTCATCCAAAGAGGGTACCCCATAGCGAGCTTCCATCAGCTCAGATGCTAACTTGGATGCTACACTGAGAAGCGCTAACCTGCCCACACTGGTAAGGGGCTGAGAACCTTGGCTTTCCTGGACTGCTTTGGCTGCCAATAGAAAGGTGAAAATATCTGTGGGCGGTAAGATATCACCACCGATGGCTTTGATACATTCTTCAAGGATAGTATCTACCTCTCTTTTGTGGAATTTGGACGCAATGGTAACCAAAGCTTCCACCAATTGAGTGGTATCTTCAGTGGATAGAGAGAGGAAGTACCCTTGTAATTCTTTTTTTTCCAGATTCTTGAGTTCTAAAGCGTCATAACATCTCTTGCAGAAATTAAGGCCACAAAAATCTTTTGTTTGGCTGGGAGTTACTGTTCGTGCACAAGCTCTGCATCGCATAGTACTGATAGGTGGTCTTCTATAAATAAGTGTTGGTGAAATTAATTGGTGGAGCAGTTGGTATCCACTGCAACAGGCAAGCGGTGTTCAACAGTAAATCCTGCGCATGATAGCTTTCAGGAATGGTATGTGCCCTCAATTAAATTTTCTGCGGTCACTCTGACAAAAATAAGTGAATAACCCACCTTATTTCAAAAAACAGGTATTGTCGAATTTTCAGGGAACGGTATCTACTTGGATTATGAATTGTCTCTTTATAACTGAATTACAGGTTAAATGATAATTTATCTGAAATGTTACACGTGTAACAAATTGATATATATAGACTTGGCAACTCCAGAAAACAGAAAAGAGTTAAGGATCGTGAAATTCGATTCAGGAGCGACTATTCACATCACTTATACAGTTAAATNTAATGAAANGATCAATAAAAAAAGAAAAAAAAGGAAATTCACAACTTTTGGCACGGATATACCTACTAGTGAATTACCTAATAGGGGATTCCACATCCGCCAGATGGCAGTGGTGCGTAGTACNTGGAAGCTTTCGCAGAGCAGTACGGATGCTTGGGCGATACTTCTTCCAGCGTTTCAATGGTGAAATCCATATTTTTTCACCTCCTGGTTATTTGATGAAGTAATAAGTATTCCATCTTTTTAAACTTTTACAGGAGCGAGCTCTCCAATCATTTTGAATAGTTTTGTTTTCAATTATCAATTGCTGCAGAATACATAAAGAAAAAAGAGAAGGCATGAAATCGTTTATTGTTCGCCTATTGAAATGGGCCATTAAAAGGTTCATTTACCGATTGTAGGGTTATATTCCAGGCTTACGAGATTTTACTGGTTTTTGCCTTTTGCTCTGTTCACAGTTAGTGCCGCCTCTTTAATATGTAGAGAAATCCCAATAAAGCGAGAATTCCGTATGCAGCAGCGTCTTCTGCTGTTATCACCACTGTTACAGTATTTCCACCCTCTTCTATTTGTGTATTCTGGGTTGAGGGGTTATATCCTTGTTTTTCAACTCTCACTGTATGGGGTCCGGGAGTGGCTCTTTCTTCCACTTTACCTTCAGAATCAGTTCTCCCCAGAAAGATCGTATCCAGGTATACGTTTGCATCTGCAACTGCATTTCCTGTCTCATCTTTTACGAAAACTGAAAGAGTGGTGTACACTTCAAGGTATATGGTTAAATCTGCAAAAGTGGTCTGGTTTTTCACCACTGTCACACGCTGGCTTGCCTGAGCGTCCTGGTATTTCACTTCTACAAAGTGGTCCCCTTCTGCAGTTGATACAGTGAATGTACCGTCCTGGGAAGTGAGGCCTTCTTTGAACCCATCTATGTAGACATCTACATTCTCTATAGGGTCACCCTTCTGGGAAAAGACGCGAACCTGGATGGAACCTCTCTTTTCTACAGTGAAGACGAATTCTATGAACTGCTTTTGAGTGGATGCAATTCTCATGCGGCTTGTCTGCTCTTCACCTTCGTACTGGACAGTGATTGTATGTTCTCCGAAGTCCACTTCTGGTATGATGACATTCCCAGATGCATCTGTTGATGCCACGAACGTACCGTTGAGTGACACGTTCGCTCCTGATATGGGTTCTCCATCCTGGTCTCGTACTGTCACATTAATGTCAGCTGCCTTTTTTCGCACGTAGAACTCACATTGAGCTGTAGCTCTTCCCCACAGTGGAGAGAAGGCTTCTGCATAGACACCTCTCCTTCCGTATCCCTCGTCCTTTAGGGTCCATCCCATAGAGCCTTCGCCTGCACCAGTAAACACGGGCTGGGTAGTCTCTTTTCGTCTGGTGCCGTCCGGTCGTACCTCCCAGAAAGTGATCTCGCACCCGTGGGAGACTGACCAGTTGACGGTGAGCATGTCACCTACAAAGTATTCTCCACCACACCCTTTGTCCACCCAGATAGTCATGGTTAATTGCTGCTGAGCAGGCACCTGGGTACACAAGAGTGAACAGAGTACAAGAATAGTTACTGCCAACACTATTTTTTTCATGGTAGATAATTGGCGTTGGTTTATATAACCTTTTCTGCGATAGGGTTTGGCTGGGTTAGCCATCAATTGATTCCTTTTGGGTTGTGTCATAAAGGGGGATTGTCAACGATTGTTCAACAATTTCGAATTTCTTTGAATAGCAAAAAATGCGAAAAATAATTAAAGAAAGACAATTTATGTTACGCGTGTAACAAAAAAATGCCAATACTGTAACCTGTAAAATTGTAAAAAATGAAAAAAATTATTTTTTGAAAGTTTTTTTTGCAGTAACTCCAATGAAAGCTCCAAGCAGTGAGAGAATTCCACCTATTAACAGCATCAAAGGAAGAGCAGGTAACCCTGCCACTGAATTGACAAATGTGTTGACTGCTCCAAAGTGTGGTGAAAATACATACCTGGAAAGGAGAAGGCCCCAGGCAAAGATTCCTGCTAAAAATGCAGATACAGCTTTTTTCGTGTCTTCGATGAGGTAGCCTCCGATGACAGCAGCCACAACAAGTAAAGACCAGTGCAACGTTGAGAGTAAGGCTCCTAAGAAAACGATGATGAGAAAGCCAATAATCTTTTTGGTGTCCATGTTATGCCCTCCTGAAAATGAGAACTGATTCTGTTTCGTATCCCTCTAATAACCACTCGATGTACTGGCTCTCCTTCCATAGTTTTACAAAGTCGGTGTAGTGCTTTGAAAAGGGATTATCAATTTGTCCGCCAGGGTAGATGCATACTGCTCGTTCAAAGTCGATGATCTGTCTCCAGGATGGGCCGTGCTTTGAAATCCATCCTCCTGCCACGTCCACTGTGTAGGAGGAACCATCGTAGCCGAATTGGGGATAGTTAAGAGCGGAAACTACTGCTCCTATCAGATGTTCTAATGAGTACTTGTGTTTGTTACCGTATTCCCATTGAGTGATATCTTCTCCCAGGGATTCTTTTAACTCGTGGATCGTTTCTGTGAAGCTTTTCTGGATGATGTCTTCTCTGGTTTCCTTTTGTGAGGTGGAAACATTGTCGAAGAAGTGGGATTCTTCACAGTTCGTTAACATGTTCTCTACTGTTTCTGTGGTGGGAAAGGAGCCGTCAGGGATGCCAGCTTGTTCGTATTCGTCTGTAAATATATTGTCCTTGAGGATGTCTACAAAGGTGTGGAAGATGGTGGGTGCAATAGAGGTGCGTTCATCGTAGTAGTCCCAGTTTTTGAGGTAGGTTAACGCTTGAGTTTCNAGTTCNTTTTGCGGGTGAACGGTCTGGACAAGTAGGGGAGTAATAATGGAGGCAGGTATATCGTAAGTGTCTGACTGGATTCTGATCATGTCCTCGAACGTTAATTTCTCTTTTTCTTTGAGGAGATTGTTGATTCGTTCAGCTCGATACCGATCTGCCCACAAGAATCCGAGGTAGTACGGGTAGTCGCGGGGAGCAGGTACCTGGTTTGCAGAGGCGAGATACCCTTGAGCTGGGTTCAACATGTGTGGGAGTTCCTCAAAGGGGATGTATCCTACCCAGTCGTAGTCGCCAGATGCACCGTCTACTAATATTCTGCCAGTACCTTTTTTTCGTATAGGTATTTTGCCGTTGGATCGCATTGCGATATTCCCGTGGATGTCTGCATACACGAAGTTCTGGGCAGGTACTGAGAAGAGTCTACAACCTTCCTGGTACTGTTTGTAGTTAGTGGCTTTATTAATCATGAGTAAAGCTTCAAATTCGAAGGTGGGTTCAAGACCGGTCCAGCATACTGCAAATGTTCTGCCGTCTCGTTCTAAAACGGGTCCGTGTCTGGTGATTTTGACATCGATAGTTTTAGGGGATTCCCCCTTGATGTAGATGGTTTCTTGGACAATTTCAGTGTCGTACCATTGTCCCTGGTACAAATATTGGGTTTCATCGTCTGAAAAGGTTTCCACGTAAAAGTCGATGACATCTGCTCCTGTATTGGTTAACCCCCAGGCAATGTACTGGTTTCTGCCAATGACCACACAGGGAGCTCCGGGGAAGGTGACGCCTGCCACGTTGTAGGTAGGTGATACTAAATGTGCTTGATACCATATAGGGGGTAAGGTAGTGGATAGGTGGGGATCGTTGCAGAGCATGGCTCTTTCTGATGCAGATTTTTCAGGTGCCACTGTCCAGTTGTTGCTGCCGAGCTCTAAAGGAATTGTAATGCGCTGGTTACTCCAGTGGAGGATCTGTCTGCACGCTTCTGACAATCCAGGGATAATGGGCACTTCTAAGGACCTTTGTGAGGGGAATAATTCTTCTACAACGTCTGGACCGAAGGCTTCTTCAAGCTTCTGGAACTCTAAATCGTAGAAGTTTCCTGATAGTTCCCAGCCCATCATTTTTCCAAACACTATGGAGTCAATGGGTGTCCAGTCTTCAGGGGTGCACTGCAACAACGTGTACTCTACAGGATAGGTTTTGGCAGTGTGGATGTAGTAATTGACTCCTTTACAGTAGCTGTCTGCGATGTCTCTGGTCCACTGGTTCGATTTTTCGTAGGTTTCTTCAGCAGCGCGGTGCATACCCAAGGTGCGGTAGAAGGCATCAGATTCGTAAGCGTCCTCACCCACTAGCTCGGAGAGGCGGCCCGAAGGTAGTCGTCTGTTGAGGTCCATCTGAAAGAGTCTATCCTGAGCGTGAAGGTAGCCTAAAGCGAAAAATAAATCGAGGTCGTACTGTGCGTAGATGTGAGGTATGCCGTGGGTGTCTCGTTCTATGCGGACATCGTCAAAGAGGCCTTCAACTGTGATTTCTTGTTCTGCAGGGTGTTCAACAGATAGGGAGTGCTTCCATAAGCCGGTATGAGGATTGAGGTACGGCATGAAGGGGGAGACTGCATAGGAGAGGAGTAAGGTCACGACGACGAGTACTGCTAGAATTATTTTGTGCTTCATGGGGTGGTTTAATAGTTGGACAATAAATAATTTTCTCTTTTGAAACGGAAGGAATTGTATTACTGGTGCGGCTGAGTAAATTTTGGTATAGCTGGAGATTGTGTAATGTGATGTGAGAAATTCAATTTCGTTTTATATTGAAATTATGGGAAATAATTGGGAAAAGATAATTTTGTTACACGTGTAACAAAAGTGAGAAAACTGCAAAGGTTGGCAATGTATGACGTGGGGAACCTTTATATTCTTTCTTTTTTTAAAAAGGGAAGTGGTTACATGAAATGTCCCGAATGTGGTATGGTAAATAAAGAAGGAAGTCGGTTTTGCAGTAATTGTGGTGCGCCATTAGTGGAGAAAAAACGGGCAGAGAAAAAAGGTAAGGGTGTAATAATTGCTGTGGCTGTTGTGGTGGTTGTGGCAGTGGCAGCGGTGAGTTATTTTACTGTTTTTGGTGATGAGACGGATAAAGCTAATGAACTGGTGGATATGGCAAATAGAGAGATTAGACTGGGTAATGATTTCTTGGTGAATGACGTGAGTGTGAAGCTTGCAGGATTTAGGGAGGTTAACTTTGATTTGGAGACTGAAAGTGAGATCAATGGAGAGATTAGTACTGTATCTGGGTGGAGACAGGACGCATTGGGAATGAAAACCACGATTGGGAGGGTTAAGGACCACTTTGAGAAGGCGAAGGGATACTTTGAGGAGACAAAGGAATTGAGGCTTCCTGGGTGGTACCATGAGTATGTGGAGTTGAAGATTAAAGCGTTGGAGAAGGATTTAGAGAGGATGGAGAAGATTGAGGAGTTGCTGGGTAATTATGTGTTGTATTATGGGTTTGCGGAGAGTTATCTGAGGGGAGAGGAAGCGTTGTTGGGGGTACAGGATGAATTGGATAAGGGGAATTCATATGTGGAGAATGGGAATTATTCTGATGCTGTTGATTCGTATAAAGATGCATTGGAGGGATTGAGGGATAGTCAGGAGGAGTTTGCGGCTGCTAAAGAGATTATTGATCTTGATTACATGGATGATTTGGAGGAGTATTTGGAAGGGTTGGATTCGGCGTTAGAGGCTTTGGTGCAGGCGACGGAGCTTTTGGAGTTGGGGAATTTGTTTGGGGCTGATGCTTTGTTGGATAGTGCGAATGTGGAATTGGCAACCTTGGAGGTACCTGAGGGGTTGATGGAGGGGGGATTAAAGGAGTGGTATGATGTGTATATTGAGGGGGTGATTGAGGAGATTGAGGATTTGTTGGAGGAGGTTAAAGAATTGGAGGAGGAAGCGGAAGACTTGTATGAGGAGAATACATAAGAATTAAAAATTCTATTAACACCTCCATGTAAACCGAAAGATTTATACCCTTGGATTTCTACGTGTTTATGTGAAAAAGAAAACTAAATCCAAGGGCAAGGGCCGTCTGAAGTTAACGGCTCTGGTAAAGCTCTTGGATTTCACCAATATTAACCTTTCGGTTGAAGGGAGAACGGGAA
>JGI2171J19970_10001542_pt1 | contig 12881 bp, 19 predicted proteins | sample DeeMarSWOR324_28_FD_19970 | JGI IMG/M metagenome (IMG submission 19970) | reverse complement strand
TAACGAATACACAAACCTCTGAAAATAATAATATTTGTTCCATTATTTCTTTCCTCTCTCTTCTATATAATTATCTAGATTATTCAAGAATAAAACATATAATAATATTTTATCCTTATTTGAATGATGGATTTCATCATTAATCAAACATCTTAGCTTTTCTAGTTCATTGGCATTCATTAAGGATTTTTTTTCATATTTTTCCAATAAACTATCCAATTCCACTTTATGTGGGGAATGTAAAATTTTTGGTAATTCCCTATCAACCCAATTCCAGAATGGAGTAATCTTTGTTTCTAGTGATGTAATTCTTTTTTCAATATCAGTTTTAAATATTATTAGGTCATTTATTTTGTTTCTAATTATTAGATAGATGAAAGCAAGAATAGATATAGAAACTCCAATTGCAGATACAAATGAATCTATATCCATAATTATCCCGTATAAGGAACCCACATATTAGCACTTGGATCCCATTTAAACATACATACAGCTAATGCATTTCCATTTGTCATCGAACTGGGTTTAAAACCAGTAAAATTAATTATAGTAGATGAAAATACACTACCGGATACGCTAGTGGGGCCTGATGCTCTATAACCGCCGATCAAACTCATCTTATTCACCTGTTATATTACTAACATTAAATAGATTATCAATCCATTTATTACATAATTCTCTATGTTTTTCCTTATTATTACAAGAAAACGAAAGATGAGTTTTTCTTGGTATAGGTATAACTAATATATCATTAATATGATGGTAATCAATTTCAATCTCTGACGGATAAAAATTATCAAATAATTCTATAAATAAATATTTTCTTCTTCTAGAATTTTTTTGGGAGTCATATTTTTTAATTTTATCTGGATTATTTTTTCTCCATTTTTGAACTGACTCATAAATTAATTTTTTAACATATTTTTTCTCTTTATATTTTTTTCTATTAAGTTTATATTTTTCAGTTTCTCTATAAGTTTTAACTGCCTGTCTTTGGCGTTCATCATAATTACCAATATATTTTTTTTTAGAAATTCTTTTATTTGGATGTAAATTATTATAATAACTGTTACTTTTTAATCTATCACATTTTTTACAATAAATTCTTAAACCATCTGATTTATGTCTGTCTTTATTAAACTGAGTAGTTAAAAATTCAGTTTTACAACAACTACATAATTTAGTTAGACTCATAATTCCCTCTCTCTATTAACATATAACATTATCTTAATTTACTTTCTAAATATTTGTATCTATTATTAAATTCTTTTAAACAAGCATCGATATTAAGATTTTTATCATGAACTTGCCTATGACAATATATACAAAGTGTAATGAGGTTGTCTGAAGACTCATCCCCACCTTCACATTTTAAGATTTTATGATGAACATTTAGCATCGGTTGCTCTTCACCGCAAAGTTGACAAGTATGATAGTCCCTATTTAATATCTGTTTAGAAATATTATTCCAATATGTAGTTTTATAAAAATTCCTGTCCTCGTCTGTTAAATTTGGATTCCATCTATTATTTTTAGGTCCATATCTCACTGGAGGTGGATTAGCTTTTCTACTACATTCATTTGAACAATATTTACCAATTTTACTCTTATGTTTTGGATGCCAAGAAAATTCCTTTCCACAATATTGACAAATTTTATTAATCCATGGAGTTTTAAGTGACTCCCAATAACATTTACGACTACAATATTTTCTCAATGCTAGATGCCTTCTAGGTATAGAAAATTCTTGTTTACATTGTGGACATATCTTTATGGATGTTTTCATGATAATTTCCTTTTATAAAGTTCCTGGCTATCATTTCTATATACCTCTCGCCCAATTCCTTTAACATCTTCTGATGGTATTAGCCAGTGAGAATCTGTACAGCTATGCATTATAGGATCAAGTGGAAGTGGATTGCTAATAGATTTCCAAATTTCAAATCTATTTCTAGTCCCATCATTTAGACACTTTATGGTGAATTTTCCATTTAATATATCATCATTTGCCTTTTCTTTATATAAGAACCATTCTTTTAAATCGTCTCTAACGACTCCCTCTATTATTTTACCGGAGCAAATATGCATCATATAAGCATAATCTTTAGCTGTTGCTCCTATTCCCCCAGGTTGAATCCAATAGCTAGATTCTCCTAAATCTAATGAAGCTGCTATCTTGGCTCCTTCCTCATCTAATGCTGGTATAGTTTCTTCATCTAATGATTTCTTAATATATCCTGGCGGTTCTCCAGAAGGTTTTGATACTACCATCGAATGGCTGACATTTATTCCTCCCGCTGTTTCTCTCCTTTCCCCTTTAAATGTTTTAATCATATTTTGAATATTTTCTTCTGTAACAACAACTTGAACTAATTTTGGCAAATCTTCAAAATTGCATCTTATATCAGTGTGATAAGAATTTCCTATTAGAACTTTCCACAATGGAGTTTTTCCACTTTTTACTGATTCATATTGCTCTGGAGTAATGGATCTAATGTGAAGTTGAGCCCAAAATTCTCCTTTCTTTTGATCTACATACAAACTTTTAGGTAAAGGTTCTCCTGGTTTAGCTAGTTCTTTATAAATTTTTCCAGGTATTCTTTTTTTATTAACCCATTCTTGGATTTCTTCTTTAGCTATTTCTGCTAGTCTCATTATGTCAGCTATTGATGCTGGATATTTATAAGAAAGATCTCTTAATTCTCTTTCAACTAATTCTCTATCTATTTGTTCACTGATTACTGTCATTAATCTAGATTCCACAACTTCCTCACCTGGTAGATTTTCATTTGGAGGTGCGTGATGCCCGGATGGTTTATAATCTCCTATCTGTTCTTGTTGTAGATCTGGATTCATTACAGATTGCTCTATTCTAGTAATTTCTTCTATTGGCATTCTTTTTGGTTGGAATTGTGAAAGTTTATCTAATACTTCTAAAGAGTCTGATATATTTTTTTCTGGAATCTTTTCAGCATATCTTGATATATAAGTAGAATATCTTGGATAATTCTGGAATTTAGGATTTTCTGTCTTTAATACCTCTTCAGTAAGAAATCTCACTATATCACCTTTATTAATTTCTTCTTTTGGCTTTGCATTATCAGATTTACCAAGTATCATTACCCATCTATCGGATGCCATCAAAGACCTCTGGTTTATTTTCATATTTATGATGACAAGACCAGCAAAGTGTAATTAAATTATTTGGAGAATCATCAAATGTTAAATTTCTTTTATCTATGTGATGAACACATATTTTTCCTTTTGCCCCACATAATTTGCAAGTATAATTATCCCTAATCCAAATATCATTTCTTATTTTTTCCCATTCTTCTGAATCGTAGAAAGTTGATTTACCACCATTCCAATGAGGATTATTTTCTTGTAATAGTATTTCTTTATAATCTTCGGACATGCATTTCATTGAACAATAAGTTTTATGATTTAAATCTGGAAGAGAACCACCACAATATTTACAGATTCCATAGCTACCTTTATAATTTGGATTATTTTTCCCTGTGAAATCTCTTCCTTTAAATCCACACTCTGGACTACAATATTTTTGGGATTTCTGTTTATATTGAAATTCTTTACCACAATACTTACAAAATCTTGTTTTATTTATTTTTTTATGAAATTTATGAATTGTTGAAACCCTGATTTTTTCTTCTGGATGCTCACTCCACCATTGTTTTTTCTTATTACTTATTATTTTTCTAATTTCAGGTGAGAATTGCATCTTTACCTCTATAAAATTTATTATCTCTAATTACACCAATAGAATTATACCACTCAGAAGTTCCAACATTTATAATATTTTTGGCATAATCCTCAGAAATATCTATTCCAATAAGAAAATTAAATGTGTCTTTACTATTTTTAACCAGATATTTTTCTAATATGATTGCATCAATCTCATAGAATTTCTTTAATTTCCCCCATCCCTTATTTTGTGGAGTTTCATACTGATGATTGATATCCTTTATCATCACTCCTTCAGAAAGATATTTGGGTCTACCAATTTTATTACTTAATATCCTATCTATAATTTCATTTATTTCATTGAGGTCAGATCCATCTACTAGAAAGGAGTCTGAGCTCTGTTTTTCTATCCAAATATGTTCTGTTGGTTGTATTCGCTGTAGATATTCTACTCTTTCATGTAGAGGATGATTTCTGATATCTTGTCCTTCAAAGACGAGTATGTCGAATACAAATATGTTTGCAAATTCAGCCAGTTTTTCTGGAGGGAAATTAGTTGCATTCAATAGAGAATTTGCAGTGGTTCTGTGGAGAATCTCATCTCCTTTTACTGCTATAAATTCTCCATCCAGAATAGTGTTATCAGGTATGTTGTTTAGTTCCTTAATTATGAGGGGAAGTCTTCCTGAAATGTCAGGAGATTTCTTTTTTAATAGTTCTGGGTCAACGTAAGTGAATGGCTCTCCATTTATTTTTCCAAGGGATAATCTAAGACCATCACATTTAGGGTCAATTAATAATTTCTTCCCAGACCATCCAGCTGATTCTAATTCTTCTTTCAAGAGATTAAGTTCGAATCTGTAATATGGCTTAGAAGTTGAATAATAGTCTGGGGTCAGTGCTAGTTTTTTATTTGACTCTTTTTCAATTCTTCAAGGTCTGCTTTTATTTGTTCCAATTCAGATTTAATCTGTTTCATTATATCTTTTTTAACACCAGATGGTTTCTTCCCACCTGTAGCTTCTCTATATTTTTCATAGCACATTCTTTGGATTTGTTCTGAATCTCTATCTGGACTTCTTTCTGTTTCAAATTTTATGCATCTAGATACATATGTTTGTTCATCTTCATTTGGGTTAACATCTGGAAGAGCTTTTAAATCACATTCTGGGCATTCATTCATTTCATCTTCACCTCCTCTATATCCACTAGCATGTGCTGCTTGTCCTTGTTTATCTGCCTTAGATCTTGCTCGCTTCATAGACTCTTCATCTCCTGGGGTGTAATAATAATGTGCTCCAGAATTTCCCCATTGACAATAAGTTCCCTTTGAATCTCTTTTACCGCATTTAGTTGGCATCTATATTACCACTTCTGTAATTACATAATAAAGGCCCAGAGCAAAAAGGACCCAATAACATATTATTTCTATTGTTTTTAATAGCTGTTTATTTTCCATATTTATCTTCTATAATTATATGACAGTGGAAATGATCAAATATTCTTCTTGCTTTTGTTCTTAGTGTTATATTGTTTCCAAAAACATTTCTACATCTATATAATATCCTACCCCAAGTTTCTTTACTTATATTTGGGGTATGATCTTTGAATACTAGCATTGGAATTTTACAGGTTTCACAATCTATTATGATAAATTCAGAATCTAATATATCATTTTCACTATTAGGCCAATAGAGTTTAGTTCTTACTTTTTTATCTAGGAATATATCGCAAAGTGGACACCCAGCTACTAATAAAGGCTTATCCTTCATAGAAATCTAATAATCTTTCCGTCTTTAGTTTCCATTATAAGAAAATCTGAAATATCAATAGATGCATTCCATCTACAATGATAGCATTCCTTATTATAATTTTTACATTTTTTATAAAATGAACAAACTATCTTTGTTTCAGTCATAATTCCTCGGAGCTGGTCCATTTTCTATTATACGGGTTTTCGCATCAGCTGGCATAGTTACAATAGCAGCTCCTATATATTCTATATCACCAGCACATTTTTTATTGATATTTGAATCCCAATAATCATTGGACATAATTTCAACTGATAACCAATTAATCATTCCTGCATCTATTTGAGAAATGACATCTCTAGCTGTTTGAGTTATAGGAAATATATATAAATCTCCTCTAAGACTTTTATCTCTATAGTAAGTATTTTTTACAAAACCAAGTCGTTTAAGGACCTCATAAGAATGATCTATATTGAGATAATTTTCTTTCCAATTTACTGCACTTTTTTTGAGATTATCTTCTGTATAATATACTGGATAGCTAGACATAGAATCGGTATATTCACCGGGAGTTAATAGTATTGCTTCTCTATATATTCTTACGTCTGTGCTTTTTGTTAGAACTTTTGCGTTGTAGTTTAGAGGAACTATGGGGTTGTGGATATTTTTCTTCATCAACATTCTCTTCATTTTCAACATTGGGCTCTTCTTGAGGAGTTGGTACCTCCTTATCATGTCCAATTTCTTTTGGACCATACCCAAACATAGCTCTAACTTCATCAATTGTAAATGGTTTCTCCTCTCCTCGTCTTGGGTCATATCCCCTTAAAAGGTCCCCAAGCCATTTTGCTTTTACAGCTTCATCAGCATCGGTAACTGAATTAAATTTTATTTTAACTAAATTGGGCTCAAATCCATTCTGTGCTAATATCTTGTTTAATACTTCTAATCTTAAAAGATTAGCTATTCTAATTTGGAATGTTCTTATCATTCTCTCATATAGCATTTGACGAACTGATGCAGTTGCTTCTGTGGAACCTTTTCCCATTCCTAAAGCTTCTGGAGGACAGAGTAAGCCTGTAATTAATTGTTGTAGAAATGTTCCTGAATATTCTTCTACACCAGCTACTCCCTTTTCATCTATAGCTTTTACATCCACTAATCCTGGGACTATAATCTCATTAATGTATGTTATATCTTCTAGTTCATTTTTAATATCTGTAAATATTTCCGGTGGAGGGAATTCTTCTTCAGTCCCAACCTTAACTAGATATTTAGAAGTATTACCTGATAATATTACTTTGCCATTTCTTCTAACAAAGAATACGTGATTATCAACATAAACACAATAAACCTTTCCTTTATAATATTCTTCTTCAATCAAATGATTATAGAATATTGGTTCCATCCCTTGTATTTTTCTTATCCTAACATCATAAGTATCTTTCCATTTTTCATTTGTAGACTCTTTAAATTTAATTGTAGTTGAATACCCTAATTTAATTGATATCTCTTGGACATCATCCGCTAATTGCTTTGATGTTGTATAATAATAATATTCAGTATCACTAACTTTATGTCCATCTCCCATTAATAAAGTGTCTAATAATAATTTAAGATGTTTCCTTGGATAATTCTTAACTTCTACTGGAATAAATTTTTTATCGTGCTTTCCAAATTGCTTAAAATATTTACAGAGTTCACTGCTATATAATCTAAATTCATGAGAATACCCTGTTGCATTTTCTCTGAATCTATGATAATCTTTACATTTTAAAGGAAGAGTATGCATAAATTCATCTAGCTCTAAATAATGTTTTGAATTTTCATTCTGATGTATTATTATCTCTTTATCATGATGTAGAGATCCTTCTGAAAGATACCATCCTAATAACTTGATGTATTGATCATATGACCATCCAGAAAATTCCTTTGGTAATTCAGATAATTCCCCAATGAAATTCTCTGTGTAGGTTTTAAATTTAAAACAACTTGTTTCTCTATTTTTAGTCTTTTTGTAATCTGTCCAATACTCTTTCCCATCAAATCGATGCTTAAATTTCCAATAATGTTCATGGTCTGGGGTGGTTAATAGGTCTATATAATCAGTCTCATATTTATCAAGTTTCCCATCCCAATCATATTCTACATATTCCTTTGGAATTTTATATTCTAAACAACTTTTATCTGGATTGTAAGTAGCTACTTCATCAATATTCTTTGCTAAATCCTTAAATAACTTCCATCCATTTTTAGTAAGTATTTCTGTCTTATCATCGTAACATCCATGTCTTATAATAGCATTTGCTATAGCTTCATCAGTGGCTATTTTCCTATCTAAAGTCCCTTTTGAAGGTTGTATTAATGATATTCCATAAGGACTTTTTGATCTGGTAAAGAATTTTATATGAATAATGTCTTCAGGTTTCAAAATAGTTTTTTGTAATATTCCTTGTATTTTTTGTTGATATCCTGTTATAATTCCAAATTTATCGGTGTTGATAACCATGGTAATTGGATCCACTGTTTTAAGAGATGTTATCTTATTGTTAGAGTTTTTGACTATTTCTATAAAAGCATCCCCATATACTAAAGCGTAAATAACATTATCAAGTAGCAATAAATCTATATCCAAATAGTCTAGATATTTTTGTATTAGTTCCTTAGCCTTTAAATCATTTGATGTTAGATTATAGCCTACCATTATTGTAGTCCATGCTATAGTTTGGATTGCGGCAAATACTGTATTCTCATTTTCATAATAATCCCAAAATTTCTTAAGAAGGCTCTCACTTCTTTCTGGGGAGGACATCCCTCCCATTTGGGTTTTACCTGTTGCTATTATAGTTTTAGGTCTACCATCATCTAGCAAATAGATAGATTTTTTAGGAAAACCTAAAAACTTTCTTAATGAACTTTTCATTCCCATTAGTATTCACTTTATTATTAAATTAAGACTTTTTTCTTTCTATGGAGCCTTTTTTAGTTCCAGATAATAGTATTTCTACGGTAGTTACATTTCTATTTTCAAAAGGTTCGCTACCGACCTTTACTGTGTATTCTGGATTATCCAAATAATCTCTAACTAGGATAGCTAATACATCCAGAGCTCTCTTAATATTATTTCCTCTTGCTACAATTTTAATTGTTTTCTCCTTTCCTAAAGAAAAGAAACAAGCTGAAATATACCTGGATATATCCTTTCCTCCTATATATATCTCTTCAGTTGAAATTAAAAACACCTCTTTAGATTTTTACGATTTTATAGAATTTATTAACATCTGATGATTTCTTGATTATAGTCTCTTTAGTTGAGGATAACATATTTTTGACTTCCATCCAATCTATTTTCTTCTCATTTTCTAGCTGTGAACTTTGTATAGCAAATGAGAGACTATCTATTGTATCATCATACATTCCTCTAGGATACATTATTAATTCATCAGCCCAACTTGCTAATATTGGGTTTATTAGTATTCTATTGGTTTCAAATAATACTGATAATCTTTGAACTCTAATGTCTTTACCATATACAGAAGATGATTTGATAGGAAATATTGGTAATGTACTCATCTCCATAAATTGATCTGTTATTATCTTCTGTTGAGCCCCAGCTTCAATTCCTATCTTAGATGGGTGCCATTTTTCATCAAAAGATTTTATCAATTCAAATTGATGAAACATAGAGGCATGAGTTCTTATACCATCTAGAACATACACACATCCATCTTTAATTCCTATAACTGTAATTGTGAAATAGTCAGAATCTTCCCCCTTAGAAGCCAAGTCTACTCCCATAAAAGTTTCATAAGGGGGAATTATATTCTTATATTCACTCATAGCTAATTGTATCCAATCCATTTTTATTGGAGATTCACCAGTTGATATTATGTTATTTTGATATTGTAACTCAAACGATACCATTCCTTGACTTTTTATTTTTTGTAGTTCTTCATAGCTATATCTTTCTGGCCAGAGAACCTCTTTGGTTTCATCATTTATTATAGCTTGATATCTTTTTGATATATAACCTGGTATATTAGCTATGAAATTATGAAAATCATTTTCATGCCATCTAGTCCCTATACAGACTATTTTTCCTTTCTTTGGTACTTTCATAGGTTTGAGTGTATTATTATACCAACTTTCTACCTTTTTTCTCTGTAATGGAGTTCCAGTATTTTTTTGATCTATAATATCATCTAACACTATCAATTCATAATGTCCGCCAATCATAGATGCTGTTATCCCAAATACAGATAATGTAGGTTCTTTATGAGCAATTCCAGTACTTCCAGCTCTCATAACTCTTAAGGTAGAACGGGACCATTCTCTACTCCATCCCCTCTGTTCCCCAAAGATTTGCTTTAGTGTTTCATTTCTTTCCAAGTGATGCTGAATAAATGTCATCATTTCATCAGCTTTGTCTTGGTTAATTGTTACTATTAGAATTCTTATATTAGGATCTGTAACTATTCTCCAAATTATATAAGCTCCAATCATAAATGTCTTTCCATGATCCCTAGGAGCTTGAAACGATACGAAATCACTGCTTTCTATCATATCTAACCATTCTTTATGGAAATCCTTACACTGTAAGCCAAGGATATCTACAATAAATGGTTCTGGTTTTAATGCGTATTTTAGAATCTCTATATCTTTATCCATGTATCGATTAGAATAAAAAAACATATAACATTTTATTTCATTCTCTTTTAGTTTCTTAATATCTAGAAGCTAAATCCAAAGCTGAATGTAAGACCTAGTATTTTTTGGAATAAGAAAATTAATCCCAAAAATGGCAATATCCATTTTCCAGCTGTGGTTAACCATGCGTCTATATCCATATCTTGATCACCTTTTTCCTCAAATTCACATCACAAACATACCAAGGCCCTTCAAGAATTAAAATGAATCCAAAGGATTTGTAATATCAAAAAAGAACCGAAGTATGATTATTCATTATTTATAATAATACCTGTAGCTGGGTCTACTCGTACAGTAGCTACGTCATTTCTGTGCTTCATCCAATTTATAAGTGCATGAATCAATGGTGCTAATATAGCCAGTATTCCAGCATATTCTGGATAATCTATCGTTAATTCTGGTATTACAGAATCTGCAACCCATGCTAATGCGGTTATTAATAAAAGTATAGCTAATTCTATTAAATATTTTTCTATAGTCTTACCTAATTTATAACCAGGAACCTCCATTGTTACATATTCAGGCATTTACATTTTCCTCCTTGATAATTTCTTGAGATGTCTCCTTGTCTTTTGTTTGAGATATCTCTTCAAATACGTTAAATATTTTTTCTCTACATACAGGGCATAAATCTCTCGCCCACTCTAATAGCATAATTTTAATATTTTGCTCCTTTTTCATATTAATATTGTAGATATTTGAAGTTTGTCTAATTCCATATTGAGCTAGTGAGGTCCAATTCTTTCTCGATTGGTCTATATTATTTGTTGTTTCTCTTATAGCCTTAAGTATTAGTTCACTATTATCTTCTTTCTCTAGTTTATTCAATAAATTTACACACTTATTATAAAGGGTATCAGTTTTCTTATCTAAAGCTTTCATTCTGGTATTAAATTCTCTAACGAATATATCAACGGGATCTTTACCTTCACCTATTTCTTCTACCATTTTACTTTTATCTCTGCTATTCCTGTATCTCATTATGCTCATAGAGGATAGATTTTGTAAATCTATGATATCTGAATGACTATTTTTTATGGTAGTAGCCACTTGTTCAAGGCTCATACCACTATCTAACATAGCATCTACCTCAGATTCCAAATTATACTTTAAAATTTTATTTTCTTTTACCATATATACTCAAAAGTAAATGTACCCTTCCATCCTTCCCGGCTTAGCATTGCCTCACCATATTTGACGAAAAAAGAATTTGAAAGGATATGTGCACATTTCTTCCTTCCTCAATTATATTATATGGTGAGAAGTTTTTTATAGTAGAAAAAATCCCTCCTGTTGTCAATCGGAAAGTATATAAACCCCCTATTCACGATTTGATCCGTTATACCACAATATTTTTAAAGGCCTATACACTTCAAATATATAAATAAATGCTACCAGCCAAATGTTTCCCGGCTGAGGTCTTCCTTCTGGAAATCGTTATAGTTTGGAATTGTAACTAAGCACAGCCTCCAAGAGGCAATAGATATTTTTAAGGTTTGTTTATGTCTAATGTATATCTATTGAATTTAAATCTTACTAAATAGTGGGAGAAAAGTATTTAAAGGGAGAAAGCATTTAGGTTGATTGTTAAGGAGAAATGATATAGGTTTCTGGGAGAAACCATAATTATATCACTAAATACTTAACAAAAGATATATAATAGGAGAAGTGAAAAAAATGAAAACAGGAAATAATAAATTAAATGAAAAGCAAGTGAAAACCTTTCAGGAGAAAGTGAATAAGATAAAGAGTGCAACAGGAAATAAATATAAGAAATTATTAACATTAGTTTCTGGTTGCATTAAGAAAAAGGCACTAATTCCTTATCAGGAATATAAATTATTTAATAAGATATATGCCGAAATTCTGGAACAGGAATTTAATAACAAAAAAGTAAATAAACAAAGCCAAAAAGTATCTGGGGTTTCCCAAGTTTCAAGTGCAACAAGTGAATTAGATGAACAGGAATTAATAGACAAAGTTGCTGAATTACTTAATTCCAAAGAAACCCTGACAGAAACACAGGAATTTATTAACAAGTTAAATATCAAAGTTAAGGAGAGAAACGAAGTTGGTTATAAGGGATAAATAATATTTATTCCCTAAATCATTTTTTTATTTACAGGAGATACTATATGTCTAAATGTTCTGATTGTCGGTATAGAAACAGGAGATATTGTGAATTTTTAAATCAGGAGATAAAAAACAATTTACTTTCTCAAATTTGTGGTGTAAATCCTGATAATAGGGAGAAATATGTGAATTTAATTCCTATAAACAGGGAAATGAAAACAGGAATTAAATACAATTTATAGCCCTAAACACAATATCTATGAGAGCAACTAATGGCTATATACAATATATAGTATATATTTCTGATTTTGGGATTGGTAAAAATGGCTAATGAGAACAGGAAATTAAAACTATTAGTTGAGAGTGAAATAAGGTTAAAGGATTTGGTTATAAGGAGAAAATAATAATCATTAGATAGAGTAACGGCACTAAATATATAAGTAACTAAGTTATATTATTTCCTTTATATACCTATTCTTTAGGAGATGGTTGAAAAATGGATAAGAAATTCTGTGAATATATACTTGAAGTAACTATTCCTGATGAAATAACAGGAAATTTATTATGTAAAAAATGTAAAAATCCTGTTAGAGTAGATTGGTTTGAACAGATATTAGAGTGTTCTGGTTGTGATGAATTATAGGAAAT
>JGI2171J19970_10001540_pt1 | contig 12895 bp, 15 predicted proteins | sample DeeMarSWOR324_28_FD_19970 | JGI IMG/M metagenome (IMG submission 19970) | reverse complement strand
TCTCAAGGCGAAAGGGCATCCCATCGGTGCCACCGGTGCCGGCCAGGTCTATGAGATAGCCAAGCAGCTGAGAGAAGAGGTGGAGCCGGAACGGCAGGTAGAGGGAGGCAGAATCGGCATGACCGACACCCTGGGTGGGGACGGCTGCACGCTGGTCAATCTGATTCTGCAGCGGGGCTGGTAATAGAAGTCGCTTTATGCTTGGAGGCCAAGATGGAATATAAACTCACCTATAAAGAATATCGCGAGGCGCTGAAACAGAATAAATTGCTGGGATTGAAGTGTCAGAATTGCGGTAGCGTAACCGTACCTCCCAAGCTGGTGTGCCGCAGCTGTGCCAGTATGGATCTGGAAGTTCTGGAACTGAAAGGCGCCGGAAAGATACAGACCTTTACCACCTGCAACGTTGCCTCTGAAGGACGCGAGAGTGAAGTGCCCTATACCATTCTGCTGGTTGAGCTGGACGAGGGCCCCTGGCTAATGGGCAATTTAACTGGCGTGGATCCGGAGAAAGCCACCATGGAAACGCTGATAGGCAAGCGGGTCAAAATGACCGAGACCAGAATTTTCCCCGGCGATAAGTACTCCGCTGGCGAGGGCGCCAGCCCGACCTTTGTCTTGGAGGCTTAGGCTGAAATAAATTAGGGAGGAGAAGAATGGACAACTTATGGCTGCTCTTTTTCTGGTCAGGGCCCATCGGCATCGGATTTTTTCTGCTTTGCCTGGGAATCATGATATGGCTGCTCGCCAAAGCCGATGAGATCAGCAAGCACACCAAGGCGATGGTAAAGGAAAAAGGGCTGGATAAGAAATAATATCCCCTCTTTTACCCCTCCTTCATCAGCTGCCGGGCTATGGTCATGCGCTGCATTTCCGATGTACCCTCGTAGATTTCGGTGATTTTGGCATCTCTCAGGAAGCGTTCCAGGGGGTATTCCTTGATGTAGCCGTAGCCGCCGAATATCTGGACGGCTTTATTGGCCACAAACGACGCCGTTTCCGCAGCATAGACCTTGGCCATTGAAGCTTCTTTGATGAAAGGCTGCCCCTGGTCCTGCAGGTAGGCGGCGCGGTAGATAAGCAGCCGGGCGGCGTCAATCTGTGTGGCCATATCAGCCAGCATCCACTGAATCGCCTGAAAATTGATAATCGGCTGGCCGAACTGCTGCCGCTCTTTGGCATAGGCCAGAGCGCGGTCAAAGGCTCCCTGGGCGATGCCCAGCGCCTGAGCGGCGACCACGACCCGGCTGGCGTCTATGGTGTTGATGGCGATTTTGAATCCGTCGCCCTCGTCGCCGAGGCGATTTTCCTCGGGCACAAAACAGTCCTCGAATACCAGTTCCACAGTTGACGAGCCCCGTATGCCCATCTTGTGCTCATGCTTGCCCACAGAAAGGCCGGGGGTGTCCTTTTCCACAATGAAGGCAGCGATGCCCTTGTGACGCAGGGATTTGTCAACGGTGGCGAAGACAAGGACAATGCCGGCTTCAGCCCCGTTGGTGATAAATATTTTAGTGCCGTTGAGGACATAGCCGTTATCCTTGCGGGCGGCGGTGGTCTCCAGCGAGGCGGGATCGCTGCCCGCGCCCGCCTCCGTCAGTGCGAAAGCGCCGAGCATTTCGCCACTGGCGATGGGAGGTACAAAACGTTTTTTCTGCTCTTCATTGCCGTGCATATAGATTGGTATGCCAACCAGCCCGGAGCTGGCCAGGAGAATGGCGCCGGTGGCGGCACAAACGCGGCTCACCTCTTCGATAGCCAGGCAGAACTCGGTGGCACCGCCGCCGCTGCCTCCGTACTCCTCGGGAAACCCGACGCCGAGGAGCCCGAGACCGGCCATCTTGGGAATACTTTCCGCAGGAAACCTGGACTCCTCATCTATCTGGGCGGCGATTGGTTCCAGCTCTTTACTGGCAAAATCGGTGACCATTGCCTTGAGCATCTTTTGCTCTTCAGTGAGGGAAAAATCCATCTCTACCTCCTAATGACGCCGATAGCTGGTGAACCCAGCTATCGTGTTATGCCATTTTGCGGCCAGATTGGCGGACCTTTTTTATCCGGCCAAGGTCGCTGGCCAGTCGGCTGACCAGCTGCTGCGCGGCCGCCTGGGGATTTGTTTTCCCCTTGTCCAGGTCATTAACAAGCTTGGCCAGATAGTCGCCGTGGTCAATACCGTTGATGCAGTCCCTGACGAACCTTTCCACCGTTTCCATCAGTTCCAGTTTCAGCCTGCCCTGCTTCCGTTTCTTCAGTTCGCCGGTTTTATTCAGGTATTCCCGGTGCCTGGCTATCTCGGCGGCCAGTTCCGCAGTGCCTTTGTCATATATGGCTTCGGTTAGGATGATGCCGGGCTGCCATTCATCGGGAAGCTGGTTCCTCATCGAGAGCATGGACTGGAGGTCGCTTTTTATAATGTCAGCACCGCTCTTGTCCGCCTTGTTGATGACAAAGATATCGGTGGCTTCCAGGATGCCCGCCTTCATCATCTGAATGGCGTCTCCTGCCCCTGGCGTCATGACGAACAGCGTGGTATCGGCCACCTTGGTGATATCTATTTCTATCTGCCCCGAGCCTACGGTCTCCACCAGAATGATATCCTTGCCCATCGCGTCCATAATATGGGTTGTCCCGATGGTGGCCTTGGCCAGACCGCCCTGCAAACCGCGCGTTGCCAGACTCCGGATGAAGACGTCCTTATCCTCGCCGTGCTGCTGCATCCGGATTCGGTCGCCCAGCAACGCCCCACCGGTAAAGGCGCTCGTCGGGTCAATGGCGATAACGCCTACGGACTTGCCCTCCTGGCGAAAGTGACTGATAAGGTTGCCCGTCAGCGTGCTCTTGCCGGCACCCGGTGCCCCAGTAACGCCGATGATATACGCCTTTCCGGTATGGGGATAGATTTGGTTCATTTCGGCTAAGGCGCCGGGCACTTCGTCGGCAATGCCGCTGATAAGCTTGGCGGCGGCGATAGTATCCCCGGATAATACCTTGCGGGCAAGTTCGAATTTCATTGCCAGAGCATTAAACCTCGTTGCATTTACGAGCCACTAAATTATAGTTGAAGAGCGATATCAATTCAACCGTTCATCTTTTTGGCCAGCTTCTGCATGATTCGTGTCATAGCCTCCCCGGCTTTGGCCCTGATGAGTATGCTTGCCTGCCTGTCCATGGGCGTTTCACTCAGGTTTATGATAATTAGCGTAGCACCGGAATCGGCAGCATAGGCTGGGAGCTGTGCCGCCGGATAGACCACCAGGCTAGAGCCGACGACGATAAAAAGGTCACAGTGCTCGGCGCGGAAAGCCGCTTCAGAAAATACCGCATCCGGCAATGCCTCGCCGAAAAGAACGACATCCGGTTTCAGTATGCCGTGACATGCTTCGCAGCCGGGGACTTCCTCGCCGTCATACAGCCTCTTTTTTATCTCCGCCATGGGGTATCTCCGACCGCATTGCAGGCAGAGCACCCTTCTCATACTGCCATGCAGTTCCAGAACCTTATCATCGGGGACGCCGGCGGTTTGGTGCAGACTGTCCACATTCTGGGTAATGACGCAGTCGAGCTTGCCCCGTCTGTCCAGTTCGGCAATGGCGTAGTGGGCGGGGTTTGGCTGCACCGTCTCCGTCAGGCGATCCTTCCAGAGCAACTGCCACTGTTTTCGCCTGGCATCGGCACTACCGACGAACTTCTGATAAGTGAAATCGTCGGGGTCAAAACGGTCCCAGATACCGCCCGGGCTGCGGAAATCGGGTATGCCTGATTCGGTGCTGACACCGGCGCCGGTGAAGGCCACTATTTTCTTCGACCTGAAAATCAGGTCAGCGGCACTTTCGGCCAGATGGTCTAGAGTCCGTTCGTCCATGGGCTTATCCCTTTTGAATAACATGGCAGCGACATTAATCGAACGGTGTACGCGTTTTTCTTATTTTAACATTCAGCCTGTCCGCGTTTCTCGGCGCGGCAATCCAGAAAGAGGTGCAGGCGAGGACGAAGGCACCCATGCAGAGGAAAAAGGCGCTGGTGTAGCTTCCGGTGATATCGTGTATGTAACCGCCCAGCCAAGGGCCGATAACCCCCCCGATGCCCATACCGGTCAGCAGTATGCCGGCGATGGCGCCAAAGTGCTTGCCGTGGAAGATATCAGCGGCACCAGCGGTCATGGTGGGGGTGAAAAAGCCACCTCCGTAGCCAAAGCAGATGGCGTAGATATAGAGAAGCCACGGCCGGGAAGTATCGTTGACGGAAACCAGAGCTATCAGGGCGCAGAGCATCAGTGTGCTGGCGAGCGTAACTGTCATCTCCCGGCCAATCCGGTCCGATATGCCGGCGGACAGGTTTCCTCCTATCTGGGCAATGCCGTAGATGGCGAAGATGGAGGCGGCAAAGGTGCTGCTGTAACCCACATCTATGGCGAATTTAACCTGATGCGTGATTACCATATAGGTGCCGATGCCCCAGAAGAGGAAATAGGTGAGCATAAGCAACCAGAGCTGATAGGTGCCCATTGCCTGCTGGAGTGTCCAGTCGTGTGATACGGCATGGTTGACCTCGGGCACCTCAGGTACTTCATCCCCGGCCATCACCAGTTCATCGGCTCCGTAGGGTTTCAGCCCTTTGCTTTCCGGCCGGAAGTGGAAGAAGAGGAGATAGAGCGGCAGCAGCACGGCACCTAGCGTGCCTGCCAGCACAAAGTAGGCGTGGCGCCAGCCCAGCTGCTCTATGACGAACTCGGCGTACATACCGTAGGTGAAACTGAGCCCGGCTCCCATCTGTGCCAGTCCCATGGCTAGTCCGCGCTTTCGGCTAAACCAGTTTGCCAGTGCCGGGGCCAGCAGAGGCCAGCCGGAGCAGGCCATTCCGATGGCGGCGGCAACGCCGAGAAGCAGGTAGAAATGCCAGAGCTCACGGGCAAAGGCACATCCCGTCGTTGCTAGGCCTAGAATGATGAGGCCGATGGGCATGACACGGCGCGGTTTCCAGCGGTCTCCGAGACTGCCGGTGATGGGTGCCAGGGAGCCGTAGACAATCAGGTTCAAGGAAAGTATAAAGGCGGTATCGCCTCGACTCCAGCCGAATTCCTCCAGAATGGGAGGGAAAAAGACCGCGAAGGAATGCCGGATGCCATAGATGAGCGTCATGCTGATGATGACGATACCGACTATTATCCAAGCATAAGAAAGCCCAGAGCGCCTGCCTACCATCGGCCCATCTTAACCAACTTCAAAGGCCAGCGTCAAGCCAGCCAGACTTGATAAAATGCGCTGCTTCAAGTATAGTGAAACGGATGTGCTCTTCAGTGACACGGGAAGTGAAAATATCCATTGCACCGGACGTTCTTTCCCTGCTGACCAGAATTCACCAGCATCTTGCAGACCGGGGGATAACCGCTTACCTCGCCGGGGGGATGGTGCGCGATATTCTGCTTGGCCGCGATGTGGAAGACATTGACATCGCCGTTGCCGGAAATGCGCTGGCAGTGACCTCCGAAATAGCTGCCGGCCTGGGCGGCAGATACTTTCCCCTTGACGAAGAAAACGAGGTGGGCCGGGTGGTGCTCAGTGTTGCCGATAGAAAATGGGAACTCGATTTTTCCACCATTGAGGACGGCATTGAGCAGGATATGGCGCGGCGGGACTTCACCATAGATGCCATGGCCATTGAACTGGCAGAGCTGCTCCGTCGTCCAGAATCTCCGATGCTCATCGACCCATTACACGGGGAGCAGGACCTCAATGATAGCATTATCAGAGCGATAAGCGCGTCGGCCTTTCCTGCGGACCCGGTACGCCTGCTTCGAGCGGTGCGTCTGGCGGCGGAACTTTCTTTTACCATACATGGCGAGACGGAGGCGCTCATCCGGAAGTATGATCATCTTATCGGCAGTGTGGCCGGGGAGAGGGTGAGGGAAGAGTTGCTCCGGCTGCTGGTCTTACCACATGGTGGTCAGCACCTTGAGCACCTTGAAGAGCTGGGCCTGCTGGGCGAAATATTCCCCGAGCTGGCGCAGACAAAAGGGGTTACGCAACCCAAGGAGCATTACTGGGACGTCTTCGAGCACTCGTTGCGCACGGTGAAGGCGGTCGATTTTCTGCTCCGGGAGGGAGACTGGGATTACGCTGGCCCGGAAGTCATGGAAGCTGCTCCTTGGTCGGAAGAGCTGGCGCAGCACTTCTCGCGAGAAGTCGGCCACGGCAGCACCCGGAAGTCACTGCTGCGGCTGGTGGCACTGCTACACGATATTGCCAAACCAAAGACCAGAACGGTTGAAGAGAGCGGACGGACGCGCTTTCTGGGTCATGCTAGGGAAGGCGCCCTCGCCGTAACCGATATTATGGAGAGGCTGAGGTTCAGCAAGAGGGAAACAAAACTTGTGGAACTGATGGTGAGGCATCACCTCCGGCCGACACAGATGAGCCAGGAGGGGCTGCCGACCCCCCGGGCCATCTACCGTTACTTCCGCGATACCGGAGAAGTCGGCATTGACACCCTTTTCTTCAGTCTGGCTGACCACCTGGCGGCGAGGGGAAAGAATCTGGACCTGGCTCACTGGCGGGAGCACGCGGAAGTTATGTCTTACGTGCTGGCCAAGCATGCGGAGGAAGAGAAGCTGGCACCGCCGCCGAAGCTGGTTGATGGTCACGATTTAATTGATATATTCGGCTTAAGTCCGGGGCCGCGCTTCGCGGAGATACTTGAGGCAGTGCGCGAAGCACAGGCGGCGGGAGAAATAAGCACGAGAGAAGAAGCTTTAAATTATATTGAGAACACTCTAAATATCCGTTTGTCAGAAAAGAAGTGACTTTATAGAGCAATGACAACGAGAAACCTGATTACTTTGTCCATAGTCATGGCCCTTTTCGCCTTTGCCATTATCGCCCTCATCTATCCGCTGTGGGGTAGGGAGGCAATGCGCCTGGGCCTCGACCTGCGGGGCGGCATCCACATGGTCTACTTGGCCGATTTCTCGGATATTGAGCCAGGGAGCGAGGGCGAGGCTATTGACGGTGCCGTTGCCGTCATTGAGCGGCGCATCAATATCCTCGGCGTAACCGAGCCGGTGATACAGAAGCAGGGTGCCGACCGCATCCTAGTGGAGCTGCCGGGCATCAGCGAGGCCGATAAGGCCAAGAACTTGATTGGCCAGACGGCACTCATCGAGTTCCGCGAGCTGAAGATTGAAGACGGGGAAGAGAAATGGGTGCCGGCAACCGCCGTCATCGACGGACAGGAAAAGGAACTCAATAGCTCTTATTTCAGGGAGAATACCTATGTTACCACCGGTCAATTTGGTGAAGTACTGCTTATCTTTGAGTGGAACAGCGAGGGGAGGAAAATTTCCGAGGAGGTTACCGGGCGCCTTATCGGAGAGCCGCTCGGCATTTACCTGAGTGGGGAACCTCTGCTTGGTGATGACGGCGAACCGATTGCCCCGATCGTCCGCTCCAAGATTTCGGAAAGTGGGCAGATCGAGGGCCTGAGCCTGAATGAGGCGCAGGAACTGTCCCAGTTGCTCAATGCCGGGCGCATTCCGCTGCCGCTGACCCCGATTTACGACCAGACCGTCTCCCCCATTCTGGGCGCCGATTTTATTGATATGAGCGTGAAGGCGGGCATCATCGGCATTATTCTGGTGATGCTCTTCATGATTGCGTACTACCGCGTTTCCGGATTACTGGCCTGCCTGGCCTTGGCTTTTTACGGTGTTATCGTGCTGGCCGTATTCAAGCTCTGGCCGATAACCCTGACCCTGGCCGGCCTGGGCGGCTTTATTCTCTCCATCGGCATGGCGGTGGATGCCAACGTGCTCATCTTTGAGCGGATGAAGGAGGAAATACGCACCGGGCGTACGCTCGGGGCGGCTATCGAAGCTGGCTTCAACCGCGCCTGGACCGCCATCCGGGATAGCAATATTACCACCATCATTGTCTGCATTATTCTCATCTGGGTGGGCAACAGCATCGTCGGTGGCGCACCGGTAGCCGGCTTCGCGGTAACCCTGTTCATCGGTGTCGTGGTGAGCATGTTTTCCGCCATCGTGGTAACCCGCACCCTGCTGCGCCTGTTTGTCGGCGGTCCGCTGTCGAAAAGGACGCATCTTTTCAGCGTATGGGTGAGTAAAAGAAATGTTTGATATCGTCGGCAGAAGGTTTCAGTTCTTTTTAATCTCGGGAGTGGTCATCATCATCGGGATAATCTCACTGCTGACCTTTGGCCTGAAAACGGGGATTGAGTTCAGCAGTGGTTCACTGCTTACCGTTGATTTCGAACAGGACGTGGCGCAGGATGAACTGAAGGTGGCGCTGGCTGACTTGGGTCACGATAACGTGATCATACAGCGTACCGGTGCCGGCGACTACCTGATACGTACTGCGGAATTAACCCCGGAGGGCAAAGCAGCCCTCGAAACCGGATTGGAGGCTAGGTTTGGAGAGCTTACCGAACCCGAGTTCTCCTCGGTATCGCCGATGATTGCTACCGAGACGGTACGGACGGCAGTTATCGCCGTGGCGGTAGCGGCGGTGGGCATCCTGCTTTACGTTACCTGGGCGTTCCGCCGCATGCCCAGACCTTTCCACTACGGCACCTGTGCCATCATCGCCTTGGTTCACGATGCGCTGGTGGCACTGGGAGTTTTTTCCATCCTCGGCGGTATACTAAACTGGCAGGTAAATATGATGTTCATCACCGGTATCCTGGCAGTGATAGGCTACAGCGTGAACAATACGGTGGTCATCTTCGACCGGATACGGGAAAACCTGCGCCTGGATATAAGTGCCGATTTTGAAACAGTGGTCAACAATAGCCTAGTGGAAACCCTCGGCCGTTCGGTCAATACCAGCCTCACCACGCTGATTGTAGTCCTGGCGCTTCTGTTCTTTGTCGGCGCCACGATTCAGAACCTGGTCATCGTCCTTATCATCGGCATCATTGCCGGAACATTCAGTTCCATTTGCATCGCCCCCACGCTGCTGGTGGTCTGGGACAAGAAGGAGTGGCGACGGTTCATCAGCTGGCTGCCTTTTGCGTGGGCAAGAGCCAGCAAATAGGTGAGGAGAGATGTTTGCCACCAGAAGCAGTGCCGCCAAGATTGCTCTTGGTGCCGTCATCGGGCTGATAGCCTTCAAGGTGGCCGTGGGGGTCATCACCGGGAGCATCAGTGTTCTGGCCCAGGCGGCGGACAGCTTTCTCGATTTATTCGCCATTACCATTACCTTTCTGGCCATTGTTGTCGCCGCCAGGCCCGCCGATGAAAAGCACCCGTTTGGCCATGGCAAGGTGGAGAACATCGCCGCCGTGGTGCAGGCGGTGCTGATTTTTGTTGCTGGTGGCCTGATTATATTTTCCGCGATACGCCGGATTATTAACGGCACAACTCTGGAAATGACGGAGGCTGGCATCGCGGTGATGTTGGTTTCCGTTATCGTCAGCGTTTTCCTGTCGAGATATCTGCTGAAGGTGGCAAGGACGGCCGATTCGCTGGCATTGGAAGCCAATGCCCATAACATTGCCGCTGATGTTTATTCGGCGGCGGGGGTGCTGGTGGGCCTGATTATCATCCGCTTCACCGGTCTGGTCATCCTTGACCCGATAATTGCGTTGCTGGTCTCCCTGATTATTTTCAAATCCGCTTATGAAGTGCTGCGGAAGTCATTTGGCGGTCTGATGGACACCAAGTTGCCGGAAACCGAGGAGAATGTTATAAGGGACGCCATCATAGAGCACGTTGGCGAGTTGGTTGATTATCACAAACTACGCACCCGAAAGGCAGGGAGCCAGCGTTACGTTGACCTGCACCTGGTAATGCCCAAAAATATCAGTCTGGAAGATGCACACAGAATGTGCGACCACCTGGAGCAGGACATCAAGAACAAGCTAAATCAGGCCAGCGTGACCATTCACGTTGAGCCCTGCGACGAAAGATGTGAGCAATGTCCCATCCCGCCCGGTCTGCGCAAAGACAGGCCTTGAGGCGGGTGGCGTATAATGCGTGTGGAATGTGGCTGCGGTTAGTTAATCACCTTCCCCTGGCTATTTCTCGGCCGAGATTATTTCGGACACCTTGAGGGCCGCTTTCAGGTAGACCTCGCGGCAGTACCTGCCCGATTGCTTCTGGTATTCCATAAACTCCTGAAATTCCTGGTCGTCCGTGATGTTAAAGACCCGGCCCAGCACTTTGAGCTGGACATCGCGGCAGGCGACACTGCCGAACTCGGCAATGAACCAATCACGAAACTGGGCGAACTTGCCGCGGGCATAGGCCAGTTGCTCCCGCTCCTTGTCTGACAGAGTGTCCGAGCGAGGGCTAAACCTGGCGCTCAACACCATAAGCCCCCCGGAAAAAGCCCCGCAGGAACCGATGACGGAGTTGGCACCGCCGCCGGCAAGGGCCACTCCGGCCTGGACGATATCATCGGTAATGAATGGTAGATATTTCTGCACGCCGTGCAGAACCCGGCGGCTTCAGCTGCGATACTCCGCGCCCTCATTCAATACCCTGGAGGTGATGTCTTCCCTTATATCCCGGTTATATCTGGACATAGCTCTTATCACTCCTTTCTTTTTAGACACAGCTCATTATACCGTTGGCTGGTTAAAAACATATTATTTGTTTTTCGTTTCGCATTTAAGCAATTCATCCTCCAGGTAGCTTATCGAAGCTTCAGCTTTCTCCAGTTCATCCTGCAGGCTCGCAATCTGGGCTTGTTGTGAGGATATCGTGTATTCCTGAGTGGCCAGAGTCTGTTTCAGGTCGTTATTGAATTGCGTCAGCCTGGTTATCTCGTCATACTGATTGTTTATCAGTGTCGCATTGCTTTCCATCATGGGCGTATATATCAGGTAATTGGCCAGAAAGGCCAGCAGGCTGCTCACCAGTAAACAGACTAGAACAATCAGCACTATCTTTTTCATGGCTGTCCTCTCCTCTGCCGGATTGCTTTTCATATGGCAGTGTAAAACTATAAAATGAATGAATTCAGGCGATTTTGTGTCTTTCTTTTATTGTCCTGAGCAGGTCGGTGATGTCCGGTGATGCCCAGCGGCGCTCCGGTTGTCCCAGGGGGTCTTCGATATCGGCATTGCCGAGCAGCACATCGAAGGTGGCCTTTACTGATGTCGCCAAAGCTTTCAGGTTATAGCCACCCTCAAGGGTCATCACAATTTTGCCATCGCAAAGCTCGTCAGCCAGGCTTTTAATATACCTCACCATCTCCGCGAAGCCGGCCGTGCTGACCTCCATCATGGCCAGGCGGTCTTTCCAGTGCGGGTCATAGCCGGCGGACACCAGAATAAGCTCGGGGCGGAAGCGCCGGGTGGCCGGCACGATGATTTGCTCAAAAGCCTGCCGATATTCGTCATCGCCCGAGCCGCTGGGCAGGGGTATATTGACTTTGCTGCCCTCGGCAGGACCGCTCCCGGTCTCGCCGATGGTCCCGGTGCCGGATAGTGAGGGTACTGGTGGGTGGAAACGTAGAGGACCTGCGGGTGGCTGTAAAAGGCTTCCTGAGTGCCGTTGCCGTGATGCACATCAAAATCAATGATGGCGACCTTTCCCAGCTTGTATTTCTTCAGGGCATGCCAGGCGGCGATGGCAATATTGTTGAAAAGGCAGAAACCCATGGCCGCGAGTGCGGTGGCGTGGTGCCCGGGGGGTCTGACCAGGGCGAAGGCGCTGTTCACCCGGCCGCTGATAACGGCATCGGTGGCTTCAATAGCGCCGCCGGCAGCGTACAGCGCGGCATCGTAAGAGTCCGGTGACATGACCGTGTCGGCATCAAGCCAGCCGCCGCCTTTCAGCGCCGCCTCCTGAATACGGGAGACATATGATGCCTGGTGGACATAGGTCAGCTCCCTGACGGTGGCCGGGCGGGGCTTGACCGGTATCAAATGCTCTATGCATCTCGTTTCCTCAAGGTGAGCCATAATGGCTTCAAGGCGCTGGGCATTTTCCGGGTGGTAGCCGGTTTCATGCTTCAGGTAGACTTCATCGTAAACGTAACCGACGTTCATTGCCGCTCCTCTTTATATTACTAGCTGAATGCCCGATACCAGGAACCAGATGCCGAAGCCAATAAGCAGCAGGCTGCCGGTGATGAAAAGCCACTCCTGCACGCGACGGTTCCAGAAGGCATGCGTCCGGTAGATTACGTTGGATATCAGTGTCAGCCAGACGAGGTCGCACAGCCAGTGCACAATGGTGAAGAGGATGATGCCAACCGTGCCGAAATCAAGGATGCGCATGATGAGCATGCTGCCGAGAGTCGCCCACCAGACCACGAAGAAGGGGTTGAAGACGCTGGTCAGGATGCCGGCGGTGAAGGCGTTGTAGGGCAGATCCTTTCCTTTTTGGGCAACCTCGCCGCGGGCGCGGAACATGCTCACGCCCATCCATATTATCATGCCGCTGCCGGCCACGCTCAGCGCCAGGCGTACGACATTGACCTGAAAGAAGTGAGCAAAGCCAAAGTAGATGAGCAGGATTAGAGGGACTTCAATCACGGCGTGGCCGAGAGACAGCCAGGCTCCTGTCCATGGCGACTTATAGCTTTTCGCCAGCGTGACGGCGAGCATGGGGCCGGGCATCATAACCCCGGAGGAAGAGATGACGACAACGCTCAGCAGAATCGGAAGCATGCCAACCTCTTTATTATCATATCACACCCGTTTGACGGTGTCCCATTGGCTTGAGTTAGCACCTGCGATGGATTATACTTGGCGCTAGAGGGAGAAGGAGTGTCACTGGATTTAACCAAGATAGCCTCGCAGGCGAGCCTTATGGTGGCTCGGCTGAAGGAAGGGCGCGCCGAAAGACAGCAGCGGCTTCATTATGCGCGGCAGGTTCTCGGCGACGAGGCCATTGACCTGGAGAAGCTAAAAAGGAAAATCGCGGCCAGCC
>JGI2171J19970_10001538_pt1 | contig 12904 bp, 13 predicted proteins | sample DeeMarSWOR324_28_FD_19970 | JGI IMG/M metagenome (IMG submission 19970) | reverse complement strand
TCTCATCCAACTCAAACGCGCCGGATTCCAAGGCGTGTTTGCTGATGGCCACGGCCCCTCCCGATGGTCTTGGGTCAAAGCCATCCCTGAACGAGAAGCCCGATTCGGATTGAAGCTATTTGGCGTCACCTCCGACATCACACGGAAATGGAAATACCAAATCGATCACGCCGGGCAAAATGAAACCTCAATCATGCTCGCCCTTCGCCCCGACCTCGTTGACCTAACCCAACTACCACCAGACCCATCCCCTCCACCCGAAAGAATCCTAGGAAAAGACCCACGACACGCCACCGACAAGCTGGGCAAACAATACCTAGACGCAGCCATTAACATTCTCAAAGAAAAATTCGCCAAAGCCGGGTTATAATAAAACCGCGAAAACGGTCATCCACCCCAACCAGCTGAGACAACACCCGCGTTTCCGATTTTACGCACCCAAACTCCAAATCCATGCCATCTGCTGACCAAGACCCTACACAATGACTTTCTAATTCAACAACCTTCTAAGCGGTGCTCGCTTGCTCCACAGCAATCAAAATCCCGGCGACGAATATCAACACACCACCAACAAGATACGAACCAATCGCTGCGATCACACCGAAAATAATGAAGTAAAGGGCTGCCGCCTGACGATCCCTGTCAATCCTTGGCACACAATAAAACAAAATGATAAAACCAAAGACCACCGCCACGATAGCCAATGAAAACCACAGAATACTCTCCGCCGCAATCCCACGCGGTCCACCAAACTCCTCATACATCACCAGACCATTCAACACCGTAGCCAGAAACCCTAAAATGATACACACAATGGAACCCGCTCTCGCCAAGATTTTCGCCGTATCAACTAACGCCATACCAAATTCCACCAAACCATACAAAATCTATAATCAACTAAGCTTCAACAAAACTCATGTAGATAAAACTTCTTCACCTGACAAAAACTGAATCCAAAACCTGTGGAATACTGAGGTAACCAGAAGTAATCGTCCACCCTAGCTAATACGTTCAATACCTAGGTTTCTTGTAATCCACAAGAATAGTGAATCCAATCTATTATAGAGTCATCAGCCCTATCATTCATTGATTCTACCTATTGCTGAAAGGTGAAAAAATGTCCAAAGGCATGAAATGTCCAAAATGTGGTGAAAAATGGAAACTCCGGCTCATGTTGTTAGATACTCCTGAAAACAGAAAGAAGGAACAACAAGACCCCGATGGCATTCTCCTAGTCGCATCAAAGGCGCTTGATGGAAAAATGGAATGTCGAAAGTGTGGGCACTTTTGGACCGCATAGGTTAATTCTGATGAGCTTAGAAGGCGTCCCCCTCATAAGTTCGCGTCATACCCGTTTTTCTAATGAAACACCCAGCTCCCGATCCCCCACTCCAAGGCGCCTCGAAGGGCGTCTCAGAAGAAAGGAATTCCTTGGGGGGTGATCCTGCAGTCGTGATTTTGTTTAGAAGAGTTAAGTCACAAGTCACTGAGTATATAACCACATACATCTAGTCAATCAACGACGATGGAATGTGATAAGATGCCTCTACGCTTCGGAATTCAAATTGGGAATTACTTCGGTTTTGATTATGACACAATAAAGGAAATCGCACTGACTGCAGAGAAAATTGGCTATGATGCTTTGTGGATTAGCGACCACTTCTTCATTGATAAGAATCCAGAAACGACATCGTGTCTAGAAGCGTGGACTGTTCTCTCAGCCTTAGCATCCATAACAAAGAAACTTAGGCTGGGCACATTGGTGACATGTAACGGCTTTCGATATCCCCCCGTCCTTGCTAAAATCGCTGCAACAGTTGACGTGATTTCCAATGGTAGAGTGGAGTTTGGAATTGGTGCGGGCTGGAAAAAGAACGAACACGTTAACTACGGAATTCCTTTCCCAAGTCTCAAAGAGCGAATGGATCGATTGGAAGAGTCCGTACAAATAATCAAGAAGCTGTGGACTGAACCAAGTGTCAGTTTTGATGGAGTATACTATCAAATCAAAGACGCCTTCTCCTATCCAAAACCTGTACAACAACTACCGCCAATCTTTGTTGCTGGACGCGGTGAGAAGAGAACTCTCAGAATTGTTGCAAAGTATGCTGATTATTGCAACTTCCTATCCTCAGTGACACCCGAAGAAGCAGAAAGGTTACTTGGAATCCTGAAAGCGCACTGTAGAGCAGTAGGAAGAGACTATGACGAAATTGGAAAATCCTATTTCGCATATGTGATCATGGAGGAAACAGAAGACGACTTGAATCAGCTCGTCGAACAGATGGCTGAGAAGCGAGCGATTTCACTTGATGAACTCAAAGGCAGGCTTCCTAAAAACGTGTTTCTGGGAACCCCAGATGTCATCGAATCTCATTTTCACAAACTAATCACCTTGGGGTTCGATTACTTCCAGATTCAATTCCCATATCGAGATGACCTAGAGCAATCCAAACTCTTCGCAAAGACAATGTTTTCAAAGCTGCGGTGATTTCAGTTTAGAATAATGGTGACATCGACGCCTCCAATGTCACTTCGGTTGCCGCCGCATTCCCCATTCGCAGTTGGTTGACCAACGCCTCCATCTCCCTACTCACCATCATCTATTCACCTACTCCTAGCATAATCTACCTTGACCGAATCGCAAATATCGCTATTCAAAATCAAAACCGTCCCCACGCAGAGAACCCAGCCCAAACCATAAAAAAATACCGCCAACCCACCACAGCATCCACTCACACACGAACATGAAAACGAACAATGGTCGTCCATCCCAGCCTGGGACAACACCGGTGTTCCCGGTTCTCGTGCTAGATTTTTATAGCTTCGATATAGTCAAACCCACTTTAGGGAATATAAAATGAAAATTGAAGCTGTCAGAGTTATCAGCTTTTCTCCAACTGGAGGCTCTAAGAAGGTTGCCGAAGCTATTGCCAAAGGAATCCAAGCTCCTGTAGAGTCCATAGATTTGACCCCGCCCAGTGCACGAACCCAGGATTTTCCAGAATTCACCGACGAGCTCGTCATCATCTCTGTACCCGTCTATGCAGGGCGCGTACCCACTGAAGCTGCCTACAGGATACGCAGGCTCACAAGCAAAAGAGAGCCCTACGGCGCCAAACGCCCACAAAAAATCCCTGCCGTCATCGTCGTCACCTACGGTAACCGCGCCTACGAGGACGCACTATACGAATTAGGCGACATCGTTTCGGAAGTAGGATTCCAACCCATCGCGGCAGGTGTCTTCTTATGTGAACACTCGTTTAGCGTCCCCGAGATGCCCACCGCGCACGGACGACCCGACGCTAAAGATCTCGCCAAGGCCAAAGCGTTCGGCAAACAGATTCGGGACAAGTATGCGAAGGCCGATAAGATAGAGAACCTCTCCCCCGTCACTCCTCCCGGCACCACACCGTACTCGTTATCAATGCGTGCCAATCTCACCTGGTACGACTACGGCGCATTAGCCACCCCCTCCACCAACGAGGACCAATGCACAAAATGCGGGACCTGTGTCGATGTCTGTCCTACGGCGGCGATTCGAATCCAGCATGTTGCCTCCAATCCATCCCCAATGATTGGCTATAATCTTCGTTTGATTTCAACAGATCATAATGCGTGTATCTGGTGTTGTGCCTGCGTCAAGAACTGCCCAACCGGAGCACGGGTCATGAGCAAACGCGTTCTAAAGTCACAAAGCGACCTGAACAAAGGCTACCCGGACAGAAAAGAACCGGAAACCTACCTCTAACACCTCGTACCCGCTAATTACAAGAATAAGAAAAGTGGTCGGTCAAGGCACCAATCTTGTTCTACTCGTTAGCCGACAAAATCTGGTTTGTAGCCGTCGTGTTAGCCATCATCGAAAACGGACTGTTCAACACCGCAATAGTCATTGGTCTCATAATCGGCGTATTAATCGCCCTATATCGAATTGGTAAAACCTGAAATACATCAACTACATCCTAACTCAATTCATGCCCTGCGCTAGGATTATCGTTCTCCGACGCTCCTCTGTATGTATCGTTGAATTGTCTCTTGGAGCTTTTTCTCCCGCTCGATAGGACTCAGACTACGGAAATAGTGGATTCTTTCTTCAATTACATTTTGAGGAATATACTCCTTATAACGCCGAAGACGCCGGTTCTCCCTACTTTCCCGTTTTTCATCATCAAACCCCCGTTCTGCCACAATTAGAATAAAGACAACTATCAATGCACCAATTACACAGGCTCTTCCCACTGTGTGCGAGAAATATTCAGCCGCGTTGAATGCGAGTATCATCTGGGTTACTCCAATGAACAATAAAACAGCCATCAGGATTCCCAAAGTCAGGATAGCAAAGGGGTGCCGAAGTCGATTCCGCCACTTATCAACTGTCCTAAGAGGAGGCCGTTTCCTGCGCTGAACTGGATTCCGTTCAATTATAAGGATGTGAATGATGAACCAACCAAAACTAATTCCTAATAACCCAATTCCCCACCAATGATATTCTGGGGGACTCCACGAGAGGGAAGGGAGCCAGGCCCAAACAAAGGCTTCAATACCAACAATGAGGGCAAAAAGCCCCTCAAAAGTGAATATCCATATCGCAAACGCCGCTAAGAAGAATGGAATGAAAGCAATCAGATAAAACAGCCAGTCGTCTTTGATGTAACGCAATTCTCCCAGGCGATCCCCAAACTTCACCCGAAAAGTTGGTTTTNGAATTTCTTTCTTAACTCCTGGTCTATGGTGGAAGATGAGTGTTAAGAGAACAATAAACGCTCCTATTACGCACACAGTGCCCACAATAACCATTGTGAGGGGTTGTATCTGAATGAGGAACCACGTTGGGTCGGTGAGTGTTCCTTGACGAAGCGGAGAAGATTCCAAATAGAACAGAAAAGCTTGATGGATGAAAACCCATACACCAACCCAAGAAACAGCAATGAAAATAAACGCCAGTATATAATAGGCATCGCTATTTTGGGCAAACCACGTAAATTTCCTCCACCAGGAAGCGTCTTTCCATATGAAGCGCGGCTTTTCATCACGATGTCTAACGACTAACCACACAAACATAAACACAAACGCAAAAAAAGACAGAAAAATTCCCGCATCATGAATGGCTGCAATGGACGCAGGCCACCTATTGGTCATGTCGATGATGAGTTGGGCTATCCACAACCACTCCGGTGGAACGGTTCCAAGAATAATAAGAATGACAACGTGCAATGCCAAATGAGCAAACCATAAACAAAGAAGAGCGGCAACTGACAAAACAATTGCCCCATACGCAAACCCTTTCTTCCACGTTTCCTCTTGCCAGCCCTTGATTTCGGGAACCATCCACTCCAACCTCACCACATAATTGCCCTCAACCACCTAAAAACCATACCTCTACTCATACTTGCCATCAATATTTGACCAAAACAACCCATATAAACCAACTAACCCTAGAATATACAGGGATGGGAATTGCCAATCAACCAAAAAGCTCGAAGAATTACAAACAAGATCATTCCAAAGATCGAACAACTACTACAAACCAAAGATTATAAAAAAGCCAAGGCCTTGGCAAAAGAAGTTTACGCCGCGTTCGATTGGTACCGACAAGGAATCGAAAACCTTACGGTCTTAGACTTTTTCCACGATTTAACAGATTATCAAACCAAATCCTTCGACGACCTCACCTTCTACATGTGCCTCGACACCATCATTCGAGTACTACGAATCGCCACCTTTGACGAAGCCGACACCTGGTGGCAATCAACCTTCCAAAAAACCCTCGAAGATCAGTTCGCAGATTTCGAGCCAGAAGAAAGAGTTCCTGAAATGTTAAAGCTACTTAAAGAAGATATCAAATAAAATAAACAAATTCAGTTTGATTATAGAGACCAAGACCACTGATCCAAGCAAGTGGTTGTTCATATTAGTTAATGAATGCAGAAACTAACTCCCTGAATCGTTCAAAGATGCATACCTATGAGCCAAGCTCTATTTTCCTTATGGACCGGCTTCTCCATTTTAACATTCGACTTCTGATATCAGCTTAATCTAAGCCTCCACTTCAGACCGCATACATCTACATCTGTTTATGTAAACGGGTTATACGTGTAGCTGATATCCTCAATTTCTGGCCATCCCGGTATGTCAAAATGAATCGCTATTAAGCGTGCTGGATGGTAAAAGATTTCTCCTTTATTTGAAGGTAGTATTTCAGTAGCGGTCCACAGACTATCATCTAAGTCATCCCAACCCCAAGGTGGGTTAGCTGCATTCGGTATTCCATCATTGCCATCAAAGGCAAAGCGGCTGGCAAATGTACAGCCATCACCAATGTTAGACCGTCTGTTCCACAACACCTCAATGTTAATCAAAGCATAACCTGCCTCATAGATGTTAGGATTGTCCTCCCGTCGCCTTGGTTCTTCCGCAATACCTGATGGATAATAAATAATTCCCATTCCTAAAGGGAAGTTCTCACCTTCCCAGTTTTCATCGTATCTTTCATCTTCACTTGTGTATGCATCTTTTCCTTCTCCAAATACTCCGTGACCTCTGGATTCGACAAATATTTTCAGATGGGTATGATCGTTGAAGAGAAAAGCTAGGGGATATGGATCAATAGATGCCCATTCTACATCCCCATCAATATCCTCAGAGTAAATAATGTTTAATCCAGACCATTGCTCGACACTATTTGATGGTGCATTTTGCTCATCAATGTATTGCCAGAAATTAGTATGTGCCTCTGTTACCATACATAGGAACTCACCCCATTCCACGCCCTCAGTCTTGTTAATTACTAATAATACACCTTCCATATCATTCTCATGCCAATAGATTGACGGTGAATTCCAGTCTAACGGATGATAATCATAATACCCGATAAACCAATGTGTCGCCGTCTCAACGACCGAATAATAGATGTAGGCGGGCAATGGAAACTGACCAATATTATCCGAGTTATTGTTCCCGGCCCAGTCCCCATCGTAATCAAAGTTCGTAATGTAATCACAAATCGGTCCAAACTCCCCGTCAATTTCAGGATACGTGTTCTGATACCAGACTGGTGCCCAATAATACGCCAAATCATTATGGGCGCGCTCAAGAGCCTGGTCCTGGGCAACTTGAACTATTATGGGGCTTCCTCCTATTACACCGATCAGACCCAATATCCCAACAATAATTACTGCAATAGCTTTTCTGAAATGCTGTTCACAATCAGTTGACAACCGAAATCTTCCCTCCGCGTACTATTAAGTATGAACAACATTTTAACTGCTTTCGTAGAGCTGCATCGTGTGTTTTTTAGACTTTAATCCTCCAATCCTATACGCTCTCCGAACCACTCATTACTGATACGATAAACTATTACCACGGTTCAGATGAACATAATACCTTCATCAATCCTTGAAGCTGAAGGAAAAAATTGCCTTGTTTTTAACAATCAACACAAGCGAAAGTTGAAAGAATAAAGTGGTCGTCCATCCCGACTCTAGCATATCTTCATAAAGAGAAACCTGGTAAAAATAGATGACTTGTGGAACCCGAATTGCTTGGGGTGTTTTCATGGGAATTAATGTAGCTAAGCTTCGAGCAGAGTATGAGAAACCGCATTATCTCATTCCCACATCCGACGGCCAAATTCTATTTTTAAGTGCCTGGGAACCTTCCAAACCGTCAAAAACGGCACTCCTCATTTTTCATGGAATTACAGCGAATAGTGCCGTGTATAGCATGCTTGGAATCCCTGTGGCTGATGCGGGATTTTCGACCTTTGGCTTAGATTTACGGGGACATGGACTTTCTGATGGGAAACGTGGCGATTATCCCAGCAAGGCGAGACTCGTGGCGGATGTGTGTGAAACCATTAATTTCGTAAAACAACAGGGATTCGAAGGAGTAGTTCTTTTGGGGCACAGTTTGGGAAACTTGGTTGCCTTAGAAGCGCTCAATGCATGTGATGAGCATGTTGCCGGATTGATTTTGCTTAGCGTTGGGAGGACGGTTAATCCTGGTGCGTATCCAAAAATGTCAATGGGGCAGAAATTGAAAACAGTTGGGAAGCTTTTGTTTGCATACAATCGTCCAGTTATTGAGTATAAGCGGGAAGGTATGATAGGATTAGATGATCCGTTATTTACATTCAAGTATACGCCCCGCTTCCTGCGAATCTTGGATGCCCAGAAATTTGCGAAACAATATCAGTTTCCAGACCACTTAGGGTTTCCCGTTTTTGCAGGAGTTGGGGAACATGATGAGATCTTTTCAGTCGAGACAACCCGGGCGTTTTTTGATGAGGTGCCCAGTGAGACTAAGGAATTTCAAGTCATTCCTGGAGCCAAGCATGCGGAATATCCCAAAGGGTGTTGGAACGGATTAATCGCGTGGTTGAAACAGCATTTTACGTAAGCTTGTACTTTCCCATCGGAATTGCTACTGTGTGTTAGTTACGTACTGTTCGCGTAAGACTCGCTTAAGAATTTTACCTGATATGCTGCGTGGAAACTCATCAAGAATAAACACTTGGCGTATTCTTTGAAACTTTGCCCCCACCCTTTCATTCACCCATTGCACCAGTTCATCAGGCGAAACCGTTTTAGGCTGCCTTAATGATACCGCAGCAACAGGCGTTTCTCCCCATTTTTTGTCAGGAATCCCAAAGACTGCAACCTCCTCCACTGCGGGATGTTGGGCGACTACCTCTTCGATATCTTTCGGATAGACGTTCACACCCCCTGAAATGATCATATCCTTTTTTCGGTCCACCAAATAGAGAAAGCCATCCGCATCGACATAACCTAAATCTCCGGAATAAAGCCACCCCTCTTTGAAAGTCTCTGCCGTCAACTTGGGTCGTTTATAATACTCGGTCATCAATGTGGGACCGCGTCCCACGATTTCACCTATTTCACCCACCGGAGCATCTTCACCCGAATCATCCATAATACGGATTTGGAAAAACGGAGGTGGAATACCAACAGATTGAGGTTTGCGTGCAAAATGGGTTTTATCTAGAATCGTGAGGAACCCTTCGGTGAGCCCATACAGCTCATAAAATCGATCCGGTAAGAGTTGACTGAGCTTCTCTTTAACCTCCATATGTAAGGGCGCGCCCACAGAGCAAATCATTTCTAAGGATTCCAAGGCCTTAACAGAAAAATTCGGAGCGTTTAAGATTGCTATCAGTTGTGAGGGCACCATAATTACGTGGGTCGCCCTTTCCCGATGGACGGTTTCGATAAATTCTTCGGCAACAAATTTTGCTAATAAAATATAGGAGGCCCCCACCAGCATGGCAGGCATTAGGGTTACAAAGGCTCCATTGAACACAATGGACCCCGCATGAATGACCACACTTTCCGGTGTCATACGAAAACTCGACGCAAATAAAGTAGCATAGAATGCCCGAACATAATGGGAGAGTACAATTCCCTTAGGTAACCCAGTAGTTCCACTACTGTAAATGATATTATAGGGATCATTCTCGTCCACCGCCACGGCTTCCGGTTCTGCATCGCTGGCGGCTGCCTTGAGCGCATGATAATCACGGTACCCTTTCCTTGACGGCTGCTCTGTGAGAATATACCCCTCCGAAGCGACATTGGGCAATTCTGGTTTAATCGCATCAAAAACGTCAATAAACTGACCATTCGTTACAACCAGCTTCGCATCCGAATCAGTGATGAGCGATTTCAATCCTGCACGCATGAGCAGCGGACTCAACGGCACAGCCACAGCACCCAATTTCGCTATCCCCCAATACAGTTCTAATAACTCCAAACAATTCGGCAACACAATAGCAATCTTCTCTCCTTTACCAATCCCCAAACCACGCAACGCATTCGCAATCCGATCCACATTCTGGTTAAATTCCCGAAATGTCAACCGTTCATCCTCGAAGACAATTCCCAAATGCTCCGGGCGACTCTGCACATTCCGCGTCAATAACATCCCAATATTAATCGGATGCACAACAGAACCTTGCGACATACTGCTTCACCAGTGAAAACACGCTTCATCAAAGATGACATCTCCACAGCTTTAAAACTGATTACTGGATGAAGCCCTTAATCCTCACTTGAATCAAGCTAAACCTGAAAGAAATCCTCTGATTTTTTAACGCTCACTTAAACTGTGGCAAGAAAAAGAAAAGTGGTCGTCCACCCCAGCCAATCGTTACAACACCGGTTTTTCCAGATTCTTGCGATGCCAATCGCCCATTTTTCTTGTAGCCAATCGAAATTGGGATTAGAAGTATTAGAATTTTGAGGTAACACCTTAATTGATATGATGAAATGAGCTTAGGAACGGCAGGTAACAACTTTGAGTACCGAACAGTTGAGCATCGATCATCCTCAGCGTAGTTATGCCTTGGTGTTAATCGCCAATTTTCTATGGTTCTTTGGTCTAAGCACGTATCTTAATTTCCGTGGTTTGTATGCCCGACTGTTAGGAGCTAATCCAATCGAAGTGGGATTATTTTCCTCGGTCTTCTTAATAAGCGCCCTTGTATGGACAGGCCTCAGTGGTCCACTTTGTACCCGTTTCGGAGTGAAACGCGTCCTCATTCTATCATGGCTGATCATCCTTCCCGCGCCAATTATCTATATCTTGGCCCCGAGCTGGCAATGGATGCTGCTAAGTGCCGTCTTTGAAGGCTCCTCTTGGTTATCAACACCACCACTTCGAACCTATATTGCCCACGTCTCGGAGGGAAAAAGTCGAGGAACAGCATATTCCTTTATCGTCTCTTCTATTGCCCTTGCGGGAATTCCTGCACCTGTTCTGGGCGGATTTCTTATTCAGTGGTTTGGCTATCAGGTGATTTTCCTGCTTGCCGGATTGATTTTCGTGATTAGCACGTTTTTTCTGTTACCGATCAGCTCGATACCTCCCCAACAAACTGAGAGTCAACAAAAACGTCAACAGAAGTATTTCTCTAATCGAATTTTTATTCTCTCCACCGTTTTCATGGCCATAATCGTTTCCTTAAGTTTCTTCACAAGGGATTTCATTCCCCTATTCCTAGAGGATGTTTGGGGGCTTCAAGAAGACATTATTGGTATTCTCATAGCCATTTTTAATGGAAGCGCTGTTCTGGTAGCCCCGCTGATTGGAGTGGCCGGCGACCGTGTTGGGTATACAAAAATTCTTCCTCTTCCCATTTTTGGGCTCCTCGGTTCTCTTGGATTACTGGTGATCGCTCCCGGTTTTCTTTGGCTCTACCCTATCTTTGCGTTACGAGGGACATTCTTCGGGGTTTTTTCATTAGTGAACGCCCTCGTCTCAAAACATCTATCTCAAGGACAGTTGCAAAGTGTTTTCACTACGTACACTTTTTTTCAACGGCTTCCATCACCAATTACGCCACTTGTTGGCGGTATGGCCTACGGTTTAGATCCGCGCCTCCCCTTTGTTATCTCTGCACTCCTGATCCCTCTCCCTTTGACTATCAACATACTCCTTTACAGGGAAGAAAAACACCCAATAAAGGAATTACAAAACGAAGAACAAGATCAAAGGGATCTTCTCTAGTGGTTGCGTCTGCGTCAAAAACTGTCCCACAGGTGCACGGCTCATGAGCAAACGCGTTCTCAAATCACAAAGCAACCTGAACAAAGGCTACCCGGACAGAAAAGAACCCGAAACCCACCTCTAACACCTCGCACCCACTAATTCCAAGAATAAGAAAAGTGGTCGTCCACCCTAGCAGCTCAGTAATCTGGGTGTTTATCTGTTACTTTGCGTGTTGCATTATTGCACTGAGAATTTGTTGAGCTTCGGCTTCTGGGATACTGTGACCCATTCCATCAACAATCATCAACTCAGCCTCTGGTATCGCCTCAGCCAACGCTTTTCCTCCCTCTACAGGCACGACAGGATCTGCATCCCCGTGTATTACTAAGGTCGGCACGTGCACAGATTTCAACGACTCTGTCCAATTCCCCGAGGCTAAAATCGCCGCATATTGTCGCTGTCGACCCTCAGGACAATAACTACGATCAAAAGCTTCGGCATAAGCTCTCCGAACTACCCTTTCATTGAGCGGATACTTCGGCCCACAGATTACCCGTGCTCCCTGAACTTTAAACTCACAATAAGCTTCACGTTCCGCTGGCGGCGTCGCTAAAAGACACTCTAGCGCTTCGTCAGATGGAACACATGCCTCCTGCCAGCCCGGTGAACTCATTACTGTTGTCAGCGTACGCAGTCGTTCTGGATAATGAATCGCCAGCATTTGTCCAATCATCCCACCCATTGAGATTCCCACTACATGTGCCGCTTCAATACTCAACGCCTCCAGCAACCCTACCGTATCTCCTGCCATATCCTTCAGGGTATACGGCGCAACAATCGAGACACCAGTCATCACACTGGCACGTAACGCATCAACACTTGGAACCCCCGCCGCCTCGAACTTCGTAGACTTGCCGGCATCACGATTATCAAACCGCACCACAAAATACCCCAACCCCGCAATCAACCGATTCGATACTCCCTCACTCTCCAACATCTGCCCCCCCAACCCATCAATCACCACCATCGCCGGATTCGACGCATTCCCAAACGTCTCATAACACAACTCGACGTCATTTACTGTCACAAACAACTCGCCACTTTGAACAACCTCATCCATCACAGACCCTCCTCCCACCCATACAAACACCACGAAATATAACCATTTCTACCACCCAGCATCAACTCCAACACAAATAAGACGATAAAAGAAAAAGTGGGCGTCCACCCCAGCTAATCGTTACAACACCGGTTTTTCCAAATGAAACACCCGCTCCGATCCCACACTCCACTCCAAGACGCCCACAAAGAACGCATCAGAGGAAATGAATTCCTAGAAGGTAACCCCTCTACAAGTTCCCCTAGACGACAAGCAATACTAAATCACATACAATAC
>JGI2171J19970_10001534_pt1 | contig 12920 bp, 9 predicted proteins | sample DeeMarSWOR324_28_FD_19970 | JGI IMG/M metagenome (IMG submission 19970) | reverse complement strand
TGATTTTCTCACAATTCTCTCATCTTCGCATTGCTAATATCGCAGTCGATAGCGCCGGCAGGAGTCAAGCAGCCGGGTCGCAGTGGCAGGCTTCAGAATTGGGGTCTTTTGTATAAGGAGATTTAGAATGTCGAAGACGCATTGGAAACGGGCTGGTCTGTTAGTTGTTATTGGAGCGGTGCCGGCAATTGCAAGTATTCCTGCTCAGGCAGCAACCCAGGAGAAAAAAATCACCATCTTGCCGTCAAAGCTACCCACCGTCATAAAGAGAGCTATCGAGGAAGCCGTTCCGCAGGGGGAGATCTTGAGAATTCAGAAGGAAGTCGAAGGAGAAGACCCAGGGCAATATGATGTGGATATACGGTCCGGGGGTAAATTGTACGAAGTTGAAATCTCTTCGGAAGGCGAGGTTATTGAGGTCAAGGAGATTACATCTACTGAAGAAGCCCCGGGCGGCGAGCAGGGTAAGAAATGGACGAGTTCTTTCGGTCAGGAGAACTGCACGTTCTCTTCGGTCGGCAAGAATCGGTTCTTCATTCTGGAGCCCGGTCACCAACTGGTACTGGAAAGTCGCAGAGAAAAAGTGGTGATTACCGTCCTGGAACAGACAAAGAAGATCGGCAGTGTAGAAACGAGAGTTATCGAAGAACGCGAAGAAAAGAATGGAAAACTGGTGGAGGTATCGAGAAACTTCTTCGCCATTTGCAGGGAGCACGGTGACATATTCTATTTCGGTGAAGAGGTAGACGACTATAAGGACGGCAAAATAGTCGCGCACTCCGGAGCCTGGCGCGCGGACGAAAAGAATTCTAAAGCGGGCATCATTATGCCCGGGACAATTCTCCTTGGTGCCAGACATTACCAGGAGATCGCGCCGAACGCCATGGATAGAGCTGAGATAATACGTGATGACGTGACGATGAAAACACCCGCGGGAACATTCAGTAACTGCATAAGAGTAGAAGAAACGTCCGGCCTCGATCCCGATGAAAAATGCTACAAAACGTATGCACCCGGCGTGGGGCTCATTCAAGATGAAGACCTGTTGCTGACCGGATATACCGAAGCGAAAGAAGAGAGCATTTCACTTGAGGATTTGCCGCGTCGGGTACGCGCTACTATACGGAAACATGCGGCAGGGAGAAAGATCACAGAGATAGAAAAGACAAGGGTGAAAGGAACTGTTGTATATGAAGTGGAGGTTGTCCTCGACAGCAAGGAAATCGATATCCTCATCTCCGCTGAAGGTAAATATCTCGGGACAGAAAAGGACGAAGAGAAAGAGGCTGAAGACCAGCAGGACGAAGAAGACGAAGAAGATCATTAGAAAGGCAATAACGATGGAAACGAGGATAATCTGAGCAGGATTGCCTGACCATGGTGGCAGGCTGTAGAAATAGGGTTTTTTGTATAGGGAGACTTTAACATGTTGAAGAAACACTGGAAACTCATTAGCTTGATGGCCGTCGTGTGCCTGGCGCTATGTATTGGAGCGGTAGCGACCAAGCAAGCGCTTGACAAAGAGAAAGAGGTTTTAATCGACGAGGTCCCCCCTGCCGTCAAGGCGACCATCCTTGCCGAAGCGAATGGCGCGCCCATCCAGGAAATCGAGATGGAAACCGAAGATGGCAAGACGGTTTATGAGGCCGAAGTCATCATCGATGGCCAGGAAGTTGATATCGTCGTGGCGCCTGACGGGACCTTGCTCGGCAAAGAAACAGAAGACGACGATGAGGATGATGACGATGAAGGTGACGATGATGACGAGATAGAAGAAGAAATCTCGCTCGACGATGTTCCTGAAGTGGTTAAAGCAACCATGCTGAAAGAGGCCGCCGGTGCTGAAATCGAAGAAGTCGTCAAAGAGACGGAGGATGGCCAGGTCGTGTACGAAGCTGAATTCGAAGTGGACGGACAAGAGATAGAGATCGAAGTGGCAACTGACGGAACGCTGCTCGAGAGAGAAATCGAAGAGGATGATGACGACTAAAAAGGTCAAAATAATCTGACATGTAAAGTTTACGCCGATATAATATACACCGCTGAGTGATTAGTTGTACCTGCTCAGCGGTGTCTCTCTTTATGGATATCTGTATGCGTCTGCTGGTTATAGAAGATTATCCACCTTTACAGCAATCCCTCACAAAAGGTCTGCGTGAGGCCGACTTTGCCGTGGACTCGACGCGCGATGGCAAGGAAGGGCTCTGGTACGCGACCAGCAATGAATACGACGTCATCATTCTCGATCTGATGTTGCCCGGCATGAACGGGCTTGACATCCTCAAGAAGATTCGAGCGAAGGGCCTGAAAACGCATGTCCTGATCTTGACGGCCAAAGACACCGTAGAGGATCGCGTGGCTGGTTTGAACTTCGGCGCCGACGACTATCTCATCAAACCTTTCGCGTTTGAAGAGCTTCTGGCACGTGTCCGAGCGCTCCTGCGCCGCAAGTATCGAGAGAAGAACCCAAGCATCCGGATCAAAGACCTGCGCATTGATTTTGCCGCACAGAGACTCTGGCGCGGCGGAGAGGAAATTCAACTGACGGCCAGAGAATACGCCCTTCTCGAATACTTAGCCATGCGAGCCGGCGAGACGATTTCTCGCGCCGATATATGGGAGCACGTTTACGATTTCAATTCCTCCGCGTCCAGCAACGTGGTCGACGTATACATTGGTTATCTGCGGAAAAAAATCGAACGACCAAATAAGCCGGCTTTAATACATACGGTCCGAGGACGCGGCTATAGGCTGGGAGCACAACCATGACGCGTTCGCTTCGGAGTCGATTTCTGACCGGTACGATTGTCGGTATGATACTGTTGCTCACCGTCTTCAGTCTTATCATATACATCGTGATCCGCAGCACACTTATCAAACAATTTGACAGATCACTGGCGTCCATTACCCAGGTACTCGCCGCCTCAATCGAACATGATCTCGATGATAACAAAATCGAGTTGGAATTCGAGGTGCAACAGATGCCGGAATTTCATAACGTAGAGCATCCCACGTACTATCAACTCTGGACAGATGACAGCGATGTTCTGGCAAGATCTCCTCTTCTGGGAACGAACGATCTCGTTCGCCCTGAAGGTTCTCCTAATAAACTTGTTTTTATGCAGCCGTTTGAAAAGAACGGTATACCTCTTCGCGCCGTCGGCTTAACCTTCGTGCCGAGAAACGCAGACAACGAGGAAGCCGATGCCCCCCTGCCGACGAGTGAACAATTCTTAACTCTGATGGTAGCACGTGACGCCAGCGATTTGCTGGGTCAGTTCACATTCCTGCGCTGGCTTCTCTTGATTGCTTCAGCGGCGGTCATCATTCTTTCCCTCCTGATTGCAGCGATCATCGTTCGAAAAGGCCTTAATCCTCTCAATGCTATCGCTACCGAAATCGCAACAATCACAGAAGATAATCTTACAATGCGAATTACCGCCGAGCACGTCCCCGAAGAGATCATCCCGATCAAGAACCGCCTCAACGAATTGATGTCCCGGCTGGAAGCTTCATTCAATAGAGAACGACAATTCAACGCGGACGTCGCCCACGAATTACGGACCCCGCTGGCGGGAATACGCTCGACGATAGAGGTGGCTCTCACCCGCACCCGTGAATCTGCTGAGTACCAGCAAGCCATGTCCGAGTGTCTCGAAATCACCAAAACCATGCAATCCATGGTGAGCAATCTGCTGATACTTGCTGGTCTGGACGCTCAACAAACCAGCTTCGATACCGAGCCGGTTAAGATAGTCGAAGTTATCGATTCCTGCTGGAATTCATTCTCCGAAAAAGCACGCAAACGAGATGTCACTTTCGATAATCGCCTCGATCCCGATACGACGTGTGAAACAGACCGCCAGAATCTTTCCATCATCCTATCGAATATCCTGGAAAACGCAGTCGTCTATACGGATAAAGGTGGAAATATCTGGGCGACCGCAAGCAGGAAAGATGACGCCGTCGAAATCTCAATCTCCAACACAGGGTGTCAACTCACAACCGATCAGGTCGCACACGTATTCGACTGCTTTTGGCAGGCCGACTCTGCCCGCTCCAGTGCCGGCATCCACTCTGGATTGGGTTTAGCCCTGGTTCGGAAACTGACCGTCGCCTTGGGAGGCCACGTTGCCGCCGAGCTTCAGTCCGAAGGGATTTTCACAATACGACTAAATCTGCCGATCAAATCGTAAGTACATAAACATGAACGCCGAGTCAGTGCTGAAACCCCACTTACACTCTCGGATAACCACCCAGGTATTCGGTCTTGGGTAACTCGCCGACGAGGGGCATGGCGTATTCAACAAAGGCGTCGGTGATACCATTGCCATCGGCGTTAATAAACTCGTCCGGCATGGATTTCGTCTTTTCCGCCACGTTACTCAAGTTGGTGCGGAACAGCTCAATCGCATAATCCTTTCCATGGCCGGTCCGCCGTATCGCCACCGAGCCGTTGTCCTCGGCCATGGCCAATCTGACCGCTTCCCACCCGCATTGGCGCGCCTCACTAACGTCTACGGCGGACTGCATGCCCGGATAGCTTCGTTGGAGGTAGCCAAACGTATCGGCCCGGACCCGCTTGACTTTGAGGTAGCCTTTCACTTGGCCGGCCAGAAAGTCCGCCAGGGCCCCCGTGCCGGACAGTTGGATATTGCCGTGCGCATCGGTTTCCGCCTGCTCGGCCAGCTTCTTGGCCCAGGTCACTCCATCGGCGTCGCAAATGCCTTCACTGACCGCAACGACGCATCGACCGAGTTTCTTGATGACGCCCTCCACGTCGCCGACGAACTTATCCATTGAAACGGGCCTTTCGGGCACATACACCAGGTGCGGCCCGTCGTCCTCTCTCTGCTTGCCCAATATGGAGGCGGCGGTTAGAAAACCCGCGTGCCGGCCCATGATCACGTCGATCTTGACGCCGGGCAGCGCGCGGTTGTCCAGATCGTCGCCCATCAGAGCGCAGGCCTCGAATTTGGCGGCGGTGCCGAAGCCCGGGCAGTGGTCGGTGACCAGCAGGTCGTTGTCCACCGTCTTGGGGATGTGAAACGCCCGGATGTCGAAATTGGCCTCGTCGGCCATCGTGTTGAGGATATGAGCGGTATTGGCCGAATCGTTGCCGCCGATATAGAAAAAGTAGCGGATGNTGCGTTTTTTGAAGCTATCGAGAATCTTCTCACAATAGGCCTCGTCGGGCTTATCTCGGCTGGTGCCGATGGCTGACGATGGCGATGCCGCCACGACTTCCAGCGTATCATCCGAGAGCTTGCCCAGATCGATGAAATCATCTTTGACCATCCCCGCCACGGCGTGAATCGCCCCGTAGAGCGTCTCAATTTCCGGATGCTTTCTCGCTTCCTCGATCACGCCGACGAGAGACGCATTGATCACGCCCGTCGGCCCCCCGGATTGACCGACAACCGCATTCGCTTTCGGTGCATCTGACATTTTGTGAATTCTCCATCAAGATTTCTTACGTTTCCGTCACGGAGAAGCAGATTATACACAGCCAATTGAAACACACAAGTATAATCAGAAATTCGCCTTCTTTGGCTTCGTTTTTTCGAGCAGCAATTGTCATCCCCACAAAATTATTGGAGATATTATCGGCCCGTTCAGGCACATCGATAATCAAGCGTTCCGCCCCGGCCACAGAGGCGCGATGGGCAAACGAACGGTTCGGCTCAGGGCCTGATTCTTGCCCGAGTGGCCATACTGTTACGTAAGGTGTCGGTCCTTTCCATCCGGATACCAGTATGGAATAAGGTTCAGAGCCTGGAGTGTCTCCCCATCCATCTACAGTAAAGATTCCGCCATCATCGTTTTCTACAACATCGCGTATTGCACATGGAATCTCCCATGTCTGCGCGCCGCGCGGAACCGTATTCGTATAGAGCATAGCCTGCTTGTCCAACAGCTCAAGGGATTCATTGCAGAAGGTACGATCATTTATAGGAAATCTACTTGAGAAAACCATATTGTAACAGGGCTCAGCAGTAACGTCGCTGAGCCCTGAGATATCTCAATGTGATCCTGCTACGGAGTGGATCTTTCTACGAAGTACATCGGTTGCAGGCCTGCATTCGTCCATGGGAAGGCGCTAAGCCCGGCAAACCAACTCAGTGCTCCATCGTCATAATCGATACCCAGCAATGAGAATCCAACATTATCACCCACACCTGGCGGGAATACGTCTGCTTCGAAGTCACCTTGCATTGCTGACCAAGGAATCCTGACTTCTACGGCCCAGTCCTGAGTAGCGGGATCGACCGAACCAGCATAATCAGAGTGCGCCATGATATCCTTGGTGATCCAACCGCCGAAATCGTTCTTGGCAAAAGGACTTCCACTGCCGTCATCCGGCGCTATGGTGGGGATGTACATGTTTGCCGTGGCTTCTTCTTGGGGTGTCTGGCCAAAGACAAACTGGAGCGTGTCCGAACTATTGGGATTCGGTCCTACGAAGCTGTAGTCATCATCCTGGACAGTCACAGCCGCGTAGAAGTATGTATCGTCCCACATGAAATAATACACGGCATTGAAATCGTCGAGGGGGGTTTCGGTGGCCTGGTCATGAAGTTGACCTGCATGGGTAACACCCTCGAAATATGGGTCTGCGGCGGTCAGCGTCTGGGCATTGAAAATCAGTGCCTGTGCCCCTGCATACTCTTCCGCGGAGACCTGGCCATCGATAGTTATTTGCTGATCCTCGGTGAGCCTTACACTGTTGACGGGCCAGGTGAACTCTTGTTCCGGTACAGGCTCTTCGGCTTTCACCGACAAGAAGACGTCGTCAACATATACCATCTTGCCTGCCGGCGTTTTGGAAAACAGTTGCACCTGAATGGTGGTTCGTTCCTTCGGTTCGTAGACTGCTTGCAGCGTGTATTCAAACGGGGCCCAAGCATCCAGGACAGGAGCAGTAAGTGAATCCGTGAGGTTCTCTACCTTTCCGTCATATTCCTTGATACGGAACCAAATAACCGAATTCTCGACCCAGGTATCGGTAGGAACATAATAAGTGCCCCGTAGTGTGAGGGCTGCCCCCTTCGGAATCCGATCCCATCCCTCAACATCCTGGGCGACACAATGGTACTGATCAGTCCCGAGACCTTCGATGCCAAGAGACGTATCCCCGGATACCTTCTGTTCCGTAGCCAGAGAAAATGCGCTGATATCACCCGCTCCCTGATGTGCCCACGGTTCTAATGATTTTTCAAAACCATTATTCGTAATGTATTCGTTCATGAACCGTACCCAGTCGATATCCACCATAACCAGTTCGTCATAATGGCCAAAATCAAACCGGAAGTTGTTAATCCAGCCTTTCCACATTTTGCTTATATCCATATAGACGACAAACCACTCACCAATGACGGGAATGCGGTAGCCCCTGGAGCCGTGTCCGCCTTCAACTGGGAACCAATATACAGCGTGCTGGGGCTTGTTCCGGTCGTCTTCGCTACCAAAAAAACGCATCCGAGCAACAATGCCGCCTATTTTACTGGCGTAGTAAGGTCCGGTGGGTGCAAAAACATAAGGATCGAACGTGCCGCCCGGCAAATCGAGCAGGAGCGCTCCGTCGTTGACATCGAAGTAGGTAACGCGTTCCGGATCAAAGTTCCACCAACCTTCGGTTTCCCCTGGTGTGTTGAACTCCCAACTACTCCCAAGCCACCGCCAATACTCATGCTCACCTGATTCTTCTTCCAGAGGCGGAAGCACTTCCACGAATATATCATCCAAATAGATGGATTTGCCCTCAGGGTTTTTCGAATAGAGGTGGACTTCGAGCGATTCTCTTTCAGACGGGTCGTACATAAGCTGCTTTTCAGCTCGAAACTCAAACCATTCGTCGAAGACCGAAACATCCACCAAAGGCGTATGGTGTTCCTCACCCGACTTGAGCTTCTCAGTAACGCGAGCCCAGAGTCTCGAATCATCATCCCAGGAATCTGCCGGTATTTTTGCAGCGCCCATCACGGCTACGCGGTCACCCTGGGCAAACTCCGGTCCCCCTTTGATTGGTTGTTTGAGAGCATGCCAACTGTTGCTGCCAATGCCTGTTATCTTTAGTGCAAAGTTACCACTATAGACAGTCTCTTGCTCGAGGTCATTGAAGTCATCAGGCGATCCCTCACGAACTTCCCAACCTTTCATGTTTGTCCACTCAAATGTTTCATTATCCAGGTATAAGCTCTCCAAACGTATCCAATCCACCTCGACGGTGTAATCCTCCTGAACACCATCGGCCATATCAAATCGAATTCTACTGATCTGGCCGCTCCAACTGTCTACTCCGAGTAAATCAACCAGAACCACTTTCCACGCGTTGGGATCGGCTGGTGGCTCATAGGGAACGCTACCGTGCCCACCCGATGCCGGAAAGAAATAAAGTGCCGGCCCGCCAAACGACGTGCCGTCCACGGACCAGTGCATCTTCATCAACACACCCGTGATATCGTTTGCATCCCATGGCCCCACGGGGCCATTCATGAAAGGGTCGTTGGTGTTGGCATTGACCAAGACGATCAACTTGCCGTCTTTAACCTGAATATTCTCAGGGTCAATCCGCGGACAGGGAGTCCATCCCTCCCAGTCATCATCCGTGTTGAACTCATAACCAAAAACGTCGATTGAGAAAAACAAAATAAGGAGACTTATCAGCAGTGAAGTAATGCGTTTCATTTGAGCGCCCTCCAAGTAGATAATTCTTATGTACACAAAGCCATCCGACAATCCCGGTACTCACAGATCAACAACTTCCAGTCCTTTGGCGCTTTCAGCGCCAGATGAGCCTGACAGAGTTTCCCTTTTTCTCGTCAGGTAGCTATGGCAATGGACCAACCTAATATATAATACCAAGGTCGAAGACTCGACGCAAGAGCGTGTCCCATTTTCTGGACAAACTCCACCGTAAGAAAATCAATCTTCAGTATGACGTGGTCAAATTTGCGTGGATTTCGAGTACTAAGCGAAACATCCTTCTTGAGTTAAGGAAACGGTAGCAGGCATCGAGAATGTCGTTCTTTGACGACAACCCGCCCGAGATATCCCATATTTTCTTGCTTTTCTGAAGAGAATACGGTAGGCCTTCTCTTGTGACGATGGCACGAAGTAGCCGGAACAGGTAATAGTAACGGCCTCGACGAATGTTCCGTGCTCGATGGGCGTGCCTTCTTCTATGGCAGTGACCGCGTTTGTTGTCACAGCCTGGACAAGGATAAGAAGAATGGCGGCATGCCTTGGCTCGTATTTTCAGGGGCAACGTCTCAATGTTGGGTAATCCCACAGTGAAAGTGGCTTTGGGGTGTATCTTGGCGCTTCTTGGCACAGGGCAAGCCCAGGCGACAAGCTTGTGTGCCAAAGATACGATTACCGCCGTGGAGATGAACCATGGCGAAATGCTGCAATTCCGATTGAAGTCCGGTCGTCTCTTTCACTTGGTCCTGGAAGATACAGAAGCGGCTATCATCGAGAAGGTAGAACCGGGCGGTATTATCTACACGTTCAGCGCACGTGTCCGTGTAGATGGCCAGTCCATGACACTGCGGCGATATGTCTGCTCTCAGGAGTGTTTCTATGAACCTTATGTGATCAATGGGGTTCGAATCTGGCTTGATACAGTCAAAGAAGTGTTTGATCTGATACCGATCCGGTATCCGCGTAAGGGCAATCTGCAGTGCCTTCCCCGCAAGAGTGCGCGGCTCGCCCTTCAGGATGCTGCACTGAGAATTTGCCCTGATGAGACTTCTCCCTGGATTGATGACGGGCGTGAGCGGCTAAACGTGGGAGACTGCTACAACGGGGACGATTGCTACCTGGGTCCGTACCTTGGCCAAGCCTGTCATGTCGGCCTGGATGTCAATCACAAGAAAGGTTCCATCTTGTCCGCCCCGATTGCTTTCGATACCCATGCATATTTCAATAGCCTCAAAGCGGGCGACAATAACAATCGTTGGAGAGGTGTACGTCGATGGCCCAACGGTGACGTATGGGCACTGCAATCGCACCACTTGATCAAATTGCTCGTACCTCCTAACGGGCCCCTTAAGATGGGCACTCCCTATGCCACCACTGCAGGTGTCCATGTGGGCAGTCACGAGCACACGCACTTTGAGTTCAAAATCGGACGGCTACAGCAGAATAGACTGGGCGAGTCAACAGACGATCCGAACTCAATTGCGATCCCCATAGATTTCGACGATCAGTCGGTGCAGACGCAAGTGAATCCGGAAGTGCTCCACTTGGACCCGTGGATTGTCTTCTGGCAGATCTTTGAGGATCGCAAGAGACGAGCGGGTAAGATTTGTGCTACTATGAAACCGGTCGAGCCGGGACAGACCGGTCAGCGGTTGGAGTTTTCAGCAGAGAGTTCTAAACCGGGCGTAGGCCGAGACAGCCTGAGTTACTACTGGACTCTCGGGGATGGAGGATGGGAGCAGGGCCCGCGGATTTCTCACGTCTTCAGCAGAGCCGGCGTCTGGCCTGTCACTATGGTGGTAGACGATGGTAACCATCGCGCACACTGTACCCAACATGTGACGATCTCCGGAGATCAAGTTCCTATGCCCGTTCTCGCTCTTCGCGCAGAAGATGAATTGACATTCCGACCTAGGCCCGTATCGGCGGCAGACACTTATGGTGAGCCACCAAGGTGGATTCCGCACACCCTCCTGTTTACAGCGAGACCGTCACATCCTCGGCCGCGGTCCAAGATCGTTTACTTGACGAACATTGGCGGGGGAGCACTTCCTGCCGCGGAGCCCCCGAAGATCTGCTACGAGCACGCGCAGTCATGGCTCAAAACAGCGCTGAAAGGCCACGGAAATCGCCAGAGTCTCCAAGTTGAGGTGGAGGCAACCGGTGTGCCGCCTGGGATATACAGCGCGGTTGTTTCTGTGGAATGCGGAACCGCCATGAACTCGCCCCAGGCGTTCCGTGTCCAACTGCGCGTCCCTGAGACCCCAGCCCAATCGCATGTGACCGTTGATGATAGAGACGCAGGCTTCTACGCCACGCCGTATTTCTGGGTGGGCCATCGTTTCTGCCGCTGCCCTGTCGAGCGGCTGGGGCATAACGGATTCTATCTCACTAATGGCGGCCAGGCCCTTGATGGTGAGTTCGTTCGTTTCGCGCCGGACTTGGCGGCCGGCCGATATACAGTCAGTTTTCCGGAAGAGACCCCATTCTCCCCCGATGTGGAATTCAACGTTCGGGTGCGGCACCGTCATGGCCAGCGAACTCTGCGCATCCAGCCAACGCTGTCGCGCACGATTGGCGTATTTGATTTTGGCCACGGGACTGAGGGATTCGTAGAGATACATGCCGCAAACTCAAACGGCCTTGTAGTTGCCGACGCACTTCGATTTCGACGCGGATCGTAGATACGGATTGGTCAGATGGGCAATGTGCAAAACGAAAAGCAGCACTATTACATGTAACGTGCTGAAATCTCCTCGCCTGCTGCTCCTTTGGAGTCGTCCATTGAATCCTGTGCGCGCCCTATATCTTTTCACACTTGCCTCCTTGGCCTAAANATTCACACGTATTCGGACTCGATTTGAAAGAACTCGGATTTGTGGAGACATTTTAGTATGTGTGCCGAGCGAAGCTGCTGTGGATCAGCTGGACAATCCAGCCTGGCCAAAGGTTAGCCACCAGGCCAGAACTGAACTTGATGTATATTGAGGTAACGAGATATGCAAAGCTCAAGGAAAGGTGAATGATCAGCCATAACGCAAGTGAAGGTTTTTACAGCCCCGAAATATGTCCTGTTGCATTGGGCCAAGAGGTTTACTACTTAGAAGCCAGTATTGCTGCACACGATAACGGCGAGTATGTCAGCGACGTGCCGGGGTCGCAGACCATAGCGGGTCATCCAACGGTTCACAGCGGAACTCGGGAGGACCATATCGTTCCCAAAGAAGCTTCCAACGAGTCGAAGAGGCGAAGGAGGAAGTATGGCGGTATGGTAGTCGGACCAGGTCGTATTAGGGGTACAGATGGGGTAATGCCCATCCAGTCCGGTGAATTCGGGACACTCGAAGGGCCTGGCAGCAAAATGTAGAGGGATGAGTCGCGTATGCCATACACTGAGATGGAGAACATCACGCGGGCAATATTGCCCTCATATCTCAACGGGCTCGAAAGGCATGCCACAATATTCTTGGCAGGGACCGAGCGAGTGGCATGGATGGTGTATTTACACTGTCGTTCGTTGAGTGAGTTTTGCTGAAGAGCCGGATGAGTGGAAATCCTCAAGTCCGGTTCCGAGAGGGGCGTAAAGCTCTTTTACAAGGCTGAATATTGTGGCACTCCTCAATCGAAAGAGAGGAGGAAACGGAGAATACAAAGTACGCCTAAATGAGAGAGCTTTACGTCTACTCGACCCAATCCAAACTGATTGGCTACTTTATTGCCTGCATCACATAGGACTTCAGTTTCTTGATCGGTCTTCCATTTAACAATAGTAGCGGAATCTGGAGCCTCGGCATAAATTGCTAAAACCTTCGTATTTAAGTTACGTATATGCTCGAAAACCTCCTGCCAAGCCAGCACGAGTTCATAGGCCTGCTCTGCACTGTGCTGGGTGATGGGAACTGCCGAGGCAGGAGTGGTTGCACGTACTTTCTTGATTAGAGCTTGGATTTCCGCTTTAGACGGATCGTCGTCAAATTGCACCCCGTCGGCCCAGTTGTCAGAAGTGACTTTCGGATGGCCGACGACGAAATTCTCCGCCACATACCATTTGCCATCGCGCTGCGCTTCGCTGTACATATCGAGGTGTTGTGGTCGGCAAATACAATAGCGAACCGCACCGGCGTTCACGGCGGGGCCTGGCTTGTAGTAATTGGCCACGATGTTAACCATTGAGCTTGCATCGCCCCTATCTACAGTGCGGTGCCGCCAATTGAAAA
>JGI2171J19970_10001532_pt1 | contig 12925 bp, 8 predicted proteins | sample DeeMarSWOR324_28_FD_19970 | JGI IMG/M metagenome (IMG submission 19970) | reverse complement strand
GCAAAGGTTTTGGTATAAGGAAAATACGCCCCCCTCCATCTTCGCTCATGGTAGAGGGGTGTTTATGGCTCGTTCGGGCTATCTTCAGAGCGAAGCGCGGCGCGCCGTTGGGCGTCCTGTTCCGGCTTGCCCCAGGGTGGCGAGGGCGTCTCGCCCTTGTTAAGAATGGCGTCGCTTCCAGAAGTACTTGGGGAACGTGATCGGGATTCCGGCAGCTTGGTACGCCAGCGGACGGCTTCTTCCGTCTTGCCCCACGTTTCATAAAGATCGATGAGGTTGTTAAGTGACTCTAATGTATAAGGGTGCGTGTCACCAAGTTTGAGGCGGCGGCCTTCGAGCGCTTCGAGAAGGAGTGGTTCTGCGTTCTCGTAAAGTCTTTCCTCTTTGTAGAGCACAGCTAATTCGTGCATGGATTCCAGTGTGTGTGGATGATCGGGACCCTGCTTGCGTTGTCTGCCGTCTAATGCTCGGCGGAGCAAGGATTCTGCCTCATCGTAGCGCTGCTGTTCTCGGCGGAGGACACCGAGATCATTGATGGTCTGCAGCGTATCCGGATGGTCTTCGCCTAACTTGAGTTTCCTACCCCTTAGTGCTTCATCAAAGAATCTCTCAGCTTTGTCGTAGTGCTTTTGCTTCGTGTACAGCACGGCGAGGCTGTTGACGCTGCGGAGTGTGTCCGGGTGGTCCTCACCCGATACGCTGCGTTCGATTTCTAACCCTTTTGACAAGAGCTGCTCTGCCCGGTCACACTGCTCCTGACTTAGGTAAACAGACCCAAGTCCATACATAGCTAATGCGGTCCTCTTATGTGTATTGCCCAGCACTCGCCGGGCCGTTGTCAATACCTCGTTAAACAGGGCTTCGGCCTGCTCATATCGGCCCTGGCGGTAGTAAACCATTCCAATACACAACTGGGCTACCAGTGTATCTGCGTGTTCTGCGCCAAAGAGGTTGCGCCTACCTTTTAATGCTTCGAGCCCAACTTGCTCGGCCTGCTCATAGCGACCCAGGTTCCAGTATATCCAAGCAATCTGGACCTTCAGATTCAACGTCCAGTAGTCTTTCTCGCCTTCCAGGCGTTGGTTGATCGCCAGGGCCTTGTTGGCTAATTGCTCGGCCTCCTCGTACCGACCCTGCGAGATGTAGACCCACACGAGGCTGGACATGGCCTCCACAGTATGCCCATCCTCCTCACCTCTCTGACGTATGGATATCTCCAGAGCCTTCTCCAAGAGGGACTCGGCCTCTTTGTTACGGCCCTGCCACCAGTACGCCGCGCCAAGCACCCACATGATACGCCCTGTCTGCTCATGCTCCCCGCCCAGCACACGGCGCGCGCCCTCCAAACTCTTTTTTAACAACTGCTCTGCTTCACGGAGACGGCCCTGGTAGAGGTACGTCCAGCCAAGATTCTCCTTCCAATTCAAGGTAGTGGGGTGCTCGGGGCCAAGGTGTATCTGGCAAACCGGAATCGCCCATTCAAGGTGCGACGCAGATAACTCGTACACACCAATGCTCCAGTACGCCAATCCGAGTGTATATCGAATCTGTGCTTCAGCCAGCGGCGGGCCTGTGAAGTCCTGCTCCAGGTTCTCGGATATGGCATCAAGAAGCGAACGTCTGGTTATCTCCTCGCCTTCCGTCCTATACGGATCGATTAACTCGAGAACACTGTACCGCAGGAAATCGGAAACGGACTGAGCTTCAACACGTTTGTAGTCTGCTTTGATCGCAAATATTGTGGAGACCACGACACCCGCAATAAGGACAACGATAACCGCCGCAGTTCCTGTCACTAATGCGCGGTTCCGTCGTGCAAACTTCGCAATTCTGTAGATAGTGCCGGGTGGTCCGGCTAAAACCGCTTCGTGGTTAAGGTGACGCCGGATGTCTGCAGCAAGCTCTCCGGCCGATCCGTACCGACGGGTCCGGTCTTTCTCCATAGCCCTGAGGGTGATCCAGTCCAGATCACCATGCAGTCTCCGCTGTAGCGCTCGTCGGCTGGTACTCCGCTGGCGGGCAAATTCTGTCGACTCTTCCACTGACGTTTTACTTAGGCGAGTACTTGGTGTCTTAGGTTCTTCCTCACAGATTACCTTGCGCATGTGCTCTAGGCCAGCGGCCTGGAGTGTCTGAGGGTCAAAGGGTGGAACTCCGGCTAAGAGTCTGTACAACACAACGCCCAACGAATAGATGTCTGTGCGCGTGTCGATGTCCTGGTTGTTCAGGTCCGCTTGTTCCGGACTCATGTACTCAGGTGTACCGATGAGTTGGCCCTGTTCCGTGTAGAATGTTTTTTCTGTCAATTGCCGACTAATGGCCCGAGCCACGCCAAAATCAATCACCTTTGGGACTGCTTCGTTGCCTTCAATGGATACGAGGATATTCGAGGGTTTGAGATCCCGGTGAACGATTCCTTTTTGGTGTGCATGTTGGATGGCTTCACAGACATGTAGAAAAAGCCTCAACCTTTCTTCGACAGTGAGCGTGTGCTTATCACAATGTTCAGTGATGGGGATGCCCTTAACATACTCCATGACGAAGTAGGGGCGACCATTGGCGGTTAACCCCGCATCATAGACGCGGGCTACATGTGGATGCTCCATAAGCGCCAATGTTTGTTGTTCAGCCTCAAAACGTGCGATCACACGTTTGGAATCCATGCCGGGTTTGATGATCTTGAGAGCTACTTGTCGTCCGACCGGCTCTTCTTGTTGAGCCAAATACACGGTGCCCATGCCCCCTTCACCGAGTACGCGTAGTAGTTTGTATCGCCCAATTCGGGCACCGGGTTTCTCCATCAGTCCATCGAGCGAGATGGTCGGTGGTTTCTCATCTTCGGAAACACTCTCATCTTCCTCCCGGCCGATCTTCAAGAGCCACCTTAAGCGGTCAGGCTCCGTTCCAAATATTGAATCTGCTTCCATTACAGACGACCTACCAAGTCAAGTACTGTATTAGGCCAGCAAACCGGTTCGACCAATCTCATAGACTGCTTCCACTTAACTAATTAGCCGTTTTAGAAAGAATGCTGCGCTCTTTCTGGAAAAAACCTAAATAAATCATCCAGTTCCTCACTCGCTTGATCTTCTGAGAGCACTGTGCTGCGAGCATGACGCATCAGTATGGCCTGGAAACGTCTTTTTACAGTCACAATCATATTGGAGGCTTTCTTCGGATCCTCGATGTTGTACTCTTTGCAAAGCCGGCTTAAAGGCGGCTGAGGGGTATTCTCCAAAATAGGTTTCGCTATACGCTCATAGAACAGCACCCAGTGGATCCCCATCTCATGCTTGTCACATTCGGCTTTTACATCAAGAAACACCCGCTCAAGAAGGGCCGACAGCCAAGCGTAATGATAGGAGTCCTCAGCACTTGCATTTGCAATGCTTTCGGGCAGCGCGGGTGGCTCCACCAGATCGATGTGGACCAGTTTTTCTTTGGGGATGCGTTTTAGGGCCTTCTCCTTGAGCCTCTGTTTCGCCATGTAACGATTGAGAGCATAGAGCAGATATGAGCGGAAACGGCCCTTCGTTTGATCCGCCCGGCGAACGAGATCTCTGTTGAGAACTACTTCATGCAAGAAAGCTTGGGTCAGATCCTTTGCTTGCTCATTATCATGTCCTTGTCGCCTTAGATAGCAGTAGACCGGCTTCCAGTATCTTTCCAGCAGTAAACCGATCAAAGCCCTGTCCTTGTCCTGACCGGCTTTGATACTCTCAATAAGAGACCAGTGAGTTGTGAGGAATGCCTCTTGTGATCCGCCTATGTCTGTTTTGTCATCATCTCTCATATTTGGGACCTGATAGGACCCGGGATAGCGCTCCGCCAGTACTGCCTATTCGGCGGATAATGTTGATTATAGCACATTTGGTTTGCTTGGTAAACGTATATGAGTGTTGCATGTACGCAAAGGTCTGGACAATAAAAACGAAAATAAACAGATTTTTTTCAAAAAGTGCGCAGCATTACGAATTTTTCGGATAGTAAAGAGTGAAAGGTTGAAATGCTGGATGAATGCGAAAGTAGTGGCAGGAAAGGCTGACACGCTACGGACCCTCTTTTGAAAGGAAGATAACATGAAAAATACAATTACACTCGTATTGATTTTAGCACTGGGCCTGGCAACGGCAGGTTTGGTACAGGCTGCTACAATCACCGTAGGTCCTGGAGCAGGCTATGATTTTGGTACCATTCAGGCCGGGATAGATGCGGCGAACGACGGCGATGTAGTACTGGTGGCATCCGGAGAGTACGTTATCATCGAGCCGATGACGTTTCGAGGCAAGGCCATTACAGTCAAGTCCGAAGCTGGATCAGATGAGACCACCATCCGGATGGGCACGCCGGCTGATACGAATCGTGGCAGCGTTGTAGTCTTCGAGAACGGCGAGACCACCGAATCCGTACTTGAAGGATTCGATGTAACAGGAGGTACCGGTTCTTGGGAGTCGTCTGAAAACGCATACGCAGGCGGAGGTATATACTTTGATGCTTCTTCCGGAACCGTGAGAAACTGTACTATAGTCCAGAACAGCGCGAATGACGGCGGTGGTGGGGTGCTGGTCTACTCCGACTCCTCGGCGATCCTAAGCAACTGTGTTATCAGAGGTAACTCAACAACTAAAGAATCTGGTGGCGGAGTATTGTGTTGGGAGAATTCGTCGGCTACCCTTACCAATTGCACTGTATCCGAAAACTCAGCGGGATATTCAGGCGGCGGCTTGTTCTGCGGGAAAGGTTCATCCATGACCGTAACCGGCTGTATCATCAGGGACAACTCGTCAATAATGACCACAATGGCGGGCGGCGGCGGGGCTCAATGCTATCTTGACTCGTCCTTGACCATGACCGACTGCCTTATCGCTGATAACTACTCGGGATGTGTGGGTGGGGGTGTGTTCTGCAGTAGCGATGCATCTGTGACTGTGACCAACTGCGTAATAGTAGGCAACACAGCACGCTGGGGCGGAGGACTGGGAGGCTGGGCACCGACTTCCACGACGACTGTTAGCAACTGCACTATCTGGGGGAACTCAGCAAACACTGATGGTGGCGGTGTGGGCTGCTATGACGGGGCTTCTGCTATGGTTACGAATAGCATCGTATGGGGAAACACCTCTCCCAAAGGGAACGAGATTTATCTCGAGCAGGCTCCTACAGAATGTGGTGTAACCTACAGCAACGTAGCCGGTGGTCAGGCTGGAGTCACTGTTGAAGGCGGCAGTAGACTCAACTGGGGCGAGGACAACATCGATGTTGATCCCCTTTTCGCCGATCCGGACACTGGTAACTACCATCTCAAGTCACAAGCCGGCAGATGGGACAATGATAGCCAAACCTGGGTCCAGGATGATGTCACCAGTCCGTGCATTGACGCTGGAGATCCTATGAGTCCGATCGGTTGGGAGCTGTTCCCGAATGGTGGCTTTGTCAACATGGGCGCCTATGCCGGTACGGTTGAAGCAAGCAAGTCATATTTTGGTGAGCCGGTCTGTGAGATTATTGTCGCCGGAGACATCAACGGCGATGGCCATGTCAATCGAGCCGACTTGGAGATCATGGCGTTGCATTGGACAGATGAGGGACCTTTGCCGCTGCCGTAAGGATTGTGTGTGACACCTTCTTCTCTGGGCCGATTGACAATGCTCGCATTTGCGGTGCAGCACTGAGCGCACAGGAAATCGAAGCCCCGGCACAGCCGGCCACAGAAAGAAACAAAACGCCCGATACAGTCCAAGGGCCGGCAGCTCGAACCGCTGCCGGCCCTTTTTCATAGCTTCTGTCTATCTATATATCCGGAGTTACCAGGCGTGCTCGGGGAGCGGGCGGACCATGATGTTTTTGAAATAAACGATGCTCTTAGGATCGTGGCCCTGGAGGCCGATGGTGCCGCTGCTGATCCTGCGGCCGGCTGACGGCGGCTCTTCCGGTTCCGTCCAGGCGACGGTTGTCTGGCCGTCGATTCGAATGATAATGTGCTTGCCCTCGACGCGGATGTAGTACTCGAACCACTCACCATCTTTGGAGGGTGCGTTGTCGATCACGTCCTGAACGCCGTAAAGACCGCCCGTTTTCTTGCGGTCCGTGTGGGTGGTGTTCACCTGGCATTCGTAACCCTTGGCCGGCCAGCCGGTTTCCTGGTATTCGGTATGGAAGTAGATGCCGGAATTGGAGCCGAGATGCGTCATCACGTCGGCCTTGAATTCGAAATTCGTGAAGTTGGCATCATTGACCGGCCCGACGTAGAACAGGTGGCTTCGTGGCCCGTGCACCACGATCATCCCATCCCGGACGGTAAAGGTCTCTTTGTTCTCGCTGGCCTTCCAGCCATCGAGCGTCTCACCGTCGAAAAGACTGTGCCATTGGCACCCCTCCGGGGCCGTTCGGCATCCGGCCAGAAGCAGACTCGAAAACGACAGCATTAACATGAACTTCCTGGTCATCTGACTTTCTCCTTAATAGCTAACAAACAATGCTCATGAGCCCTGCAAAATTGAAGTTAGGCATACTTTGAAAAGGAAAAATGGGTCGTTGCGTTTTTCCTTTTCAAACAACAACAGACTATTGGACAAGAAACAATGGCGATCATTTGAGGAAGTCAAAAACGAATTTCCTTAAATAATATATGCCTAACTTCAATTTTGCAGAAGCCTTAACAACATTTCTCTGCGTCATGCCCGTCTTTCACAGCGTCCAGGGACTCCGCATGGTCCGAGACAGCCGACGGTTGGCTGCATCATTGTTGACAAAACGCTCGGTCTTCGGGTCCCATCTGAGTTTTTGCTCCAGCCGGATGGCGATGTCGCTGATGTGGCAGATGATATCCGCCTGGACCGCCGCGTCAATCGGACAAATGGTCTCAGCTCGGCTCTTGACGCAGTCCAGAAGGTTCCGGACGTGGTTGCTGCTTTTGTACAGGTGAATGTCGTTCGGCCCGAGCTGCGTCGTCAGCAGTTCCTTCGGGTGAGCGTTGATGCCGGAGCGATCTACGTGCACCCAGCCCTCGGTGCCCTCGAAGGCCGTGCCGTGACTGGTCGTTCGGCCGTAGCGTTTCTTCCACTCTTCGGGAAATGGATCGCCGGTGAAGTTCATCGTGACGCCGCTGTCATATTTACAGACGACGTTCCAGTTCATAGCCGTGTCGCATACTCCCTGGGTGGGCCAGACGCCTTTGCCTGCGATTTCGACCGGGCAGGCCACCTTTTCGCCGCCGCCCCAGAGGGCGATATCCAAAGGATGGACGCCCCAGCCGGCGATAAAACCGAGTGCATAGTCGGAAATGAACCACCACAGCTTGTTCGAGCAGCGGTCCTTGGTGTAGGGCGTGTAGGGGGCAGGCCCGAGCCACATCTCGTAATCGAGCCATTCCGGCACGGGCACCGGTGTCGGGTCCCCGCCCTGGCTGCTGCCCGGCGACCAGACGTTGATCGTGTGCAGCTTGCCGAGCCGGCCGTTCAAAGCCAGTTCGCAGGCAAAGCGGAAATTTCGGCTGGACCGCTGCTGCGTGCCGAACTGGAAGGCCCTGCCGTGACGATGCACGGCGGTGCGTAGCGCCTGGTCCTGAGCCAAACTCAGTCCCATCGGTTTCTCGAGGTAAACGTCCTTTCCCGCCCTGACCGCCGCCAGCGCCGCCAGCACATGCCAGTGGTCCGGCGTGGCGACGAGTACCGCGTCAATGTCAGCACGTGCAAGAAGCTGGCGGAAGTCCTTGTAGGCGGCGCATCCCGTGCCGTCATAGTGCTTGTTCACGCGGTCCTGAGCGGCCTTGAGCACGTGGCTCTTCACATCACAGACCGCCACAACCTGGGCATCTTTCTGCTTTAGGAAGTTGCCCATGACGCCGCTGCCCTGCGGGCCGACGCCGATGCAGCCGACCGTAATTCGCTCGCTGGCGGCGACGCCACCGGTGTTGCCCAGCGCTGAGGCCGAAACGACATATGGGAAAACCGCCGCCCCGGCCGTCGTGCCGGCAGCGTGTTTCAAGAACTGACGCCGATGAATCCTTCTTCTGCTCATCATAGGATCTCCAACTCCCCCAGTTCATGAATGTATTCGTATTTCCGATAGCGAATCCGGCCACCCCCAAAGGGCACGTCTCAAGCGAGCAGCCGAGTTGAACGCACTGGTCAAACCGCGCTCTCGTTGAGCTTGACCATATTCTCCGCGATCTCGAGGACCCTTTGGCGGAGGCGTTTCGGCGAGAGCACCTGGACCTGGTCGCCATAGCCCAGCACCCACCAGGTGATCTCACTGAGGCCGTCAACACGAAATTCCACAAGAGCCGAGCCATCACTGTTGCGCGTGACCTTCTGGGTGTGGTGCCAGGTTCGCTCAGCAACATCATTGGCCACGTTGGGCAGGAACAGGAGCTTGACATGGTAGATGTGGCCTTCCGGTAGTGTGGACCACGCCCTGCGGAGGTATTCGGACACGTCGAAGTCCTCATCGTCCAGGAAGCATTGCCCCGTAACCGTCAACCCTTTGATGTGATTCAGCTCGAATGTGCGAACAGCTTTGTTCAGACAGGAACGCCCCAATACATGCCATGAGCCGTTTTCGTAGAGCAGATGATAGGGACACAACTCGATCTTGACAGTCTCACCGTCCAAAAGCAAACGATAATCAAGGCTCACTTTGCGTCTTTTTCCGATGGCTTCCTGCAGTTTCGTGAAGATTCCATCGAATCGGGTATTGTGTCGGACAGGCCTTTGGGCGTCCGCGCGCGTCCAGATATGTCGCAGAACCGACGTGCAATGCTTTCGAATGCTGGCGGGCAGGTTGCTTTCAATCTTCAAGGCGGCCAGCAGGGCGGACTTCCTGAACGGTAACTGCACTTGGTTGCTAACCTTCTGGGCCAGCAGGAGCAGGGCCAGCGCCTCCTGGAGGTTAAGATCGGCCGGCGGCAGGAAGTACTCGGGCGCTATCGTATAGCGCCCCGTCCTCGCGTCATAGTGGTAAGGCACCCCCATCGCCTGGAGTTCTTTCAAGTCGCGAAAGATGGTCCGCCGGCTCGTCCCAAACATCCTCGACAAATCCCGGACGGTGCAGCTTTGCCCTGCCTGCAGCGTTGTGAGAATCTGCATTACTCTGTTGATTCTGCTATGTTTCACGACTCGTACTCCGGATCCGTGCGGCATCTCTTTAGATAACGAGTGCCCCAGACATAACAGTCCGTCTATGGTGCCCAATGAGTCACAAAGCCGGATCCCTTCGGTCGGCAACAAGTGGTAGAATTATACAGTAGGACGGCTCTCGAATCAACAGATTAGCTCCCCTAAAAAAGACTTTTTCCGTTTGACAAAAACCCCGGTCTCCGGTAGTCTGAGGCCCTCAGGAGGGATAACTTCTGTTCGGGGCGATGAGGACTGCTGCCGGCCGGAGCGAATAGGGAGGAAATGCTGACGAGTGGAATCCGTAAATTGTATTGCATATAGCCTGGTATGCGTATATACTGCATCAGGTTTGACGCAATATGCATCGCTCGGAGCACCCGACGAGAACAAAGGGACTTGCGTTGTGGAAACACTCATCGATCAATTACGCTTATATTTCATTCGGGTTGCGGGGCATGGTTTCTGGATTTTCGCTGAATTGGTCGCTATTGGACTTGTGGTCTATTGGGTAGTGGATTTTCTCGAAGGCACCCGCGGCGAGAGATTGTTCCGTGCCGTTATGTTCATTCTTCTCGTGGGATTTCTGGTCCTGAAGCTGGTCGTTGGGAGGCTTCCACTCGAGCGATTACAGTACCTTTACAACGGTTTTTTGGTCGGCGTCCTGATTATTGCCGTGACCGCGTTTCAGCCGGAAGTCCGAAGAGCATTAATGCGAATCGGCCAGAGCCATTTTTGGTCGAGCGCGTCGCTGCAACTGTCCAGAACGGTAGAGGAGTTGGTGGCCGCCGTAACAGAGCTTTCCAGCGCCCGAATCGGCGCGATCATCGTTATTGAAAAGCGGGTCGCCCTGGGCGAATTCATCGAGACGGGCGTTCGAATCGACGCCCGAGTAACATCCGAGCTGATCAGAACGATCTTCCAGCCCGGCACGGCCCTTCATGATATGGCCGTTCTGATACGAGGCGACCGAATCATCGCCGCCAGGGTCCAGCTCCCTCTGGCCGAGGCAGCCGGCATGGACAGTGCCGGACTGGGTTCGCGTCACCGTGCGGCCATAGGCATAACGACGGGTTCGGACGCCGTCTGTGTGGTCGTTAGTGAGGAAACCGGTGTCATCTCTATTGCTGAAAATGGACGGCTTACCCGGAAATTGGACGATTCTATGTTGAAAAAGCATCTTGCAGGCGTGCTCTCGTGAATCGAGCCACGCTGGATGCCCATGTGTGAAACGCGATGTTAGGAAAGATCAAATTCAGTAAGATTGCCGTTGTGGTATTCTTGACGGTCCTCATTTGGGTCTGGACAGATCTGGCACTCGACGAAACGTATTCCGTCAATCAGGCGACTATCATTTTGACAGAATCCAGCCCCCAACTCTGGATAAGTTTCGACGGCGAACGCTCCATTGATGTGAATAATATTCTGCTCAAGGGTCCGGCATCCAGGATCACGAATATAAGGCGTAAGATAGAAAATCGCACCTTCAACAAGCTCTTTCCTCTTGATGCAGAACAGGAGGGCCTGGTCGGTAATGGTGAACCGTTGGATGTTCCCGCTTTTCTGCAAAGAAGCGTCCAACTACAAGATTCCGGACTTGTGGTTGAATCCTGCGAGCCGGCGGAGCTTGGCATCAACGTTGTTGAGCTCCGTGAAAAGCCGCTGGCGGTCGAGTGTTATGAGGAGGGCGGAACGCTTCTGACCGTTGAGATCGAGCCGTCAACGGTCAACGTACTTGTGCCCGACGATTGGCCGCCGGGCGACAAGGCTGAGGTTGTGCTGACCCGTGATGACGTCGAGGAGGCCAAGAAAGCGCCCATTAGGAAAACGGCCCACATTGTACTGCCCGACGGTCAGACGCGAGACTCGAGCACCACCGTCGAAATCAAGATACCGCCGGAAGAGGAACGCCTTCAGAAACACCGCATATCTGCAACGATAGGGATTTGCCTGAGTGAGAACCTTCTGGGCCGTTATGACGTGGATCTGCTAAACCGGAATGATGTCATGGATCTTATTGCGATCCGGGCAACAAACGAGGCCAAGGCAGCGTATGAGGGGCAGGAGAAACCACTCACGACGCTGTACATCTTCGATCGTGACGAGGAGAAAGGCCAGGAAGAGCAGCGCCGGCCGGTTGTTTACAATTTCCCCGAAGACCATGTCCGCCAGAATAATATCGTCTTGGATCAAGCGCCTATCGAAGCCCGGTTTAAGTTGATCCCTCTGCCTTCTACTGAGAATCCATAAGACGCGGGAATCCACACGCGGTCAACGCCGCAATGGGCATCCATAATGTCTTTGGCGGATTTCCCGCTCTGCCTACCTTCACACATCAATCTCCTACGGGGATCCTCATCTGTTCGTTTCTTGCGCTCACTTTCCCTCGGGCTTGGCGGGAACGCCTTTTCTTGTCCGTGAAATGGTGATGAGCGCCGTGTATGCCAGGAAGATCGCGAGAATGATGAGGACCACGTCAATGACCGCGAGCAGAATATTGGGTGTATCCGCAGTAATAAAGCAGTACGTGTTATAGACCAGAGCGCCAAGTGTGGTTAAGAGCATGACCACCGCCGGGATAGCCGTGAACAGGAAGTTATGTTTACGGGCAATCAGATAGACACTCGCGACAATAAGGACAAGGCTGGCAATCAATTGATTCGCAGCGCCGAACACCGGCCAGATAGCTCTCCAATTACCAAGAGCCAGGGCACCGGCCAAAACGCCGACAAGGAGGGTGGCGGCGTATTTATCTTTCATGTAGGGTATGTTGAATGTTTCTCCGAGTAATTCGCTGCAGATGTAACGGGCGATGCGTGTAGCCGAATCGAGGCTTGTCATCACGAAGGTCTTGAGCATCGTTATGCCGATGAGAGCTCCAAGGCCGCCGAAAATGACTTTTGTAATTTCCCCATATCCCGTGCCGAAGGCTTTGATCCATCCTCCTGTGTTAAAGATGTCTTGATAGACAAGACCTTCAAAACCCGCAGGGGCGCTCTTCCAGTATAAACCGGCCGTGACGGCGATAAGGGCCAGTACGGCCAGCGCGCTTTCCATAATCATTCCCCCGTAACCGATAACACGAGCATCCTTCATTCGAGGCAATTGTTTCGACGTGGTCCCGCTGGAAACGAGACTATGGAATCCGGAAATGGCGCCGCAGGCAATGGTGACAAACAACATGGGCCACAGCCCTCCTTTGACGGTCGAAAAGGAAATGAAGCCAGGGGCCTTCATCTCAGGATGGGTAAGAATGAGTCCCAGGAATCCGAAGAACATGCCCAGATAAAGCACCGCACCGGCAAGATGGTCCCTCGGCTGAAGCAACAGTGTTACAGGTGTGACAGACGCGATCATGCCGTAGACAAGCAGTATCACGGTCCACCAGGTCGCTGCACTCTCGGTATTTTCAACAGGAAGCTCAATGGGGAGATAATATCCGGCGACGATCAGACCCACCAACAGCAGCACTCCGACAATGGAGCACAGCAGGACCGATATTTGCAGACGATACATCATGATGCCGACAATCAAAGCGACGACCACAAGGCCGAAGGTTGGAATCACGACCTGGGGCGTGGAGGCCAGGGTTTGCCCGGCTACCGCTGCAAAAACCGCAACGACAAGGATCAACGCCAACAGGGCGAATCCGCTGAAAAGAATCTTGCCTGTTCTTCCCATTACTGATTCGGCAACCGTTGTAATCGATTTTCCCTTGTGCTTGAGGGACAAAAAGAGGGCCGTGAAGTCGTGTACGGCCCCGAAAAGCACCCCGCCGACTACGATCCAGATGACAGCGGGCAGCCATCCCC
>JGI2171J19970_10001531_pt1 | contig 12927 bp, 11 predicted proteins | sample DeeMarSWOR324_28_FD_19970 | JGI IMG/M metagenome (IMG submission 19970) | reverse complement strand
CCCTAGCTCCGGATAAGCCAATGTTGTCCAATATCTCGTCGACGCTGCTGGCACGCAGCTCTATTATCCCGTTGTCGAGAGCTTCCTGAGGCCCCATCGTTAAATTTTGGGCTACAAATAACTCTGCAACATTTTTGGGTCGCCCTCGTTGATCGGCTACCTCCCCTATCCACTCCGCCATAGCCGCGGTAACTTTTGGGTCCTCCGGCCTCGGTTGCGCTGCTCCGATTGTTGTTCCGTTGTCCATGGCTGCGGTATTGGACGCTAGAAGGATGAAGGTACCAGCGGAGTAAGCCCATGCTCCTCTTGGTGTGACCCAGACAACGAGCTTCACCTTCGCATTCAGCATTCGATCTACGATTTCCTTCGTCGCCGAAAGCAATCCACCGGGTGTGTTCATCGTTATTATCAGCGCAACGTTGTCTCTTTCGGCCCGGTCAATTGATTTTCTGATGAAGTTCGAGATGCCGGCGTCGATCGTTCCGTCTACCTCTATTACATAGACCGACTCTTGCTGAGCTTCACCCAAGTGGGCAGTTGCTACGCAGCCGAGAATTATCAGAAAAATAGCGAGCACGAAAATTCGCTTTTTCATCAGCTTGGCACCCGCTTGATGTCGCCCTTGCCAGGTGGGAGCGCTCGCTCAAGTTCATCCAGCGAAACATCTACCCCCTCAGCCTGCAAACGTGTCCGGACTTCACGTGCGAGCTCGGATTTCTTTAACCCTCCCGGGACGACCCTGACAAAATTTTGCGAATGTTTTTTAATCGCGCTCAAAGGGCCGCACGTAACCACCAGTTCACCATTAATCATCACGGCACCAACGGCCGCTTCGGTTGGAACTTTTAGAAAATTGCGTTTGCCCCGAATCATATAGCTTCCTTTTGGTAGGTAGGTGCTAGTAGGTGCTCGCTTCGAAACTTGCTCTGGCATCACCCAGTAGACATCCAGTTCTCCCAGTCCCTCCCGCCACGCCCGCGAGTGCATCGCCGCGAACTCCGCTGCCTCCCTGAGGGTAGTTTCAGGTACTTCCTTACCTGCTGCCTTGACCACGACATGGGGGGCACCGACTATATCGGCGTGCAGGTGTCGATCGCCAGCTTCCATGTGCTTCTCAACAACTTCCTGATTGGTCTTCACATCCCGCCCTCCAATAACCAGCATGTCGTCGGACGAGATGAACCATCTATAACGCTCAAACCACTTCAGTTTTCTGCGCTTACGTGGCATTGAAACCTTGAGCTCCGGCATGCCAACGGTGAGCAATCGGTCAAGCTCCCGCCTTGTCTGCTCCATGGCGTCCTTCGCCCCCGCTGCTTTTTCCGCTAATTTCTTGTATCGATTGTACAACCGTGACGCATTCTCGAACGCGGATAGACGAAGGTCAAGAAGAATACGTTGCCCGGCTAGCTCGAATTCAACTTTTGCGGCCCCGGGGTCAACCTTTCTGATGACCTTTGCCCATAACTCCCCAGCCGCTTTAGCCTCCTCTATTGCCCCGATTGCCGATTGCCATCCCCTTCCGTGCCTAAGCTTCTCCAAACGGCCCATCACGTCGTTTACCTGCACATGATGGATAGCGGCGAGGTCTGCCTTCCGCTTGGCACTGCTGGACTTCGCATAGAGGTCCGCGAAGTGTTTTTCCTGCTCAGTCAGCCGCCTGCGAAGCTTATTAAGCCCCTCTTCAAAGCGCTTTCCCTGTTTCTCTGCCGCTGAGGTGACTGCGAGGGTGCTGAAATATTCATCAAGGGCCTCGCCAAATGAATCAAATCTTTTAACCCGCTTTCCTATGTACGTCTTGAAATCAAACGGTAGGACATCTACAGGTTTATCGTCATCATATACGATATGCGCCGCGGGTTCCTGTGTGAACAAGCTCTTGAGGGATCGAAGGATTGCAATGAGTTCCTGTTCGGAGAGTTCGCTTGGGCCGCGACTTTTCGCCACCGCAGCTCGAACGCATATCTCCTCGGCAAGCGGACCCCCCACATTCAAATTTATCGCTAGGGCCCGCACCACATCTGGAGCCTCTCCGAGAGCACGCCGCAAACCCTGAACATCCAGCTTCCGTATGTCAACGCCCTTAGTGGGAGGGTGAAGATACTTTTCGCGAGGCCTGAGCACGCGATGTCGCCACACTTCAACTCGATAGGGTTGGATGATATCGAGCTGAGCGTTGCAGAGAATCAGGTTCCCTTTACTGAAGAGTTCCAAGATGAGGATGCATTTTTCTTTTCCAGAAAACTTGAACTCGACGATACGTTCTAAATCGGGCTGTTCAACTGCTGTCAGTTGCGCACCAACCAGGTGCTTGCGCAAAAACATTGCGTAGGCACTCGGTTTTTTTGGGGTTTTATACCTCCTGCTCGTAAGATGGACCCTACAACCCGGCTCGAGAATCAGATCTTGGCGCCCCTTGTCTGGCGAGCGCAGCCGCAGAAGGAAAATTCCATCTAACTCATACACGTTATCGACCCGACCACCGATAGCGTTTTTAAGCTCTCGGGTGCAGACCATAATGTCCAAGCAAGACACAGATAACTTCATGCCGTCACCAGGTGTATGATATGGAACTCGTGGGTAAAATTACCCTTCTGTTTGCGGGCTGGGGGGCGATAGCCGGTTGCCTTTCGGGGCTTCTACCGCGCAGCCTATCGTCAGAGCAAGGTGCCTTAGCGCTTCTTGCGATTCTTTTCTTTATCTTTTACGTCTCATATAAGCTGGCTCCACGTGTTCTAAAATTTTTACCTGATGAGTTCCCGGGCGGAAGGTGGACCGGGAGAACCGCGGTTAAGAAAGGATTTTGGGGATTTTTCATCATGTGGTTAATCCTGTGGGTAATGGTTCATACCATTATAGTTTCCTGATGAACCGTCCTGACCTTCCTTCATTCCAATCGCTGTTTTTATCTTCTCGCCACATACTTTGAGAAGAGGCTGAGAAATGACCAAACAAAAACCACTTGAAGGGTTCGTTGAAAAAAGGATAAAAATCATAGCAGACCACCGTGAGATTCCATCCGGCGTTGTGCACGAACTCACGCAGCTCGGTGTCGAGGTTGAAGCACGCCAGCTTAGCGTTGGAGATTTCATCCTGTCAGATCGAGTAGGGGTTGAACGAAAATCCGTTGGCGATTTTTTGCAGTCGATTGTCGACAAACGGCTCCTAGGTCAAGCCAAGCAATTGGGTGAAACGTTTGAGCGTCCGGTGCTTATCTTGGAAGGCAGAAGTTTGTACTCGCGAAGGATGATTCACCCGAACGCGATTCGGGGGGCACTCGCCGCGCTTGCCGTGGAGTTCAAAATTCCAATATTGCCAACTCGAGATGAAAAAGAAACGGCGCTAATCCTCGCCGCCATCGCTAGGCGAGAACAGGTGGAAGAGGCCCGAGAGGTTGCGATACGTGGTGAACCCAAAAGTTTGGCCTTGCCCGAGCAGCAGCGATTTGTAGTCGAAGGACTGCCCGGTGTATCGGCCGTGCTCGCCAAGCGGCTGCTCGAACACTTCGGTACAGTTGAGCGGGTGATGGCAGCATCCGAAGATAATTTGCGGCAGGTGCGCGGCATCGGGCGTGAAAAAGCCAAAAAGATAAAGCTAGTGCTTAGCAGCAGGTATGAAGGTTCTGAAACCTAGTTCGCAAGTAGGATATGTGACATTCCACTTCTCTCGTCTATCCTCACCAAAAGAGGGATAGTGATTACCCAGAAACTCCTTTTTATGAAAGAATAGCTCATAATCTATCAGGGAAGTAAAATGAAAGAAGAGAGGTTACGGCGGTATTTGGACAAAATTGATTTGATTTCTAAAAGGAGTTCAGAGATAGAAGGGTGGACCGGCATAAACTCTCAGGATTTTATTGGGGATGAGAAGACAAAGCTCGCCACTTACAAGGCATTTCAGGAGATTGTAGAAGCCTCCCTCGATGTCGTGGCGATGATGCTGACAGACGTTGGCGTCCCACCCAAGGACGATTATACTAACATAAAACTCCTCTTGCAGAAAGGGGTGATTGACGAAAAAATAGCGGATACTCTCGCCGAGGGTAATGGTATGCGAAACAGACTTGTGCATAGATACAATACCTTGGACGATAAACGGGCATTTGACTCGATCCGTGCGCTGAGTCGTGACATTTGCGAGTTCAAGGAGGTGGTAGCAAAATGGCTTCAAAAAAAGATATGATAAACGTGGCGAAGGAAGATTTTCGATTTCTCCAATATCATGACGATGTGCTGGCTGTGTTATTCTTTGGCTCAGTAACGAAGGGAGAGTTAACCGAGCGAAGTGATGTAGATATTTGTATTGTAGCACCCACCTGTCGAGATAGAGAGGTTCTGAGGGGAGAAATTTACAAAAACGTGGATGTAGTGGGCAAGGGTTACGATGTCTGGATATTTGAGGAACTTCCGCTTTACATGAAAGCCCAAGTCATCAAGAATAATGTAGTCATTCACGCAAGGAATCAGCCGGAGTTCTATGAGTATCTCTATTTTTTCAGAAAGCTTTGGAAGGATCAGGAGCACAGGCAGAAAATAGGTAAGGAAGAAGCCCTACGGATGCTGACTTGAAGTTTTCGACTTTTTTGCGTCAAGGCACTTACAGATTTCTTCAAGCGTTCGTGATCGGTGGTTGATGATCAATGTAATTCATTTTAGTATCCGCCATCCCGAGTCGCCCTGCACGGCGCAGTTCACACACGGCCTATTCTCTTTTTTATACTCTGAAGCCTCTCCGTTGCTTCTCCAGGCCTTTTCTTCTCGCGCTTTTTGACCTTTTTCTTTGGTTTCCCTTTTATCCTCGCCCTCAATACCCGCTCCTCCTCTTCGAGCTCCGCCATCCTGCTATCGTACTTCCCCATCAACTCATCGTAGGTGCCCCTGCTTATGGAGCCATTTTTGAAGTATTTTACGGCAGCCTCTTTTTTGAGTCTTAGGGTTTCCTTCCTTTCCTCCAGAACCATCTTTAATCTCTTTTTAGGCGAGGGGGACTTTAGGCGAAATGATGTGACGACCACAGCTGCCGCAATTATCGAAAAAATGCCTACCACTAGAATCAGCGGGAAGGTGGTCGGTGTATATACTATCACTTGAAACGATTTTATTTCCTCCTCGTTCCCAGCCGCGTCCGTAGAGTGGTATTTAATTGTGTGCTCGCCCTCGCTCGAAATCACGAACGTGTGTCCCGTTTGCCACTCGTCGTTATCGATTCTGTAGTTTGTCGACTCAATACCATAGACGTCCGTACTGGTCAGCGTAACCACAACTGAGCTCTTGTAACCATTAACATCCAGATCTCCCGACAACGAATGGGTGGTGCTTGGTGGCATTTGATCTAAGATTATCGAACTAACTTTTGGTTGACCGATGTCGCCAACGTTGTCCCTCACCTTTATGTAAACATTCTTTGTACCCTCGCCAGCTGCTAAAGTGTAGGACTTTGAAGTTGTGTAAGGTTCCCATCCACCCCATATCACCCCGTCGCTTGAAAACTGCATCTCCACTGCATTTCGCGCGGATATGGTCAACTCGACACTCGTGGAGTTCGTGTATTGACTCTCGGCCTCAATTTCAAAACTCAAAATCTTCGGGGCGCCCAGCTTCGCGGTGAAGCTCCAAGTAACTGACCAATCCCCTGATCCTGAGGCGTTTGTTCCCCGAACCCTCCAGTAGTAGTGCGTTCCATACTCTAACTTTTCAGTTTCGGAGAGGGTCACATTCGAATCCATCACGGTTTTGGTGCACACGATGTTTGCGGAAAAATTAATGTCCGTTGCCACCTCCAGGATATAGTTAGTGGCCCCTGCGACATCGGCCCAGTCAAACGTTGGCTTAAGAATATTTGTGGTTATCCCGTTCTCCGGTGAGATCAAAGTGGGGGCAGCTGGAAGTATCAGTTCAATTATTTCTAGCTCAACATCTGTGGTGTGAGTCAGACCATCACATTGGCCAATCACCCGGTAAGTAAACGTGCCGACAGTTGCGGCGGCAGTCGTCTGGAAAATTAAAGTACTATAAAAACTTGGGTAGCCAGAGGATGGGGAAAAACTCCAAGTGACACCCCCTGGATCAACTCCAACCCATGTGCCAGACAGCGATACAGGTTCTGCCAGCCCAGAGGTAAGCATGACGTGAACAGTTGTAGATACCGAGCTGGCCTGCTGGACGGTGAGGCTGCTGTTATCTGCGCTTATCAAGAAGTTGAATGGCGTATAGTTGACCACAACCCATATTTCTGAACAATTTATATTGTCACCAGCGTTCAAAGTTGACGCTCTTATGCCAGCTTCTAACGCTGCTACTTGTGCTTTGGTCCATGGTAGACCGGTCTTAGGATTATTTTCCCAAATATTGAGGTAATCAGTAAAACTAGTTTTGGATATTGCTATTCCTGCACTTTCATAATCTGTGCCGTCAGTTCTGATGAGAATAACAGCCTTAGCACTTTTAGACGTATCCGCCTTGGCCCTCACATACACGATAACATTGTCGATTGTGGCGGTATCGGGGAAAGTTGGGTCTTGCAGATTTACAGTTTCTTTTAAAAGTGTACTTCCAGTGACGTAAACATAAGTAGCATCTGACCCGTCTGAAGTTACACCATAATGGGTTCCACCAACAGGAGTCCAGTCTGTATAAGTTCCTTCTGCATTGGGGTTTAATGTACTAGTGTCAGCGCAAACAGGCACGGGCATTGTGATCAGGCATGCCAATAAAGACATCACTACTGCAGCTACCAGCAAAAGCGCTGCAGACGATCGCCGTGATTTACTAGTTCGTCTCAGTTCCTCCATCCCCTTCCAAGGCTACTCCGGCACCCACAGAGATACCCAGTTTTCACCATATACATATTCGCCATCACTATTTTAGTTCCCCCTTTATAATACCAGTAACAAATTTAACCGCAAAGATTTATTGCGCAACAAACGCTGCCAATTAGGGGTCAAACAACTTGATTGCTTCATTTATGTCAAATTCGTCCGATCTCTTTCAAATTACCCTTAATCAATTTAACTCCCGTGACGAAAAGTTCGTTTGTGGGAGAAGTCACTATTTCAACCTTTAATAGCGCTCGATACTTATCAAAGAAATCCTAGAAGAATTAGTAGCCCATAGACAACCATTCCGACCCCCACTAACGCCGCTAGCAACCTTGACATGCCTGCAAACAGAACGACGAAGCCAAGGATGATGAGGACGATCGGTCCCATTTGATGCAGAAAATTCAGTATCTCTTCAACCCATTGTCCAACATATGGCAGCAGTTCAGTTATCTCTAGGCTAACATCCGTGGTGTGGGCCTGACTATCAACTGTACCAATCACCCGATAGGTAAACGTGCCAACGGTTGCGAAGGCGGTCGTCTCGAATGTCAAGGTACTGCCAAAATTCGGAGCGCCAGAGAACTGGGTGAAACTCGGGGAGACCCCAGCTGGAGCAGTTCCAATCCATGAGCCAGTCAGCGATACAGGTTTTGCTGTCCCCGAGGTAAGCGTAATATGAACTGTTGTTGATACCGCGCTGGCCTGCTGGACCGAGAGGCTACTGGGAGATGTGCTTATCGAGAAATCAAATGGCGTATAATTGACCACCACCCATATTTTTGAACACTTTATATTTTCGCCATTATCCAACTGTGACGCTCTTATGCCCGCCTCCAACGCTGCTACTTGTGCTTTAGTCCATGGTAGACCAGTCTTAGGGTTATTTTCCCAAATATTGGGGTAATCAGTAAAACTAGTTTTGGATATTGTTATTTCTGCACTTTCATAATCTGTGCCGTCAGTTCTGATGAGTATAACAGCCATTTGAGCACCTGTAGCGGCATCTGTCTTGGCCCTCACATAAACGATAACATTGTCGATTGTGGCAGTGTCGGGGAAGGTTGGGTCTTGCAGATTTACAGTTTCTTTTAAAAGTGTATTTTCAGTAACGTAAACATAGGTGTTATCTAGATCGTCTGAAGTTGCATCATAATGAGTGGTACCGACAAGAGTCCATTGTTGATAAGTTCCTTCTGCGTTGGGGTTTAATGCACTAGTGTCAGCACAAACGGGCACGGGCAGTATGATTAAGCATGCCAACAAAGACATCATTACTGCACTCACCCATAAGAACGCTGAAAACATCCCCCGCGATTTCTTAGTCCGTTTCAAGTCACCCTCCTCTCAAGGTTGCTTTTAACCCACTCAACCACTCAACAGCGCTGGGTGTTCGCTCGGCATCATCCTTTTTCTTCTGTGCCCCCACAAAACCCACAGAAGATCTCCAAGTTTTCCACCGTAAACGTGCTCGCCGTCTTTCACAATATTACGTACAAGCGGCAGTTTTCGCTTTGCCCGCAGTTGTTCTAAAGTCCAGACATATAACGAAACTGTATTTCCGAACTCGGTCTTTACCCCCCTAAGCAATTCGGTCAGGTCCGTCTTCTCATTCACGACGATCAGAAGGTTGATATCTGAGCTTGCGTTACCTCGACCGTTAACGCCATTGTAAATAGTGGCCAATAAGATGTTTTTATTCGATGCGCATGCTTTTGCAAGTTTGATCTTAAGTTTCTCTTTTGCCAGTTGTTCCGCTTCAAAGAGACGGCGGAATTGCCGGACAACTAAGTGATGAGCATTTATAAGATAAACATTCGCATTGCCAAATCGACGCATGCTGACCATGCCGCAGTCATTAAAAATGTGCAGAGAATCATTGGCAACCGTATGGTCTATTCCCGCCGCTCGTGCGATTTCCCTACCAGACCACTCTTTGGCCGGTGAGTTGAGCACCAACACACGTAGGAGCTTAACGTAAGACCGCCTGCTCAGGAACTCATCTAGATAGTTACCAAATCGCATTTGTTTCACTTGGTGTTATCTTCCACCAATTGTAGGTATTTCACACCATCTTTGAACTTTAGGAACTTGGGATTTTCCGAATTAGTCATTTAAAATGGAGAATATTCCGCAAGTATGTTTTACAAATTACGATTGGGCTTGGCCCGCTTCTCCAGCTTTTTAACCAGCTCGGAGTATTTCTTGACCCAGTCCAGAATCCTAGATCCATAAATCTTGTACCCGCGATGCTGGTACATGAAGTTGATTATTTTGTTTAACGGCTGCCCCTCCACGTAGAGGCGCAGGGTCTCTGAGATAACCTCTTTTGGATATGTCATTCCCTCGAATCCATCATGCTCGATAAACCATCGCTTGCAATCTAGGCATCTCCACTGCTGTTTGGTGACGTACTTGCGTTTTCGCTTGCCTGCTCTTACCACCCGTTCTGAATTACAGAATGAGCACCGCATGAGCCAACATGGGATTTTGCCTTTAAAAAAATACCCAATTCTTGGAAAAAAAAGTAATTTAATAAAGTAAAAATACTAATAGAGGAAAGAAATACTAATAAAGGAAAGGTACAATTAATATAAGCTTGGAGGCTCAAAAAAATTGGGAGGGTGGACTTTTGGAAAAGTTGGCAAAGACAGGTATCAAGGGTTTAGATGAATTTTTGGGTGGTGGAATCCCCCGAGGAACGTCCATACTTTTGCTTGAAGAGCCGGGAACAAAAGGTGCAACTTTCGCCATGAAAATCCTTTGCGAAGGTCTGGCAAAGGGTGAATACGGCCAGTTCGTTTCTTACAACCAGCCACCTCCTTTTGTCAGGGCGATTGCCGATGACCTCGAATTTAACGTGAGACCATATGAGAAGGCGGGAAAGCTACAAATAATCGATGGATACACGCAAGCCGCCGGGCTCAAAGAAACTTCGACAGATGCGGAGTACGTCATAGATGACATAAACGATTTGAGCAAAGTCCACCGAACCATTAAATTGGCTAGAGACTCTATGGGTGAGAAAGCAAATGACAACTTACGCTTTGTCCACGACACCTTTTCTGTACTGATGCTCTTTGCGGGAGATGCCCCAGTTTTGAAGCTCATGAGGCATCTAACCGTGGCAGCCAAGCTTCAGGGGAGCATAGGAATTTTCATATTAAATCCGCGCTCGCATAGTTCAATGACCGTGAGCTGGGCGATGGATTTTGTCGACGCTGTGTTAGAATTATCATTGGTAGAGAAAGAAAAATACCATCGCTGGCTAACAGTTAAAAAAATGCCAGGAATAAATTACGTCATGAAACCAACCCCATACAAGTTAACCCACAAGGGAATTATTTTAAAGGGTTGGGGGATTACTGCAGAAGGTTGATATTGCTCCCTACATAATTACTTGAGCGTTTGGCTAACACACATAATTTAAGTTCTACTCAATCTCGAAAATGCGTTCGCCAGGAAAGACCTCTAGGCCTTTATTGGTTATGTGGAGGGGCACGATTTTGTTTACGTGCTTTGCTCCTCTCAACTTTAGGATTTCAACGGCCCTCAACCGCATATCTCGCACCTTGCCGTAGTAAAAGACAAAGACACCATCCGCGAGAAATTCTTCCACGCCAGTTCTTGAGTATCTCTTCGGGGCCTCCTCCGTTTCTGTTATCAAAAATGTCATCGCTCCAGCCATCTCAAAAAGCCTGAATAGTTGTTCTATATAAATTCTGTAACTCTCTGGTTTTCCTGTGAACGCCGATTCAAGGGCAGAGATTGAATCCATCGCAATCATGTACGGGTTGAAACCATCAGGGATCACTTTTGGCATTCCTTTCATTCCTATCGGCAACTGGCCTGCGGCCTTTGCAAGTAACGCCTCGACAGCCCTCGCTATGCTGAATGGATCCAACCTTTTTATGACGAATAAATCATTTTCCTCAACGGTGTCGATTTTCCAGCCAAATTGCCTCATGTGTTTTTTCAACCTTTCCGGCGATTCTTCAAATGTGATATAAAGGCATTTATGTCCGTTGCAGGCCGCGTTGTAAAGGGTCTGTAGACAGAAAATCGTTTTTCCGGTCCCCGGCCCTCCCGAAATGAGGACGTTTGCGCCTTTTGGGATGCCCCCTTCCTCTATTAAATCATCAAATCCGGGAACCCCAGTTTTCACCCATTCAGGGCTCTCAACCTCTCTTTCACGTCTTTTCCGTTCCTTCGCCAGCTTTTTCACTGTTACCTCTAAGGGCGGTTCCTTCTCCGTCCGTTTTAGAAAATTGTGCATGTAATCCGATAGAGATTATCAAGGTTTGAATAAAAGGTTTCCTTTCAACAAAAAATAATTGATAAAATATCTCTGGATGTCGGGAATCATGAAAGATGGGTATTAACAGATGCCGATTTCTTTATTGGCAGCGTGAAAAAGAATGTTGAACCTTTCCCTAGTCTACTCTTCACTCCTATTTTTCCACCATGCGCCTCCACGATTATCTTGCATATGCGCAATCCCATACCAGCACCTGGAACGGCGTGCTCAACCTGGAAGAACTTTGTAAACAGCTTGGGCATGTCCTTCTTGGCTACTCCTATGCCTGTGTCCTTTACCTCGACTAAAATATTATTTTTATTCTTTTTGGCCTCAATCGTGATCCTGCCGCCTTCCGGAGTGAATTTAATTGCATTATCGATTAAATTAGTCATGAGCTCCGTCAGCTGCCACTCATCGGCCTTGATCAACGGCAATTTGGCTATTTTTTGAGTGAGGGTAATCCGTTTTTGATTGGCCAACAGTTTCATGCTTTTAACCGTATTTTGGATGAACTCCGCTAGTAGCAAATTTCTCATCTCAGGTTTTATGCGCCCCGATTCCAGCTTAGATGTATCTAAAATTTTATCGATCGAACCCCTAAGACGCTTCAGCTCTTGAGAAATGGTTTTCATGGCATTCTTTTGTTTTTTGGTAATTTTTCCCAATTTTTCACTACCCATTAACTGCAGAAAGCTGTTTATGGAGGTCAGCGGGGTTTTCAACTCATGTGAGGTCATGTTGAGAAATTCATCTTTCATACGGTCCAGTGCTTTCAATTCTTTGTAGGCTTTTTCCAATTCTACGGTTCTTTCCCTTACCCTTCGCTCCAATTCTTCCTTGCTCAAGAAAGCTAACTTTTCTTTTTCCAGCACACCTTCAGGCAGTGCTTCGCTGATTTCTAAAAAAGTTGCCAATAAGTCGAACTCTTTGGGCATCTTTTCGAAGATATTTGAGTAAAAAGCATTTTCCGTGATTTTTTTCACACGACTAAAGCCTATATCTTTCTGGATAATAGGAAAACAAACACTCATTGCAGCGGAAGAGGCGGAGAGTACCTCCTCAACACTCTTCTCGACAGGTAATCCTTCAATGCCTTTATAGAACTTGCTGATATCCACCGTTCCATCGTCGGCTATTTTGACCCCGATTATCATCGATTTTCTCTCGGTGAGCTCTCTGAGCCGATCTCTAATCACCTTGGTGGTCTCAGGCGTGCATTGCCTTAAAAGTGACTCAAGGAGATCTTTGAACACCATGAATGCAAAGGTTTTCGCTTTACCAAGTGTGGCTATACCACTTGGTAGATGGAGCAATATTCCACGTTCGTATAAGAGTTCATCATATTTACCAAGCGGTACCCCGACTCTCCCTAAGATTCCGTCGTGCCGCGTGATTCCTACCTCTCTTATCACTGTTGATGCCATCTCGGTTGCGCGGTCATGCGAGGTGACGGTGCCGTACAAGTCGATGAGCCCTGAAGTAAGGCTTGAAAATGTCTCTAGTAACTTGGATTCAGATTCTTCCTCGCTTGTTCTTCCAAGATTATTTAACAACACATCCGAGTTTATCGTGTTTTCCTTTGACCAACATCCTTTGAAAATTGGGTGGTCTTCCTCGCACTTGTTAAATATTTTTTTAATTGCTTTGATATCACAAATAAGAATCATGCGGCTCAATAATCTATTTGTTAACTCAGCGTAGGTTTCAAGCAAAATTACTTGTTTTTTAATAAGAGTTTTCTCGGACGCTCCTAACATAGATTTTGACACACGGGTAATTTTTAATATTTCTCTGCCAGCGAATGCTCCGA
>JGI2171J19970_10001528_pt1 | contig 12933 bp, 14 predicted proteins | sample DeeMarSWOR324_28_FD_19970 | JGI IMG/M metagenome (IMG submission 19970) | reverse complement strand
GCTGCAAACATCGAAAGAGCAACCAAAGTTAAGAGAAAAGACCCACGAGTGTTCCTTGACGGGATCTACACCTACGAGCGACGCGAGGAGATGGAAGGATGAAAAGCGGGAAAAACCCAGAGACGTTCGCCGAAGAGCGAACTTCAAGAAAGCGAGACCGTGTTAAAAATAAGAAACCAGTTTTTAGGCGACAGGAAAGTTGGCGATACAAGAGGGTGAAAGAGAGTTGGCGAAGACCACGTGGCATAGACAGTAAAATGCGGAAGAAGGTGAAAGGCTGGCCCCGATCCGTGGAAGTTGGTTATCGTAGCCCAAAGAAAACTAGGGGTCTTCACCCCTCTGGATATGCAGAGGCTTTAGTATATAACATAGATGATGTTGAAAAAGTTAGTCCTAAAACGCAAGTCATCAGAATTGCTGGCGCTGTGGGAGCGAGAAAACGAGTTGAAATCTCTGCCAGAGCTGAAGAACGAGGAATTCATATTCTAAATCCTAGAGAAATGAAAGAGCTTGAAGAAGTCGAGGAAGAAAGGAAGGAAGAGGAGAAGGCTGAATAGCGTGAACGGAGCGAAAAGAATTGAGCCTTAAAAGTCAACGCCTATTGGCAGCCAAGCTTCTCAATGTTGGTGAGGGGCGAGTTTGGATAGACCCTGATCGAATAGAGGATGTTGAGGCAGCAATTACCAGGGAGGAAATCAGAAGGCTAATCCATGAAGATATCATTCAACCTCTACCCGAAAAGGGTATTAGTCGGGCTCGTGCACGGGTTCTGCATGAAAAGAAAAGGAAAGGATTAAGGAGGGGGCCAGGTCGAAAAAGCGGGTCTGTTCGTGCGAGGATTTCTAAGAAGCAGGTGTGGATGAAAAAAATCCGGGCGTTGCGAAAAAAGTTGCGTGAACTGAAAACAAGCCGCGCGATCACGGAAAGCGTTTACCGTAGACTTTATAACATGGCTGGAAGTGGGGTGTTTGAGTCAACAGCGGACTTAGAACGTTACATCGAAACTCGTGGTTTAGGGAGGAAACGGTGATGGCTGAAGGACCCAGCTATCGTGTTCCCTTTCGCAGACGGAGAGAAGGAAAAACTGACTATCATTCAAGAAGAGGTCTTGTTTTGTCTAGGTTGCCTCGGCTAGTAGCACGAGCGACGTTGAAGCATACTATCGCCCAAGTCGTTGAAGCCAAGACAAGTGGCGATGTGATTGTTGTGTCAGCCCACTCCTGCGAGCTGATGAAAACTTATGGATGGCAGGGCAGTTGTAAAAACGTTCCAGCGGCTTATTTGACCGGGCTTTTGTGCGGTTGCAGAGCATTTGCTCGTGGCATGAAAAAGGCTGTTTTGGACATAGGCTTACAATGTCCTTCCCGAGGCTCGCGAGTTTTTGCTGTGTTAAAGGGGGTTCTTGACGCTGGTATGATGGTTCCACATGATGAGAAAATGCTGCCGGACGGAAAAAGAATATGTGGAGAGCATGTTGTCGATTATGCAAATCAATTATCTTCAAACCCGGATGCCTATCAGAAATTGTTTTCTAAACAGTTGTCAAGGGGTCTGCGTCCTGAACAGCTTTCTGAGCATTTTTCTTTGACTAAGGAGAAAATTGTTTCTTCATTTAAGGAGGAAAAAGCATGAGATCCGCGGAGGAAAAGGTGGAGGGGTGGAAGCCTCGTACAAGGCTGGGGAAAATGATTCTTGAAGGTCACATTTCTTCTATTGAAGAAGTGTTTATGGAAGGGCTGAAAATACGTGAACCGGAGATAGTGGATGTTCTTCTTCCAGATCTGCAAGAAGAAGTTATTAACATAAATTTGGTGCAGAAACAGACTGATGCTGGAGAGAAATCTCGATTTAAGGCTATTGTGGCTGTTGGAAACCGTGATGGCTATGTGGGTTTAGGTTCAGGAAAGGCGAAGCAGGTGCGTACTGCTATTGAGAAAGCCGCGGTGAATGCGCGTCTTAATATTACTCTTGTTCGTCGAGGTTGTGGGAGTTGGGAATGTGGGTGTGGGAAACCGCATTCTTTGCCGTTTCGGGTTCGGGCCAAGTGTGGTGGAGTGGAGATTGTGTTGATTCCGGGTCCGCGTGGTTTAGGTGTTGTTGCGAATGAAGCGGGGAAGGTTATTTTGGGGCTTGCTGGGGTTAAGGATTGTTGGACGAGGAGCTATGGTTCTACTAAGACTGTTCCTTCTTTTGCTTATACTGTGTTTGAGGCTCTTCGGAAAACGTATACTCTTGTGATGCCGAGTGATTGGGTGGGGTAGATGAAAGGGAAGCAGAAGTGCTTAGCGGTTATTCGGGTTCGTGGGCTGAGTGATGTTTTTCGAGAGATTGATGAAACGCTTCGGATGCTTCATCTTACTCGGAATTGTCATGCTACGTTGATTGATGATCGTCCTTCCTACTTGGGTATGTTGCGTAAAGCGAAGGATTACTTGGTTTGGGGTGAGGTTTCTAGAGAGGGCGTTGTGCTTCTTTTGAGGAAAAGGGGGAGGCTTGTTGGTGACAGGAAGTTGACTGAGCAGTATGTTCAAGGGATTGGTTATGAATCGATTGATGATTTGGCTGAGGCCATTTATGAGTTGAGGGTTGAGTATGGTAGTCTTTCTGGTGTTAAACCTGTGTTTCGTCTTCGTCCGCCGAGGAAAGGTTTCAAGGGGAAGGTGAAAAAGAGTTTTGCTGCTGGCGGAGTTACTGGATATAGGGGTGAAGTTATTAACGATCTTATCAAGCGTATGGCTTGATTTGTTGGCTTTTTCTGAATAATGTAGTTGGATGTTTTTGTTTGTTGTGTTTTTTGTGTATCATTGTTTTTGTCTCTCTTTAGGCCCCTCCTATATTTTTTTGCATTCCATCATTCTCTCTCTTTTATTAGACCCCCTATAGACCCCCCTATAGCCCCCCTAGTCTCTTATGGTCTCATATCTCTCTCTTTGTAGACCCCCTACCCCCGGGGGGGTCGTAGCTTCTGTCAAAGTTGCTTTTGAGTTGTATTATATCTCCGTGCTTTGTAGAGTCCCTGTTTACGCTTTGACTACGTGAATTTTCAACATAGATTACGTAAAAATCGAAAGTTTTTATTGTTGAGGTTGGATTTGAACCCGTGCGATTTTGATGACACGAGTTTAGGTCAGTAAAGCAGGCGATAGTTTTCCTTGTATTGTTTAGGTAGCTAACCGTCTTTGAGCTAGCTCTTCACATTATTAATGCATCTGTTTTGCTCGTATATTAGACCGCGGTGAAAACCTTCACACACACGCACTCAATTCTGCCTAGACAAACTCGCCAAAAACATGCACACAGTAGCAGCTGTGAACTCATCGTACCGGTAGCCAAGCCTTCGAAACGTTCTTTCCACGTATAACAAAAGAAAGGTAGTTGGCAAGCCATATGCCGACAACCGTGAGAAATCCGAGTTTTCGAAACCGCCTTAATGACTCATACACAGTGAGCCCTTGAATAAACACGAATTTTCCTCTTTTTGATAATCGAAACGCAAGTTCGTGGTCTTCACTGCACGGTAAGCTTTCGTCAAATCCGTTGACTTTCAAGAATTCGCTTCTTCTGGCTACGAAAAATTCTCCACGAGAGTGGGGTTTGAATCTAGCCGAGATTCGGGTGAGAGAGTTGTGAAGGTGAAAGAAAGCTTTTTCGTGAAATCTTGGTCTTACAGGCATAATGGAACATGTGGCGCCTACAACCGTAGAGTCTCCAAACGTTTCCAGCACCTTTTCCACGAAATCTGCTGTGGGGATCACGTCTGCATCGAGGAAAACAAGAACGTCTCCGCATGCTCGTTTAGCCCCATAATTCCTTGCTCTACCTATCCCACGTTCTCGCTGTACGTACACCTTATCCGTGAATCGTCTTGCAACTTGAATGGTTTTGTCTTCGCTTCCGCCGTCGACAACTATAGTCTCGATGAGATGATTTATGTTAGTCAGCCTAGACAATGTTGCAGCTATGTATTTTTCCTCTTGAAAAGTGGGAATTACCACTGAGACGGTTTGAACTTTTGTTTTCACAAGTCTCCCTGCAGGATTTTTTCCTTGAACGTTGATAACTTTAATTTACCGAGTATCTTGTCTCACATATTCTTTTTGCGTTCCGTTATCTGATGGGAGTCCATTCATGCGATGTCACGCCNTAGACTAGAAATATTAGATAATTTTTGATCCATGCNCTAAATAGCCTGAATAANCCTACCTGCCTTGGGCGTCTCATCGATTCATGGACAGACAAGTCGTTGATGAAAACGAATTTTCCGAGTTTTGATAGTTGGTATATCAAATCAGAATCTTCTGATGTTGTTGTGGCTTCATTGAACCCGCCGATTTTTTTGAACGTTTCTTTTCTTACTACAATGAACGCTCCGCTTGGATAGAACTTGAATCTTGTCGGTGGCAAAACGTTCATGGAAAATCGGATACATGCGTTCAAAACCTTGAAAAAAATTAATTCAGATAATTTAGGATTTAAAGGTATATTGTTGCAGGTTGCACCGACGATGTCGGGGCAAGCAAAAACATTGTTAATTGCTTTCATGAGGGAGGGCGGAACGATAACGCTTGCGTCAATAAAAAGTATGATATCCCCTTCAGTGTGAGCTGCACCATAATTTCTAGCCTTGGACACTCCTCTCTCCTTTAAAACGTAAATCTTATCCACGTAACATTTAGCGGTTTCAACTGTCCTATCGGTGCTCCCTCCATCCACCATTACAATTTCCATGCTTGGATCGACTTTAAGCAAACTAGCTAACGTCGCACCAATGAATTTCTCCTCTTGGAAGGTAGGGATAACTATGGAAATCATCTTCTTTCCTCTATGAGGGCCCTGAGAATTCTCATCCATTCCCTTTTTCCTACTTTCGGACTAGATAATATCAAGTTTTTGCTATGTTTCGTCGAACGAATTTTAGTACAAAGATGTTGGTACTCTTAAAAGGTTTAAATGATAAGAACAAGCCATTTGTGATATGTCTAAATTTGACAATCGTAAAGGTGTGTGAGGATGCGTAAGTCCGCCTTTGTTGCATTGGCCACAGTAATTTGTCTATGCACTGGAGTTTTTGTTTCCATCAATGAAGTAAACACTACAAGCGTTCCTAGCGAAGTACGACTGTTTGACCCACGAACGTTATACATTCACGGATACTTGGTTTACAAATACAATTGTCCAACGCCTGCTTCAATTCCGATTCCAGTTTTTGTAGAGGTTTGGGCGAATAATTTTTGGTCAGACGTAACGATTTTGCAGACTGCGTCAAGTTCTGGTGGAAAGACGTTAGGAGTCGGTTACTTAGGATACAATGTTGCCAGTGGAGAATACGATTTGACAGAAAGGGAAGATCACAATTCGATCTATGGTGCGCAGTTTAATTTTACCGATGTTAGGTCTTATCAGGAGATTAGAACGGACATTTGGATCAAGGTTTCCATATCAAAAGTCGATATGACAGATATATTGAATGAAACTGTTGGGGATGTTTCTGAGGCAGCTAGTCAACTTGGTGCTGACTATGGAACCTATGTAAACGAAACGTACTACTGGGACTACAGCAATGCAAGTGTTCAGGACGTGATCCAAGAGATTAACCAAACGGCTGGTGAATCCAACGTTTATGATATAGTCTACGCGACAATAGACTGGTTTTCCACCAACATGGTCTACAGAGAGCATGAGGATTACCCTGAGCAGAGGCTGAAAGCCAGCCAGATATTGAACGAGACAATTGTGGTCACGGGTGATGGAGAAAAACGATACGGTGTCTGTAGACATTTTGCAGAGGTTTTTGTTGCGATCATGCGAGGATTTGGGATTCCTTGTAACCTCTTCAACGGGTTGGTCTTCTACGACATGGGTGGAAGCGTTGGTCTTGTCTTTGGCGGTGGTCACGCGTGGTGTGAGGTTTACATGCCCAACGTAGGGTGGGTTCCTGTAGAGGTCACTATTTCTGACAGATATGTCCGAGACATCGTTCGCGTGGGGCTCATCTCTCCGTACTATTACCTACCTATTTACAAGGAATTCACAAACTCTGAGCCTGAGGAGACGCAAGGGCAGGTAGAACCTAAAGAACCTTATGAATATCTTATCGCTGCCTACTGGGGCTGGGGTGTGGGCGAGGTTCCTATACTAACGCTTGAAGGCTTGATTCACGCTTTAGTTTCGATGCCTATTATCAATTGGATTCTGCTGGTGGCAGTCATAATCTTAATAGTAAACAGCATCATAGTGAGAAGAAAAATCAAAGCGTTAACAGAACGTACTCTCTCCGTCTAAACTGAGTAACACAATACTTTCAGCTTCATATATTGGAACAACGGAATACGCATTAAGCTGACAGCAGAGCTTCACGTCTTCTTCGTGCCCTATGTCTTTGAGGTACCGTGCGTGGGATCCACGTTGAACAGCCTCAGTCAACTGTCCCCGTGACTGTTGAAAAGTCAACGACGCCACTAAAGCAGCATCTGAACATTCAATTTTGTCAGCTGATAGGTTCTCCAAGATTGCACCTGCACATAGGAAGTCTTCCAAAGAAAATCGTCCACGCGTCCCTGAAAGCACAAAGGAAATCCCAATCCTTTCTTTTTCGGCAATTTTGAAAGCTGTCTTTGCAACAGCCTCAGCATTGAAGAAGGCTCCGATCAGCGCCCACCTTGCTTTTTTGGATAAGCAGATGGCTCTTGTGCCATTTGTTGTTGTCAAAATTACATGCTTTTCCTTCACAATGTTGGAAGAAAATTCCAGCGGCGAATTTCCTAAATCGAATCCTTTGGGTCTTCGTCCTTTTCTTTCACCAGCTAGCAAGAATTCGGGATGCTTTTTGTGAAGTGCTTGGGCTTCTCTAATGGTTTTTGTTGGAATCACCTCTTTAGCCCCGTTCATCAATGCCGTGACAATGGTGGAGCCACATCTCAAAACGTCAATCACAACAAGTACGTCTCCTCTATTGACGGCTTTCTCAGCATCTTTTGCGCAAATATCCAGACTTACTAACGCTTTTTCTTGAATCGAGTATTGTCTCTTCGCCTTCTTCATCTATAATGCTTCCTTAACACCGCCATTACAAATGTGTTTATAGCTTTAAAATCGAATGGGATGATGTGATGGAAAGCGTAGTATTAAGGCTACTTTCTAAGTTGTGGCAGTATTCTTTGCACAGCTTTTGTTAACAGAATACCTAAGACCACTGACACGCCAGCTTGCCCGAATAAGTCTCGAGCATACGAAACAATAGCCACAGGATACCCTTTGATGAATATGTTTACGTAGAAGTAAACCGTCGCCATGATGAAACCTCCAAAAATGCAAAAGAGTATTTGTATGGCAGTGTGTTTGCCCTTTGCTAGCCCGGTTAAAGCCCCCTCGATACCATGAGCTGGAATTGACACAAACCATCTTGAATATCCGACATAAAGGTCAGCGACAACACTCCCGATAACTCCTGCTACGGCCCCGACTTTATATCCAAATAGGAGAGCAGCTGTGAATATGACAGCGTCACCGATATGCGTATAGCCTCCTGTTGGCGATGGAAGAAATCCTCCTACCATGCCGGTTAGTACTGCTGTCATCGCTGAGAAAATAGCAACAGTCGCTACCTCAATGGCTGTCAAGAAGGGCCCCTTTTTCACCTGAATTTGAGGTGTTCTAAATCCGATGATTGATAAAATTCCTGCAAGTGTTATTGCAAGCGCGGTTCCAGCTATGGTTTCAGAACATAAGCTAAATCCAAAGCTGTGGGATAAAGGCAAGCCGACCAAACTTAAGATTATCCCACCTATGGAGAGCGTTCCTGCCCGTTTTGTTAGTCCTTTTAGNATTTGAAAGCCGCCCAACAAGATGAAGGTTGCGCCTAGTACTGGAAAGGTGAGACAAAGCGCAAGCTGCACTTTTGCCTCATCACTCAGGGTAATCTCAGAGAAGATATCGTAAAAGCCGAGCTCGGCTAACATCGACACTGCTTGGATTGATGCCGCAATTAGCAGAATTGTTCCTGCTATAAGCGCTAGTGTGAAGGCGATTTTAATCTTAGTTCCCTTTTGTGCCTCAGACATGAAACGTGCACCGATTGCTGGGTTAGTGAAGTTATTACTTCACTATGAAGTTATTTAAGCCTTTCCGCGATGTCTAAGCAATATTTTTATTTCATCGAGAGCACGCAAGACTCGCTTTCCGCGATTTGTTATCTTGAAGTATTTCTTTTCATCTTTTGCGTAGGCAACAACTAAACCTCTTTGAGACAAAGAGTTTAGATGTTGGTAAATGGCAGTTCGTGTCATAGTTTTTCCGAGCTTTTTCCAGAGACTATAGCCATAAGCGTCTCTTCGGCTTAACATACGCAGAATCTTCTCTTTTGTGCTCAATTCTAAACCGACTCCAGCAGTTTTTCGCTTTTTCGTTAGAGCTTGTAGTACATCGGTTGCTTTCAAACCACTTGCGGTTATTAGGCATACAACGCTGTCTTTTTTGTTGATGATGCCGTTACTAACTAGTTTTTCGAGTGCTGCTATCGTGGCTGAACTCGCTGGCTCTGCGAAGATTCCTTCAAGTCTTGCAATTTTTTGTTCAGCCGTGAAGATTTCGGAATCTCTGACTGAGATGGCGATGCCTTTAGATTCTGTTAGCGCCTTTAGTGCCCATATTCCGTTCAACGGGTTGTGCACTAGGATTCCTAAAGCGTGGGTAGAAGGTTTGGTAACAACGGCTGGTTTTGATTGGTTTTTTTGGTGTGCATTGACGATGGGTGCGCATCCGCGAGCCTGTACACCTACCATCTTCGGTAGCGTTTCAACTTTCCCGAGCATTTGCAGTTCTTTGAAACCTTTCCAAATGGAGTATATGATCCCACCGCTACCCATGGAAACGACGAACCAGTCGGGTACTCCAAACTGCTCTGCAACTTCGTAAGCTATTGTCTTCTGGGCTTCAATTACGAGGGGGTTCAATTCAGCCGTGGCTTGATACCAACCTGTTTCGCTCGCTAATGACGCTGCCCGCTGTATGGAGTCATCAACAATTTCACCATGTTCGTCAAGGATGGCATCGTAGATCAACATTTGAGCCAACTTCCCCATGTCAACGAGTTTGGGGACAATAATGTGACAAGTGAGCCCAGACTTGGCGCAGTAAGCAGCCGAAGAAGCTCCTAGGTTCCCGTTCGAAGCACAAATCAAGGAATTGCACTCCAAATCTAAAGCGTTGGAAACCATTAACGCGGCACATCTGTCCCTGAAAGAATTCGTCGGGTTTCGAGTTTCATCTTTAAGATACACCGCACTCAAACCAAGTTTTCTGGCAAGACGCATGGCTTTGTGTAGGGGTGTGCCACCTTCGCCCAATGTCACGGTGTTCTTGACTTCTGGAAGAAGTTGTCTGTATTTCCAGAAGGAAATGGCACCAGCGAGCTTGATTCCTCTTGACTGTTTGAAATCAAGAGCATACTCCAGAAGGCCTCCACACTTCTCGCATTTATATTGTGGAGGATACGGCTTCAGTGTTGCTGAACACTGAGTGCACCGCAAAATGGTCATGGTGAATAGACTCCGTAAAATAGTTGTGTTCTTCTAAACTTTTCTTTATCGGTTGTTTGGTAAATGTTTAAGAGAACCCGAGACGAGTCATGAGCAGAACATCGTTGGTGAAGAGTGTCTGAGGGAATATTTATTGAATATACGTGACTTGAAGCCCGGCATGAGCCGCGTAAGTATGAAGGTGAAGGTTGTAAGTGTTTCTGAACCCAAACATGTTACGTCGAGCAAAGGTGTTGAGCATGAAATCCTTGAGCTAGAGGTGGAAGATGAAACTGGATCGATGGTGATGGATTTGTGGAATGAAAGGATAATTCCACTGAACGCTGGAGATACCTTGCAGATTGAAAACTGCTTTGTAACCTCATTCAAAGGGGTTTGGAGAATCAATGTTGGAAAATATGGAGAAGTAACGAAGGTTTAGTCGAGGTAAGGGTTTTTGTAAGAGGACGAGGTTTTCTTCTCATAATTGTTCCCGAAAAAGTCAGCGTGAATCTCGTATTTCATCTTTTTGCTCAATATACTCGCCAAAGTTGGATCATAACTCTGTTGGAACGCTGGATGAACTACCGGTCAACGTTTTGATTCCAACCCACTGCGTTGCCGCAAAGCCTATGAAGAGTCGGAGCCAGATGGTTAAAATTCTTGTTAGAATGGTTGCCGCGCTGCCAATATCGACAGGAACACCGAGCAACGCGTAAAGGCTGATCATAATAGGTTCTACAATGCCCACTTCAGCAGGGATTCCCGCGGGTACGGCTTGAATGGCGCAACTGATGGAATACACGGTAACCACGGTGACTATTATGCTGAAACTGAACTGGGAACCAAGAGAGAGAAAAATCAGCAGAGATATGAGCAAGCTGAAGAGCCAAGATATTATCGAAAAAATCACTGGTGGAACCAAGCTCGTAGGATGCGTGCCTAAGATGTCTATTGCTTGATGAAAAGCTTTCAAGGCTCTCTGTACCTCAGAGGTCAAAGTGGTCAACTGCCAGCGACCTCTTGAAATAAACGCAATCAGTCTCAGCAAAGAATCGGTTATTTTGCGGGTCATGTGCTCTTTGAAGCATAGAAGAAACAGGAAGGCCAGTGTGACTACGGTGCCAAACGATACAAGCAATATTAGGTTCAGGATGAACACAGGGATTTCATGCTTCAAAACAAAAACGAACGAGAGAGAGCCGATGATCAGACTTCCTAGGGTTACTACAGTTGAGAGGATTCTATGACTTACAACGGATGCTGCAACTCTTCCAGTGTTTTCGTTTGTTTCTTTGGACATTAGGTAAGCTTTAGAAACATCTCCGGTAACCGATTCCGCAGGAACCAAGATGTCAACGAAAGCTCCAACCCAAACGAGAAGAAAAGTCTTCTTGAAAGAAGTTTTTACCGAGAGAGGAAGCAAAAGATAATGCCAAGTCAATGCGTAGAAAAGCATGTCTAATAAAAAAGCGGTTATCGCCAGTGAGTAGTAGAAAGGATTAACGCTTTGAATGGTCGCTATCATCTCGGGTATGTCGACGAAGAAGTATAGGTAGCAAGCAAAAACCAGTAGGCCGATGAGCAGAAATGGAATGGATTTTGTTATCACTGTACGCCTTTCTAACGTCATTTATTGCTACACCTGACGCGCGAATAGAAGCAGATAACGGTTACTGCATATTATATTTTGCTTGGCACTGAACTCTCACATTTGCCAAATACTTTTTCAAAAATTAACTCGCACTCGCGTACTATGCGATTAACGTTATCAAAAGTGTCAGTTCCAAGAGACGAGAAGCCTTTCCAAACTACTTTCAATAAAAGAGCACGATAGTCTACGGGGAAATAAGACAAATTTTCCACGAGACAACGTTTCATTTCTTTGCCGAATGCTTTGTCAAGTAAAAGAGGCATAGAACCGCCAGCTGTCTTGAGGCAAGAGATTAAGCATAAGATTTCGAGCAGTGGTCTACCTCGTGATATCTCCCAAGAAAGCACATCACTTTCTGAAACCGTAAGCAAGTACTTCGCGTAGGCTACTTGATCCTTAACATAACCTCGCTCATAAAGGAGGCGGGAAACCTCGTAGTCTTTCACGGCGATGGATATTAAGTAAAGCACGTTCGCTGTATACTCCCGTGAGAGGTTGAAACGGTCAACGAGCTTCAATAGCGCAGGAGGAAATGGAAGAAGATAATAGTGAAGGCTTCCGTGCAAAATCGAGTGTCCAGCTTCGTGTCGGACCCCGCCTATTTGAACCAGCTTTGGCAGCTTCTTCATCCTCTCAAAACAGAGGGTGATCCGAGGTGTTCCACGCCAAGCGTCATGCATTGCGAAAAACAATTCATCGAACGGCGCAGATATGACACCGACTCGTTGTGATTCCTTTGCTAGGAAAGCCTCAACTGACGAAGACCGTTCAAACAAGTATAAATCAACTAGTTCAACCTCATGGGGCTCCAATTGACGATAACACTCTTCCATAACCTTGATAACGCAATCTACTTCTTTTTCAGTGATCTCACCGAATTTGGATACGACAATATGTACCAATGCGATATCCTTTCTCATTTAAAATGGTTTTGCCTTTCCCAGCTTTCTGTCTAAACATGCTCTTACAAAGCCGTAGTATTCCGGGTCGGGTCTGGTTGGACGGCTTTTGAACTCTCCATGAAATTGTGAGGCAAAGAAAAAGAATTTGTCTGGCAGTTCTAGAATCTCTATTCTTCTGTCGTCTGGGCTTTTACCTGAGAATACTAGTCCATGCTTTTGTAAAATTTTCCAATAGTCACGGTTGACTTCCCATCTGTGGCGATGGCGCTCATAAATTTCTTCAGTCGCGTATAGTGTATGTGCCATAGTATTATTTTTGATTACGATCTTGTGTGCGCCTAAACGCATCGTTGCTCCCTTGTATTCGACGCCTCGCTGTTCAGGCATCAGATCGATTACTGGGTTTGCAGTTTCAGGGTTAACTTCTGTACTGTTGGCGTCTTCTAATCCACATACGTTACGGGCAAACTCCACAACTGCCAGTTGAAAGCCAAAACATACACCCAAAAATGGTACATTATTCTCGCGTGCGAAGCGGATTGCCCTTATTTTTCCTTCAGTTCCCCTAGAACCAAAGCCGTAGGGAATGAAAATTCCATCGAAATTTTTGAGTGATTCTACTTTGGTTATATCTCTTTCAAGCTGTTCTGCTTCGATGTAGTCAATTGAAATGCGAGCTTGGCAGGCAGCTCCTCCATGTCGCAGTGCCTCGTTCATGCTTGCGTAGCTGTCAGCTAAGCCTGCGTACTTGCCGACCAGTCCTACTTTGACCTCGAAACGTGGGTTTTCAATAGAGTCTACGAATCGTTTCCATTCGCCCCATTTGGGTCTTTTTTGGGGCATGCCTAATCGTTTGCAAATG
>JGI2171J19970_10001526_pt1 | contig 12955 bp, 11 predicted proteins | sample DeeMarSWOR324_28_FD_19970 | JGI IMG/M metagenome (IMG submission 19970) | reverse complement strand
CCAATACATAAAAGATTCTCTTTAGACAAATTGATTACTGCATTTTCATACAGAACCTTTTCTAAAGCCTTACAAGCAGATACTTGTGTATCCATACTTCCTTCAGGATCTGGATTATCTGAAAAAGTGATGGATATAGGACTCCATTCTAGTCCAAGAGCATCTTTTAAATCCTTTACTTTATCTTCGTATATCATTTTAACACCTCCTGGTACGCTCTTGATACATAAACCTCTCTTCATCAATGTCGCCTAACAAGTGATTATAGGGGTCTCGATATCATCACCTTGGGGATGTTATCCACTCCAAAAACCAATGCGTATACCAGAAACCTGGTATAACCCGGAGCAGATACATTGAGAGTATCCCCATTCAACATGACATTGAATACGTTGGAGTTATCACACGCACCAGAGCCGCAAGGGAACCTTTGTTTCATAGCAGATGAACGCAGGTTAGTTCCATAGCCATGTATCTTGAAGCGATCTGCCTTTTTAAAGGGCTAATTTATAAAAGATAACCTATTCTGACGTTACTGTGTTGATGAAGCAGGTTCCACTACCGCTGCCATTACTATCTCCAGAGCCCTCTGGCGCTTGAGGGATTTCAGGCTCACCAGGCTTGATTAAATAAGAACCAGTGTGCCAAATATCATGATGAACCATAGGCCAAGGCGAATCTACTAAACCATTTGAACTGCCCTCAATGGCATAGAGGTTGGTATCAAAAGAACCAATAAAAATGGTACCATCGGGCCCTATTACAGGTGACGATTTTACAAAACCATTGGTTTTATAGCGCCACTTTTGGGTACCGTCGGAATTAACAGCATAGAGGTTGCCATCATCCGATCCCATATATACTGTTCCATCACTGCCAATGGCTGGCGATGAATTAACTCCCTCGGTAGCAAAGAAACGCCATTTTAAAGTACCATCCTGATTAATAGCATAGAGATATTTGTCTTGACTTCCAACATAGATCGTTCCATCACTGCCGATGGCAGGAGCTGAAGAAATCCAGTCACCAGCAGCAAATTTCCATTTTATGCTACCATCGAGGTTAATTGCATATAAATTATGGTCTGCTGATCCTATATATATGGTTCCATTGGCATCAATAGCTGGGCATATATCTGAAATCGAATCATCAGTTTCAATGCTCCATTTTAAAGTTCCATCAGAATTCAAGGCAAAAATATACCCTTTATTTTCACCTCCAGCCCCTATGTAAAGAGTTCCATCGATACCTATTGAAGGTGATGTCCAAGCACCCTGATCATACGTCCACTTTAAGGTCCCATCTGGGTTCATGGCCATTATTTTTTCATGACCGGCCACATAAATAGTGCCATCAGAACCTACTGTTGGAGTTTCATCCAAGGTATTACCAGTATCATAAGACCACTTTACGCTTCCATCAGGGTTCATGGCATAGAGAATATTTCCGTGTGATCCAAAATAAATGATCCCATTTCTATCTATTGCAGGTGATGAGCCGATAAGCCAATCGTCAGCCTCATAAGTCCATTCCAAATTACCATTATAATCTATTGCAAAAAGTGTTTTGGCAGCTGTGATATATATCACTCCATTACTATCAATTGCTGGAGATGAATAGATCCAACCATTGGTCGGAAATTTCCATTTCAAATCTCCGTTACCTGCTGATGATAGGTGGGGAACTGTACTTATAAAAATGATTAGCAAAGAAATAAAAACATTCCATAACCCGCAAGATCTTTTATCCATTATCCGCTCCCTGTCTATCATTTGTTTTGAATTCTCATTATGTGATAACTTGCCAGAAAACCAAATATCAGCTGCCTACAGATATTGAGAATCTCCAAGCATTTAGGGATGTTGTGTTATATACTTATCTGCAATTTTTTAGACCCAATATTCTGCGATGGAAAAAGCGCCAGCCTTTTACACCCCGAGTTCATTCAATTGATATATGGAGCACGCTATTCTGAAACTAATCATCGGCCTGTCAATACTTCCACGACATGATAGACCAGGTGCTATTTTCCATTGCCAAATGAAATGTAGTTTGTGATTTGAACGAGCCCATTGACATGCTTACCCATACGTCAGCTTTGTCTCCAGAAACCTCTATTCTTGGTGTCCCCAATTTTATGCTTGGATGGGCTTTCATTCTTTCTGGAAGAATTTCAACATACTCTGCTTTAGTGGCAATCTTACGATCTTTTCCGTACATGATCCTGGCTTTGTCGTTATATAATACCAGATTGCCATTTACATCATGACTATTCCAGGTAGTTTCCCAATTTATTAGAAGCTCTTTGATTGGCAATTCATCCGGGGTTTTGGGTTCGTAAGTTTGAATAGTCGTCACACATCCGATCAAAATAAACAGCGTGAGGCATGTTATCGAAATGAAAAAATATCTTTTTTCCATCAAAACATCCTTCCTTCTTGGATTGATTTACTCTAATTGTTTTCGCTCCACAAATCATTAATATTAAATATCCATCTATTCAAAACTACCACACGGAGGAAAAAACAACCTGATAGCCATCCGGTAAATATGATACCATGTTTTTAGAACAGTATCATAGAATTTGAAGATACATTGAGAATATCACAAGAATAAGAAAACCTGTGATATGCGATAGAATCAGCTCAAAATTTGACGGATTGAAAATTCAGACTTCGTGCCATAGTCTGGAATCACGATCATCAAGATTTCATTACAGATTAAGTTTGGTAATCTTGACTTTTTCAGCTTTTGGTTTCTTTCATTTTAAAGCAATTATCAAAGTCTCGCCTTTCTAATTATAGAATCATCTATGCAACTTGGCAGCCTTCTCTGGTATGAAGATATCAGACAGGGGTATGGTAAAGGCAACCTCAGGACTGTACCGCATGTAGGTAGGGATAGGATAGCGGATCCCTTTCTCGTGGGTTCTCTCCAGCCCTTCCACCACCTCTGCCAGTCTGGCTGAGGGAATGGCCAGTATCATTTCGTGATCTTGGCAACTACCCCACACCCGGTCACCATTACCAGGAACCACCACTTTGGGTGCATTGTCAAGGAAAGCGGCTATGACACCTTCTGTGCATGAGGCAGCCCTGCCAGAAGTACTGCTCTCAATGGGCTTGCCGTTTCTATGTGTGACCCCATGTGCCAGCCGCATTATCTGCGCTGGGTTAGCATAGATCAGGATGACATCAGGCTCGATCTTAGTGCGCTCAAGGGCGGAGTAAATCACAGCCGGATTTTCACCCATCTCAAGGTACCGAAATCCGGCGATGATCTTCTTGGCAGCTTTTTCATCACTGGCATAGTTCATTCCTATCAGAAAATCAATCGCCCCACGCTCATCGGTGAGTCTCTCCCAGCCGTAGGCATGGGCTGCTATGGCACAGCCCACATCCTCCTTGCCAAAGCCTACTGTCCACCCATAACGCCTCGCCATGGCAGATCCCTGACACGGTGCCATTCTAACCCTAAGATCTCTGAGAGGTCTCCTTGCCCAGGTAGGGATCTGAGAGTCCTCTTCTAAAAGTTTTACTGCCACAGGAAAGGTGGCTGGATTTACAAGAGTTCTCAACTTCTTACCGAATTGAAACCATTTTTCCATGAGTCAACTCCGTAAAGGTTTGCTACACGACAGGTGTTACCCTGAATTTCCTCACGTATTAGCATGAACGTAGTTCCGAAAGGTTTGAGACCAAACTCTGAATGCTGTTACCTAAACTGGGAAACCTTAAAGGACACAGAGCGTTGGCAGGATCGCCGGCTTATGTCAGATGTGTAAGTTAGATGGCTAGTAGGGGAAGTGATCCTGCCTGTATTTGGCTGAATCACTTCCACTTTAGAGAGTTAGGACAGAATTTGTCAAGTATTTCTTTTTCTTACGATTTTTATGGGTTGATTGAGATCCGCATGGCTTCTTCGGCCGATGTCACGATTTAGTGGGGAAAGATCAATATATTGTATAAGGAAATGGTAAGCGAAAATGTCAGGTTACGTGCCATAGTCTGTAATCTGAATAAAGTATAGATTATATATAACAGTCAAAACATCAACCAGTTTTTCTAACCTGATGAAGCGGGGTGTTCTGTCAGGGCCGATTGAAAGCGTAACCAAAAGGTGGCAGTCTCAATCTTTGGAAGGCTAGAGATTTGTTATAGAAATGCCTTGCCGTGTGTTTCAATAATTCATGAGCGCTAAGCGAGGTGCTGATTTGTCAAAAATAAAGATTTGACCCCCACTTGCAGAGGTTTCTTAACTATCAGGGTTCAACCCGAGTTTCACCTTGCAACTATCCCATGTCCTGGATTTCATTCGTAGCTCAGATGGAGTACTCCTTTCAGTCATATAACTGCAATTCCTGAATTAATCGTGTCATTGCTTCGGTGGCCTTTGCCCGAATAAAAACATCAGTTATGCTCTTAGTGTAGTTCGATTCCTTTGGATTCACCTCGATAATCAAAGCACCGTTCCTTTTCGCAACATGAGGTATCATTGAGGCCGGCATAATCTCTCCAGTGGTGCCGATCAGGAGAAAAACATCAGCCACCTCTGCTTCATGAAATGATGCTGTGTTCGCATGCTCGGGAATTGGTTCGCCAAAGAAAACAAAATCAGGTCTCAAAACATGTCCACAGCTCTTGCAGAGCGGAGGTAATACGTTCAAATCTATTCCTGACACATGGTATCTTTCTCTGCAGGTACCACAGACAAGATACTTTGAGGTTCCGTGGAATTCATAAACGGTTTTGCTCCCGGCTTCATAGTGAAGATTGTCTATGTTCTGCGTTATAGTTGCCTGAATCAATCCGTTCTGCTCCAGGGCAGCAACAGCATAGTGTGCTGCATTTGGCTGAGCCTGGCCGAAAAAATCATAAAAGATCTCTTTGATTAGTATCCACGACTCTTTTGGTCGTTGGGAGAAATAGGTTATATCAAGAAATGTCGGGTCGTATTTACTCCAGAGCCCGTCCTTCCCGCGGAAAGGCGGGATCCCGCTTTCAACTGAGATTCCAGCTCCGGTAAAAGCGACAGCTCGGTTTGCATCTTTGATTGCTTTTCCTGCCCGTTTGTACATGGGTATCCTCTTAGAATTCTTTAAATAGCCTGGCCAGAGCATGCCCTGGTGCCTTGATGTCGAGATCGAGAAAATAGCCGAAAGGGGTTTGATAGGTTACATAGCCGGCATTTATAAGGCGGGATTCAGCGTTATCCATAAGTCGCTTGGTGACTTCTGGATCAGCTTTGCTTTCTGCCAGATGGGCAAAAGAGTGTAAAACGACGGTATTCGTTTCATTTTTCCTCGCAGCCCATTTTACATTCTTGATGAGCTTTGTTTCAATCGCAGAAAGATTTTCTTCATCCTTTGGCTCAATATGTATGAATCCCAACAGCGCATTTTCAATGATTTTTTCCTCATCACTTGTCGATGCTGATTCGAGATTCTTTACGCTCGTTTTATAAGCAAATTTATCTGCGTAGATCATAAGTAATTTCACTTCATACCCCCTATTGTAATATGTTTCCCGGTATCAAAATTATGCAATTTTTTCGCGTCGTCTTGGCTGTTAGAAATAGATTTCATCAATCCCTGGCTGTTGGGCGAGAAATGCAAACCACTCATTATCCGTGACGCCGATGGAGTCCTACGGGTTTATCCGCCTCTGGCGGGCTTGCCCGCCTCAGGCGTGGCTTAATGATCTAAGAAGTGTCAAATAGAACCTTTACTCCTTGCCAATACTTATTTACTCATGCCTGCCACCGTTTATGGCGGGTTTGACCCCAAATTCATTGGCCCTGTCTAAACACCTCTTGGAGGAAATAAGGGTGCGTATTTTCTGGTCTTTAGGTTTACCATCAATATTCCAGACACAATCAATACTAACGCCAGCAAAATATTGAAGGTGATAGGTTCTCTAAGAACCAGACCACCCAGCAAAACCCCGGATACGGGCATAATGAAAAGAAAAGAATGCAGGGAAACGGCTCCGTATTTTTGGAGCATATTATTCCATGCCACGAAACCAAAAGAAGCTGTTACAAGACCCTGGTACAAGAGAGCAATCAGGACATTTAAGTTCACATACTCTATCATTGTGCCATCCCACAAAAGGCCTGCGAGAAAAAAGAAGGGGACCGAGAATATCATGGGGTAAAGCACAATTTGAAAAGGGTCAAATGCGTTTATGATTTTCTTCGTATAAACCGTGTTGCAGGCCCATATAAAAGCATTAATGAGTATCATAAAATCCCCAGTTTGAATATCCGTTGTTATCCCTTTTCTCCCCAGAAAGACCATGGCCATCCCTGTAAACCCCATGAAAAGTCCCAGAATCTTCCTTTTTGTGATTTGATCTCCTGGGATAAAACAATGGGCTAGAAAAAGAACAAAAAAAGGTTGAAGATTAATCAGCAGGGTCCCTCGGGAGGCGTTGGTTTTGTTGAGCCCAAAATAGAGCAAGCCTAGTTGTACAGTGAAAAGCATAGAGATAATCAACAGTTGATGTGCCTGCCCTTTCTTTATAGTAAAAGACCGCTGACTAGTTTTGGCCCAAAGAAAAATTGCTAATGTAGCTATGCTGAAACGAAGTCCCGCTGTTGAGAATGCCCCCAACCCAGAGAGACTGATCTTGATAGCTACGGCATTGGCTCCAAAACCAATACACAGAATTGAGGTAAAGATGGCCGCTAATAAAGGAAGTTCCTGATTGTTGGGTGTATCTCCAACCATTGCTTTGAAAGAATCTCCTTTATGCTTTTGCTTTTTGAATTTGTATGAGGTAACTGAAAACATCTGCCAGATCATATCCCCTTTAATCCAAGGTTTCCTGGCAAATACACTCTTGTTGCATTCAACTCAAGGCTTAAATGCCTTCTGTAGGCTCTTTCACACATCATGCTAATACTTTTTGTGTCCTTGATCATTCATTAAAAATGCCCCCAATTAGATAAGTTACTCCTCATGAGGGCTTAATATACAACCAATTTGAATCGTAATTAACTTACAGCATCCCTTAAGGCTTTCCCCGGTACAAACTTGGGTACCTTCTTAGCGCTTATCTTAATCTCTGCACCTGTCTGTGGATTTCTTCCTTTCCTGGCATTCCTTTGTGCCACCTTGAAGGTTCCGAAACCAATCAGTGTAACCGTGTCCTTTTTCTTTAGCGCCTTGGTAATGGTTGAAAAAACACAATCCGCTGCTGCCTGAGCCTCCTTTTTTGTATTTACCACCTTTGCTACCTCTTTAACTAAATCTCCCTTGTTCATACTCCTTCCCCCTTTCTTCTAAATAGTAATGTGGTTAGTTAATAGTATTATCTTACCTAATAGAACTTTTTAGATATTTCAACTTAAAAACTGAAAGCCGCTTTAAACCAGCGAAGAGGGAAATGTCATTCCTTACCTTTTACAAAAAAATCCTTGAATTGAAATCGGTAAAGGTTGCTGAGAGAGAAATCCAAAACAATCATTATCCATGACGCCGATGGAGTCCTACGGGCTTATCCGCCTCTGGCGGGCAAGCCCGTGACACGACATCCCGCCCGCCTCGCCTGAGCGAGAGCGATGGCGGGCAGGCCCGAGCTTAATATAGTCCACAAAAAGTCGGGGCAAAGCCCTTCATTTCATGTTTCCCGGAACGCTTGCTGACTCACCAAGAGCCAAACACAATCTCGACGCGTTCTGCATTTTTACTTATTTACAAATGGACGTCCCGCATTTTATTCTAATCAGTGTTGCTGCCGGCATCCCCCTATCCCTCAAACACAAAGTCGGCCCAAGTTCCACAGCGATCCTTATACTCGAAGTTCTTTCCGTGATCGTGGTATGTCCAGAACGGGGTATGACAGTGCTTGAGGTTTTTGAGAACCGGCATAGGAACGTTTTCAATGCGTATGGGTCCACCGTCCAATCCCTTCACAAGAAACTGCTTCATTTCCCCGAAGGGCATCTTAAAATGTACGGTCCCGTCCGTCTCCTCTATCTCGATCTTCACATACTTGACCCCGAAGTTTTTCTTCATAAAAAGGGCACCAATGTTGGTGGTAACCAACGTGTCAAGGACTTTGCGCTGCTCCTCTGTGGCATTATCGCTCACATATATGCCTCCCTCTGACCCGTACTGCATGAAATCCGCAAATTTGGGGTAGAGGATATCACCGTTGTAGATGACCGTAATGCCAGCGAGGTCAACATCATTGACCTTTCCCTCTTCAATCCGAAAAACCATGTAGTACCTGCAACCCCCCTCAACATCCCTGCCAAAATAGTAGGGGCAATGTCCTTCTGCGGCACATGCCTCATTATAGGTCCCCTTTACCTGCCAACCTGGTTTTAATTCTGCCATGGTGCACCTCCTCCTTATGCATCCCAGAACGCTCCCCTATTTTCTGGAAAATCCTCCTCATGGCTCGCTCCAGAAGGTTAGGGCCACCCGGGAAGGTTAATTAGTAAGATGGATCTCAGACTCCACCTCACAAAGGTCTTGGCTCTATAGAGATGATCGATAACTCAAGGCCCCCAACAGAATAGCCACATTCCGTTGGAGGCAACGTATGCACATTTTCAGGGGTTTTACCATGAGGCGACCTCCTGAATAAAGGTTGACTGTTGAAAAAAAAAGGCCTCCATCGGACACAGTCATGGTGCCCTTTGAAGGCCTGCTGAAAAGCCTTCTGATTACCTGCCCTCTATTTCTTCCCTGTCATTGTCGACAGGGTCAATAGAGCGGACTTAGGATAATCAAAAAGGTTACTAGATACTGCCCCGACCACCGGGGGGGCCAGTCATGGACCCGGTAGATACCTGCCTCACGCATTATTACTGCGGTCTCGGACTTAGGATATCTGCGTATCTTTTCTTGTACTATTACCAAAAGCCTCAATCAAAAGTCAAGGAAAACCGTTTTTGGTTCCGCCCAATATCAATTGGCTAGATGTGGCCTCTACTTTAAGTCATTCCCCTGTTTCAATTCACCGGCTCGTGTTTCAATAACTCTTTAGTGCCACGCGAGGAGGTAGTTTATCAAGAAGAACGATTTGAGCCCTATTCATTTGGGCATCTTAATAAAAAAAGAGGTAGGTTTTAGACTTTAAGGGTCGATTTTCTATCCTTAATGGAGGACTTTTTTTTCAGGGTGACATTGATTGCTGAAAAATCAATTTTCCATCACTTTGTTGTCCGTACTGCCCTTATGAACAGCCAGCCCACCTCTTTATGACTAGAGGCAACTGCTTTGCCAGTTCCACCTTTGTTAAAATCTACGACATGGTTTTTAACAATACCGTGTGCCATATCATGACCATCTGCACTCCAACATACCGACTGTTTACCCTTGAAAAGGCAGTTAATATGCTGCCCTCTTTCATTTATCTCCCCCTCCAGGAGGGAGCACAACTCTTCAACGGTGGGAATCCGCCAGTCATCGTAGCCTGAGGATTTCGCTTTATTTAAATGTGACACATACTTCTTCGCCGCCCAATAGGAAATCTCTGATGAAGATCCTCCCTGCTGCCACATTAAACCTGTGGCTCGATCAGTTATAGTCCCATCGCCATTATCCACAAAGTCATTGGGAAAGTCTCCCTCTTTATTTAGATCTTTCATGAAGAAATTATGTTTCTTGATCATCTTTTCAAAGTCAGATGGCCATAACTCTTTTGGCGTATCCCTCAATCTCACCCTAGGGACTACGGCATCTTTAACCTCCTTGGGAATGGAGGCCAGGCGCTTCTCTTTGGTCTGTTTATCTTGCTTTTCAATGACCTTGCGAAGTGAGCCATCAGTGTCCTTGGCGAGAGCACGATTGAGCAAGGTGTCTGAATCACCGACTTCCACACCCTTAGACCACTGGGGGTACTTCTTGCTTAGCACTCCCCACGCAGCGAGCTTTGTCTCCTCATCCAGGTCAGAGTTTACTATCCTCTTGTATTTCTCCAAGTCATTTAAGAGTCGGTTGAAATTTCGCACAAGTGCGTCCTTGGCCCTTCTTTCAGCCTCCTCCTTTTCCTTTATTTTTGCCAGGTATTGGTCAAGATCATATTGTGGTTTTTCCACTACTTTAGGTGGCTGGGGTGGCGCCACCGCCACAGGCTCCTTTTCCTTGGCTGCAGCCTTCAGGGCAAAGATAAAATCTCCCCTGTCCAGATCAGGGTTGTTGATCTTGCCATACTGGGGATGTTGCCTGCGGTGAGTATAGTTGACTACCTTGTCTGACAGATACATGCCCAGTTCGGAACCGGTTACATATCCATCACCAGTGAGGTCTGCATCACCATCCAGACCTATTAGAAAGCAGCGTTTGAACATACTCTTGTCCGGTACCTGTTCGTCTTCCCTGCCAGCCGTGATATACTGCCTTACCGGAAGAGCACTTTTCTCCGAGATATCATGGGGAACCGCCCTTACTAGGGCAAACAGCGAACCAGAAAAACACGAGTCGAATAGCATCAGGACATGCTTTGATTGGATCCTCATTGATGCCGATTCAATGTCCCTCATGCTGATGGCATGATTGGCAAAACCCTTTGGGTCCTTCTCCATAATCGGACAGTCCCTTGGGATAATATATCCCATTGTAGTCTTGTCGGCCAATGTCTCTGTCTCACCATGACCAGCATAGTAAAGCATAAGAGCCCGATTCTCTTCCCTCCCTAACTCATATACAAGGTCACTCAGGGCTGTCCTCATTTCCCTATAGGTCGGATCTAGTACCAGCTTCACCTCAAAACCAAATTCCTTTAGCTTAGATGCTACCTCTTTGGCGTCATTGACCGCATTCGGCAGTTTAGGCCATTTCTCATAGTTGCTCACTCCTACCACCATGGCATGGTAACTCTTATAAAGGTATAAACTCTGCCCTGTTTTTGCAGTAACTCTGATGCCTCGGGTAGTAGCAAATAGGTGAGAAGAAATTAAGGGTAACCCTAATAAGGAGAGGATAATGATAAGACTAATCTTTTTCATCATAAGACCCCCTCTCATATGATGAGAAACATAAGACTAGTTGCCATAGTCTGTAATCTGAATAAAGTATAGATTACATATGATAGTCAAAAGATCAACCAGTTTTTCTAACCTGATGAAGCAGGGGGTTCTGTAGGGGCCGACAGAAATCTTAACCGAAAGGTGGCAGTCTCAATCTTTGGGAGGCTAGAGATCTATTATGGAAATGTCTTGCCGTGTGTTTCAATAACTCTCTAGTGCCAAGCGAGGAGGTTATTTGCTAAAAATAACGATTTGACCCCCATTCACCTTAAAAAACTCCGAAATTTGAGGGAAGGTTTTCACCTCTTTGTTTTCAATCTTCTACTCATACCACCTCGTAAAATCTTCCGACTTCAGCTTTATACTGCGGTAGGCGTTTAATGTTGCCTCCTCGTCTGCATAACCCAGCGAGATGCAGATTATTAATTTTTTGCTCTCCGGCACGCCTAGGAACCTTTTAATCTCCGGCGCGTAGTTGGTCACCGATGCCTGCAGGCAGCTAGCCACGCCAAGGGAGTGTGCCGCAAGGATAAAACTTTGGGCGAAGAGTCCCATGTCAAAGATCGACCACTGTCCTAGCGACCCGTCAATAAAGAGGAAGACGGCACATGGCGAGCCGTAAAATTCAAAGTTCATAAGTCGCAGTTTCTCTCTCCCCTTCTCATCTCCCCTTTCGATACCCAGCGTGGCGAGTCTCCGGGCACCATGCTCGTGGGAGCGCGCCTCGTGTTCCGGCGGCCAGCCAGTTGGCATGGGCAGGTCGGGATTGGTCTGCGCCTTTGCTTTGGCAAGCTCGAAGATAACTCTGCTCAATTCGTCTTTCTTTTTCCCGCACACCACAGCCACCTCCCAGGGCTGGGTATTGGTATAGGAGGGGCTGTTGCTCACCGCTTGTAGTATCTTTTCCATCACATCCCTGGGAATAGAGTCGGGCTTGAAGCCGCGAATACTATGCCTCGTTTCGATACCTTCCAGAATTTCCATCAATAATACCTCCAGTGAAATGTTTTAAAAGGTCAGCGATGCCCAGCCTTCTTTCAGAAGGTCGGATATAACCGACCCTACATAAACCACCTTGACGCCGGTTGCTTCCAGTTTCTCGGTAATGCCCATTCGGTCAGCACACCATTTACATGCCAACACCTCAACGCCTTCCCCAAGCAGGTCCTTTACCCTCCCCTGCACTTCCATGTCGTTGGCCGCCACCTTCTGCGAAGGACCAAATAAGATAACCTTTACTTCGTCCATCCAGCCCTTTTTCGACGCATTAAGCGGATATACCAGCCCAGCCTCCAGAGCCACCTCCCTGTCCCCGCTGCTCAGTATGACAAAGACCTTGTCTGCCATCTCCTTTTCTCCTTTTGTATCAAACGATTAAATGAAGAACTCGCTTTTTATGGGGCGAAGTGTAGGGGATTTTGTTTTGTGTGTCAATGACCAATATGGCTTTTTTTCCTCCCCCCCTCTCCTCTTTTCTTAGATGGCAGGCATAGTAGTTGATAGTCGAAGAGGCGTAATATTTTGCTGATTCCCATTCTTACAGAAAAATCTCAAGAGCCAGTAAAGATTTAACCATCAGCCTGTAGCAAGAGGGGAAATTCACGATTCAAGGGCTTATCCGCCTCTGGCGGGCAAGCCCGTGACACGACATCCCGCCCGCCTCGCCTGAGCGAGAGCGATGGCGGGCAGGCCCGAGCTTAATATAGTCCACAAAAAGTCGGGGCAAAGCCCTTCATTTCATGTTTCCCGGAACGCTTGCTGACTCACCAAGAGCCAAACACAATCTCGACGCGTTCTGCATTTTTACTTATTTACAAATGGACGTCCCGCATTTCTCGATTCTGTATCAAGCGGCAATGATTGCCTCGAGCAGGAATCGTGACTTTATTGCCTACTACACCAATAAACTACGTGGCAGGGAAAAGGAGAAGGGGATTAAAACCAAGATGAGGGTAAAGCTGGCAGCTAAGCT
>JGI2171J19970_10001523_pt1 | contig 12961 bp, 11 predicted proteins | sample DeeMarSWOR324_28_FD_19970 | JGI IMG/M metagenome (IMG submission 19970) | reverse complement strand
TTGCGAACGCTGCGCTCTCCCAACTGAGCTAACCGCCCACTCTATAGGTGCTAACGTAATGAAATTGGACTTAAAGAATTTAACACTTTTAAAGGATTTTTTCTATAGTCTTGCGAATAAGGCAAAAGAAAATATCACATACAAATTAATAAAACGAAGAATTTAATCTAAGTATTAAATTTCTACCCTTGCCTTTTTGATCTATTAGTTTACTTAATGAGTGGGAAATGCTTAATTTTTTTATTATAAACATTACAGATGAAATATGTTTTATAGAATGGAACAGTGGAGTCGGAAATTGACGAAAAACAAGCCAAAAATGGGGAATATGGCCGAATTTTGAGTCAGTTTTGGGATAAATCTTAAAGATAATGAGAATTAATTTCCCAATTTCATGGATCTTTTCTTATGCATTGATAATAAAGGAGTTGTAAAATTAATTAGTTGACATAATCAAAACTACCTGAAACTAAAAAAAGAAGCTGAACATCATAAATTGTCTTATGTTGAAAAACGCCAAAAAGACAAGAATTTTGGAAAAATGGTTAAACGTGTCCTAAAAACTAAAAAAAAAAGAAAAAGAAATTCCAGAATTTTAATTTAACAAGCTTATTCAAAAATAACTTGCCTGCAAAGCAAAGGTTCTAATTGTATCATTTGTATCTAACTTACAAGTAAAGCTGCCTGAACTTTTTGATCCACTTATTTCCCTAAAATTCGTAAAAGGCAAAGCATAACTACTAGAAACTAACAATGCTGTCGAACTAAGCTTTGTCCAAGTAAAGTCCTCTCCATCAGTTGCTGGATAGTTTGATCGTCTAAAACGACCCGTCCCATCGGAAAAAAATGCCCAATCACTTGTTCCCGACGTAGAACCTAACGATACATGCCAATAAGTATCCATTCCCGCATGATTGACTGCGTTCATTATTGAATCAACGGTATCGGAATAATCATCTTCATCTGGCCCCATAATACTTTCACACGTAGTTAAAAAAATCGTTCCAAAAAACATCACTAATACGACAAGCGGTATTGACATCAGAGTTTTTGATTTTAAATTCATTTTAAGGCCTCCTTAAATTTTTTTTATTAAGCTAATGATACCTAAAACCAGGATTACGACTGGGCAAATAGTATCCTTCGATAACAATAGGTGACGAAAAATGTTGAAAATTGTTGAAACGAGGGTATAAGGAACATTGCTTGTTCTTTCTCATCTCAATTCCAGCAGAAAGCCCGGTCAGAGCTTCTCTATTGTATCAAGCTAAAATTAATAAAAATCTCCCTAGGTCGTAAATAGCCTTTTGAGATGATTTCTGGAATGATTTTCTTCCTTATTTTCTCACCCAAAAGGATGATTTTCTATCACCATTTCACTCAAATTACACAACAAACATATCTGTACTGTCATTTTAACTCTCTAATTTGTGCCCTCTTGGGTGAAATTTTTCTCCTCTAAGAAGGTGAGGAGAAATAATTGCTCTCTTCGGCCGCCATCAAGAGTTCCTGTTGGACGACTTGAGGTGGAGGAGGGCGCTCAGCATGAAATGTCAGCTTGAGGTGGCCGATGATCCTATCGATAACTTTGTGATTTTCGACAAAGATGATCACTTTCATCTCTCCGTCACATTGAGGACAGAGGAAAGGATCAATCTCATAGACCTTTCGGATCATCTCAGCCCAATTATCAAGAAGGAGGAATATGGTCTTTGTTGATTAGAGAATGGAGGAAGTCGATTTCTGTTTTACGCATCTTCCCACTGGACTCAGCCGAACAGATTGTGACCGTATTGTGACCGTCTGAGATGTACTTTCCCATACCTAGGTATACCTCCATATACCTAGAAACAATTTTGTAACTTGCTGATAAGACTGACTATTACTTTGTCTTCAAGGACTTAGGAGGATCAAGAACATCGGATCCGTAGTCCGTCGTTCTATCTCAAGATAGAATTTTTTTTAAGTGGCGACATTTATCCGTAATACCTGAATTTTTCTCTCCTCCTTCTCCGCCAATATACCCAGTCATAGACTCAATTTGGGCATCTTTTAACTCTAATACCCTTGGCTCTTAGCCATCTTTGAATGGTCCTTCTTGGGATCTGAAGAAGTCTTGATGTAGCTCTGATCCCGATAGACTTTGCTTTTTCTATTACAAATTCTATTTGCTCTGAAGTATAATGACTTCCAGTTGGATTTAGACTTGTGAAATAAGATAATTGTCTTCGATTCTCTGCTTCGATCCACATTCGAACTAATTCTCTTGTTTCAATTTTTTTCATTAATAAACCTCTCCCCATGTGCCACATATGTGACAAAAATGACTAAAACCCGCTAAAAATATAATACTGGGACTAAAAGAAGGATTAAAGGTAAGTCGCTGATAATATTGATATTTCTCTTAAAATCAGGGCGTTACGCATCCGGCAGGTCATCGTCTTGCGAACGCTGCGCTCTCCCAACTGAGCTAACCGCCCAAAGGAAAAAGCTGTCTGATTAATCTAAAAAACTTATCATTTTGAATATTTTTTCTGCTTCTATAAAAAGTGAAGCGTTCGGCTGGGCTGCTCAGTTCGAAATTTACTTAAATAATCTGCTCTGACTCAACGCGTTCATGAATTAGATAAAGCCTTCCTTTTTATACCAGTCCGCAGTTATTTTTGCTCCCAGCTCAAATGGAACTTTCGCTTCAAAACCAAATTCTCTTTTTGCCTTACTCACATCAAGTCGCCAATAACGATACTTAAAATAGTTAGTTACGGCTTGCCTTTGGAAGACAGATTTGGTGCCCGTTATTTTTGCGTTCAATTCGAAAAGAAGGGCAGTGAAGTTGAGCAATGAGCAAGGAATTTTTAGCCTTACTGTCTTTTTCCCCAACGCGTTGGCAATAATATCCATTACCTCTTTTGAGCTGTAGGTTTTACCTTCACCTAAATGGTAGGTCTTACCAGCGGCAATAGGACTTTCTGAAGCAAATATCATTCCATTAACAATATCAGTGATAAAGCCAAGGGTAGTTTCTGCCTGACCGATATCAATTCGAATCCCTTTATTTATGACTTTGTAGAGATAAAATAAGCCCCAGAAGCTTCTAGGGCCATAAACCAAAGGCAGCCGAACGATAGTAATTGGCAATCGTGTCTTTACAGAATGGAGGAATTGCTCGGCTAGTAATTTACTCCTACCATAATCGCTTACCGGTTTACATCGTACCTCTTCGTCAAATATCTCTTTTTTTTGGCCTGGACCTATAGCTGCCACACTGGAAGTAAATAAAAATCTTTTGAGTTTAATTCCCAAGTCCAGGCAGACATCAGCCAAATTTTTTGTTCCTTCAAAATTGGTTTGGAAAATTTTTTCGCAATGAGATCCTCCCAGCAATGATGCCAGGTGATATATATATGTGATACCTTTTACGGATTTATAGAGCGACTCTTTATCCGTAATGTCAACATAAATAAAGGTTGCATCAAGATTCCTAATCCAAGGACTATCTTCTTCTGGAGCTAATAAACCTACAACTTCATATCCTTTCTTTATTAAAGATTCGGCCAGATGGCTGCCTATAAAACCACCAACGCCTGTGACCAGTACTTTTGTCTTTTTTTTTAAGGCCCCATTCATCTCAATCTTTCCTTGCTGGTATATCTTTTTTATTAATAATGTAAGATTTATCTGAAGGAAAGTTGTCAGAGAGTTGTTAAAAGTTTGTTAAGATTTTGTTAAGATTTACTTCCTTTTACTTAAATCCCAATAATTAAATGCGCAAAACTTCTTTTCTTTCCAATTACTGGTAAGAATAGACTCCATCCCCCAAGACCCCTGCGCCACTTATATGCCAAAAAATGTCGAAATTAGGGTATTAGGATTGAAAGGAGGGTCAAACGTAAATCGTCGGTATTATTGTATTGTTGATATTTCCCGTGAAATCGAGGCTTTACGCATAAGGGAGGTCATCTTTTTGCGAACGCTGCGCTATCCCGACTGAGCTAACAAGAAAGATGCGATTCTTCCGTAAAAAGAAAAACGAAGCCCCTGATTATGGTTCCTGTGGATCTATTTGAACTAATTGGACCGCCAAGGCTCTTAACGATGCAGTGATAGATTATTCCCTTAAAAATTCTACATTGCAGATAGCATTTTTTCAGCTTTGCTTCTAACGAATGCTTGGTTTAAATTATTAAGTGCGTTGAAACCTGCGGCTTTCTTGAAAAATTCTTTTGCTTTCTCCTTATCGCCTTTGCCTTTGTAAGCTAGCGCCATTCTGTATAAATTGTATGGATTTTGTTGGTTTGCTCGTTTGAACTCTTCTATAGCTTTTGCGAATTCTTCTTCTTCGAGCGCAATCATTCCTGCTAATTCATGAGATAGACGGATTTGAAATGGATTATTTATAGCTTTAACCTCTTTATGGTATTTTTCTGATTTAGCTTTTGCGGTCGCAAAATCTTTTTTCTTCAAAGCAACACGTGCGGAATTAAAGAGAAAGACTCGTTTTGCATTATCTTTAATTTCTTGAGAAAGATCGGATTCTTGGATAAGCTTCAGTGACTTTTCAAAATTTTCGCTGGCTTTGTCGAACTTTCCAGCTTCAAATAGAATATTACCCACTGCAATGAGGTCGCCAGACATTGAAGCGGCGTCATTAATCCTTTCTGCTAAAGCATATTGCTTCTTTAATTCTTCCAATGCTTTCTTCGAGTTTCCTTCATCAACATAGGAAACTGTTGTAGCAAAGTGTGCTGCTCGTCGCTCGCCATTATTTCGAGATATTTCGTACAGTTTTTGTAATTGCTTTCTTGCAGCCTCGTGTTTTCCTTTATAGTTGAGGTTTGTGGCTATGCCAATATGAGAGGCCACAAAATTAGGATTGAGCGATAAGGCTTTCTGGTAGGATTCTATAGACTCATCATATTTACCCATTTTCATAAGCAATTCAGCATAGGAATCGTATGGATTTGGGTCGTCGGGAATAAGCTTAATATATTGCTCAAAGGCTTTTTCTGCATTGGCATAATCTTCTAAGAACCTGTAGGCATAACCGAGCTGATTGTAAGGCTGAGAAAAATCAGGATTGATCTTTATTGCTTTTTTATACTCTTCTGTTGCTTGTTCATATTCTTGCTGGCCAAAATAATTGATACCTAATAAATTGTGTGCTCTTTCATCCATTGGATAAGCATTTACCAAATTTTGGTAGTACTCCCTCTGCTTCGTTGGCAAAGCATTAGCTCCTGCTTGAAAGCCAAGAATCCACATCCGCTCTCCTTCCGAAGCTTTATCTGCCAAAGCTACGGCTTTGTTAAGATGCTCAAAAAATTTCTTAGCATTTGGTTGAGCAAAAGATAAAAATAAATAGCCCAGGGCAAAGTCTGAATCCTCTGCTACCGCCTTCTCGAAGTATTGAAGAGATTCCTGACCGCGCAGCTTTTCAGAAAGATCGCGTCCCTTCAAGAAGTATTTCAGAGCTTTCTCGGACGAGGTCGTAATCGGAATTTTGTCGTCTTTGTCAATAGCGTAGCAGAATTCTGAAAATAGCAGCATACAGGCGAGTAGCACCAGCGCATACTTCAACAAATTAAGGTTTCTCATTATATACCTCCTAAATTTTTATTAATTAAATTAATAATTAAAATACTTTTCTGAATCGTCAGGTCATCATTTACTATAATTATTTTTTTGCCTCTAATCTGGCTCATCCTTTTTTGAGGTTCTGCTGCAATTTTCTTGCCAAATTTACCAAAAAGATAAGTCGTTTAATATGAATAAGTTAGCAAAAACAGAAGTCAATTAAAAAGGATAAATTTTTTAAAAAAGTAAAATTTTTATGCTTTAAGTTTATACTCTATGATCTTTTCATCCAAGGTTGGGCAAGAAAGGGATCTCTAATCCCCAATCTTCGGATTCACAATCTGAGTCTCTACCTCAAAACAGACTTGTCCCTCAAATTCAGATAAACAAATAGTTAACAAAATTTAATGAAAATAACTGCAATTATGGTATGGTGGTTGAAAATTAGTTTAAAGGAAAAGCGCTTCTGTTCTGCCAGGAAACTGTGCAAGTCAGGGGTGTCTGACCTTTCTCATTTGTTCAGTTCGGCTTTGCCCGTTCCAGTCTTGATGTAGATCTTCGGTACGTCTTTTCCCTTGGTGAAGGATTTCCGTAAGTATGTCTGGCCATTCTCTTTGAGTTCTTCTTCTTTATCAAACTTGACCGGACAGACGATACGCCCTCTACGTGCATGACAGGTAAACTCAAAATAGCCTTTACTATTCTTAATCTTTACTCTTCCGGTGCCAGAGCTGACATCAAATTCACCTTGGGATTCATAGACTTCGATATTTCCAGTTCCAGTGCTGACGTCGTATTCCCCTTTGACCTGGTTGAGCTCGATATTTCCGGTTCCTGTATTACCGTCGACTTCGATCTTCAAACCCTCTACAGCCAAGTTGCCGGTGGCAGACTCAAAGTCTATCTCGATGTCGTCGGGAACTTCAACCGTCCATGTAGAGTAACCTTTGGGATTATTTCCCCGCATCTTTTCTTCCAGATAGAGCGTGTCGCCTCTCTCTTTGATCCGGGGCTCATACGACATATCAGGCTCGTATGAGTAGACAAGATGAACATAAATGCGGCTGTCACTGCTCTTTTTCAACTGGCAATCACCCAGGACGAGCTTGAAGCGAATTTCATCTTTCTTGCCGAACGTCTTTTCGACCTTTTCCTCAGGCGCAGCCATGAGAGCAGCCGAGACCATAAAACTCAGAAAAACAGACAACAAGATGATGGTTTTGGTTTTTTTCATTTTTCTTTCTTCCTCCTTTAGGATTTTTAAAGTTCATGTTTAACATTTAGGTCCTAATCTACTCCATTTAACCAAAGCTGTCGTCCGAAATTGAGATTCCGTACGCTTGATCCAAAAAAGTGATAAAGGCGGCTGACACCATGGAATTCCTAAAAAAGGAGACTAATCGCTTTGCTTAAAAGGAGCTTTGCCCGTTATAGATTTTTCTTGTCTAGAGGTGTTTCTTGCGGTATTCCGTCGGAGCCATGCCCGTGAACTTTTTAAAGGCCGCATTGAAAACGGATTTGGAGTAGAATCCTGTGCTGTAGGCAATATCCAATATCGTGCTTCCTTTCTCCTCGGGCACGGTCAGTTTCTTCCTGGCCTCTTCGACCCGGTATTTATTGATGAAATCGTTGTAGCTCAGACCGAAACGCTCGTTGATGATACGGGACAGGTGGTTGTAATGAACTCTCAGCTTGAGAGAGAGTTTGTTGAGTGTCAGGTCAGGATCGAGAAAAAGCTTTTCTTCATCCATAAGACGAATGAGCTTCGCGATGACATCCTCTATTCTTTTCGGATCAATCGGGATTGTTTTGTATTTATCGCGGCGCCTTTTTTGCCTTCTCTGATAACTGATGAGGAGCACGCTTCCAGCAGCGGAAAGGAGAGCCANGACAACAAGGACATAAAACACTGGCTTCTGAAAAAAAGAGGGAAGAATCTCGAACACAAAAAAAGCGCCATTTTCATCCCAGATTCCGTCGTTGCTTGCGGCATTTACCGTAAAGCGGTATTCTCCCGGAGCCAGGTTCCGATATCTGGCGACACGTTCTGCATTGAGGGGAAGATACACGAATTCTTTGTCATGGCCTTCCAATCTGTACTTGAAGCGAATTTTTTCAGGAGCTCGAAAGTCGAGAGCTGTGAAATGAATTTCGAAAGATTCGGACCTGTGGGGAAAGAAAGGAACGCCATAGATCTCGGCCGGTTTCCCGTCGCACAGCACCGCTTCGATTAGCGTCAGGGGAGGGACTGCCTGGACTCCAATGCTTGCCGTATCGAATACAACTATTCCTTTGGCGGTCGCATAATAAAGCCTGCCATGACCATTCTTCCAGACCGAAGGTTGACCTTCTCCGCTGCACTGGGAACCAGCCATGCCCTCGGCTTCNTCAAAAAGAGTGGGTGCCAGATACCTAGTTTTTCCCTTGATATAATCATCTATCTGCTTCAGGCTTATTCGCATTACTCCCCTGTTGGTGCTCATCCACAGGTTCCCGCGCTCATCTTCTGTTAAGGAACAGATATAATTATCCGTTAATCCTTCGGCTGTTGTAAAGGCCATCGTTTCTGCTTTATCCCAACGCAACAGGCCGTCCCCTTTTGTCCCTATCCAGAGTATTCTCTCAGCATCCTCATGCAGGGAAACAATCTCCGGCTCGGAGTCAGCCCTAGTAAGTTCTATTTTTTCGACCTTCATTTCGGATACTTTAAACAGCCCTTGACTCGTCCCGGCCAAAAGCAAACCATCACGAGTCTCCAGCAAAGCTCGCACATGGTATCCTGCCAGGCCACCAAGTCCTCCGGCAGGATCGATCTTTCCGTCAAGAAATCTGTCCAATCCTTTATCCGTTCCGATCCAGATGACGCCCTTTCTGTCCTGGAGAACACCTGTCACATTATTCGACCTTAATCCTCTATCTGAGTCTAGCTTATTCCACCGTCCCTTCTGGAGGATAGTGAGCCCGCTGTCCTCTGTCCCGATCCAGATGTTGCCCCCACGATCGGCGGCCAGTGATTGGACCGATAAGTTCAAGAGTCCGTCCTCGTAACCATAAACGGCAATCATTCCTTCATTAAACCTGGCGAGACCGCCTCGCATCGTGCCTATCCATAGCGTTCCCCAATTGTCTCTGCAGAGGTCAATGATGATGTTGTCATAAAGCCCGTCTTCTTCGGTATAGACATGAACGCTATCTTGACTCATAAGATTCAGTCCGTAGTCTGTTCCCACCCAGAGACCGCCTTTCCAATCACCGATTATTGTCCGGACGTGCGCATTGGATAATCCATCTTTCATGGTAAAATTTTTCCATAGCCCTTTCTCGTAGGAATAAAGGCCGCCACCGTCAGTACCTATCCACAGCACCTTGTCGGCATCCTCATACAGGCTGGTAATCCTGTCGTTTGACAGAGGTGAATTTTGTCTTGTAAAAGTTTTAAATCGGACACCATCAAACCTGGCCAGTCCCGCGCTTGTGCCAGCCCAGATATAGCCATCCTGTGTTTGGACGAGCGCGGTTATGGTATTAAGGGGGAGGCCCGATTGAACCGTCCAGTTTCTGAGAAAGTATTCCTGCAACTCATCTTTAGGATCCAAAGAGAAGAGGAGGTTTGACCCGAGAATGAAGGAAAAGAAGAAGAGAGCAAAAAACCGACAGGTCCGGCACGATTTGTTTTTTTTCAACGGCATAAATTGCAGCAGTTCCCTTTTAATGCTGGCCACGAATCTTTCACCATTTTTCGCAACTATCGTTTCTGAGGCCCAAAGATGAGGATATAACATGCAGCCCGGAAAGTTCAATAGCCTAAAAAGCGGGACACTAAATCTCACTCATGACTGATTCTATTTTCTTCACAGCTTCCCTTAAATTATCCAATGAATTGGAATAAGAGATACGGATATGGCCTGCTCCGTTTTTTCCAAAACACTCCCCGGCAACAGTGGCCACACCAGCTTTCTCGAGCAGCATTCCTGCCATTCTGAAACCGTCCATTCCAGTCTCCTTGATGGAAGGGAATAGGTAAAATGCACCATCTGGCTTTGGACATCTAAATCCTGAAATTTGATTAATCGCTTCAGACATATAATCTCTGCGCTTCTGAAATTCTCTAACCATCGCCTGTGAGGGCTCTTGATTACCTTTCATGGCGGCCACAGCTCCCCACTGGGCAAACGTATTGGTAGAGGTGATCATGTACTGGTGATACCGAAGTATAGGGTTCGTAAGCTCTTTCGGTCCTAAAACATAGCCCAGCCTCCATCCTGTCATCGAGAAAAACTTGGAGAAGCCGTTGAGCAAAATGGTCCTCTCCCTCATATCTTGAAAAGCAGCGATGCTGACGTGTTCGGCAGGAGGATAAACGATCTTTTCATAAATCTCGTCGCTCAAAACCAGCAAATCGTGTTTGATGGCCAACTCGGCAATCCTCTCCAGTACGTTTTTTCTGGTAACACCTCCGGTGGGATTGGATGGGCTGGCGACAAGAATCATTTTCGTTTTTCCTGTGATCTTTTCTTCTATTTCTTCAGGATCAGGTTGAAAGCTACTCTCTTCAAGGAGAGTGTAGTCAACAGGATCGACAGAATTCGTGATAGCATCAATATCATAATTCACCCACCGCGGATCGGGAATCAAGATCTCGTCACCGGGATTAAGCAGGGCATGAATGGCCACATAGACCCCTTCAGCAACTCCGTTGCTCACCACGACCTCAGTCTGAGGGTCATATTCCAGATTGTATTCGGATGAGAATTTATCTGAAATTGCCTGGCGAAGCTCTGGGATTCCTGCGTTTTGAGAATAATGATGCTTGCCTGCTCTTAAAGCACCGATGGCAGCCTCAACAATGTGTTCTGGTGTGTTAAAATCCGGTCTGCCGATTTCCAGATGGATGATCTTTTTTCCCTGTTTTTCTAGTTTCTGTGCCGCATCAAACATCACACGTATCTGTGAATAGGGAATGCGTTGGGCAACTTTGGATTCCATGGTATCCTCCTTATGCTAACTATAGCAAAATTTTCTCTATTCATGTAACCTTTTTACAGAAATCAAGTCTTATATATTGAATAGGTTAAAAAAGGAAGAGCACCTGTGAATAAAGCCACAGATAATAATCTGATGGAGCAAGTAAGAGATGGAAATGCTGGGAAGCTGGCTATTCTTTTTGAAAGGTATCATGTGATGCTCTATAACTTTTTTCTCCGTCTAACCAGCAACAGAAGTATCAGCGAAGACCTGGTCCAGGACGTATTCATTCGCATACTGAAATATCGCTCTTCCTACAAGGGCCAGGATAAATTCCTAATCTGGCTCTACAGAATCGCCAGAAATACCCATATTGATTACCTGAGAAAAAGAAAAGAAGATATCTCGCTCGGTGAGCAATGTGACGAAGTTCCCTGCCAGGAGCCAACACCTCCGGAAAAGGTGGAGCAGGCACAGGAAATCGTGCGGCTTAGCCAGGCGCTGGCCAAACTGCCCTTGAAAAAGCGCGAGGTTATAATCCTCTGCCGCTTCCAAAATCTAAAGTATAAAGAAATTGCAGAGCTCCTTGGCTGCCAGATAGGAACAGTGAAAGCCCTCATTCACCGTTCGATTAAAGAATTAGGGAAAGCCTATTTTGAGCTTTCAGGAGGTATAGCATCATGAAATGTAGTCAAATAAAAAAAAGATTTTCCGATTTTTTAACAGGAGAAATAGACAAAACGACGCGGAAAGAAATCGAAGAGCATGTAACCGCCTGCGGTTCGTGCAGGGATGAACTGGAAAGCCTAAGCGCGATCTGGACAAAGTTGGGAGTTCTCCCGGAAGAACAGCCCAGCGACAGCGTCCGCACGCGCTTTTATACTGCGCTCGAGAAACACAAGCAAACTCTAGAAAAGGAAAAAGAAGGGCCTAGCCTGGGGAAACTCCTGGATGGATGGCTCGAACGCTGGGCTCCGAAAAGGCCTGTTTTTCAATTTTCCTTGGCTCTCATGCTTCTGATTGTGGGTTTAACAGCTGGGTATTTCCTCCGTGCAGGTTTACAGGAAGGCAGGGAGATTGCCCGCCTTCGCCAGGAAGTACACCAGATTCGCCAGATTGCCGAAGTCTCTCTGCTCCGGCAGGAGTCTCTGAGCGAACGGATGAGAGGAATAGACGTGACTTCTCGAGTGGAACAGTCTGCCGAAGGAACCCTTGAAGCTCTCCTTCGTATAGTAAGCAGCGACACAAATATCAATACGCGTCTTTCTGCCATAGATGCTCTTCATCTCTTACCCGATTATCCTCTGATCCAACAAGATTTTGTCGAGTCCCTTTCAGAACAGACATCTCCTCTGGTAGAAATTGCCTTAACCGTTTCTCACCATATAAAAAATCTATAAGGCTTTAGAAACTGCTATGAAAAATGAAAAGGGATTAAGCCTATCCGAGGTATCTAAACGCAACAGATAATATTATGAATATGGTAAGGAGAAAATAATGAAAAAACTAATTTTGGTAGTTATTTTGGCTTTGATTCTTATCCTGTTTTTTTCTCTATTTCTGAGCGCTGATGTTTATGTTAAATTTGTAGAAAGAACCAAAGCGTTTGAAATGTCGGGGAAAAGAGTGCCTGAAAAGGTGGAAATCAGGGAAGAGTGGCTGGCCAAAGATAAGTTTGCCTATTTTAGTAAAGATATGAGTATTATTATCGATTATAAAAAAGAAAAACTATATTTCCTCGTTAATAAGCACAAGAAGTATTACGAGTTTCCGCTTGATATCGATGTGGCAAAGCTTCAAGAGCTAATCCCTCCCAAGGCTGCTGAAATTATATCATCGATAAAAATAACCGACGCTAAAGTTAACATTGGAGGCCAAAAGAAAAAGATAGCAAATTGGGATTGTCGTCAAAGTGATTTTGAGATGGTTTTAATGATCCAAGCGTTAAATATAATGCCGAAGTTTACTATTAAATTCTGGACAACCAAAGATATCCCTTTCAATCATAAAGACTATACAAAAGGAATAAGCGATTTTTACGATAGATTTGTGTTTAGAGTATTAAATGTAGACGAAAACTCAAAAAAAGAACTGGAAAAAATGAACAAAATTGAAGGATTTCATGTCGCCAATGAAGTTACTGTTAATATGTTTGGTTCTGAAATAAATGTTGAATCACAAGTCCTGGGGTTGGAAGAGAAACCGGCACCACCTGGTATTTATTCTGTTCCCAAGGATTATATGAAAGGCGTTCTTAATGTGGATTTAGGGCTCCAGAAAAAATCTCCAGAGAAAAAATCTCCCACACCGACAAAAAATCCTGATAAAAAACAACTGACTTACTTCAAAAATAGNANTTGAAAAGGTTTGATCTAGGGGNGTAGAGGTTTCTGCAACTGAGTACTGCTTTGTACTCTGTTAC
>JGI2171J19970_10001522_pt1 | contig 12964 bp, 10 predicted proteins | sample DeeMarSWOR324_28_FD_19970 | JGI IMG/M metagenome (IMG submission 19970) | reverse complement strand
CTTTGGGTTGATGATCTCCCTGGCCAGGAACATCCCCCAGGAAAATCGGTTGGTAAAGGAGGGGCAGTGGAAGCGGATAACAGGACACGAGCTGTGGGGGAAGACCATAGGAATTGTCGGAATGGGGCGAATCGGCAAGCAGGTGGCGAGAAGGGCGTTGGCTTTCGAGATGAAGGTATTGGGATGCGATCCCATTTGGGATGATCCCTTTTGCCAACAGTATTCCGTGGGCAGGTGTATGTTGGCTGAGGAACTCCTTGAGCAAGGCGATTTCATCACACTGCACATGAATCTAACCCCCGAGAATCGACAGTTCATTAACCGCGATCGACTGAGCTTGATGAAACCGACGGCATACCTGGTCAACTGCGCTCGTGGGGCACTGGTCAACACTGATGACCTTTTGGAGGCACTGAGAGAAGGAAGGATTGCGGGTTATGGGGCTGACGTTCTGGAACACGAGCCCCCTGATCCCGATGATCCCCTGGTCACATGTGGATTGGAAAATATCGTCTTGACTCCTCACATTGGTTCGAGAACATACGAGAGCGTGATTCGGCAGGCAACCATGGCCGTTAAAAACCTCATCGCCGTGCTGAGGGGCGAGGCACCACTAGCTCGGGCAAATTAGGTGAAGGAGGTTGGAATGCAAGGGCAAGAAATTGGTTTCATAGGGTTGGCCGTAATGGGGGAGAACCTCGTTCTCAATATGGAGAGCAAGGGGTTTTCCGTTTCCGTCTATAATAGGACCACCGACAAGGTGAAGAGGTTCTTGGAAGGAAGGGCTTCGAGCAAAAACATCCACGGGACCTATTCGATCAAGGAGTTGGTGGAATCGCTGGATTCGCCAAAACGAGTCATGATGATGGTAAAGGCAGGGCCAGCTGTCGATGAGCTGATCGATCAAATCGAACCGTTCCTATCAAAGGGTGAGATCCTCATCGACGGCGGAAACTCCTTTTTCAGGGATACGGACCGTCGGTACGAAGCCTTGGCCCCTAAAGGTATCCACTACGTGGGGACGGGAATCAGCGGGGGAGAGGAAGGGGCATTGAAGGGGCCCAGCATCATGCCGGGTGGGCCCAAAGAAGCCTATGATCGTCTGGCACCTCTCTTGACCAAAATCGCTGCCCAGGTGGACGATGGGCCCTGCTGCACTTATATCGGTCCCTCAGGGGCTGGCCATTTTGTAAAGATGGTACACAATGGGATTGAGTATGGCGACATGCAGCTCATCGGCGAGGCCTACGATATTTTGAAAACTGCCCTGGGTTTGAAAGCAACGGAGCTGGCCGATATCTTCGACCGGTGGAACGAAGGGGTGCTCAATTCCTTCCTCATCGAGATTACGGCGAAGATATTCAGGAAAATCGATGAGGAAACGGGGAAGCCCTTGGTTGATATGGTTTTGGATAAAGCTGGCCAGAAGGGCACGGGGAAGTGGACCTCCCAGATTGCACTTGATCTGGGGGTGGCCATTCCAACCATCAACGCGGCGGTAGAGGCGAGGATTTTGTCCGCATTCAAGGCGGAAAGACAGGCGGCAAGGAAAACCCTTGGCACCCCCTCGAAGCGGTTCGAAGGCAACAAGGGAGGTCTGATCGATGCTGTTCATGATGCCCTCTACGCCAGCAAGATTTGCAGTTATGCACAGGGTATGGTCATGATGAGGGCGGCTTCAGCGGAATACGGGTGGAACCTCAATCTGGCTGAAATCAGCAGGATCTGGAAGGGGGGTTGCATTATCAGGGCGCGGTTCCTCGATCTCATCAAGGAGGCTTATTGGAGTCAACCGGATCTTCCCAACCTGCTTCTCCACCCCGAATTCGGCAACTGGATACTAAAAGCGCAGGATGCCTGGAGAATGGTCATTCAGACGGCGAACGGGCTCGGAATTCCATGCCTCGCCCTCAGCGGGTCCCTCAACTACTTCGATAGTTATCGGCGGGATCGCCTCCCCCAGAATCTCACCCAGGCCCAGAGGGATTTCTTCGGCGCGCATACCTATGAGAGAGTGGATCGGGAGGGGATATTCCATACGGAGTGGGGCCAGCACTGAGAAGGGCTTGAAAGAAGAGGGAGCCATGAAAGAACCTTACATGATTCCTGCGGAAAGGTTGAGGACCTTTGGAGAAGGGGTATTTAAAAAAACGGGGGTTCCCGGGGAGGATGCAAAAACGGTTGCTGAAATCCTCGTGGAGGCCAATCTCAGAGGAGTGGATACCCATGGCATTTACCTCGCCAACATCTATGCACGCCGATTGCAGAAGGGCTTGATCAATCCAACCCCCCGATTTCGTTGGGAGAAGAAGAGAGCAGGGATTGGTATTCTGGATGCGGATTTCTCGCTGGGCCAGCTGTCGAGCCTTGAAGCCGCTCGAAGAGCGGTGGAGATGGCTCAGGAGGCCGGCGTCGGGATTGTCGCGGTGAAGAACTCCAATCACTTCGGAGCTGCCGCCTACTACGCGGAGTATTGTGCGAAGCGGGACTGCGTCGGTCTGGTGATGTCCGATGGGGAATGTGACGTCATTCCCTTCGGAGGAAGGGAGAAATTCCTCGGCACCAATCCCATCTGTTGCTGCGTTCCCGCCGGGACCTATCCCTGGTTTTGCATGGACATGGCTACCAGCGAAGTGGCCTTCGGTAAGATTCGAGCGGCGGCCGAAGCCGGAAAGGCAATTCCGTCCAATTGGGCAGTCGACCGGAATGGGAAACCCGTTACCGATCCGGCTAAGGCCTATGCTGCTGTCCCCATGAGCGGGCCGAAGGGGTATGGCATTGGAGTCATGATCGAAATTCTCTCGAGCCGTCTGACGGGGATGCCATATGGCGCCCACATCATCCGGAAGTTCGATGACTGGGAGAATAAGGCGTTCATGGGCCACTACGTACAGGCCATTGACATCGGGGCTTTCTGCCCCGTGGATGAATTCAAGAAACGGGTAGATGAACTCTTCGCCGAGCTGAAGAGCCAACCGACCGCGCCCGGGGTTGATGAGATTCTGATACCAGGAGAGCCTGAATGGCGAACCAAACAGCGACGAGAGAAGGAGGGGTGTCCGATGAGGGAGGAAGTTGCAAAGCTCCTCCGTCAACTCGGCCAGGAGCTGGGGGTTCCATTTCCCGTTTGAACAGCCCATATCAATGGATTGAAGGAGGAGACGCTGTTATGACGCTTTCAATTCGAGATCGAGATTCCTGTCAATTTGACATGGTGAGCCTCGGGGAGTGCATGATTCGACTGAGCCCTCCCGGCCATGGGCGCTTGGAATTTGCCCGGGAGCTGGAGGTATGGGTTGGGGGCGCGGAATACAACGTGTCGTATGCTCTGGCGCGTCTCGGACTCAGAACGGGATGGGTGAGCAAACTCCCCCTGAATCCCCTGGGTCACCTCATCATCAATCATGGGAGAGCTGTTGGGGTTGATATGCGACATGTGGTCTTGGTTCCCTACGACGGAGTAGGGAAGCAGAACCGCTGTGGGCTCAATTTCACGGAGGTTGGAACAGGGTTGCGTTCGAGCGTCACGATGTACGATCGGGGCCATTCGGCTGTCTCGCAGATGCGGCCTGAGGAAGTCAACTGGGAAGAGCTCTTTCAATTCCAGGGAGTCCGCTGGTTCCACCTGGGGGGTATCTTCACCGCCCTCAGCGAGAGCACGGCGAGGGTAGCCCAAGAAGCGATGGAGACGGCGAAGAAGGCGGGCACCGTTGTTTCCTATGACCTCAACTTTCGCTCTAAGCTCTGGTCCAGCGAGCAAGCCCAGAAGATCACGAAGCCCTTGGTTCAATATATGGATTTCGTTATTGGAAATGAGGAAGACTTCCAGAAAGTGCTGGGGTTTGAGGTAGAAGGGGTGGACGAGAGGCTTCTTCAGCTCCCAGTGGAGAACTACAAGAGGATGGTTAGCCGGCTGATCGAGAGTTTTCCCCACCTGAAAGGCGTCGGTACAACGCTCCGAGAGGTGGTGAGCGGTCTCGTCAATCACTGGAGTGCGATTCTCTTCTATGACGGAGCGTTCTACGAGTCCACGCGGTATGAGAACCTGGAGATCGAAGACCGGGTAGGGGGAGGGGATGGCTTCGCATCGGGGTTGATCCATGGGTTCCTCAACGGTAAGCCCCCGGCCGAGTGCGTTGAGTTGGGGGCAGCCCATGGCGCGCTGCTCCAGAGCACCCGCGGAGATACCAGCATGATTACCCTCGATGAGGTCCTCCACGTTATGGCCGGTGGTACCGCTCGAATAAAGAGATGAAAGAAATGAGGCTATGATTTCCTCGAGAGAACGGCCGCCATGCGGATGGCCTCAATCATTGATTGTGGATTGGCCCTTCCTTCGCCTGCCTTTCCAAAAGCCGTCCCATGGTCAACCGATGTTCTCACGATGGGAAGGCCCAACGTGACATTGACGCCTGCCAACGTACCCCAGACGCCGGTTTTCCCATCATACTTAAAGCCAATCAACTTAATGGGGATATGGCCTTGATCGTGATACATGACCACGACGGCATCGTACATGCCCCCTTTCATTTTCGGGAAGATTGTATCAGCCGGGATCGGGCCCGCCACGTTTTTGCCCGATTTTGCCGCCTGTTCCACTGCTGGGCGGATCTCCTCCTCATCCTCAGTGCCGAAAATGCCCTCCTCCCCGCAATGGGGGTTCAGGCCTGCGACTCCTATCCTGGGAGACGATATCCCAAGCTTCCTCAGCGCATCCTCCGTTAAGTCAATGACCCGGATAATCCGGCCTTTCTTCACCCTCTCACAGGCCTCCCTCAGGCTTACATGGGTGGATACGTGGACCACGCGGAAATCGCCGTCCACAAGCATCATGGCATAGTCCCGGGTGGCAGTGAGGTCCGCATATATCTCGGTATGTCCGGCGTAGTGATGGCCAGCCGCGTTGATTGCAGCCTTGTTGATGGGGGCCGTTACCGTACCATCGATTTTCCCTTTGAGGGCGAGGTCTATTACCGTGGTCACGTATTCGAAGGATGCCTGACCCTGTTCAGCCGTCACCTGTTTATATCGTAGACGGGGCGGGTCCATATTGGCTATATGAAGAATATCTATCGTACCGTGCTGATAGCGGCCCTGGCCCGGCCTATTGATCCTATTCAGCTTCAGGGGTAACCCGGTGAACCGAAGCACATCCTCCATAACCCTGGTATCGGCTACCACAAGGGGTCGGCAGACCTCATAGACTTCCCGCTCGTCCAAGGCCTTTGCCGTGACTTCTGGCCCGACACCCCCTGGGTCACCTACTGAAATCCCCAGGATGGGTCTCGTGTCGGTAATCATGCCGATTTCTCCTTGCCCTTTTTCGACCAATATTCATGTAACGCCACCAGCGTCTCCTTTTCGCCAAAAGCCCCCGCCTTGGTAACAACGGAAAGGCCGTCCATAAGGCCTCTTATGAGGGTTCCTACCGCCATTCCGGGAACGATTTCCCCATGAAGCCGAATTCCTTGAGCGCCGATGGCTTCCAGGACGGCGGTGGCCGTATCTCCCCCTGAGAGGAAGAGGCTTGCAGGTGTTGTCTCTCTTAAGACTTCGGCCACGAAGAGGCCCAATCCCCTTACGATCCCTTCCGCCCTCCGTTTCGATGGCCTTTCCCTTGTTTCCCCGGTTCCAACCCTGATGATCAGGTTATTGTTTAACAGGATACGTTGGGCGTGACTTGCCTTCAAGAGCGGGTTGCCCCGCTGGGTTGAATCGAGGAACAGACGCGGTTCGAGGGAGATTACCTGATACGGGTAGGCCTCAAGTAGTGTCGAAATCTGAAGCCTCGTGGGCTCAGCGACCGTACCACAAACCAGGAGATGGTACCCTTTTAGAAAATAATTCGGCTTATCGCCTTCCCCTGCGTTTCTTTCTTGAAAATGGCTCATAAGGCTCCGGGCGAGCCCGGCAGAGCCCACCAAGAGGATATTTTTGGGACTTTCCAGGGCGATGCGCGCGACTCTGTCCAGGTGTGTTTGCCGTTGCACGTCAAAGACCACATGTCGTGCTCCGGAGTCGGCCAGGCGGTGGATTTGAGCAAGCATGGCATCGTTATCTCCCTCAAGGAACCGCAGGTCCATATGGCCAACCCCATATCGGCTCTGCGCAGCTACGATGAGCGACAATCGCGATTCAGTCACTGGGGTAACGGGATCCATGGAAAGTTCCGTCTCAGCCACGGGTCTACCATGGACCATGTGAATGTCCTGAACCGTTATACGTTCCATGTCGGGGAAAGCCGGCGCGATAAAGCTCAGCTCAAATCCCATTTCATCCATTACGGCATCCACTTCAGCTCCTATATTGCCCCGGAGGCAGGAATCCACTTTCTTGTAAACTCGCCTCGGTTGAAAGGCCAAAAGTCGGTTAGCCAGGGACCGAATGCGCTTGCGGGCCATTTCCGCTTTTATGGAGCGAGTATTGGTATAAACTGCCAGCGCCTGTGAGGAAAAGGCCTGCGGATCAGGGGGAAGGTTTCGGTATGATAGCAAGGTGGTATTGGAAAAATGCGGGCAGCATTGAACGCCCGTATCCGCAGCGCCGGTCAAGTCATCAGCTATAATGGCAATCTCTAGCATGGGTCTATCGACTAGTCTGCACGAGACCTGTGAAAAACTCGCTCTTCGCCACTCCTCGCCAAACGAACTCCTGAAACGTTTTGACGGGAAGCATATCCGGGGCGTGGATGAGGACGCTCACCTGGTCCGCCCTACGCTAGCGCGTTTTCGTTTCGGATGTCGAACAGGTGGAGATAGTCCAAAGCAGGTTTCAAGATAAAGCTCTGGTGGGGTTTGACGTGGATTTTCCGGTCGACACTGGCCGTCAGGGCACATTCTCCGGCGCTCACGTTGAGATATATTTCACTGCCGATTGGTTCGACTACTTCCACCGTGCTCTGTATGGTTTTCCCTGGAACATGTTTCTCTGCCTTAAGGAAATCTTCAGGCCGTATTCCCACGATGACTTTCTTTTCGGGATATCCCTTGAGCACTGCTGCCTTCTCTGAGGGGAGGTCTATGCTGAAACCCTCCGTTTGGAGGGATAAGGCGTTGCCAGAACGCGCCAGTTCCGCTTCGAAGAAATTCATGGAGGGGCTCCCGATAAAGCCCGCCACAAATATGTTGGTAGGGGCATTGTACAGCTCCAACGGCGAGCCCACTTGCTGAATAAGGCCATCCTTCATCACCACGATCCTGTCCCCCATGGTCATGGCTTCAACCTGATCGTGGGTGACATAGACGATGGTGGTTGCGAGGCGTTCGTGGAGCTTCTTCAATTCAACCCTGGTTTGTACCCTGAGCTTTGCGTCCAGGTTTGAGAGGGGCTCATCGAAGAGAAAGACCTCGGGCTTCCTCACGATCGCCCTGCCCACCGCCACGCGCTGCCGCTGTCCGCCGGAAAGCTGTTTTGGCTTGCGGCCCATCAGATCCTGAATGCCGAGTATCTCCGCAGCTTCCTTGACCCTTTCCCTGATCTCCTCCTTTGGGGTTTTGCGTTGCTCCAGGCCAAAGGCCATGTTCTGGTAGACGGTCATATGCGGGTACAGGGCGTAGTTCTGAAAAACCATGGCGATGTTGCGTTCTTTTGCCGGGAGCCTGTTGATGAGGCGCCTCCCGATGTAAATGTTGCCGTTCGTTATCGTCTCTAGTCCCGCGATCATCCTCAGCGTGGTAGTCTTTCCGCATCCGCTGGGACCCACAAGGACGACGAACTCCCGATCCTTGATGGAGAGGTTGAAATCCTTAACGGCAATCACCTCGTTGAAATGTTTCGAGATATCCTCCAGTCTTACTTCGGCCATGATGTCCTTACTCCTTCAATGCACCTGTCATGCCGGCTACATAGTGTTCGACGAAAAATGAATACACCAGGGCAACCGGAACTGATGCGCAGAGTGCGCCCGCCATGAGCGGGCCCCAGTGGTACACGTCTCCCCTGACCAGCTCCGTGACGAGCCCTATGGGGACGGTCTTGCTCGTCGTTGTGGAGATGAAGGCCAGGGCGTAGAGGAATTCGTTCCACGAGAGGGTAAAGCAGAATATGAACGATGAAAGGATTCCGGGAAGGCACAGGGGGAGAATGATCTTCCTGAAAATATTGATCCTGCTCGTGCCGTCGATCATGGCGCACTCCTCCATCTCCTTGGGGATGGACTTGAAGTATCCCATCAAGAGCCAGGTGCAGAAGGGGATGAGAAAAGTGGGATAGGTCAGCACCAGCGACCAGAGGGAGTCCCACAACCTCATCTTGAAGATGATATGCGCCAGGGGGATGAAGAGGATGGTTTGCGGAACGAGGTAGCCCAGGAATATGGCCACGCCCGTCGGGCCGGATGTCTTGAACTGAAGTCTCTGGATGGCATAGGCAGCCAAGAGGCTGGCCGCCAGGGAGATAAGGGTAGCCAGTATTGCCACGAAGAAGGTGTTCCACATCCACTTGAGGAAGATGGTCTGGGTGAAGAGGTGCACCACGTTTTCGAGAGTCGGGCTGTGGATAATGAAGGGGTTGAGTTTGAGGTTGTAAAGTTCCTTGTCGGATTTGAAGACGGTAATGGCCATCCAGTAGAAGGGAAAAAGGAGGAAAACGAGGTAGAGCGCCGTCGGTATGTAGAATCTTACGAGTTTTGAGCCGAAGCGTTCCATCCCTCAGTCCTCTTTCCTCAGGAAGATGAAGGCGATAAATACACATGCAACCAGTATCGGGATCATGAAGTTGGAGATTGCTGCCCCTTCTCCGAAATGACCACCACCCGCCATGGCCCTCTGGAAGGAGAGGGTGCCGAATAAATGGGTTGCGCCTCCAGGGCCACCCCTCGTGATCACCCAGACCAACTGGAAATCCGCAAAGGTCCAGATAGTCGAGAAGACGGTCACCACCGTGAGAAGCGGCATGAGCAAGGGCAGGGTGATCTTACGGAACCGTGCCCATGAACCCGCGCCGTCGATCTCAGCGGCCTCGTAGAGGTCGGGGTTGATGGTCTGGAGTCCCGCCAACAGCCCGATGGTGAAGAACGGAACCCCTCTCCAGATATTGGCGACGATGAGGGACCACCTCGCGTTCCACGCGTCGCCGAGAAAATTGATCCTGTGGTCCATGAGGCCCAGTTTTATCAGGGTCCATGATATCCCGCTGAAGGTGGAATCGTAGAGCCACCAGAAAACGATGGCGCTGAGGGCCGTCGGGATTATCCAGGGCAGAAGGACAATGGCTCGCATGAGTCCCTTGCCCTTGAAATCACGATTCAGGACCACGGCCAGGCCAACCCCCAGCACGAGTTTAAAGAAAACGGCCACCACTGTGTAGAGAAAGGTGTTGAATACGGTCAGCCAGAAGCTCGAGTCGTGAATGAGGCTGATGTAATTTGCAAAGCCGATGTAGTGTCCCTCTCGGCCAACAAGGGTGTCGGTGAGGCCGAGCCAGAGCCCCAGCAGGAGGGGATAAGCCAGAAAGATCAAGAGAAGCAGCTCGGCCGGGGCGACGAAGAGAAAACCGAGGAAGGTCGGGTTCTCAAGCGCTGCGGAGAGGCGTTTTCGTAAACTCGGCCTGATCTCTTGTTCAGCAGTGGCAACGGCGTCCACTGGTTTTTCTCCAGCCTAACCTGTTTTCCCATAATGGAGGGGCGCCGGGAGCGCCCTCCCGCGTTGAAGATGGGCACCCCCGGAAACGCCCCTTGAGGAGGCATCGTTACTTCTTGTAGTACCTCGCAATGGCACTTTCCGCGTTGTCAATGGCCTTGTTGATGGATACACCCCTGGTGCAGACGTTGGCGAAGAGGTCCACCACGACGTACTCCGCCATGACGGCTGCCGACTCCGGGCCAATGGGCCCCTCGTATCCGTTCCAGAGCATGTATTTGAGGCAGTCCCGGTACGGGAGTGCCTTGGGATCATCGGTCCACACGGGCAGGTCCCGGTAGGCCTTAAGGGATGGAGTCACATACCCAAGCATGGCATTGGTCCACGGGCCGCACTGCTCCTTCTCCAGCATGAACGTCAGGTAGTGTTTCGCGGCGTTGGGGAAGGGCGTGTGTTTGAAGATAATGGCCGGGTCGTAGAGGTGCAACTCCGTCGGCCTTCCGAAAGGCCCGATGGGGTAGCGCGCGTGGTTGGTGTCCTTTGCGATCTCGGGCCACTTTTGCTTGGCCGCGTAGTAGATGCTGATCCCGTTGTTGGTGAGGGAGATCTCTCCCGCGAGAAAGGCCTTGTTGTTATGGGGATCGAGCCAAGATGCGACCCCGGGAATCATGGCATCATCGTAGATTTCCTTCATGCTCTCGAGGGCCATCCGGGTCCCGTCGCTCTTGATAGCCACGGAGCCGTCCTTGTTCACCGTCTTGCCCCCGAAGGTCCAGAGCCAGGAGTGGGCCCAGTTGTTCCCGTCTCCCACGGCATGCCCCATGGCAAATCCCACGGGATGTCCTTTGGCCTTCAGCTTCTTGCACATCTTGACGAAGTCCTCGATCTTTGTGGGGCATTTGTCGTAGCCCGCCTCCTTCATCCAGCTTTCCCTGTAGACCATGCACTGGCCAGGCGCGCCGATGGGAACGTCGATCCAGCGTCCCGTCTTGGGGTGTTTCCCGTACCTGACGCAGACGTCCTCCCAGCCGCCGTACTTCTTCCCGAGGTATTCACAGATATCCGTCACGTCGAGAAGCTTATCCGGGTAAAGGAACGGGTCATCGTGCCATGCGAGCACGATATCGTGACCGGCCCCCACGGAGGCCTCCATGGCCGCCTTAGGCCTCACATCCTCCCAGGAGAGGTACTCAGTAGTGACCTTGCAACCTGTTTTTTGCTCCCACTTCTTCGTGTTCTGCTCCCATAACACCTTGTCGGCTCCCACAAAGACGCTCCATCTCAGCACCTTGAGGACAGCGTCCTTCTCTATGGGGAGATCCGGTGGTGTTACCGCGGCAACGGCCGTGCTCTTGAACGGGCCAGAGAGAAGTGCTGCCCCTGCAAGCCCGGCACCCGTGGTCTTAATAAAGTCCCTCCGCGAAATGTTCTTTTTCATAGTCTTCCCTCCTTATCGATGGCCTCTTTTAAACCCAATAGCCAACACTGTCAAGTCCTCTTGGAAACTCGCCTCCTTTCCATTTGGGGTTAAGATGGATCATGCACCTCCGAGGAGACACAAAACCCCTCGGAGGCTGCGTATCGGCACCTTCTGAAAACCTCTTCTCATGTGCCTGCTCTCGAAAGGTTCAATTGTGGATTTCTTAAGATCGTAACGGTGGGCACTCCAAAACCTCCTAGCTTATACCACAATATTCTCATGAGAGTCAAACCATTTTTTTAAACTGGGCTGTATCGGACTTGACCCTCTCGGTATGCTGCGGGAAGCGAATATATCCTCGGCCCGTTATATGGAAAGAAGCCCTTCTTTTTATGTTCGTTAGTGCCTACTTTGGCTCCAGGTGGAGATTTACCTGACATTTCCCCAGGCGTTTCCTCAATTCATCGACAATGCGATGTCCGATGTCGTGGGACTCCTCTACCCTTACATCGCCGTCGATGACGAGATGGAGGTTAATGGCGGGTTTCGCTCCAACGCTGGAAACCGTCAGGCCGTGAAAACTCTTAACGGAGGGATATCGCGTGACAATACGAGCCAACTCATGTTCCACTGCTCGGCGCTCTAACGGAGACTGTCTTGACTCGGAAGGGTCCACGTGGACAACCGTTGAAGCATCGAGGGACTTGGAGATGGCCTTTTCGACCAACTTCGCGAGATGATGGGAATGAGCGGTGTCCATCTCGCCTGGGACGCGGACGTGGAGGGAGATCACCTTGTGGCTTCCGTATTCGTGGACATTGATGTCATGAACCTGCTCCACGCCCTCAACGGTCTGAGCCGTCCTCATAATGCGATCGATCAGATTCTGACTCGGCGCCTTTCCAACCAGAACGCTGATCATGGAACGGAGCAAGTCAATTCCGGTGTACACAATTAAAATTGCAATGCCAATCCCAAGAAACGAATCGATTTTCCTGGAGCCAAAATAGGTTGCAATCATGGAGAAGGCCACCAGTGCTGAGGCGACAGCATCGCTTCTGTGATGCCACGCGTCGCCCTTCAACATGTCCGATTGGATTAGTTTGCCAATGCCCAGGGCGAGTCGTGCCATCCATTCCTTGGCCAGTGCGGAAAATATCATTAGGCCGAAGGCTACCGCGTTCCATGTGACGATCTGGGGTTCGCGGAGTCGATCGTATGAAGCCCAGGCGAACTTGCCCCCGGCCCAGATAAGGAGAAGGGAAATGATCAGAGTTGCAATGGGTTCGATCCTCCCATGGCCGTAAGGGTGTTCGACATCCGCGGGTTTTTTGGCCGTCCAGAATCCAATGACCACGACGACCGAGGTGAGGACGTCGGATGCCGTGTGAAAGGCATCTGCCATGAGGGCAATGCTGTTGGTCATCCACCCGAAAAGGAATTTCAAAGCGGCAAGGGCAGTATTTCCGAGAATGCTGACGGCCCCTTGAAAGATCCCATACCGGGCCCTGACCTCCATGGTAAATGGCCCAGTAGGCTTTCCGACAAATAGATTGACCACGTATCTCGTGGCAAAATCCAAGAAGCCGTCCTCCCTTGGGGATTGGATTTCTCCGGACCTTTCAAGTGTAATAGCGGAGGCATTCGTTGTCAATTGAGGGGAGTCCAAGGGAGATCTATAAAAAATCGGGAAACGAGCTCTGAGCAGGAGAGCGGCGAGGAGCGAGTTTTTCAGAGATCTCCTAGATTCCCCTTGACTTGACACCCTTGCCCGATATAATCGGGGATGTTGCGAAAAAAGATAGGAGGTGTGCCATGAAGGTGAATAAGATCGATCACATTTGCATTGCGGTGAAAGACCTTGAAGCAGCGAGAAAAATCTGGGAACCAATACTTGGGAAGTCCAAACCCGACGACCCCTACGTGGACGAGCCGGAAAAGATCAAGGTGGCGAGGTACTGGCTCG
>JGI2171J19970_10001520_pt1 | contig 12972 bp, 12 predicted proteins | sample DeeMarSWOR324_28_FD_19970 | JGI IMG/M metagenome (IMG submission 19970) | reverse complement strand
CAGGAATGGCCGTAAGGAAGTACTACTCATTCACACCAGAGGTATGCCTTTAGCGAAAAACGTGAACCTTGACGAACTAGCTGATGCCACCCATGGCATGGTGGGGGCTGATCTTTCAGCTATCGCCCGTGAAGCCGCCATGAACACACTTCGCCGTATTCTTCCAAAAATCAACTTGGAAGAAGATCAACCTATCGCTCCCGAAATTATCGAAGAGCTCGAGGTTACTGCCGAAGACTTCGATGAATCACTCCGCCGAGCTGAACCTTCAGCCATGCGTGAAGTCTACCTTGAAATACCCAAAGTTTCTTGGGATGATGTTGGCGGATTGAAAGAGGTTGAAAAGGAACTCCGAGAAGCCGTTGAATGGCCCCTCAAATTCCCAGCGAAATTTGAGAAAGTTGGTGTGCAACCGCCAAAAGGCATCCTGCTCGTAGGCCCGCCTGGTGGCGGTAAGACTCTATTAGCCAAAGCAGTGGCTACGGAAAGTGAATCTAACTTCATTGCCATTCGAGGTCCTGAAATCTTTAGCAAGTGGGTTGGAGAATCTGAAAAGGGTATACGGAAAATCTTCAGGAAGGCTAGACAAGTTGCTCCCAGTATCATCTTCTTCGATGAGCTCGATAGCTTGGCTCCTGCCCGTGGACAATGGCAAGGGAGTCATGTATACGAATCGGTCCTTAACCAACTCCTTGCTGAACTCGATGGCATGGAAGAACTCAAAAATGTCGTTGTAATCGCCGCAACCAATCGTCCCGAAATCATTGACAAAGCCCTACTCCGACCGGGACGGTTCGACCGTATCATCTTCGTCCCCCCGCCTGATACTGAAGCGCGACATGAAATTCTTCAGGTTCACTCTCGTAACATGCCACTGGGTAAGGATGTAGACCTTGAAGAGCTTGCTAAAATCACCGAAGGCTACTCCGGTGCTGATCTCGCCAACCTAGTTCGGGAGGCAGGGATGTATGCCATTCGCTCCGAAGAAGCCCTTTCAACTGTGAATCTCAAGCACTTCGAAGCTGCTCTAGAGAAAATTAAGCCCAGCGTTACACCAGAAATGCTGAAAGCCTACGAAGACTACATTGCTGTCATGTCTACAAAACGGGACGCTATCGACTCGACACCCGGACCCTACGCCTAAATTCATCATCCCACGCAATCCGGCTTGTAAAGAGCCGGATCGCTTACCCCTTTTTTTGGTGCGGCGACACCATTCAGCGTATAAAAAATTTATAAGGGCAACTGCTGCTTTATAAAAGCGGCTTTAAAAAGTTTATAAATGCACACTCAGCCGGACTGTGAGGTGTTTTTGTGCCAAAGAGGCCCAAATATAAAATTGAAAATGTAGTTGCTAGCGTCGAAGTCGATGCGAAAATAGATTTGAATCTTCTTGCCCGAAAACAACGAGATGCTGAATATAATCCTGAGCAATTCCCAGGATTAATGCTCCGAGTCAAAAACCCGAAGGCTACGATCCTTGTCTTCAATAGTGGTCGGATGGTAATCACGGGTCTACGTCGTGAAAGCGAAGCTGCTAATGCCGTTGAAAATGTTATTGCGAAAATCCGGAAAGCTGGCATTACAGTCTCCGGGACCCCCAAAATCACTATTCAAAACATTGTAGCCAGTGGAGATCTACACAGCCGTGTCGACCTTGATATGGCACAAATGGCTTTAGAACGGTGTCTCTATGAACCTGAGGTTTTCCCTGGTCTCATCTACCGCATGAAAACACCCAAAGCCGTTTTCCTTATCTTTAGTAGCGGACGAATCGTCTGCGCTGGAACAAATAAAGAAACGATTACTCGAAAAGCCATCTACCTACTTGCAGACCACATGCGAGACCTTGGTTTAATCGAGTAACCTCTCCATAAAAATCAGAAACCTACCCACTATTCCCAATTTGGTCAAGCGATTCCAAGCATTTCACCAATAACTGGACACTTTCTTCAAGGTCCGAATATTGAACCAGTGAATTCGTTGTATGGAAATACCGGGTTGGCACAAGAAGGGCAGATACCCGACTGCCAGATTTTGTCAATTCAACAGCCGCCGCATCCGTACCAAAATGTATAGGGCTACGTAATGCTACCGATTGAAGCGGTAGCTGATGGGTCTTTGCCACTTCTTGAATCCACGTGTTGAGTTGCTGTGAGGTAACGTGATATTGATCTGCAATGAGGAGCACAGGGCCTTCTCCCAAGCGAACGGGAACAAGACCCTCCATAATATTTGGATGATCACCAGTTGGAGAAACATCTAAGGCAATCGCGTAATCGGGTTCTACTGAAAACGCTGCAGGACTTGCACCACGCGTACCAAGTTCTTCCTGAACCGAAGCCACCACAACAACATTCATTTCGACTTTCCTTTGGTGAATGCGTCGCAATGCCTCAATCATAGTAATAAGGCCGACTCGGTTGTCAAAACAATTTCCAAGCAATCTACCATTAGCAAGTTCCTTGAAATGCTTCTCCGCAGTGACATACTGCCCGATTTCAAACCCCATAAATCGGGCATCCTCTGCACTTTTCGCTCCGCAATCAATAAACATACGATTAAACTCGGGACGATAACCCTTCTGTTGTTCCTTCACAGGGATGAGATGCGGTGCAGGAAGGCCCACCACACCAGTTAGCTTCCCTTTCGCTCCATGAATATTCACCCGCTGTCCAAGGAGATTCCATCGATGACCAACTAGTCGCGTAAATCGTAGATACCCCTGTTTATCAATATGAGTTACCAATAATGCCCAGTCTTCATCTTGATGGGCAATGAGCATGAACGTTTTGTCACTAGCACCATTAACCTGAGCAATGACATTACCCATTATGTCCACACGAATATCATCAACAAGTGGTTCAAGTTCTCGAAGAACAATTTCCTGCACATCTTGTTCTCGACCAGGAGGCGCATCCGCCAAAACCAGCTCACGGAGTAACTCACGCATACCCATCAACTTCCCGTACGGTTAAGGATTCTAAGCAACCGGCGCGGATTATCTGTGATTATCCAATCAACACCTAACTCGATAAATCGACGCATATCCACCTCACTATTAATGCTCCATGGATTCAACATCAAACCTTGTCGTCGACTCGATTGGCGCAACTCTTCTGAAACCAAATCCAGTCTCGGATGAAGCGCCGTGCACCCAATTTTCTTCGCTTCCTTTACCGGATTCTCATAATTGTAACTATAAATCCAGCCAGTTGCAATGTCCGCATCTAATTCACGGAATTTCATCAATACTTGGGGCACAAACGATGAAACTAGGGTCCGATCAAGAAGATTTCGAGATCGAATTTCTTTCAGAATCTTAACTCCAATTCCTTGCACTTTAACATCGAGATTTATGATAAACTGTGGCTGAGCTTTCAACAAGGTTAACACTTCTGCTAAAGTTGGAATCTGCTCTCCCTGACCCACGTGAAGCCGCTTCAATTCTTTCAGTGTGTGCTCAGCCACTAATCCATTGCCATTTGTTAACCGATCTAAAGTGGCATCATGAAATACAACCAACTCTCCATCACGGGAACTCTGTACATCACATTCAATGCCATCCGCTCCCCATGTGATTGCCATCTGCATCCCGTACAACGTGTTCTCGAATGAACCAACCCCGCTACCTCGATGGGCAATTACCTTCATCACTCTAAACACTTCATGATCACTGGTCGGTATTCAATACGAACGGTTGTTCTTTTTCAGCCTTACGCCACGTTGGCGGATGCGGTAAATTAAAGGTGTAACAAATTAAGGTGCACCTAAATCACTTTGATTCTCAGAGCGTGAAGCCGTAAGATGACCAAACATCCTTCTGAACCAAAGGAGAAAATCCCGAAAGACCTCATGGTAGGAACCCAGACGAGTGAGCAACAAGAAATTGCTGAACGGATGCGTCACATCAAACATAAAATCATCATCCTTTCCGGAAAAGGCGGAGTAGGTAAAACTACTGTAGCCATAAATCTCGCCACATCTCTAGCATGGCAAGGACACACCATCGGCATCCTCGATGCTGATATTCACGGACCCGACGTCCCCAAAATGTTAGGCTTAGAAGGCGCTCGCATGGTTGGCGGTGACAAAGGTCTAGAACCCGTAATTGGACCCCTCAATATCCTCACGGTCTCCATGGAGTTCCTTCTCCAAAGTGCTGACACACCAGTTATTTGGCGTGGCCCTCTCAAAATGCGGGTTATCAGTGAATTTCTTTCTAAAGTCAACTGGGGTAGCCTTGACTATCTCATCATTGACCTACCACCCGGTACTGGCGACGAATCCCTCAGTATCATGCAACTGCTCCCTGACCTTGATGGCGTCATCATCGTGACCACTCCCCAAGAAGTCGCGCTCCTTGACTCCCGCAAAGCTGCCAGCATGGTGCGGCAAATGAACGTCCCAATTCTAGGACTCATTGAAAACATGTCTGGCTTCCACTGCCCCCACTGTGGCGAAGTTACAAACATTTTTGGAAAAGGTGGGGGAAAAAACGCAGCGAAAGAACTCAACCTCTTTTTCCTCGGTGATCTCCCCTTTGATCATCGCGTCATGCTCCTCTCCGACGAAGGAAAACCCTTTATCGTCACGGAATCAAAAACTCCTGTTGCCCAAGCATTCCAGAAAGCCGTTGAACGCCTCATTACCCGCATCAAACATCAACACTAATCGAGAAAGTGCAAAAACCACCAAAGCTGTTACACCCAAAACCAACTAGATAATAAAATAATCCAGCAATTCAAAGAACTTGTTAAAGGCTAATCTTCGGCTTTCTCTGAGGGCTCTGGATCCTCCGACACCACAACCAAATGCTCATCCTCCAGCGTGAAAGCCGCCATCTCGAACGCGGTGGACATGGTAATTGCCTTCTTTGGGCAGACAGCTTCACACGTTCCACAAAATATACAACGATCAAAGCGAAACTCTGGTTTCTTTTTGGTTTTTGTCTTGGTTGACTCAACCATAGTGATGGCAGTGGCGGGACAGTCGCGGCTGCATAGTCCGCAGCCCGTGCATTTTTCGATGTCGTGTTCGATTTTGCCGCGGAGGCGTTCGGGACGGACAGCCTCTTGGAATGGGTAGCGGATGGTCGCAGTTTTCCGTCTGAGAACGGTGCCGAGGATTTCGCCTTCCATTGCTCCAGGTCGTGGCATATTTTCTTTTCACACTCCTTAGGGGATTAGGATTAGGAACCAGTTCATTATCCATGGCCAGACGATGACGACGCCGACCAAGAGTAAGCTGATGGGGATGACCCAGGTCCAGCTGATGTGGGCAATTTGGTCAATGCGATAGCGGGCGAAGAGGGCTTTGATGTTCGAGAGGAGGAGTACAATAAACGTGGTTTTCAAGATAAACCAGAAGGTGTAGTAGATAGCTGCTAGAGCCGGGATTGTTAGGAAACTAAAGATTGGTGAAGCTGAGATGAACGCCCAGTATTCGCCAGAAGCGATAGTTACGTGTGCCCATGGATTATTCAGAAAGACAAAGAAAATTTCAGGTCCGAGAGGTCCGGCAAGAAAGATTGCCGCTCCCAGAGCTGCACCAAGCAGGACTTCAAAATCGTTGGAGAGCCGGAAGAAAGCCAGTTTCTTTCCAGAAAATTCAGTTTCCCAACCGCCCACAATTTCGGTTTCAGCGATGGGGGCGTCAAAGGGGATGCGCTCTGCTTCTGCCTGAGCGGCAAATAGAAAGATGATGAATAGAGCGAAGAATGCAGGGTTCAGAATGAGGGGGAGGCCCAGGTTCGCCTGATACCAGACAACGCCCGTGAGGCTTAGGCTTCCGGCGACCATCCCGCCGACGAAGAGGGCAAGGAGCAAAGGAATTTCGAAGGCGAGCATCTGAATGATGCCTCGGACAGCCCCAGTATAACCAAAGCGGTTCGATGAAGCCCACCCTGCCATGAACAGCATCAACGTGAACATTGTGCTGAAGAAACCGATCACTAGGAGATCACCTTCAAAGAACATGATGCCCGAAAAGCCAGAAATGGGCACAAGCATGAGCACAGAGAGTGGAATTGCCAAGGCTAGAATGGGTGTCAAAGTGAACGCAACCTTATCAGCAGCCGCAGGGGTTACATCCTCCTTGGCCATGAGTTTAACAAAGTCCGCAAAGGGCTGCAAAATACCCCGCCAACCCGTATGGGTCGGTCCGATGCGATGTTGTTGATCAGCATAGAATTTGCGATCAACCCATTCAAGGTAAAACGCATAGCCCATCAGAAAAAGGAACCCAGGGAATATTATGATCATAACAATAGTAACGATTGTTTCCAGCACCACGTTAGGGCACACTCCAGTGGGTCACCATTATGATTCACTTCTGCTAAAAAAGCCTTCTACTCCCACAAAATTTTCAGAAATCATACCCCACTTCTAACCACATATATCACATTGTCATCTTTCAAATTTTATTAACGAATATTTTTGTCTGTGTGTTTAAAAAAATACTCGAGGAGGAGCATATTGGCAAATGGAAGTCCTTGTCATCGTTGTAGAAGAACACGAAGAATCCTACTTCAAACAGATTACGTGAATACCAAGATTGAACGCTCCCTCTTTCCGAAAGGCAAACTTGTCTGCAAACAGTGCGGGTCAAAAAGCCCTCGGCAAACAACCCTACTTCTGGCTAGCGGACGACTTCATCGGATTTGCCTACAAATAGTAAGAAATTTTCTCTGAAATCAAATCGATTCGAGATGAAATAACGCACTGAAGCAAATACAGGAGTATAAGAGCATGTGAATGACAATGACATCTGGATAAATTGATTTTTCATTCTAACCTACAATATTTTGCCATGCCATCGTGAAAGGCAAAGTATCCGAGCCAAACTTCGGGTTTTATAACCATCTCCCCATTGAGATCAATATAACCAAAAAATCCATTTCCCAATGCAACCGATGCAAGTCCATCACTGAAATTGTCGACCTTCAGATATGTTGGGAGGATAACAACAGCACCAGATTTATCAATAAAACCCATTTTGCCATCTTTTAGAAAGGCTGCTCGATTCTGATGAAAACTAGATAGAAATTCGTGTTGTGGTTTGATAACAAAATCTCCCGTTTTATCTATAGCTCCCCATTTACCATTAGCTTTTACAACAGCTAAACCTTCTGAGAATTCAAATGCGCTTTCGAACCATAAATGTGACACTAGTTTCCCCGAATCATCAATAAAGTTGTAGAGTGGTTCATGTCCTCTATTAACACGAACATAGGGGAATTTCGTTGGATTTCTAAATCGACCTATTGCGGATAGATATATTGAAAAGCAAATATCTGATGAGTTAATGCTTCTATGGAACGCATTGTTTTCAAGATTAACTCTCACATTGTTTTCAAGATCAATGTCAATCTCTAATTCTTGTTTGGTAACAGTAACTTTGAAAAAATCTTCCACAGGCCTATAGACCTTTTCAAAAATCGGTGGAATTCGATATGGCATTTCACTTGAACCCTTGGATAGAACATTTCTATTAAAAATGCAAAACCTCTCCTTTTGATCTTCTCTAGCTGTTTTTACTACAATCAAATCCTTGTGAATGGGTAAAGCTTCTTTGTACAATGGAGGGAAAACGTAATCACCCCTCTTGTCGATGTACCCCATAAATTGACCTGAATACAAGATTTTGTCCTCTTGAACTACTTGCATCCATGCTTCAATGGTCGCCCATTCTTCAGAAAACTTACCCAACCCCTTCACTCGAAACCTATTGAATTCCATTCCTGTTCCAGCAGGAAATTTCGGCGCATTAAAGCCCCAAATATGGAATTTCCCAGTAGTGTTGATATATCCCCATCCGTCATCAAAATATACTGCTGCTAATCCTTCACTGAATGGAAATGCTTTATCAAATTGGGGTTGGATAACTACATTTCCCGTTTTGTTGACATACCCCCATTTCGTTCCTATCTGCACGCAATTAAGATCTTCATCTAGTTTCTCAGGGACCCAATCAAATACTTTTTCAGTAACAAATTGTCCGGTTTTATCAATATACCCCCACTTCTCGCCAAGCTTAACAGCCGCTAGTCCATTATGAAAATCCTTAGCATCGTCAAATCGCGCTCCAATTGCAATTTTACCCTGGGTGTTGATAAAACCATACATGTACTTTTTCGACATACAGAGTACATTGGCGGAATTTCAAATTAGTATTATGTATACAATACATCACAGGCCTTTTACAAAATTTAGTGAGACGGAATTAATACAGTAGCGTAACCCCGTCTTATCTCGAGGTCCATCATCAAACACATGCCCAAGATGTCCCCCACAATTCTTACAAAGGACTTCTATTCGCCGCATCCCATGCGAAAGATCCAGTTTCTCCTCAATTTTGTCCTTATCCAGAGCAGCATAAAAACTCGGCCAACCGCAACCCGAATCAAATTTCGTATCAGAAGAAAAAAGGTCCACACCACACCCAGCACACTTGTAGTTACCCTTCTCTTTATGTTTCCAATATTTTCCCGTGAAGGGACGTTCGGTTCCCTTCTCGCGCAACACACGATACTCTTCTTCTGACAGTTTCCTCTTCCATTCTTCGTCCTTTACTTCTCCAGCTTTCTTCATTTCAACCGACTAATTAAGTGTGACAAACCACTAATTGCTTATCGCAATTACTAGCACTAACTCTAACTACTTAGTAATTTGCTCCTACTATTGGGTTTAGGCACATCTGGCTTCATCGGTACCTTCCGCGTCACGGGCTAAAGCAAGTTGATTGCGAAGCGCTTCCTTGGCGAAGAGAAAAACGGCTTTTCATTTTGGGAGTCTTTTTCTGGCTTGATGTGCTGCCAGAGCTGCACAGGTGAAAGCGATTCCGTTAATGGGAATTATGATTATACGAAATGTTGCAATATAGACTAAGAATATGAGAAGGAGAATAGCGAGAAGGCTCGTGGGATAAAAGCCGATTCTGAGAAACGCAAGGCGAGGTCGATAGGAGAAGCCAGCCCAGCCAATAATGGCCAAAATGAGAGGTAGGGGTAGCAGCAACCAAACAAAGCTGACAGATCCAATGCTTGGCGTTTTTAAAAAAGTGAAGAGAAGTGAATCTATCCAATGAATTGTAACTACTGGAAACAGTGTGATATAGAGCATTGGCAAGATATACCCTAAAATCACAAGAACAACAGCAATGAACACCTAATCCTTTGCACCATCCAAGACTCCTTACGCCCCCCGTCAGTAGATGAAAGGACTATTTGATATATAATCTAATTGGGACTTAGGCTCTTTTGATTTTCAAATGCTGATCAACTTGCATCCTGTCGGCAGATTTTTCGCCATTTTCACAAGATATTTAGAACGCCAACGATTAGCTTTAATCGAGGGAGTGTGAGGTGAATATCAAAGATAATTCAGCAAATCCACCCAACCCCATGATCCGGGCTGGCCACCTGATTTCCGCTGGAGCTATGATGCTGTTTGTCTTGCCTATGCTATACTTTATGCAAACGGTGTTGGGATGGAACTTACACATCATATTCATCGGATATTTCAATCTCTTCTTAATTATCTTCCCAATAGGATGGATCCTCATAGGCTTGGGCTACCGGCAATTTAACTACCAAATCAAAACAGTGAAAACCAAAATCAACCAACAAAACCTCACCCACCGGACGAAAAAAAGCGGAACCATTCTCATCGTTCTCGCAATAATCAGCCTGCCCTTCACCCTGGCATTCGGTTCAATCTACTTAATATTCCTGCTGACCCTCATCTCCATACTCGTCCAATTCATCATCGGCTTCCGCCTTCGAATGTGGAATGCACCTGACGTTTCAATTCCCGCAGAAGTCATGATACCCGGTCGCTAATAGGAGAAATAAGACACTGTACAAATATGGATCAGAAAATAATAGGGAAAAAATATGAATTCGATACTGCTCCTGGGGCCATTATATCCTTTGATTTTCATCCTGCTCTCAGTGGTCTTCATAATCGTTATAGAAGTAATCCGGAGTTTAAGGACAAAGAAGGGTTCTCTTCTACGACTTGGAATACGCATCATAGGATACTGGTTCAGCAGCTACGCACTTTTCTTTATCCTCTCCCTCCTCACCTATCGCGGAGGCTCCAGCACCTTCATTCAGATTCAAACTGTTATCAACACAATCATCAGCCTCAGCATCCTAGGGAGCATCTGGTATGAAATGACAGCTGAAACACGTTGGAAACCTTTGATCCCTATCACCCTCATACTCATGGGTATCCTCTCTGCAGGCTATGGCTTCATCACACTCACCTTGTCTCCCTTCTCAGATCCTGGTGGGATCCTAATTTACATTCATACAACTACCATTATCATTGGATTTGGAATCATCCTCATCATTATAGGGCTCTTACTTCAGCTCTATTGGTGGAATTTCAAATCTTGAAATTGGAACCTCCACCCAACGAATATCCCCCCACAATTGAGGAGCATAAAGCCCCCACTGAGAATATACCCATTGAACCACTTATGCTCACCGACCACAAACCACACAGGGAAGATCCCAATCAGGACACTGACAAAACATCACCCTGCTCCATCATTAACAAATCCAAACCCAACGAATCAGAATACGACAGTGGAACACCGATCAAAGACTGGGACACCCTCCGCAACGACCTCGCCCACACCCCTGAAGCCGCCGACCTCCTCGACACCTACGGCAAACCCGCCTGGGAATCCCTCGAACACGACCTCCGCCGCCACCCCTACCTCCAAGCCCGCAACACCTTCAACCAAGCCTACACTTATGCCCTCTGGCACCGCACCCTCAATGCAGCCCGAGACGACAACACTCTCACCAACTACACCTACAAAGACCTCGAGGATATCACCAACATCCCCTGGGGATGCATCCGCGACTGGACCCTCGGCGAAAAGACCCCCCACCTCGAACGCACCCTAAACATCCATGAAGCCACCCGCCAACACTGGGAAACCCAACTCCCCCACGAAGCCAAAAACCACATCCTCGACCCCTCCTTCGTCTACAACACCCTCAAATCCCTCCTCGACCACCCCAACCACCAAACCACAGAAAACCTCGCATCCGCCATCGAAACCCTTTACCACCACGGCTCAACCCAACGCCTTACCATCGCCGAACTTAAACCCTACCACCGAATGGGACCCCAAGAACTCTGCACTATAGCTCATACCATCACAGACCACCAAAACCAGATCACAGATCTCCTAAATCAACGGCTCAACCTCGAAGCAACCCAAGAAGAACTCCGCCTCGCAGTCGAAAATAACACCCTCTACCTGTGGCGAAAAACCAAGGACCCTGATTACTGGCCCAACGCCCTTAAAGGCGAACTTCTCTATCTCAAACCCGATGTCAAAGAAAATCTCGTCATCTCTGCCCAGCGCCGCCTCAACGTCAATAAAACCCAACTCGGACAACTCATCAACCAACTCACCGAACACCCACGTGAAAATCTAGAAAAAACCTGCAACATTCCCTACGAACTCTGGTCCACCAAATACAGCAAATACCTCTACGGCGACACCCTCCACCTCCTCATCGACACCACCCATCAACCCTTCACCACCATCAAACCCTACATCACCCAAATCGGACGCATCGCCAACCCTGAAAAAGGCGGCGGCATCCAAAACCCACGGTTCCCTGAAGGCAAACAACTCAACGACCTCCGCGCCCGCCTCGTAGCCCTTGCAATCAGCGACTGCCACATTAATAAAAATACCCATATCCTCACCTACCACAAAAACGACCTCGACAGAATGGTCTACGGACAAAACCTCTTCCACCAACTCGGCGATTGCACTTACCAACTCGAACAACTACAAGGAGGACGCTACCGCCTAACTGTCTCTGCACCCGTCGGACGCCTCCTCGAAAATTGGGGTGTACCTCAAGGTGACAAACACCTTCATCCCAACCTCCGTCTACCCAAAACCATCCGCAACGGAACACTCGAAGTCAAACGCGCCTACATCGCTGAAGTCATCCCCGAAGACGGCTTCTTCGTCAATAGAAACGGTCAAATGAAATTCGGAATTAAACGCACAACGATTCTTGATGCAGGACTTAAATCAGAAATATACGGCTTCAAACCAAAAATAACAGACACACAAAAGGATTTCATCTATCGATATGGAGAAAGCCAATACCAAACTATTCGGGACGATAAACCCAGAAGACAGATTACACTTACAAAAGGACGTCTAGATCAACTGAAAACAGAAGCCAATACAAAACAAGATCAAAAACTAGCGGAAGAATTGATCGAAACTATCAATAGTAATCCTTGTCAACTGCTCAAAGACGAACAAGAACTAATTCAGAGTCTTGGCATAAGTATACAGGATATTTTCAAAGAAATTCATTTATATGAAACAGAACCGAGTATCAGCTGTCTGGGAAATCTACATCGATTCAAACAATGATACTCGGTTCTGGGCTGATATCGCACCACCTTCTTCTGGAGAAAAACAAGCTGCTGTACAAGAATGGTTAAGTCAATAGAATTAGAGTGAGTCATAGTAATTGCAATGACAATATGCACTATCAGAGACAGAATACTGGATACTTTTGGACTTATTTGACTACTTAGTTGACTAACGTCGCCAACTCTTCTCTTTCTCCCGCGTCTCGCGACTGACTTTTTGGAACCAAGACCAGGGCTTTACTTCATTATTACCTTTCTCATCAACTAAGATTATTCTATCAGTGCATGAGAAGCAAGGGTCTATCGATGCGAGGGCGATGGGGATGTCGGCTATTCGTCCGCCTTTGAGGATTTCGATGACGCCGGGGATGTTGCCGAGGGTGGGGGCGCGGGCTTTGTGGCGTTCGGGTTTGTCGGTGCCGTTGCTGACGACGTAGTGGAGGACTTCGCCGCGGGGGGCTTCGAAGGTGCTGAGGGCGTGGCCTGGTGGGACGCGGCGGGGAGCGCGGACAGCGATGTCGCCGGCGGGGAGGTGTTTGAG
>JGI2171J19970_10001519_pt1 | contig 12981 bp, 15 predicted proteins | sample DeeMarSWOR324_28_FD_19970 | JGI IMG/M metagenome (IMG submission 19970) | reverse complement strand
CTGGGGGCGAAGATATACATCATGATCCGGGGCAGGCTCGCGGAGGGAAAGATTGTTAAGTCGCACCCATTCTATGATGAATCCGTATACGGTTGGAAGAGGGAAGTAAAGTGAGCGAGGAGTACAAGATCCCCGAGGGCCTCTACTACACGGAGCAGCACGAGTGGGCGAGGAAGCTCGAGGACGGCACGGTCGTCGTCGGCGTGACGGACTACGCCCAGAAGCAGCTCCACGAGATAGTGTACGTCGAGCTCCCGGAGGTCGAGAGCGAGGCGGAGCAGACGGCGCCCATCGGCGCTGTGGAGTCGGTGAAGGCCGTCTCCGACATGAACGCGCCGGTCAGCGGGGCCGTCGTCGAGGTGAACGAGGACCTGCTGGATAGCCCGGAGCTGCTAAACGAGGACCCCTACGGCGAGGGGTGGATAGCGAAGATCGAGCCCTCCGACTTCGAGGGGGACGTCATCCGGCTGATGGACGCCGAGGCGTACAGGAAGTTTGTGGCGGAGCAGGAGCACTGACCCCTAATCCCATTTTTGTGCGGGGGTTCCCAAGTGGCCAAAGGGGTTAGGTTCAGGCCCTAATGGATCAGTCCTACGTGGGTTCGAATCCCACCCCCCGCACCATAATTCTTTTTTCCGTTTGTCGGTGTCTTTGTGCTTTAGTTTCTAGGTAAGTGGTAGCCGCTTACAAGGATTCCTGCCGCGCGCGTTTTCGATTTGGGCCTATGCGCGCGTCGGTGGCAGGTCATATTGATTTTCCCGGAGGCTGTTTTTTTTTCCGCGTTTTGATATTTCGCCTTCAACTGAAATCGGTGGGCATGTTCTTTCATGGTTTCACGGTTTCCTTGAACGTACTTTGATGGAATTTGTGAATTTTAGGTTTGTTTATATGTTCGATGTTGGAGTTGGAATTTGGAACAGGGAATATTTGACGGGTATTCTTTTTTTTGGCATGAGGCGCGCGCAGACGAATTAAATAATCGAAATTAATATTCCTAATTACTTAAAAAGGGTAAAAGAACATTTTGTATAGGTGCCGAAATATCTGAAAGAAATATGAATGAAAAATTACTTTCTTTAGATATTTTTTCTAAAGTTATATCTGATCTTTTAGACCCTCTTATTAAAATGACGACAAGTATCTTAATATTATTATAAGCAGTCTTAATGCTTCTATATCTTTTAACTATGTCAGTAATGCCTTGACCTCTCAAAAAAACCTTAATCTCTATAATATGCGTCAAAATCCCTCCTTTTTGTATAGATATATCAGGGCAGAATGTATTACGATTAACAGTTTGAGACATTCCTGTACCGTCTTTGAAGAACGGAATCTCATGGCCTAAAATAATTTCATTTTCCTTATTGATGAACATATACCGAATTAATTCATCATCTTTTGTGCCTTTCATTTTTCTAATAGGTACAGATTCAAATTCATTATTCAATAACCCTTTTACAGTATGAAAAACCAAGTACTCTGACATACCCGTAAAATTAGAAGAGGAGCCAATACTTCGTTTCATTAACTTGGTAAATTCAAAATAAAGATCACAAAGATCCTTTCCTGACATCCTATTAGCATTATAGGATAAATAATCACCAAAACCTAATACAAACGATGATAGTTTCTCTTTACCTTCTATAAACATGTCATTCTTATCTTATTGGTGATTCTAATAATAATAACGCTTTGGAACAACGCCCGTTACCGCGCGCGTCTTCATAGTTTTATATAACTGAAAATAATAGTCAAATGGGATATGTACCTTGAAAACGGTCATACTTAATATAGATGGTTTCAAAGTTCCTGGGGTAAATCGAGTATTGAAATATAACGAAGCCGCATTGTTAGTAGGAGATATAAAGTTAAGTTTCAAATCAAAAATAGAAACCGAAACAGAAAACGCGTTTACAAAAACATCTTATTTGCGTGAATGTCACGTCTTAATAGACACTGATAAAGACATTTATTTAATATATCCAGAGAAACCATTTAAGGAATCATAATAATTTCTCACCCTTCTTCCCCAAGGAAGATTAATCGTGTGGGTGTGGGCGCGCCGTTTTTATGCGGTTACGGTGCAGGCAGCTAGTGAATAACCAGAGCCATAACTCCGCCGCAATGCCTAAAGACCCACACAAGATGATTTTGTATAAAATAAACAGTAATAAAATTATCTATGGCATTTGTATCATTTAATGATATAAAATTCAATATTTGTCACATTTGTATTATAATAAATAAATAAAAATAAAGAAAAACTCGTTGAGTTTCGTGATTATCTGAACGTGAGTTAAATTTTTATTTTTCCAGCCTTGGCAGTTTTGGAGGGCTCGTGGTATTGCGGCGGAGGCGCCATTTCCTCTGGTCATTTTTCTCTCGCCGGTATCGTAACCGCGTAAAAGCGATACGCCCTCGACCTTCGCTCTGCATGAAACATTTTTCGTGATCGTTGTTCTAACTATGTCGAAACGCAATTCTCAAAATATTTAAAAGGGACATCATGGGCGGTGGTGGACCGATGAAAAGTGCCGACAGAAAGTAACATTATAGCTCTGTGCGAAGAGGTCAAGGAATTTCTTAAAGTCAAATCAGAATCAACAGCGAAAATAGAAGTTTTTATAATGGACATTTTTGGGGATTTAATCGGTTTAATCTAATTTCAAGAATGAACCATGCGCGCAGCTTTTCGTCTACTAATTATCTCGGTAGATGAAGACCTTCTCGATGGTAGTTTCGAAGTATTTAGCTATCTTGAAAGCCAGCTACAGCGACGGATTATATTTCTCGTTTTCTATTGCGATGATCGTCTGCCTTGTCACCCCTGGGCTCTAGCAAGGTCTTCTTTGGTCAGCTTCTTCATCGCCCTGAGCACTCGAATATTGTTGTCCACTCTTTTTCATCCGCCTAGCTTGTTCTTGTAGTGCCAGTCGAAGTACGATCTGAGCCCCATCATCATGAATGCTAAAATATTTAGGGTGTATCCAAGTTGCTCGAAGTCAGCGAGTCCTTGTCTCGAGAGGATTATCAAGGCAAGTCCGGTGAAGGCCATTGCCGCAGTCGACATTGATAGTGTGGCGGTGGATGCCTTCTGGCTTACCAAGGTGGTTCTTTCGTCTCTATCTATTTCCATTACCCTCTGCTTAGTTAGGTAGATAACAATCATTCCTATAGAGATGCCTACGAGGGGTATCAGGAAACTGTTCATGACCACTCCGATTGCGGTTATTATTCCTATTCCGAAAGCTACCTTGTTTCGGATCTGTTTGAAAGTTGAAAGATCCATACCACCATCATGTAAAATTTACATTACATAATGTAATATAAACACTACTATTTGTAAAAGACTCCTAACTCGATATAGCCATCATCAAGCATGTGAGGGGCTACTTTAAAGGAATCAGGGTCCTGTCGTCGGGATGCCATCCGAAGAACACCTTGTCGGCCAGCTTCTTCAGGGCTTAAGTGTGGCGCCTCTCGTCGTCCCTCAGCTTCGTTATCAGCTCCTTTACCACCTGGTTCTCCTGCACCCAGATGTCCTAAGCATCCTGTTGGCCCACTCTATGTCGATGTGCTTCATTGAGTCGAGCTGGATCGTGTGCAGTAGGTGGCGGACGGGCTTGCTCTGGATGTCCGGGGCCATCTTCTCGTAGAGGACGATCAGCCTCCCCTCGACCTCGATCTGCCCCTGCAGGAGAACAATGACCTCCTACCTCTCCTCGCTCTCCTCCAATGTACCGCTCATTTAGACAACCAAGGATTAAATTGGTTTGAGGTATATTCAAACTTACGTCCGCATGTCAGAGACCATTCGCATATCTCGATTGAAAACAAACACTCACGAACGACGTGAAGCAGCTAGTTTAACCCTTTGGGCTCATAACACCAAGGTCGGTAGTTCAAATCTACTCCACGCTACTGAATTACGATCCACCAGTTAATGAAGGATTACTTGGGATCTTACTGCATATGCCCACGAGATTTCCTAGCTACAATCATCCAGTGAAAGGAGTCCGGGTCATGCATGCCAGCAAGCGACTCCTCCAGCGTGCGCGCAGCAGGGTTGCCGTCGTCCTCTCTCTAAGTCTGTTCATATTCTATTTTCTCACATGCCTTTTGAGTCCTTGCACCCTCTCGATCGTTTATTCCCTGCTAAACAAAACGGTCTCTTCATGCATTTGATCCGTCAACCCTTTTTTGCGTAGGTGTTCGAATATGAAGAAGGCGACGAATATGGGGAGGAACAAGTAGAGTGAGGCAAAAGTTTCATCCAAAAACTTGAGCTGATAGAACATGGCACCTATATTTGTTATTGCATGAAGAAGAACTGCTCCGACGTAGCCCATTAGAAGCCTTTTCCTTCCCTCCATGAAGCCGGTTACCGCTACTGCGGTCATAACTCCGTGAATAAACACAACCGCCATTCTCTCGCTGATAAAACCTACAAAATAATAGAAGGGATACCCAGCAAACTTGGGGACTATCGAAAATCCCCAAGCTAAATACCATATCTCTCCAACTCCGAAGCCCATGCCAAACGCCATTCCTATCCAAAGAGCGGATGACCCGTCAATCATGCGCCTCACCCGTCTCGCCACCAAAGGAAAGAGCTTTATTGCCTCCTCAGTGATTGGTGAGAGAAATAAAACCAACAGGAGAAACCACAAAGGCATGGTTACGCTCAACTCTGAAGAAACATTGAATGAAGATACAAGTAATTCATAAACCGGTTTTTTGATCAAAAGATTTACGATTGTACTAAAAGGAAGCGTGATCAACATCAAGGCAAGGTACTTCCACTTGCGTTTAGAAAGCCAATAGACCAGACCACCCCAAAGCAATACCGAAGCGCCTGTGGCCATGAGGGCAGCTATATAGATTCCATGTAGGCCCTCAGTTTTTACAGGGACAAACCATAACCCTGCTATTTTTGCTTCGTCGTCAAAGACGATCTTTATGTTGAGAGTACTCATGGCGAACTCGCAAGTGACATAGACTACTCTATACCCCTTCTCTTCAGTAATCCTTGTCTCGACAATTTCTTTAAACTCTCCAACCTTGTCGATTAACTCCCCTATTTTTGCCTCAAGCTTATGTGAAGGCAGCGCTTCAGCCATCTTCGTGTTGAATAATTTGGCAGCATCCTCGAATTTCTCCTCCTCAAGGAAATCGACGAAAGTTATAGCCACCGTATCTAGGTCTGGTGTGGCGGATACAGCAATGAACGCTTGGACATGTGGAAAAAGCGAGAAAGGAATCAAGAACCCTACGGCTATTAAGATTAGAAACGTCTTAGATGGTTTCATCATCATTTCCTCCTATGCGGCTGCGAAAATCTGCTATGAACTCATCTTCGTCGGCAGGGGTAATACCATATAGGTCAAGATCAGTTTCGATGAGGATTATGCCTTTCGACGCCGAAGTGGCGCACATTTTTACTTTGCCCACATCAAGATAAGGAACCGTAAACAAGGCAAGCCCGGGCAATCTAAGGCCCGACCAGAGTGATATCTCTAAATCTCGTTTTGTGATCCTCTTGATAGAAGAGGAGGGAACTACGTACTTGAGTAAACCGCACTTAATTACGAGCTTTTCGTCGTCCAACTCGTAATTCATGGAAGGCAAACTGATTAGGATGATAAGAAATGGGAGCGCTATGCCGAGACAAATGAATATGGAAAGTAGCAAAGATGTGTATTTTGTGGTCAAGTATATGTGCACCAAAAATCCTCCTAAGAGCAAAAAAGGAAGCGCAATTAATGCTAGGAAGAACCAGCCATATGACTTTCTGGCGGCGTAAATTTTCAGACTCATTTAAGCCCACCCTCCGCGCGCGCAAATGCAGATGCATAGAATCACTAAAATCAAGATTCGCGCAATTGTGAGACAGACTTTATCCAAAGAGGTTATCATTCCTTACTTTGCCTTTCATCACCGTAGAATGGGGGCATAACCGCTTAAAGGTTACACGAAAGGGTGCATCACCGCTTAAGACTTACGAGCACATTTTTTACAGATTGAATTCTTCTCCCTGAATAGACTCAAAGTAGTTCCGTATCCCATGGGCTAGAAGAGTTGGTTGTCGAATCCCATCTGGAGAGGTTAGGTAGGAGGGTGGTGGACACCGTGGGATGCGGGGATTGCTTTAATCGGGGCCTTCGTCGCGAGCAAGGCGATGGGCCTAGAGGATGAGGAGGCCCTCAGGCGTGGGTGTGCGGCAGGCTCGTTCAAGGCGACGAGGAAGGAGACCCGGGGCGGCCCCACATCGTACGAACTGGACCAGATCCTGCTGGAGTGGGAAGCCTTTGAGTGAAGATCGATGGTGGTATTGTGTCCGATAGTCGGATAGGCCTCTAGCACTCTCTCGTGCGTGTCCGGGTTTCTTCTCGCTTCTGTGGGGGGATGTGTTTTAAATGAGCTTTTCCTGGTATGCTAGGGATCGAGTTGGGGAGGATCCGTCTCGCCGTTCCCTTGGCCCTGATCGGAATCGCTGCATCAGCTCTGGTGATCCAGCAATTCTGGCCCATTCTTACGGGGCGCTTTGCTCCGGAACCTGAAGATCTGGGTTTCTCGGATTTTGAGAAGGTCGATGACTACCCCTTGTATGTGATGAGGCTGGAGGGTGATTACGGGTTCTCAGAGTATCTACTGACGGGTGTCTTGAGCTTCACTTTTAGGCAGCCCACCAGCCCGTCCTGCACTTGTTTCTCTGCGCTCGGGGAGGGTGGGCCAGCAATCTTCGGTAGGAACTTCGACTTCCACCAGAATCCGGCGCTGCTGCTGTACACCGATCCCCCTGATGGTTATGCAAGCGTCTCCATGGTGGACCTGGGCTACTTCGGCTACAGCATGGATAACCTCCCGGACCCCGACGACGGCTTGGGAGCCCTAGGATGGACCCCCTACCTCCCCTTCGACGGGATGAACGAGCACGGGCTAGCTGTTAGCATGGCCGCCATCCCCCACGCCGAGCCCCCGCACGACCCGGAGAAGCTCACGATAGGCGAGATCCAGGTGATCAGGCTGCTGCTGGACAGGGCGAGGGACGTGGAAGAGGCTCTGTGGATCCTTGAGGAATACAATGTCAGGATAGAGACACCGCCAGTCCACTACCTCCTGGCCGATCGGTCAGGAGGCTCCGCGATTGTGGAGTTTGTCGATGGGGAGATGAGGGTCCTCAGGGACGACGAGCCCTGGCAGGTCATGACCAACTTCATAGTCGTTGACTCAGGGGCTCCGGAGGTTGTCTCGTGCTCTAGATTCAGATCTGTGTATGACGGGCTGAGCAATGCCGATGGACGCGTCTCCATGGACGGGGCTATGAGCCTCTTGGAGGGAGCCTCGCAGTCGAGCACCATCTGGTCCTGCGTTTACAACATGGAGCGAGGTCCATGTGGCCATGGGCGGGGAATACACGCAGGTTCTGTCCTTCCAGGCGCCTCGCACACCCTAGTATGTGAGAGGGTCTTCGTTGGGTCTTCACTGAAGGTAGGATGCGATGACTGTCTCGACGATTTTTACGATGGTCGTAATCCCTGGGTTCATCTGCCACTGGTCTCATCTTTTCTTTGTTTTCCTCTGCCTATCCCTTTCGTCAAAAAATTTTTCGAAGAGATTTTTGGGCTAGTTTCCCAATTTCTGCTTCACGATGAGTCATTTTAAGAATTGGAACGTTTTCATCTATCCAATGGAAATATCCAAGGACCTCATGTTCTTTCACCTTCATAGCGCTCCATGAATCGTGCACATCTCATGTGACACCTAGCTTCCTCTCCAGTCTTCTCACTAAGCTAGGCGCGGTTTTTAGTGCTCGAGCCATCCCTACAAGACCTAATGATCCCAGAACGAACAAGACGGAAGCCACGAATGGAATGATTATCGGTCCGTTGTCTTTCACGGCTAGGTATCCGATGTGCTCCCAGATGATCAGAAAGAGACAATCAAAAGCCATCCCGATATACAGGAGCCCGGTGACCGTTGGATGGATGCTGCGGACTGAGATATACGGGCTCTGTTCAAGTACGTCTCAAATTTACCGTTTGGGTCTTCGGTCATGTAGTTCAGGACGCTCAGGGTTTGTTCTCCAAGTGGCGTCAGTCGGTACCTGCGCTCCCCATCCCTCTCTATCAACCCTTGAAGCTGCCTGAGATGGTAGTTCATTCTCCCCATGTTGAGGTCCAGCTCCCTCGCGATATCGCTGTATGAGGCACCTAGTTCTGCAGTTCTAATGATTTTGAGGATATTTCGCCTTTCTCTATGACCAAGAGCTTGGATTAAAACTTCTTCGATCTTCTCTCTTCTATCGATTTCCGTGCCTATCCCCGGTTTGTGTTAATGGATTTAGACGATAAAACCGTTTTTGAAAAGATTATTTTAGAAAAAATATTTTTCAAAACCTTTTTAATCCAGGCGTTCGCGCGCGTGCGAATCTTCTTATTAATCCTATTATGGTGGCGATTCCAACAACGCTACAAACTTGGCAAGATGGGAATGAACCTCTTCAATCATACGCATCAAGGTCGGTAGTTCAAATCTGCCCCACCACTACCATATAAACTCAATAAAACCCCTCGAATATACCTCCAATTATTATCTAACACATCTTACACACGTACGCGCTTGGGATCGAACATGTCATTAGTTTATTAGTGACAATATATACTACGTCCATTTTCTGATTGCTTATTTTTATTCCATCCGTTAAAATCTCATCTCTTTAAGCGAAAGCACTATTGTAGGGTAATCCTCAGAACCTAGAAACTATGCTTAGCCAAAGGAAATAATCCTTTACCTCCCAGTTTTGCAGCTTAGATTGTCTCAATAAATCTTTAACCTCGTCTGGGGAAAATGAGGCTCTGATATGCGTTGAGAAAATTCCCAGCCAAGACCTCCTATGATCACTGATGATGAATCTGCCCTCGGGCTTGAGAACCCGATGAATCTCATCGAACATCCTTATTGGATTTTTTATCAGATGGAGGGTATTGCTGCTGACCACCAAGTCAAAGGCATCATCTTCGAGGGGAATGTCCTCAGCGTCGCCCGTTTCAAAGGAAACCTTCAAAGGCGCCTTGCTTTTCTGAAAATTTTCTCTCGCCAACTCCAATACCGCATCTGAAAGATCCAAACCCGTGACCTCTACACCGGGGATGCCTTTAGCGAACTCTATTGCGAGTAGGCCCGTCCCTGTTCCAACATCAAGAACCCTACCTTCCGTGATTCCCCATTTCTTTGCCATGGAGATGAAGCTCTTGGACACATTCCGCATCCATTTCTCTACTTCCTTGTTGTATCTTTCCGCTGTCGCTCGGTCTGTGAAGACCCCTTGCTCAAATGGTTTCCTCTCTATCACGATTATTTCCCTCTATTCATCGACTCGGCTTCTCATGAACGCCTTTACCTGCGGTCTTGCTAAGAGATAGATGATGGGGATGTTGCAGAACACATCAACCAGGCCTGTCCAACTTCGTAACAGATACCAGCCGCTGCTTCCTATGACCACGGCAACTGCTATTGTAAGAGCTACGTTCCAGACCCATCTTTTCCTTGCCCATATAAAATAGGCAAAGGAAAAGGGCAGGAGGGACCAAACTATAACAGCATACTGCCACCACTCGATGGGAGGCCAGAAATAAAGAACCACCCCCCAGACTCCGAGACCGTAAGCGATCTCAAGAATTATTAATAATCTTATCTCTAAGGGTTTCTCCTTCTTCAAATACGTCTCCATCCAAAATTAGCAGTTCTATTTCGGCGAGTTCTGACCAGTATGATCCAAAAGATTACGAAGAAGATGGCCGTCGAGATCACTGCACTCACGGGGGTAAGTAAATCCGCCCTTCCCGAGACTATGGACACCGTCACGTAAACGGCGTAGAACACCAAGGCGCTAACGAACGCATACGTCGTAGCCATCCAGCTCCCATTTGCAGCCCTCGTGATGTTAACCACATGGAGTGCTTCCCGTCCCTGATCGGTTAGTACATACTTTCCCTGGGCGTTAGTACCAACGAGGGTCGAGAGCTTGCTTAAATGGTGGGTGAGGTTCCCACTGCTTGAGATCCCGAGCCCATGCTTCAACTCAGAGAAACCCTGCGGTGCCTCCTCCAACGTTTTCAGGATTTGTATTCTCGTGGGGTGGGAGATGGCTTCAAAGAGTTCCGCAGCCAGTATGTCCGTGTCGACTTTGGTATCTTCGACATCTTCCTCCAATCCAGCGTCCTCCGATTTTATGGTGAACCCGTGTTCCTGATTTATTAGTTTAGGATAAAGCCTTCTATTTAATTCCTAAGTCCTTGACCAAAAGGTCTAAAATAGAGGACTCAAGGCCCTCGCTCGCATTTTCGGAAGCTTGTCTTGAGCTGGATTCACTTTGGAGGCGGTTAAGAGTTCGGTCGACAAGCATCTCAATGAATCAATAGCTCCAAATTATTGAATCAGCCTGCGCGCGGGGTTCAGTGGCCCTCCAGCCAGAGTACCGCCGATTGCAGTAGCTCCCAGTCGGATCCCTGGTCGTCCAGCTCCTCGGCGAAGGTCGAGCCGTCTCTGAGGCTGTCCTCCTCTATCTCGGGGTGACATCCGACTAGGAAGACCCTGCCGGAGCCACAGGGGACGGCGAGCATGGCGGGTAGTTTTATGCCTCCGTAGACGCCCAGGATCTCCGCGCACGACCCCTCCCCCGGGACGAGCACGGGCCCCCAGTAGTAGAGCATCACGCATGGCTGGGACAGATTGGCGGTGATCGGGTGGCGCTGGCTCGTGATCTCGACATCGCACATGTTGTAGCCAGGGTAGGGGACGACCCTGTCGTCGGGGCCTGTCGCCGTTCCCCTGTAGAGGCCGAGAGGAGTCATCGGGAGGATGTCTCCGCGCCAGACGACCCTTTCACCTGCGAAGTAGGCCCCGCCGCAGACGCCCAGGTAGCCCCCTCCTCCCAGGACGAACTCCTTTATCTTCTCCTTGCCTTCGGGGGAGATGTCTCGGGAGTATTGGTACATGTCCCCGCCCGGAACGCAGAATATGTCGAAGCCTTCGAGGCCTTCACCGTTGATCTGAGGCGCGTCAACCAATTCCACGGTCAGATTCATCCAAAGGAACAACCTCTCGAGGGCCACCACAGACTCGTTCCAAGTGCCTTGTCCAGAGTAGATGGCCACCCTCGTCTCTACGGTTAGATCCTCCTCGTCAACGTGCTCGATCTCGTTGATAGGCGTCTCCTTGCCGCCGGTCCCGATCAACAGGAACACTAGGAGAGCCGCGAGGATGATGAGGATGACGTCGTCCCTGAGATCCATCCATGATCCATTCCTTGAAGACTATTTATCTTAGCGCGTGCGAGGTTTCAGATGCGCGGGCGCGCGCGATTCCTCTTATCTAAACAGAAAGTGTCGGATTCCGCTCTTCAAGAATGTCTTCCATCCGTCTTCGTATATCATCTTTCCGTTCAGGATGAGTTAGAATGTAGAATTTCTCGTCCCGGATCGCATCGAAAACCTTATCCGCTACTTCCGGAGGGTCCATCCGCTGCATCCTTTGACGCCAACGTTTTATCAGCTGCTCGTCCTCTAGACTCTTCTCTCTTTCACCGGGAGCGTTCCTTAGTCCTNCTGGACGATTTCGGTCTGATTCTAATATTCCTGTTTTAACCATCCCCGGACAGAGAACGGATACTTTTAGTTTGGAGTCTCTATGTGCCAGTTCATAGTGAAGTGTCTCGGAAAGCGCCACAACGCCATGCTTGGTCATATAGTATACTCCAACCTTATCGCCACGTGTCAACCCTGCTATTGACGAGGTGTTGACGATGTGTCCTTCGGTATCTTGCTCAAGCATCAGGGGTACAAATGTTCGCACCCCATGTATCACACCCCAGAGATTTACGCCAATAACCCATTTCCAGTCGGCTAAGGTATTTTCCTAGAGGGTACCAATCGTACCAACACCTGCATTGTTGAATAGCAGGTGAACTTCCCCAAACGCTTCGAGAGTCTTCCGGGCCAGTGCTTCGACATCGCCTGCTTTTGATACATCCGTTGGAACAGCCAAAACGGTTGCTCCGGTTGCTGTTAGTTCTGCTTCCGCAGTGGCCAAGTCCTCCTTGTTAATATCAGCTAGAACCACCTTCATACCCTCTTTAACGCAGCGATCAGCAATCGCACGCCCAATCCCACTGGCAGCGCCTGTGACCACCGCCACCTTATCTTTGAACTCCTTCATGACTCGAACCTCACGATCTTCTTATCAAACGCGCGCGCGATTAATCATCCGATAACTTCTGTAAACCACATCACTGTCTCATTGTAGCCTGCAATAATTAACAAAAATATTCCTATTAACAAAACGATCCATTCTTGCCTCGAAAGTCTGATATCACGAAAGTTCTTCACTTTGACCATTTTAGTCTTCAGCGAGGACCACGGAGTGGTATCCATGAAGATGCTTATACCTGCTGTGGAAGCGATGATTAAGACATAGGCAAGCATTTCAATTTCCCCTATGCTGTATCCCCTTACCAACCCTTCAAGCAACGAATACCGCGATAGATCGTCCATGAATGAATTAGATCCCAATATCAAGCCACCGAAGATCCCGGTAGCGATGGGTATTCCATATCCGAATGGAATCCCTTCTTTGTACATAAACAGGTTCATCCCTACTCCAAAAGCGATAAAACAAAAATTGATGATAAGCGTTTGACCGAAGTGAAGCCAAAAATTGGGCTGTTTAGCAACCATGGTAGCAAGAGGGAATGCGCCTCTGAAAATTCCCTCTGGCAAGAGATGATAACCTGCTAATAGAAAGATATTTGAAATAAGTGTGCGGAGGCCATAAAGCCAGAGGATTCGTTTGAATATATTTTCTTGAGTAAATGTTTTTGCCATCTTCATAGCCTCGCGCGCGCATATGCTTTACTCAAAGAGTTTCTCAATCGTCATGAGACTGACTGCTGCGAGACAGGGTAGAATTATTGTGGTCATG
>JGI2171J19970_10001517_pt1 | contig 12992 bp, 10 predicted proteins | sample DeeMarSWOR324_28_FD_19970 | JGI IMG/M metagenome (IMG submission 19970) | reverse complement strand
TCAGTTTGCGTAAATCCCAATGCGTAGAACAACCGCTGCGGTAAATAAGAACTGAAAAATCCTTGATTCCCAATGCAGCACACGTGTAAACACGATTCAGCACCATAAGTATTTAATGTATTCTTTAATTTTTCAACCAAAATTGTAAGAGCATCATCCCACGAAATTCGCTCAAATCCATCTTTAACACGTCTATGCGGATACAATACGCGTTCATCGCTGTATACTCTTTCAATATCTCTGTATCCACGAGGGCATAAAACACCTTGTGTCACTGGATTGAACTTATCCCCCATGGTTCGTACGAGTTCACCGTCACGGATTGAAACTGTCATGAAGCACGTATCATAACAATCTCGCGGACACACAGTTTTTATATCGCTCATGAAATCACGGTATTCACTTGCAGATTACCTTTTTTAACCTTTGGACTACAGTCGACTTGTTTTCTTTTTTCTCAACTTTGTTACACGTGTAACATTCGGTTTGGAGTCACCTTTAATAGTTGAACACCTTGTTTTGCTTCCAAAATTGAATTCTTCCAAGCTGAATGATTCTGATACCTCTGGGATTGGTGACTTTTTCATTGGCTACGAAGCTGTCTACTTTTATTTATGTCGAAACATACTTATATACCTGCAAACCCAAAAAAAATAGGTGACGTGATGAACTTCAGAAAGATGACTGTGGGAATAGGATGCATCCTGATGATGTTAACAGTTCTAGTGTCTCAAAGTATTGGAATGGGTCCAACTTCCTGGAGTTATCGAATTGTTCTATTATCTGATGCTACCCTATCTGATGATGGGGAACGTTTTTTGATAGGATCTGAAAATGGGGCGTATTTTGTGTTAGATCGATTTGGAAATATGATTTTAAATGGCGATTTTGAGCGAGCTATCCATGCTGTAGACATAGCTGAAAATGGGAATATGATCTTTGGCATGGAAGATAGCGCTGTTTTACTTGACGAACAAGGCAAGATACTATCAAGTGTCTATCCTACTGAACCCGTTCTTTATGTTTCTATGGCAAAGAATGGACTATACGCAGTTGCAGGAACACAAAAAAAGATATTCCTGATGAGTATCCAGGAGCTTATATGGGAGTCCGAAATGATACCTGAAGATTCACTAGAGATTTTTATCAGTGAAGTGGCAATTTCTGCATCAGGATCAGCAGTGGCTGCAGCTGAAGAGAAATCGGTTTTTCTCTTTGGTTCAGCAAGCAGTACATATAAGGCAAAGATAGACTTTGATTCCGCAGTTACTTCTCTTATTTTCCTCCCCAGTGGAAATGACATTGTCATTGGGACCAGAGAAGGAATCCTTTCCATTCATGATATTGAAGGTAACCGGAAATTCTCATATTCTCTTGAAGGTTCCATCAATTCTATAGCTGTGAATCCAGAGCAAATTCTTGTTGGGACCTCTAAAGGTGAAGTAGCTCTGTTTGAACAAAATGAAAATATTTTACTGAAGAAGGTAACCGAAGGAAGTGTAGATGTATGTGATATTTCAGACGATGGAATGTATATGGTAATTCTTGATTCAGAAGAAAACGTTTCTTTTTTCAATATTCTGACTGAAAAGGGATGGAAATTTACCCTCCGAGATTCATTCTCTATTAAAATGTCAAAAAATGGTAAATATGTTGGAATTACAGGGAGAAATGGCATCTATTTTGTCAACAACTGGGAAAACACTTTTGAGGGCACTAGGTACTTTCCCTATGTATCTTATGGGACCTTTTCTTTGGAGAATGATCTTCGCAGAATATGGTCATATCCATCGAAAGGTATTACCTGTTTTGACTATGGTGACATTAATGGAGATGGATGGAATGAAGTGGTCTTCAGGTCTGGCGCTGAGCTTGTAGTGCTAAATCATCAAGGAAAGTTGCTCTGGAAGGAATCATTCTCAGCAGATGTAGAGGTTGTTCATATACAAGATGTAACAGAGGATGCAGTTCCTGAGATTATCATAGGACTCGATGATGGTCGATTGAATATGGAGGTGTGGAGTGGAGAAGGCGAAAAGTTAGCCGCTTTTGATTTTATGGGTATATTCGGTGTGACACCACATCCAGGTGCCATGGGCATGGAACCTATTACGGCCATGGACATAGATCACGATGGTGTAGTTGAAATCATATCGAGAGTCAGAATTGAATACCCGGGGACACCTGGAGGTATTTTTGCTTTTGAATATCCTTCTGGTACAGAAGAGTGGTTCTATCCAATTGCCCCCCTTCAGGTGGGTTGTGCTCTGACTGATATTAATAATGATGGTAATCTGGAACTTGTTTTGGGTTCACACTCTTTGTGCAGAGGGACTGCTGTTGGAGGAAGAGATGATTGTCATGTTTATGTTATGGTTGTTGACTTAGAAGGAAATGAGATATGGGCAAAGGAGATTGCATCTGGGTCAAGACTACTCCAAGTAGCAGTTTCTGATTTGGATGGTGATGGCCGAAAAGAGATTATTGGCACAGTTGAAAGTGAAGATGACACCTACGGGAAACTCTTCATTCTTGATAACAGAGGCAACTACATTCGTGAAGAAGAATTTGATTACTCAGTTTTATTTGGGGGGATTGCAGACTTTGATAAAGATGGGTACCAAGAAATTGTGGTAACTGATTCTAAAGGTAGAGTGGTAATGTACGATTACAAACTTACGTTTATAAGAGATTTTGATTTTGGAGAGGGTGTCACTCCCTATGTGGAGGGAATTGCTGATCTGGATGGAGATAAAGATAAAACTCTCGAAATTGTTACTGTTGCAGATAGTAGAAAGCTTATAATACTAGGTAGCGATCTTGCTGAATTAATAGATATGTGGATTTATGAGGGATCTCGGGTTACAGTGGCTAACATTTCAGGGTGTGCTATCGATCTTTTGGTGCATTCCTCTGATAGAATAGAACTATATTCTCTGAGAAATGAAAGAACTTACTTTTGTTTCTTGGTCGAGGAGAAGATTATTCGAACGTGGTCACTCGATGAGGAAATCCTCCAAGAAGCTAACGAGCATTTTCTAGCTGCCGAAACCTATTACAAGAATCTGGAATTTGATAAAGCGGAAGAAAACTATGAGAAGGCAAAAGAACTATATGAAAAAGTTGGGAGTGTCGGCAAAATACTAGAATGTATCAGGATGCTTGAGAGAATAGAAGATTTACGTGAAGCACAAGGCGAGATTAACAAGGGCAAGGACAACTTGGCAGAGGGAGATTACAAGTACGCGCAGTATGATTTCTTTGAAGCAAAGGTTCTCTTTGATGAATTGTTGGAAAGAGAGACTTTTCCTGAAGTGAAAGAGTGGTTTCAAACCCAAATTGATGAATGTGAGAGCTACCTAGAAGCTAGTGATGAACTTGGGGAAGCTCTCAGACATCTCAGGGATGGCGAAGAAGAGTTTATGAAAGCCTTAGAAAATCACAAGAATGGTGAAGAAAAACGTGAGATGCAAAACCTTAGAAGAGCAAGAGAATATTTTGAGTCTGCCCTACCAGCATTTGAAGAACACAATGTTACGCAATTCAGCCAACAAGCCCATAAATATCTAGAAGAGATCGAGAAACGTCTAGGAGAAATTGAGAGAAAAGAGAGGATAAAAAGGTATTTTTCAACTATATTCTCATTTTTTTTGGTGATATTATCAATTTTCTGGTTTATACGGCATAGACCTATTACATTGATAAAAGTATTCACACTATGTGCAGCATTGATCTTGGCAACCCTAATTCTTGTTTACTTACCGAATCTATTAGGAGATCTTTCTGTTTTTATTCAGGAGCATTCTAAGATTATTGGAATAATACTATTGGTGATTACTGCCTCCATTTTTTGGAGATATCTTCAAAATAGACTTTACAGGAACAAAAACTATTCAACGTGGGACTCATTGCTTTACACATTTCACATAAAGAAATTTTCCACTTTCTCTCTAATAGCTAATCCATATTATACTGGTACTCCAGTAAGAGATGAATCTATGTTCTTTGGCAGAGAAAATGTACTTGAATCTCTAAAACATGAACTGATTACATCCAATCAGAACAGCACCATCATCCTTTATGGAGAAAGCAAAACTGGGAAGACATCGATCTTATTTCAAATAGAAAATGGAAAATTAAACCCTGGCCCGGAATTTATCCCAGTATATGTTAACATGAATTCAATGATTGTCTACAACGACTATGAATTCCTTTCAACTCTAGCTTCACTGATCCAGGAGACTATTAGATCCTATCAAATTCAGATGCCCACAGTTCCCTTTGAAAAAACAGAAAATCCATATTTGCACTTTAGAGATAATTTCTTGCGAAATGTGATAGATTTCATTGGGGGAAAACGCATTCTCTTTCTTGTGGACGAGTATGAAGTCATTGAGAGGAAAATAATTGAGAGAAAACTATCTAAAGATATATTTATTTTTCTGAAAAGTGTAGTTGAACATGAAAGCAAATTTAGTTTCATTTTTGCAGGATCAAGAAAAATTGAACAGCTTGAGAATAGTGACGAGTGGGCTCGTGCACTCGGTGCTAGTGTATACAAAAGAATCAGTTTTCTGAAGAAAGAAGATGCCGTCAAACTTATCAGGCACCCTGTAGCAGAAAAGGTCTGGTACACAAATAGAGCAGTGAAAGAGCTTCTAGAACTCTCAGGATGTCATCCGTATATTCTCCAGTATTTTTGCTTCAATTTAGTTTCTTTACTAAATGAGACTTCAAATTATACTGTCGACATCAGGGAAATTGAAAAAACTGCGCAAGACATAATTGAAAACCCTCCACTCCCAATGATACTTCTATGGAATAATTTTACTCTTGATCAGAAGAAACTAGTGTCACTCCTAGCGGAATCCATACAAAAGAAGGGTGGTTCAATACATCAAAAGAGAATTTTTGCTGAGTTGGAAAAGAGAAATATTGAACTCTTCAGAGACAGACTTGTTGTTCTCGATGGTTTGGTGGATAAGGACATTCTCAGAAGAGAAAGGTATAAATACTCGTTTTGCATAGAAATCTTTAGACGGTTTGTTGCAGAACACCATCCTCTCTTAAGAGTTCTTTAGGAGGTTAGAACATGAAAAATCCATACTGGAATAGAACCATGATCAGAGAACCTAAAGATTTCTTTGGTCGAGAAAAAGAGATAAAAAAGATTTTTGCTGCATTAGGAGCTTCCCATCCACAAAACATTTCAATTATGGGTGAAAGAAAGATAGGAAAGTCCTCTTTGCTCTATTACATTTTTCAATCCAATACAGAAAAGCAAGAATTACCTCATCCTAAGAAATACATTTTTGCATTTGTTGATTTCCAGGAACATCCCGATATCACTGTGGATGAATTTTTTGAGATGCTCTACTCAGAGCTCAAGAACAAGTTGCCAGAGAGAATAAAGATTGAGCAAGTAAAAAATTACAAAACATTCACCAACATGGTAAAAACTCTGGATGACCTAGGTTATAAATTAATCCTTTTACTTGATGAATTTGATAAGATTCTTCAGAATAAGAATTTCAAAGTAGATTTCTTCTCTTATCTTCGATCTACAGCTAATAGATACGACTTTGCATTGATTATATCGACCCAAAAGAATTTGGAAGATCTTTATCGAAAAGATTTATTGGGATCTCCTTTTTTCAATATCTTTACTCAGATTCATTTAGGATTGTTTCAGAAAGAGGAAGCTTTGAATCTCATTACTGGTCCATCAGCTGAAGAAGATATTCCTTTTGAGGAAGATACGGAATTCATTCTGAAAAATGCTGGTTTGTTCCCGTTTTTTATCCAAATATTATGTCATGAACTTTTTGAATACAAAAAGAACCACAATAAAACAATCGGCCAAGAAGGTTATAACGAAGTGCTTGAGAAATTTTGGGTAGAGGCCGATCCCCATTTTTTTCACTTTTGGAAAAGCCTATCTCAAGAAGAAAAAGAAGTGTTATTTGAAATAGCAACGGAAAATAAAGTGAAAAATGGAAAAAAATCTGTGATTCGATACCTTAAGCAAAAAGGATACGTAACAACAGTTAGTGGAAGAAACCGAATTTTTAGCGATACTTTCAAGCAGTTTATCTTAGACCATCAAGAAGAAGTCACAGACATAGGTGAAATTAAAGGAAAACCTCCCACGACAGTTTGGGATATTTTAACCTATCTCGTGTTGATATCTATCATAGCTCTTCTTGGTGTTAGTTCATATTTAACTCTACCAAGACCTCAAGGTATTACCTTGGGTCTAACTGCAGCAATGATGATCGGAATGATTCTATTACTTTTGTTAAGACGAGGCAGGTGAAAAAATGAGTCATAATCATTCCAAGACATGGGGACTCTTTGCTGCTTATGTGATAGGTGTCTTAAGCAGCTATACTGTAGTCATTTTGACTGGTAAATCCACATCTCAAGATACAACTATAGAAGTTGTAACAATCCTCTTTGTTATAATAATGGGGGTCTTTTTTTGGGAGGCTATCAAAGGACTGAGGTCATCAAGAAGCAAAATCAAAAAGGCTATATTTGGTAATGCTGTTGTTATGATACCTTCTATTATCTTTTTTGTGACAGACATAGATCTGTATTCAAAATTAATAGTAGCTTTTCTCAGTGTATTTTGCCTTATTTTTGTCCTAATCTTTGGAAAGAGTTAAAGAGGAAGACAAGGACACCATCCAAAGAAAAAAGTATAAATACTCGTTTTGCATAGATGTCTTTAGACGGTTTGTTGCAGAACACCATCCTCTCTTAAGAGTTCTTTAGGAGGCAGAAACATGAAGAATCCATATTGGAATAGAACCGTGATCAGAGAACCTAAAGATTTCTTTGGTCGAAAAAATGAAATAAAAAAGATTTTTGATGCAATAGGGACCCCTCATCCACAAAACATTTCAATTATAGGGGATGAAAAGATAGGAAAATCTTCCTTACTCTATCATGTCTTTAAATTAAGCCAGAAAAAACAAGAATTACCTCATCCTGAGAAATACATTTTTATATTTGTTGTTTTCCCGGAACATCCCAATATCACCGTGGATGAATTCTTTGAGATGCTCTACTCAGAGCTCAAGAACAAGTTGCCAGAGGGAATAAGGATTGAGCAAGTAAAAAACTACAAAACATTCACCAACATGGTAAAAACTCTGGATGACCTAGGTTACAAATTGATTCTCCTAATTAATGAATTTGATAAAATTCCTAAGAATGAGGATTTCAAAGTAGATTTCTTCTCTTATCTTCGTGCTATAGCTAATAGATATGATATTGCATTGATTATATCGACCCAAAAGGATTTGGAAGATCTTTCTCAGCCGGATTTACTGGGATCTCCTTTTTTCAATATCTTTACTCAGATTCGTTTAGGATTGTTCCAGAAAGAGGAAGCTCTGAATCTCATTACTGGTCCATCAACTAAAGAAGGTATTCCTTTTGAGGAAGATACGGAATTCATTCTGAAAAATGCTGGTCTGTTCCCGTTTTTTATCCAGATATTATGTCATGAACTTTTCGAATACAAAAAGAATCACGATAGAAAAATCGGCCAAGAAGGTTATAACCAAGTGCTTGAGAAATTTTGGGTAGAGGCTAATTCCTATTTTGATCACTTTTGGAAAAGTTTCTCTCAAGAAGAAAAAGATGTGTTAATTGAAATATCAATGGGGAAGAAGGTAAAAAAAGGAAAAAAATCTGTAATTAGAAATCTTAAGCAAAAAGGATACATAACAACAGTTAATGGAAGAAATCAGATCTTCAGTGATACTTTTCGACAATTCATCTTGGACCATCAAGGAGAAATCAGTAAAACTAAAAGAAAATCTTTTATAGCAGTTCTTGATATTCTTCTAATTTTCATATTTGCTTTTAGTTTTTTTAGTATTATCTCGTATTTTTTTAAGCCAAACACCAAAATTATTATTCTAGGTCTAATTGTTCTAATTGTAGCATTTGTGATTCGTATGAGTTTGTTTTTCTTTAGAAAGCGTAGAAAGAAAGAAAAAGGCTCCAAAAACTCCAATACTGTTAATTTCTTAGTGAGTTTTTTGGCTAGTTATATTGCGGCTATTTTAACCTTAACTCACTGGGGAATGGCCCCGGAGGTTATAATAGGAGTGCTTATTTTCGTTTGTTTTACCTTGATTTACTTTTTTCTTCTGAGAAAATAGAGAAGATAAGTTTTCTTTTAGTTTTCTTTTACTCTCTCTGCAGCTTTTTGTTGCTCTTTTGTTAGCTTCTTTCATTATTGCTTTTCATCTATCTCAATGAATGTAATATTATGCACCAGTATAGTATTATTGATGATCGCATTGTGATCTATACCCACGGAGACACAAGATCCCTTCCGTCACTAGATTATCCTTATCTCTCATAGTCCTTTCAAGTTCACATCACGGATTGAAACTGTCATGAAGCACGTATCATAACAATCTCGCGGACACACAGTTTTCACATCGCTCATGAAATCACTGTACTCACTTGCAAATTACATTTTTAATCTTTGGACTACACTCTGCTTATTTTCTCTTTTCTCAACTTTGTTACACGTGTAACAGCCAGGGCCATCTTGTTTGAATAAGGAGTGAATAGACTAAAAGCAAAAAAATAAAAAATAAAAAAGCAGAAACTAATCCGATCTATCAAAATCAAGACCTAAACATATATCGACATCCTCGCAGGCCACAAAATCTACAACAATGCAGATATGAATGCCTTCATCAGCTCCTGCTGGGTTCATCCTCTCCATCTTCTCACCTCCTCTATTTGTCACTCCCTCTTGGAAGATCCACTAAATTCAAAAAAAATAAAAAATAAAAAAGGAAAATCAAATTTATACCCACCTAGTGTATATCAAGTATACATATGTCGATGAATGCACAGGGGTCATAGTCTACACCACATATATCAATCACTGGGCAGACATAATCTGAAGGACAGACAGCCTCTCCAGGAATTGATTCATTAGGGTTCAGCCTTTTCATCTTATCACCTCCTTCTATCTTTCGTGTTTTTCTTCCGGAATATCTGCACGTTTATGTGTCGGTTCATTTTTCCGGAACATTTTATCTAGTAATTCTCTATCTTTTTCGTGCAGGTTGGAAAATATAACCATGGAAAGTGCTGCAACATACTTGAAAAGACCACACTTGAGCTTGTAAGGTTCATCAATACATCCATTATAAATATAATTTTCGTGCCAGCAGTTTCCGCCGCATAAATGTCTGACCCAACAGGTCTTACAGTCTTTCCTCGCATCCACGTGAGTTTGAAGGATCTTTTTGTGAAGAGAAAAATCAGGGTCAAAAACTGTGCCCATGGAAAACTCCTCCATTCCTGTAAAGCGGTGACACAAGTAAATACCCCCGCTGGAGTCGATTGCTGCCAGGTTTCTCCCTGCACCACAAGGGTAATGGCGTGTAGCACAACCATATATACTGCTTATTGTCCTAAGTATATTTGAAAATCCAAAGAGGTCACCATTTAAAACATTCTCCAAAAATAACCTTCCAATATGGTCATACTCTTTTTTGAGGGTTTCAAAATCCTTCTCAGAAAGCGCAAAAGAACAGTTCCCGTCAGCAGCTACTGGTTCTACATGAACATAGGTAAATCCAACATCTCTCAACCCATTGACAAGAGTTTCTAAAGACATGCAATCTCTTGTGAGGGTTGCACGCGCTGTGACAGTAGTTCTCGTGGATAGTAACTTTTGAACACTTGATGCTACAACATCGTACGATCCTTTACCACTCTTGAAGGGACGATTCATATTCTGTATACGTTTGGGTCCATCCATACTGACTAAGACACTGACTTTGTTTCTGTTGAGAAAGTCTACAATGTTATCAGTGAGGAGAGTACCATTGCACGTCATGCTGAACCGTATCAGCTTCCCTCCAGACTCTCCCTTTTCTTTTCCATACTGAACTAAATGTCTTATCAACCCCATGTTCAAGAGAGGCTCCCCACCAAAGAAGGTAACATACACTGATGTGCTGTCACCACTCCACTGGAATAACCGATCTATAGAGAGCCCCCAACTTCTCTGCTCATGAATGACTTTTCTCCCACATAGGTACTCCCTCCATAGCAGTAGCGGCAGTTAAGGTTACACTCATGAGACACATTGAGCGACACTGCAGCAATTGGAACTGTTTCTGGGGGGTTAAATTTCGGTTGAGGGTCCAAAAATCTATTTTCTTTCAATTAAGCAATTTTTTCTTCTGTGATATTGTTAATATCTTCTTCTTTTATGAGCATTCTTGCAGCTTCTAAACCATATTTTTTTATGAGAATGAGCAATTTCTTTGTGATTGGTTCTACTCTGTACAATCCTGAATCTATTGTATTGAAGAGTAACAGTGTACCATTCTCTTGCACACTTACGTGATCTCCAACACTGCTCACTTCCATCTCAGCTTCCTCCTCAATTTTTTCCTTTTATCTCATTACAGAATGAGATTGTCATTTTTTCGCTATATGAGTTCTTTGTTTCAGAGTATAAAAACTTTTTGGTTCTTTAAGTGAGCTCAAGTGAAGAGTCTGCTCACTGAGGGTTTCAGAAGTCTCTCAAGAGGAAGATGAGTTTAGAATTCTCCTGAAGGTTACGTGCTCTCTGGCATTTACATCCACCCTTTCTTGATATATTCAACGAATTTTGAACCTGCGCGTTTCCAGTCTTCTTCTGCTCTTTCAAAAATTTTCGCTGCTTTTACGTTAGCTTCTTTCATTATTGCTTTTTCATCTATTTTGGTGAACGTACTGTTGTGCATCACTAATGTACCATTGATGATCACGTTATCCACTTCTGTACCAGCAGTAGAATACACTAAATGAGATACAAAATTCCTGAAGGGGGCTGCAATAACAGGCGTCAAATTCAGATGAAAAAGGTTCACTGTAATAATATCTGCTTTTTTCCCAACTTCTAGCGTACCTATTTTATCCAATCTCAAAACTTCAGCACCTCTAACAGTACCCAACTGTAATGACATCCAGGCAGGTAACGCAGTGGGATCTTTCCAATTGACCTTTGAGAGTATACTGGTCATCCGCATCTCTCTGAACATGTTGTGACTCCCTGGGCCAGGGGCCTGATCAGTACCAATACCAGCAGTACCGCCCAGACTCATGTAATGATACAAGGGAGGAACAATACCGTCGATGACACCAATGGAGCTGGGACAACCCACCATTTTCACGTCCTTTCTCACCAGTAATTCTCTCTCTTTAACTGTAGTATCATGGATGTGCACAGCAATTAACGAATCATCCAGCATGTCATTGTCTTTCAACACTGTTACTGCCGTAGCAGTGCTCCCGTATCTCCCCTTAATCTGTAATCGTTCCCTTTCTCCCTGTGCTACATGCATGTGAATTCTGCAATTTCTCTCAACTGCCAGCTCTTTAACGATTCTCAACGTTTCCAAAGAAACCATATCCACTGCTTGAGGCCCATACAAACACGATACCATGTCCTCAGCATTATATTTGTTAAAAAGTGCTTCAGTTCTTCTCAAAGCTTCTCCTCCTCTAGAGCGGTCAAATTCGTAAAGATCTTGTGGACCTAGATTCTCCCTTTTTACTGTTTCATTTATGGTCTCTGTGGCTACAACCCGCGCATTAAAAGGGAGGTACACCTCCTCTATAACTTCAGAGACAGTGCCAGTGTATTCAGAAAATGTCGTAGTACCAGAACGTAACCCTTCCAAAACACCCAGTTTTGATCCCAGTATCTGATCTTCTGTACTCATGTGCCTGGCTAAAGGACCCAATGCTTTGTTCATCCACTCAATCTCCGGCACATCCTGAGCACAACCTCTTAACAATGTTAACCCCGTGTGCGTGTGGGCATTGACCAATCCAGGCATGGTCACGTGATTTGAACCATCAATGACGATATCTGCAGATTTATAATCACATTTATCAGTTTCGCCAACGTATACGATCTTATCTCCTTCTATTCCTAAAGCACCATCCTGGAGGATTCCCAATCCTCTTTTAAAGGTCAGCAACCACGTATGTACTATTACTATATCCACGACACCACCTCTTTCATTCTGATCATCCCATTATTAACCATCTGAACTAGACTACCTCTTCACAAGAGACACAGCTCCTGCAGGACAGCTGCTCACGCACAGCCCGCACCCAAAACAATGATCAATATTAAATACTACATCATCTTCATCAAATTCCCACGCCCCGAACTGGCACCGTTCAATACACAATCCGCAATCATTACACACAGATTTCTCAAAAACAGCCACAAAATCAGATTTTACCACTGCCTCATTAAACCCAAACCGTTTTAACCCACTCAAGTGATGGCAGCAGCAACTGCAGCAACTACAAATGATATCACAATCCTCTCCCTTCCTATAATATGCCAAATGTACTAACCCCGCTTTATGAGACCTTTTAAGAACGTTCAAAGCGTCCTCCAGACTAATTTCTTTTGCTCCCTCTTTCTCAATAAAATATTCAGCCTCTTTATTAAGACCTATGCAAACCTCCAAGGGTTTATCACAGTTTTTTAACTTTTTTCTGCAGTAACAATCCATGAGAGATATCATCTCTGCAGTTGAAAGCATTTTTTCAACACTTCCTGTATCTAGAACCTGTTGTTGTGCATCAAGAGAAACCTTTACTGGAATTGTTACAGCTGTATACTTTTCCATGAGCTCTTTGATTTCGTGCTCCTCCCATTCTTGTGGCATGAGCTACCATTGGAAAGAAGTATAAAAGCCTTACTGCGTAATGAGATTGTCACATTTTCTGAGGATAAAATCCATCTGAGTTCATGAATTACCTCTGTACAATTGGATTGCAGGTGAAATGATAATTATCTGAGATGTTACACGTGTAACACATCAGCCTCCAAAGACGTGACAACCTCTTGACGACACATTGAAAAGCGGAGTAATAAAGTTGCACCAATTTTAATTTCAGAATGAACAGTATACCTTAAACAAAGTTATTTC
>JGI2171J19970_10001510_pt1 | contig 13016 bp, 11 predicted proteins | sample DeeMarSWOR324_28_FD_19970 | JGI IMG/M metagenome (IMG submission 19970) | reverse complement strand
GTCACGTCAACACCCTTCGCCGCCGCCTCGTCCATCATCGCCAGGGTCTCAAGCGACCTCCCCCACGCCCCAATCTTCGCCGGGTGGTGGGAGACCTGAACAGGGACGCCCGCCGCCTCGCCGATCCCGATCGCCTCCCTCAGGGCCTCAAGCATGGTCTCCCGCTCCCCCCTTATGTGGGAGGCGTAGAGACCGCCGTGCTTAGCGACGACCCTGCAGAGCTCAACCAACTCGTCGGTCTCCGCGTACCTCCCCGGCGGGTAAACGAGGCCTGAAGAGAGGCCGAAGGCCCCGTCCCTCATCGCGGCGTCCACCAGCCCCCTCATCTCCTCGAGCTCGCCCTGGGTCGGGGCCCTCTCCTCCAGGTCCATGACGCACCTCCTGACGGTGCCGTGGCCGACGAGGGCCGCGACATTAATGGCGATCCCTTTCTCCAGCCGCCGCAGGTACTCGCCGAAGGTGGACCAGTCTACATCCAGGCCGTAGAGGGCCGCGGCCCTCTTCGTGGAGTCCTCCTCGAGGCCCAGCGAGGGGGCAGCAGAGCCCCCGCAGTTTCCGACGACCTCCGTGGTCACCCCCTGCCTGACCTTGCTCTCGGCCCTCGGGTTGACCATCAGGACGTAGTCCGAGTGGCCGTGCATGTCGATGAACCCGGGGGCGACGACGCATCCCGAGGCGTCCATCAGATCGGCGTCACCGCCGGGCTCGACTTCGCCTACCTCGATGATCTTTCCATCCCGAATGCCCACCTCCGCCCTGAAGGCGAGCCGCCCGGACCCGTCCACAACGAGGCCGCCTTGGACGACGAGTTCATTGCCCAGTGAACATCCCTCTCTGAATGGTAGTCCTATGGGCTCAAAATGTTTTACGGGTCCTCGACCATGGAAAAAAATCGCAGGCAAGGAAAAATCCCATCTTTGTCCCGAATGCGACATTGAAAGTCTCGTTCGAGGCATCCGTGTCGCAATGTATTTAAAAGCACCTGCCGATGAAGGTAGGCGTTGGTGGAGGAATGAGCAGCCTCTTCAGGTCAAGGCTTGCAAGGGAGTTCGACGAGAGGACCGCCAGGTTCCACACGTCGGTGGTCGAGGACCTCCGCATCTTCGAGGACGACATCGACGGCACCGAGGCCCACGACATCATGCTCCACGAGCGGGGGATAATCCCCCGGGAGGCCCTGAGGAAGATCCTCGGCGCCCTTGAGGAGATAAGGGAGCTTTGGTGTGGGGGCGAAGTCGAGATCGGCGCGGAGTATGAGGATGTCCACGAGTACATCGAGGCCGGAGTCATAGAGAGGGTCGGTATCGAGGTCGGGGGCATGATCCACACGGGGCGCAGTAGGAACGACCAGGTCGTCGTGGACATGCGCCTCAGGGTCAGGGACGAGCTCCTCGAGACATCCGGCCAGCTCCTCGAGCTCGTGTCTGCCATCCTCAGGAGGGCAGGGGAGCACGCCGAGACCCTAATGATGCTATACACCCACGGCCAGCACGCCCAGGTTGGTACCTTCGCCCACTACCTCGTCTCCTACGCTGATGCCCTACTCAGGGACTTCGAGAGGCTGATGGAGTGCTACGCCAGGGTGAACCTGAACCCCCTCGGCGCCGGGCCCGTCGGGGGCACGAGCATCGGTGTGGACAGGGAGAGGACCCGGGAGCTCCTCGGCTTCGACGGCCTCGTCGAGAACTCGATAGACGCGACGAGCGGGAGGGACTGGGCGTGCGAGGTCGCCTCGGTCTGCTCCATCCTGATGGGGAACCTGAGCCGGGCCGCGGCGGACCTCCTAGAGTGGTCCACTGTCGAGTTCGGCTACGTGGAACTCGCTGACGAGTACGCCTCCTCCAGCAGTATAATGCCTCAGAAGAAGAACCCCTCCACCCTCGAGCTGATCCGGGGCAAGTCCGCCGAGGTCTACGGCTGCCTCGTGGAGCTCCTCACGATGGTGAAGGGAGTGAACAGCGGCTACTATCAGGACCTCCAGCAGACCAAGATCCCCCTCTGGAGGTGTCTAGACACCACGAGGACGAGCCTCGAGGTGATGACTGGGATAGTCTCGACCCTCAAGGTGAAAGCCGAGAGGATGAGGGAGCGGCTCAGGGGGAGCCTCGTGGTCGCCGTCGAGCTGGCGGAAACCCTCGTGACCGAAGCCAGGCTCTCCTTCCGGGAGGCGTACAGGCTCGTGGCCGCCCTTGTCAGGGAATCCCTTGAGAAGGGGAGGGACCTCTCGGACCTAAAGCCGGCCGATTTGGACCGGAAGGCGAGGGAGACNCTGGAAAAGGGCGTGAAGATCGAGGAGGNCGTACTCAGGGAGGCGACCGACCCGGAGGCCTGTCTTGAGAGGCGCAAGTCAAGAGGAAGCCCGAACCCGTCCCAGGTNAGGAAGATGTTGGAGCGGCACGCTGGGCTGCTCAGGGAATCAAGTAACCGGCTGGAGAAAAAGAAGGAGAAGGTGTCGAAGACCAGAGAGGCCCTGCGAGAGGCTGTGAGAGACCATATATCTGGCTGAGACCACTTCTCCTCAGCGTATCAGGCGGTTAAAATAGCATAGACCAGTTTTATCGGTGCGTATGAGAGAGACATTACACCAACTCATAACGATTATATCAAGGCTACCAGAGCCTTCTCTAACGTGCGCCTTCCTCATACCTGTCCCACCCAGGCGCATAAAAAGGCGGCCCATGCCGCCGAGAGGCCTCCTCAGGGAATTCTTGAGGGTCCTCACATTCTTCCTGGGTACGAACTTCGACCACAGGTTGTCAGGATCGCTTGATCGGGGCCTAAATGAAAAATATCCCGATGATTAAGGGGCGGGGGTGATTTTTAAACGTCTTACATCCACTCTAATTTGGGGCGTCAATGAGGAGGATCTGGGTTTTCATCCTTTCCTTCGCCATACTCGGGGGTGCGGTAATATTCGAGCTATGGACCAATGTACTGTACCCCATATTCGATCTCGAGCCGGGGGCTCTCCCTCTTCTAACTGTCGGGGTAGAGAGAGAGTACGACTACTTCAAGGGCCATGAGAGGGTTGGGTCGTACTCCTTTTTAGTCGAGTCGAGAGGGACCTACAAACAGAGTGAGGCCTATTTCACCCGCTCGAAGGCATCGATCACCTACGGGGAGACGTCCGCCGAGCTGGAGTCCGTATATATTTTCAGCGAGGAACTCGCCCCCCTTGAGTATAGGTTGAACACTTCCATAGGCGGCGAGAACCAGTCCATAGACTGCTTCTTCGAGGGCCGGAGAGTGAACGGGACCTTTGTGCTAGGAGATGACGTGGTTCAGGAGTCCGCCGAGCTCCCCGAGAGCATAGTCCTCATCGACTACCTGATGCTCGGCCACTGGGACCTCCTTTTCAAATCCTCGCCTCTGGAGCCGGGGAAGAGGTACAAGGTGAACGCCTACATCCCGCAGAGCCTCTCCTACACGTCCCTGGAACTGTACGCCGACAAAAATACTAACACCATTGAAATCGGGGGGGTTGAGTACATGTGCAGAGTCGTCAAGGCCACTGCCCTGAACCTCGTCTTCCACATCTACGAGGGCGACATAGTCCAGCTGGAGGACACGGAGCAGTCCATCATAGTCTCGATTAGAAAATAATGGTATAGGAACGAAAGAGCAACCTTTCCAGTCACTTCCCCTTCCTGTGGAGCCTCCACCGCTCCATGTAGAGGTCGACCCTTCCGTCGAGGCCCTCGGCGAACTCGATCGGCATCAGGCCTCCCTCAGGCAGGTAGACGTTGAACCTCCTGTTACCTGCCGCCCTGTTCTCGGGGATCAGCGGTAGGCTCGACTCGGACCACCTGCTCTTGCTCTCGGCGAACAGGAGGGCGCCCTTCTTCACCACGGAGACGCGGTTCGTCCCCTTGTACGCCTCGTACTCCCCCGTGAGCCCTTGGAGGTCCTTTTCCTCTGCAAGGTAAGGGATGTCCTTCTCCAGGTCTTTGCCCATCAGGAGGGCGAGGGCCGCGTGGGGGATGACGTACCCGAAGCCGCCGATGTTGGAGGCCGCGGCGACACCGATCTTCAGGTCGGGGATGAAGCCCAGGATCGCCGAGGAGACCCCGGTCGAGCCAGAGTGGGTTACGAGTTCGTGGCCCAGGAAGTCCTCGACGATGCCCCAGCCGTACCCGTACATGTTCCTCCCGAACACCCCGGTTCCCCTGTCTGTGTGGCCCGTGTGCATTTCCTTAAGGAGCCCCGGGTCGACCAGCCGCTCGCCCTCGTAGGCTCCTCCCTCCATGTTCATGATGAGGTAGTTAGTGAGCTCGGAGACGGGGCTCAGCAGGCCGCCCGGGCCGTAGATGAGCCTGTGGAAGGGGTGGACTGTCGGCGTCAGCGACCCGTCCTTCTCCTTCCTGTAGGCCGTCATCGCGTCGGGGTCTTTCTCGAAGGCCTCCTTTTCGAAGGTGGACCTCCCCATCCCCAGGGGCCTTAGGATCCTCTCGGCGACGTAGTCCTCGTAGGGGGTCCCGCTGACCCGCTCGACGACCTCCCCGAGGAGGGTGAACCCCGTGTTGAGGTAGAAGTATCGCTGGGCAGGCCTCGCCGCGACCTCCTCCCTCGCCCCGTTGACGAAGAGCAGGAAGTCGTCCATGTCGGTCATGGGGACCCAGCTCTCCCCCACGCCGGTCATCCTCTCGATGAGTATCCCCGCCATCCCGAGGGACGGGATCCCCGAGGACATGGACAGGAGGTGGTGGAGTGTGACCGGGTCGTCCTCGAAGCCGAGCTCGAAGGGCAGGTGCTTGCCCACCGGGTCGCTTAGGTCCAGCTTCCCCTCTTCAACCAGCTGCATTACCGCCAGGGCCGTGAAGGACTTGGTGCAGGAGCCTATGCCGTANAGGGTGTTCGGCGTNGCGGGGAGGTTGCGCTCAACGTTCCTGGCGCCGAAGCCCTCGGCGTACANGACCTCGCCGTCCCTCACCAGGGCGATGCTCAGTCCCGGGGCGTGGACGCTTTCCATCGTGCCGGNGATTATGGTCTCGAGCTTCCTTCTGGACTCGTCGGAGAACTCAGATTTCATTTAGAACCACTTCGGTAAACTCCGTCTGACCCTTAATAAGGTGATTGATGGAGCCCGAGCCTCTTCGGGGACGGGTTTTTTTAGCACTTTCCTGGCTCTCGGGATGGATCAGATTGCTGCCGTTGCACCCCTCGCCAGCGCGAGGGCTCCGTAGAGGACTATGTCCTCGCCGAGGGGGGTGATGATGATCTCAGGCATTCTGTTGAGGAGGTGCCCCCCTATGTTCTTGACGATGGGCCCCAGGACCAGGTCCGGGTTCCTGAGTGCTATGGAGCCTCCGACCGTGATGAGCTCGGGGTCGTAGGCGTTCACGACGTTGGCGAATCCCACGGCGTTTATTCTCCCGATCTCTGACACGATGTCGAGGGCCACGGGGTCCCCCCTCTTGGCGGCGTCGAACAGCGCCTCCGCCGTCAAGCTCCTGGGTTCCCCGCCCACTAACCGAAGGTGGTCTTCATCTCCCCTAGCCTCGAGCAGGAGCCTAGCGAAGTTGGGGATGTTGCTCCCCGAGCAGTAGGCCTCCCAGTGGCCCCTGCAGCCGCAGCCGCAGACGAGGGGCGAGTCCGGGTCTATGGTGAGGTGGCCGACTTCGACGGCGTTCCCGTCCTTACCGATCAGGAGGTGCCCGTCGACGATCGCCCCTCCCCCGAGCCCGGTGCTCAGGGTGATGTACGCGAGGTTCCTCAGGCCCATGCCGGCCCCGAACTCAAGCTCCCCAAGAACGGCCACCGAGCAGTCGTTCAGAAGCCCTACGGGGACCTGGAACTCCTCGGTCAGGGGTTCGACTATGGGGATGGCGCCGAGGGGGAGGTTCGGCGAGTCCAAGACGCGCCCGGTGGACAGGTCCAGGGGCCCGATGGAGCCGATACCGATGGCCTCAGGCCCTTCCATCCCGAGCCCCTTTATCATGCGGATGATCTGGGCCGCGACACCCGAGGCCCCGTGTGCCCCGTCCGTCCTTTCGGAGGTCTTCCCCATGATGCGGGAGGCGCTCCCGTGGGCGACCCTGACATTGGTCGCGCCCAGGTCGACCGCCGCGTAATGCCCGCCCATGCCTATCACAGAGGGAATGCTTACATGTGCGTAAAAAATGGGTTACTCCTTGATCTCTACCGGGTTGATGAGGGTGCCGATCTTCTCGACCCATGCCTCGACGACCTGGCCGGGCTTCAGGAACAGGGCAGGGTCCGTCTCGCCGTCGGGTCCCCTCGGAGTGGAGTCGAGGGCCGTCCCCGAGCATGTTCCGGCGCAGATCATGTCGCCCGGGTAGAAGGTCATGTCCCTGGTGAGGTAGCTGATCCAGAAGGGGTAGCCCCTTATCATGTCCTCCTGGGTGCCGTCCTGCCTCACCTCTTCGTCGACCTCAAGCCTCAGCCTCAATTTGTGGGGGTCCCCGATCTCGTCGGCCGTCACGATGCAGGGGCCCATCGGCACCGAGGTGTCGAAGTTCTTCGCCAGGAAGAGGCCCCTGTCGTTCTCCTGGTCCCTCAGGCTCATGTCGAGGACGATGGTGTACCCGTATATGTAGTCCATCGCCTCCTCCTCGGTGATGTCCTTCCCCCTCTTACCGAAGATCGCCGCGACCTCAACCTCGTAGTCGAGGCGCTGGGTCCTGGCGGGGTAGACTATGGGCTCGCCGGGGCCTACGACGTTCCGGGGATGCTTCCAGAATCCCCAGGGCGGCGACTTCCCCTCCTCGACCTGCCTCCTGATGTCCTCCTTTGTGATCTTCTCCCCCCTGATCATGGAGTAGGCGTCCGCGGCGTGGTCGTAGAAGTTGGCGCCCGCCATCGCGATGCGCGAGGCGAGACTCGGGAGAGGGGCATGGATCTTGACCTCGTTGCGCTTGAAGAGCAGCTTCTCCCCCTTCGGGCCGAATGTCACGCCACTGAGGACGAGGGAGACAGCCTCCTCGGCCGCCCTGAGCCCCGCGTCGCCCTCCTCGATGAAGGCGAGGAGGTCCGTCGGGACCTGCGAGTCGGCGTGGACGTACGGCCTCGGGGACCCCTTCTCATGGAGGAGGGCCGCCCGGGCGAGGTTCAGATTGACAACCGAGGCGTCCTCGAGCAGGGCCCCGAGCCTGTCTAGGCCGAAGACAACAAGCTTCATTTGAACCGAAAGATCGGCGGCTGTATATTTAAAGCTGAACTGGCTCCTCCTTCGCCCTCTCGGGCACCCTTAGGAGCAGGGCGAACCCCGTCAAGATCAGCAGCGAGGAGACAACGGCCGAGACCTGCACTCCCACAAGGTCGCCGAGGAGGCCGCCCAGCAGGGGGCCGAAGGCCCAGGCCATCCCGTTTAGGAAGCTGAAGAAGCCAGCGTACAGGCCGCGCTGCCCAGGGATGAGGGCCATCTGCCACGGGAACCAGGAGGCATTGATGAAAGCCCAGTACAGCCCGTTGAGCAGGTAGATGGGGACCAGGTAGGCCACTTGGGGGGCGAGGCTGAATACCACGGGGTACACGGCGGCCAAGGAGACGCCGATGAGCATCACTCTCTTCGTCCCCTTCTTGTCGACCACCCAGCCGAGAGGGGGGGAGGCGACGAGCCTCACGGCGAAGGCGAGGGAGTTGAGGGCGCCTATCTGGGGCTTCGAGGCGCCGAGGACTTTGACGAGGTAGACGGTGAGCACGGGGCCGAAGAGGGCGATCCCGAACCCTCTCGTCGCGAGACCGAGGCACCATCGGGTGTACTCCCCGCCGGCCCTCGCGACGGCGGGCAGCTCCCTCACCCCCTTTGCCAGTTCCCCGAAGCTCGACCTCAACAGGGAGAGGTAGTCGAACTCCGCATCTGCCGGGTCCGCCAGGCCGTACCTGACCAGGATCACGATCATCAGGTTGATCACGGTGTATCCGAGGAACGTGAACTGGTAACCGATCGCTGGGATCAGGAGGCCCGCCGAGAAGCTGCCAGCGATGTTCCCCGCGAAGCCGAGGGGGTTGTAGATGCCCATGAACCTCGCCCTCCTTGTAGGCTCCAGCACCTCGGCGAGCCTGACGGTCACGGCCACGCCCGCAATGGAGCCGAGGAGTGCCTGCACACCCGTCGCGAGGATGACCTGCCAGGGCCTTGTGGACATCAGCACGGGTAGGCTGAGAAGTGAGGTGAGGAGGAAGCCGGTCGAGACCATCCGCCAGCTGCGGCCCAGCCTGTCGCTGATGCGCCCCCAAGCGAGCTGCATGAAGGTTGAGGCGAGCCCAGGCACCGTCGAGAGGATGCCGACCTCGACGGCGGAGCCCCCCAGGTCCAGGAGGAATATGGAGAGGAACCCCCACACGCCGCCGGCGACCCCCTGCAGGAAGGAGAAAAGGTAGAGCTTCATGGATAGGGGGCTGTGGTTCGACTCTATCGATTCGTCCACCCGCTCTCCTAGCTTTTTAAACGGATTCTCCCATGAAAGGAACGGCTGATTAATAAGCGTTTATTTTTCCGGGTCCAATCGGGCTTCGGTCTCTTTTCTCTTTTGTAAAAATTGACCGCTCGATGATCCCCGATTTAATCCGTTTCCGAAGTTAATGACACGCGACGGTTATATTTATCACCGGAAGCCTCCGGTTGAAAGAAAAATTCGGATCTCTGTCTCGATGTCACTTGCCTGATTCAATTAAAGACCCCTCCCCTTGGATGCGATCATACACCTAGAAACTAGAAAATTAAAGTTACATTAAAGCCGCGGCTGCCTGTTCAATGAACCAGATCGGGCATCGACTTGTAACACAAATCCGCGCGCGCGGCGACGGGGGCACCGTCGACATAGGGTTCCAGGGCCTCTCGGCCGCCGCGGAGAGGAACGAGGATTTCATCTGAATAGTCTACGACAACGAGGCCTACATGAACACCGGGGGCCAAAGGAGCAGCGCCACCACCAAGTACGCCTACACGACGACGACCCCCGTCGGCGAGATAAGCCGGGGCAAGCCCGAGAGGAAGAAGAACGTACCCCTGCTCGTGGCGGCGCACAACGTGCCCTACGTGGCAACGGCCTCGGTCTCCTTCCCTGAGGACCTCATTGGGAAGCTCCGGTACGCGCAGGGCCTTAAGGGATTCAGATTCATCCACATCAGCGCCCCCTGCCCGACGGGCTGGGGCTTCAACCCGAAGGACACGATAAAGGTCGGAAGGGAGATGGTCCTCTCCGGCCTTGGCCCCTCTACGAGGTCGTCGACGGCAGGACCCTGAGGCTCACCTACAAGCCGAGGGAGCTGAAGCCCGTCAGGGAGGTCCTGAAGATGCAGGGCAGGTTCCGCCACATCACCGACCCCGAGGTCGAGGAGATCCAGGGGGATGTCACGGAGTTCTGTGAGCGCCTCACATCAAAGGACGGCGGCCCCCTCTTCTGACACCTATCACCAACCTTTTTCGTTCAAACACCTAAGCGGGACACATTTTTATCGGCCGAATCGGACCTGAATATGTCCGAGATGCCGGTCATAACCCTCCTGACGGACTACGGGCTCAAGGATTCCTATGTCGCCGAGATGAAGGGCGCCATACTGAGGATACTGCCAGGCGCTAGTCTCGTAGACATCAGCCACGACGTAGGGAACTACAGCATCGACGAGGGGGCCTTCCACCTTGCACGGAGCGTCCCCTACTTCCCTAAGGGGACCGTCCACGTGGGGGTCGTCGACCCCACCGTCGGGAGCGAGCGGAGGGGCATTATAATCCAGGCAAAAGGAGCGTTCCTCGTCGGTCCCGACAACGGGCTCCTCGCCCCTGCCGCTGAGAGGCTCGGTGTCGAGAGGGTCTTCGAGATAGCGGACAGGAGGCTCCTGCCTCTGAGGTTCTCGGATGTCTTCGACGGGAGGGACACCTTCGGCCCCACGGGCGCCCATCTCGCCAAAGGGGTCCCTCCTGAGGAGTTCGGGCCGGAGATCGAGGGGTACGTCAGGCTCGCGTCGTACGTGCCCAGTGTCGAGGGCAACGCGGTAGAGGCGACAGTTATCCACGTGGACGGCTTCGGGAACCTCGTCACGAACGTGACCTACGAGGTCCTGGAAAGTATCGGGGCCAGAGACGCATCTACCTTCAAAGTAGAGATCTCGGGGAGAACGCTCACCCTGCATTATGTCCGTCGCTTCTCAGCCGTCCCCGAGGGGGAGCTACTGCTGCTCGTCGCTGGAGGTGGGTACCTAGAGTTCGCCGTCAACCAGGGAAACGCCGAGGAGCGTCTAGGCCTGGGGAAGGGAGGCAAAGCCCGATTGACCCTCCTCTAGCTATCTCCGAATTCGAGATCGCATATAGCGGATTATGACCGAGCTCTATCACGTTATCAAAACGTGAAGCCTACCTTCTTGGGCGGATCGGGGTAGCTCCTCTTGCTGTGGGACAGCCCCATGCCGGCGATGAGCTCGGCCATCCCTATAACAGCCTTGCCCGGGTGGACGACAACGACACCGGGATGGGATTCCCTGAGCCTTTCAGCCAGTGGGTCTGCGTGGTCGTTCATCGCCATGCAGCCGAGGCAGACTGCATCCGCCCCGCCGTCCTCGATGGAAGCTATCGCAGTCTTCAGTACCCGCTCGAAGCTTTCCTGTTTCCCCAGGTCGAGGACGGGTACGCCCACCGGGTAGATCCCAGCGCAGCGCCCCTCGAGCCCCAGGTCCCTGACCTGCCGCCGAGCTACGCCGACCACGTGGGGGAGCTGGACCAGGAGACTGAACCTCTCGGCGAGCATCGAGGCGACGTACATCGACGTCGCCCCAGGGCCGATGACCGGTGTGGAGACCAGCTCTCGGGCTGCGGTCAGCGACGGGTCGTGGCCGCCCCAGATCACAACCGCGTCGGCGCCCTCCCGCTCGCTCTGGGCGACCCGCTCGAGGATCCCGGGAGCGGCCATCTCCATCTCAGCCTGGGACTCGACCGATGCGGGGGCGTTCCTCGTGGTCACCAGCCTCACCTCAGTTCCTGGCGAGGCGTAAGAGCTCAGCGAATCTCTTCTACCTTTGAGTGTCTTCGCGTCGAGCCCGGAGATCAGCATCACTACGTCGATCCGCAAACTCAAGCACCTTTGTAGGTTTGGTAAAGACTGTTCTGGAGAAATTAGTTTCGCTTTCGAGACGATTCAGTGAGGAGGATTATCAGCCGCTCAGTAGTTAGAGAAGTGAGCGTGGGCGATCTTATACTCACCGTCAGAGGGAACGTAGATCAGCGTGACCGGGCCCCTCTGGACCTTCTCGGAGCTACCTCTACTAAAACACCAGTCTGCCTTCACGATCACGGCATCGCCGAAGGCCTCGATCTTGGTGTCCTCGAGCCAAAGTCTGTTGGGTTGGTCTTTTCCCCCTCTGACAAAGCCGAACTCTTCGTGGTGCCTTAAGAGCGCCTCTATCCCCCTGATGAGGCCCCTCTTCTCAGAGGAGAAGTAGGTCACCCTCTCGTCGTCGAGGAAGAGCTGCTCGACCATGGAGAGATCGTAGGTATTCCATGTGGAAGCCCAGATTTCAACGAGCGCCGGGTCGAACTCGATCTCTGGCATCTTGCCTCACCCTCGGATCGCCTGCATTCACTATTAGAGGGTTTTCATCTGCGGAGTCCAAGTCTCTCCGGTAGCTTCTCACCAGCAATCCGGGGCTAGGAGCCTGCCGAGCGGGGCCTAGGCGGGTCGCCCATTAGCTCCTCCCAGCTCTCCACTACCCTCGTGGCTCCCCTATCGACATAGTCCTTGGGCGTGTAAAGCCTAGAGCGGAGCAGGCCGATCCTCTCAGGCACGTCGAACTGACTATAGGTGGGGAAGTAACCAGGGAAGTCGTCCACAACCCTCACGACATCGTAGCGTTCCGTTATGGTGGAGAAGAGCCGGGTCCTGGCGTCCGCGAGTGACACACCGGGCTGGAGGGCCCAGTCCTCGGGATCGAACATCACCAGCTCTGCATCGGCGGGGAAGCCGAACCTCACAAGCTCATCAAGGGTGGCGTCGCGCAGGGACTCGAGCCTCCCGGTGAGGTACACCAGCCTACAGTGCGGCTCCCATTCCCTGAGGGTCTCCGCTGCTAAGGGGACGGGCTCGTCCAGCCCGAGCAGCCGGATCCCCTCCTTGTTCCTGCAGAGCAGGACGTCGTTGAAATCCCTCCTGAGCTCGTCGATTTGGGCCCTTTGCTCCCGCGATGCGTGCTTGTCGAAGATTCCCCTCGCGGTTAGTTTCTCCACGTCCTCCGTGGGTATCTCCCGGCCGAGGATCATCTCCCAGATCTTCTGGGTTCTCTTCCTCGTGTCCACGAGGGTGTCGTCGACGTCCACCACCACGGAGATCATGGCCTCGACTCCGGTCAGCCCTAGAGGGTGTATTGGTTTTAATATCTTGCTCCCTTTGATCAGCGGGTGAACGAATTGGGCAGGAGCCGGATGGCCGTCCCCTTCATCCTCGTGTTTTTCATAGCCTGCCTTTTCACGCTGCAGGCTTACTGGCCCGTAGAAGAGGGTATCGAGGTCGAGGTGCCCACAAAAGAGGAGCCGACCGAGGCCCCCGAGGAGCCGCGCTCGCTGACCCTCGAGAAGGTTGACAACTACCCTCTGTATGTCCTGAGGCTAGGAGGAGACTACGGGTTCTCCGAGTTCCTGAGGACTGGGGTCCTCAACTTCAGCTTCGGCGGCCCCGGCCCATCCTGCGCCTGCTTCTCGGCTTCAGGGAACGGCTCCGACCCCCTCTTTGGAAGGAACTTCGACTTCCCGAGCAACCCCGCGCTACTGCTCTTCACTGACCCGCCTGACGGGTACGCGAGTGTGTCCATGGTGGATCTGGGCTACTTTGGTTACAGTATGGGTCGCTTGCCTGAGCCCGATGGCGACCTGGAGGTCCTCAAGATGACCCCGTACCTCCCCTTCGACGGGATGAACGAGCACGGGCTCGCCGTGGGCATGGCCGCCATCCCCAGCGCAGAGCCCCCGTATGACTCCGGGAGGGTGACCATAGGCGAGATACAGGTGATCCGGCTGCTGCTGGACAAGGCGAGGGGCGTGGAGGAGGCGATCAGTCTCTTGGGGGAGT